>ERZ827512.611-NODE-611-length-44971-cov-7.344443_pt1 | contig 44971 bp, 29 predicted proteins | sample MGYA00519916_ERZ827512 | MGnify/ENA primary metagenome ERZ827512 (study PRJEB31778, sample SAMEA3449335) | human gut metagenome | biome: human gut; feature: human-associated habitat; material: faeces | place: United Kingdom | collected 2010/2012 ... | reverse complement strand
CTTTTTTCTTCCCTCGGTAGAACCGAGGGTTTATTTCCACGTCTAAAGACACCAATAAACAATTGATTTTAGAAGATCAAAAATCAAAACAATGGATGGATATTTTATCTCATAAAGGTTTTTCCATTAATATGGGATTTGAAGAAAATGATTTGAATTTAGCTCTTTGTACGGCTTCCAAACTCAACGGTTATGTTATTAATCATGATGGTAATGTTTATAAATGTGCTATGTGTGTTGAAAACGATAAATACAAAGAAATTAATAATATTGGCAGGATAAATAAAAATGGTGATATGTTAGTTAATACTGGGAAAATGGTGAAATGGCTCGGGAAAAACAAGACCGATGAAAAATGCGTCATATGTCATCATTATCCCGAATGTATGGGAATCAGTTGCCCTTTGGCTTCTAAGATTTTGAGACAACCGGTTCGATGCAAAGAACTTTTTATTGATGATTATGAATATTTGCTGAGAAATCGTGATGTTGTTAGGAATATTGAATATTTAAAATAACTTGAGAAAGGTGAAAAAATTGGATAAGGTTATTGTCGCAGTTATTGATAGTGGTGTTGAGGAAGTGGTAAAGTACCGTGGTGCTTCTGTAACTCTTGATGAAACAAGCAGTGATTTTACGATTAATGATAATTATTTTGATGAAAATGGACATGGTACTATTGTTACAAACATAATTGAGTCTTTGACTGACAATGCTGAATTTTACATTATGAAGGTTTTTGGGCAGGAGGAAGAGGTAGAAACAGAAAAATTAGTTTTTGCTTTGAAATATCTTGATAAAACAGTCAGACCTGATATAATTCATTTGAGCATGGGAGTATCATTCTGTGACAACATACCTTTATTACACCAAACATGCTTAGAGTTATCTAATAAAGGAACAATCATAGTGTCGGCATTTGATAATCATGGATCTTTATCGTATCCAGCAGCATTTCCTTTTGTAATTGGAGTCGAGAGTAATTCTAAAATAGATAAAACATCACAATACTATTTTTTACAAAACTCTCCAATTAATATTGCTTCTATTGGCATTGCTCAAAGATTAAAAGGAAGAAAAAAACAATATTACGATGTGGTGGGTTCAAGTTTTTCGGCACCATACATTACTGCTAAGATTGTAAATTTATTCAATACATATGGCACAAGGCTGGCATTTGATGATATAATGGATATGTTAGAACACGATGCAAAAAAGATATTTGTTGGAGAAAATCTAAAACCTATATGTAAACCATTTTCAATAAAAAAGGCAATACTTTTTCCTTATAATAAAGAAATTACTACAGTCATTCGGCATTACGCGGATATGCCTTTTGAGGTTAAGGGAGTATATGATATAAAGTTTTTAAGGAATATTGGCAGAAAGATTTCTATTGGGTATGATTCTTTTGTAATTATGGCGTTTGAAAAAATAAATTGGGAATCTGATTTCGACACTATAATTATAGGACACTTACAAGAGTTAGAATTGCTTTCAAAACGCAAATATTTAAAGAATATCATAGATAATTGCCTTAAATATCGCAAAAACATCTATTCCTTAGAACTTTTACCATTAGAAATGATAAAAGTGTTAGATGATAATGGTTTGAAAGTTTTTACACCTATGGTTTCGTCAGAGAATGTGCCAACTTGTTATGAGGGGAGACTTAGGCAAATTGGTAAGCCAGTATTATGCGTGGCAGGAACTTCACCCAAACAAGGTAAATTTAGTTTGCAAATACAATTGAGGGATATACTTTCAAAGCAATTTAAAATTGGAATGTTGTCAACAGAACCTACGGGATACTTGATAGGCGCCGATGTTGTGTTTCCTATGGGATATAATTCTTCTATAGATCTTAATAGCGCCGATGAGTACATTACAACTGCTAATTATGCAATTAGTTTAATTGAAGATTTAAATGTGGATTTAATAATAACCGGTTTACAATCTCAAACGATACCAATGCAATTGTGTTCATTTAAAGATACTGTCATTTTTAACCATTACTTTCTTTTGGCTACAAATCCAGATGCTATTGTTCTTGTTGTAAATGTATTTGACGAAATTGAGTATATTCAGCGAACGATTAATTATGTGGAAAACATATTAATATGTGAAGTAATTGCTATTGTGGTTTTTCCAATTCAAAGGTTGTTTAAATGGGGCACAATTGGTGACTTATCTATACGTTACGACAATGCTGAAATCTATGAGATGAAAAATAGATTGAGTGCTACTACGCACAAAAACGTATACATAATGGATGATTTAAAAGATATTCATGATTTAGCGGATAAATGTATTGAATTTTTTGTGGGAGATAGTTGAATATGACATTTGAACTTCCAATTAATATTTCATCAAATCACGTTTCTGAATGTTGGACTTTTTGTAAAAGTTGTATATTAGATACATATTTAGGAGGACAACAATGGCAGGCGCTCAATATGAGTGTTTATCTTGATATGTCGGGAAATGCATTTTGGGGTAAGAATGGAACATTTTATAAGCTTGAATATTTCGATGAAATATTAGCGATTTCATCTGGAAATTTGAGAAGAATATCGGTGAACAAAGTGGTGGATTTTATTAAGGACAATTTGAATAAGGACACCTATATTATAATTGATTGCAATATGTCGAAAATATCCCTTGATTCTGAGGCTGGTTTGCAGATTCATGAGATACTTATATACGGCTATGATGAAGATGAGAAAGTGTTTTTTTCACCGCTTTTGGATAATCGCACTGGAAAATATGTTGTTGTTAAAATACCATATGAAAAGCTCAAGGTTTCATTTTCGGATGCAAGGAAACGATATTTAAATGATCCTAATTATAGATATTTACGAAGATACCATTATTTTTATCCTATCACAAAAATTAGGCCAAAAACGATAAGTATAAATAAATTTGAATTCCTGATTTCGATGATACGAAAGATAGAAAATGAAACGAGAAGTGAAAGAACGATTATTGAAAATGTAAGTGAAATCGGAGTTGCATTGCAGCAGAGGGCAGTATATACTGGGATGGGAAGTTTTGTTTTGTTGAAATGCAAATTAGAAGAATATTTTTCTAATCCTGAAGAAAAATTTATTGACATCACACAACCCCTTTTAAAATTTTATGAGCATAAGTCAAATATTTTAGTGGGTATAACTATTGCGTTCGAACTATTTGGTGTATGCAACGGGGCAGAAGAGTTAAGAGAACTGTATGCAAATTTAGTGAAACAAATTCAAAAAGCATATTTGTTAGCATATAAATATAGTAATACAAATAATCTTAAGGATATAAGAAGTGTTTACGAGTTAATTTGCGAAAATATCCGTGAAGAGCCAGAATTATTGAAAAGGATATCTAATGCATTTGTTTGCAAACTTGAGGATTACTATAGAGGAAATTGATATGAAAAAGCAAGCTAAGAAAAAAATAAAGTATTCAACTTTTAGCAATTTGATATATTTGATAAAATTACAGTTTTCCTTAAAAAAGAGTTCGATATTATTGATTGCATTGAATATACCAATTACTGTTTTATTATCTTATTGTTCGATTTATATTCCAAAGTTAATAGTTCAAAATGTTATACAACCAGAAGCTACCTGTTGGTCTGTGCTCGAACCGGTTATTTTTATTTCTATATTTGTTTTTGTTTTAAAGGTTACTAGTCAAATTATATCGACGATAAATTTCGCACTACTGACGCAATACAATAATTCGGTTACAGATATAAAAAACAGGAAATGCTTAATGACGGATTATGAAAATTTGGAATCTCCTGAATTTAGGTTGCTTATGGAACGAGCCGCCGAGTCGTTGTGGGGTTCAAATAATGGTGCGGCTATAGAGCAAATGGTACAAATTTTTTCAAACCTGATATGTAGTATACTATCTTATATATTGTTTGGAAGCATTTTATCATTTGCAAACCCGCTTATTGTTATTTTACTTACTTTAATCCCATTGATAAATTATTTTACGATTCGCAGTATTCAAAAATTTCAATACAGTTCTAAAGATGAGACAACTTTACTGGATAAAAAAATGTGGTATATTGCCTCGAACGCAGAAAACTTCAAAACTGCAAAAGATATTAGAATATTTGGATTAAACGAGTGGCTAGTTAATATGTTCAAATCTTTTGCAAAAGAGAGATTAAGTTGGAGTAATAAAATTGCAAAAAGAGAATATGCCGCTGATATCGTAAATGGATTAATCATTTTAGTTAGGGATGGCTTGGCGTATGCTGTGTTGATAATTATGGTTTGCAATGGGGAAATTACAATTGATGATTTCGTTCTATATTTTGCTGCTGTGGGTTCGTTCACCAGTTCTATAGGAGGTATTGTCGGTCAATTTTCAGCATTAAATTCGACAAGTTTATTAATAAATGATTTAAGGGAATTTATGAATTATCCTGAAAAGAAAGATTCTGGAACAAAAATGATGAACGTCATGAAGCCTGGTTCTATTAAACTTGACAAAATTACATTTAATTATCCTGGTGCCCAAACGCCAACCTTGAAAAACATATCACTTAATATATCGGCTGGCGAAAGAATTGCTATTGTAGGACTAAATGGTGCCGGAAAGACGACATTGATTAAAATAATATGCGGTTTATATAGACCAACTGCTGGTAATGTATACATCGACAATGTTAAATATGACAGATTTGATAAGTCGGATTATTACTCATTGTTTTCTGTTGTGTTTCAGGATTATAGTTTTCTTCCAGTTTCATTAGCTGAAATTGTATCAGCATTTTCCAAACCCATAGATGAGGAAAAAGTAATTAGATGCATTAAAATGGCTGGTCTATATGAAAAGATTGCAAAATTCCCAGAAGGTATTAATACAAAACTTAATAAACAGATTAACGAATGTGGTGTCGAGCTTTCAGGAGGAGAATACCAAAAACTTCTTCTGGCACGTGCTTTATACAAGAATGGCCCTTTTTTGATACTGGATGAGCCAACTTCTGCGATGGATCCAATATCTGAAAAAGAGTTTTATCAAAAGTATGATGAGCTGTTTGAGGATAAGACAGCGATATTTATTTCTCACAGTCTTGCAACTACGGCCTTTTGTGACAGAATTGTTTATTTGAAAAATGGGGAAATTTGCGAATGTGGAACACATGAAGAACTTTTAAAATTGAATGGAGAATATGCTAAGATTTATAATATGCAGAAGGGACAATATGTGAAAAAGGAGAATGAGTGCAATGCGAATTAAAAAAAACATAAGAATACTCTTCAAAGGTTTCACATACTTGTTTAAAATTGAAAAAACATATGCAATTCTACATTTTACTACATCGGTGTTATCACCGCTGAGACCATATATTAATATATATATGACAGCACTTATTATCAATGCTATTGAGATGAAATTCTCGATAACAAGAATAATGTCGTTTGCACTAATTACGGTTTTATTAAATTTTTTATTTGATTTGATTTTATCAAGTTTAAATCGAAAAAAATCGATTAGACTGGAACAGTTTTACAAGAATGAACAAATGTTTTTTGCTGAACATGCAATGGCAATGCAGTATAAATTTTTAGAAGATGCAAATATTTATAGTTTAAAGGAACGAGTAAAAAGCGAGTCTCAAAGTGGGTATAATTTATTTTATTTGAATGTTTTTTCTGGACAACTTATCAGTAGTGTATCTTCAATATTTGGTGCTATAACATTGGGAGTAGAATTGTTCGTTCGGTCAAATGTTTCTATCTTCTTTAAAGTAAACCTCATAACAATGATGATTTTTGTTATTTGGGTTAATTATTATATTACTAAGATATCTAACAAAAAAAACATAGATATGTTTAATGCCTTGGTTTCATATAATACTACGTTCAATTTTTATTCTGATTATAATGAAAATTATACCGCTGGTAAGGATGTTAGGATATATAATATGGGTGATGAAATAGCAGAACGGTTGAAAAATATGAATTCGTGTGCAGGGGAAACAATTTTCAAAACTAAAAAATCTATCATAAAATATGTTGTATTTCAAATTTTTACCGCAGAAATATTAAATGTGCTTGTATATGCTTTTGTTATAATGGTATGTTTGCAAGGTAATGTTGGTATCGGTGATATCACAAAATATGCTAGTGCCTTAATTCTATTAGTATCTGGCTTTTCATCATTAATTAAAAACTATCAGTCACTAATTAATAACAATAACTATCTTGAAAAATATTTTTCATACTTTGAGATACCAGAAGAAGTAGAAATGAAACAAAAGTACGAAAATGAAGGATCGCAAGTTGACTATACTATTGAATTTAAAAATGTTTCATTTTCTTATCCAAACACAAATTATTTTGCTTTAAAGAACATTTCCTTTGTTATTAGTTCAGGAGAAAAAGTTGCTATTGTTGGAAAAAATGGAAGCGGAAAGACAACGATGATTAAGCTGTTATGTCGCTTATATAATCCTGATGAAGGGGAAATATATGTAAATGGGCAAAATATACGTGATATCAATTTCAATGACTATATAAAAATTCTTTCAGTTGTTTTTCAAGATTACAAATTGTTTGCTTTCTCATTGAAACAGAATATTGTTCTCGCCGAATAGGAACGAGAGGAAGATTTGCGTATCGCAATCGAAAAGGCAGGTCTTAAAAATTTTGTGCAAGGAAATTCGAATGGTATTGATACGATCTTATTTAAAGATTTTGATGAAAATGGTGTAGAAATATCTGGTGGAGAAGGCCAAAAGGTGGCAATAGCGCGAGCATTATATAGGGCATCAGATGTTTTTATATTAGATGAACCAACAGCAGCTCTTGATCCTGTGGCTGAGAATGAAATTTATCGTAAATTCAACTCTATTGTCAACGATAAGACGGCAATTTTTATTTCTCATAGGATGGCAGCCTGTACATTTTGCGATAAAGTTCTTGTGTTCCAGGATGGGAAACTTGTACAGAATGGAAGTCATTATGAATTATTAAAAGAGAAGAATAAAATATACTATGAACTATGGTCTTCTCAATCAATGTATTTCAATTGATGAAATATAATGACAATAAATGATTAGAATTGAATTCATACAAAATAAAAGATGGAGACATTCATTGTCTCCATCTCAGTCTGTTTTTACGGACTGCCTTTTTTATTGCGTTTTTCTTTTGCTTTTGAGATTATACACCCCGAAAACAAAATCGGTTTCTTCCTTTTGATACCTTCTTGTATATTTGCGCAGGCCTTACATGGAGACGCCGGAGCCGATCTCAATTTCAATCTGCTCAGGTGCCTTGTATTCAACCGAGATTTTCCCGTCGCCTGTTTTTCTGCATTTCACGCTCACGGTTCCGTAAGGCGTCGGGTATTCCCCTTCCGCCCACTCAAGACCGCCAAGCTCGGGATAAATGCCTATCCTGCGGCAGCCCGGCTCAAGGAGACGTATCCCCAGCACCCTTTCCGCCAGAAACGCGGCAGGAGCCGACGACCAGCCGTGACACAGGCTGTGCCTGTAACCGATATAGCAGTGAGCTCCGTTATCCCCGTGAATATCGTACTCCCCCGACAGCGAGTCAAGCGCCGCGCCGTCCTTCAGCCAGTCGATGTCGAAATCCTCCCAAAAGGTGGTGGCTCCGGCTTTAAGCATTCCGCCGTAATATGTTTTGAGCATCGAAAGCGCCTCGGCTGTTTTTCCCGCGTCGGCAAGCGCCGAAAGCATATAATAGCTCATAAAGGTCGAAAAGCCTTTCGCCCCGCCGGGAAGCAGCACTTTCTCGGCGGCGCTTACGGGGTCGGTATGCCCCGCGAGCACCATAAGGGCGGCCGGAGCCTTCAATTCGCTCACGTCGGAAACCTTGCTGCCGAGCAGCTTGCATTTTTTTAGGCACTTATCTGCGAGTTCCTTTTCGCCCATGACACCGCAAAGCTCTGCTCCGGCGTCGAGCGACATCGCGAAAAGCGCGCGCACCCCCGCTTTCGCCTCCTCCCTGCCGTAGGTCGGCCAGTCTAAAAAATAGCCCATATTAAGCTGACCGAGCTTATCGCCGCCGTCGCTCTCAACCAGAGCGCAGAGCTGCTCAAGCAGTCCCTTGATATATTCCCTGTGAGACAGGGCGAAATCCGTCTCTCCGGTGTAGAAATACCAGTCGCGCGCTATCAGCAGCCACCACATTGCATATGTGACCATATTATTCGGGTACATCGGCAGCGGATTGTTGCGGCTCGCAAAATCAAGTCCCCTCAGAATACACGGATCGTTTCCGAAAACCGTCCGCACGGTCAGCATCTCAGGGTGCATATCCCCTATCCAGACCAGACGGTCGCGCTTTATGCCGTCCCAGATCATTCCCTGCATATTGAGATGACAGGTATACGCCGCCACACTGTAAATATCGTTAAGTTCCCCGTCGCTGCAGCGGAAGCTGCCGAGATAGGGTATGTCCCTGTAAGTAAAAACGCCCAGTACCGATTTGATTTTTACCGTGGCGTTATCGCTGAGCAGCTCTATGCGGATAAATCTGTATCCGGTCTGCGCGAACTCCATATCGCTGAACATCGGCAGCCTTACCGTGAAATCGCGCATTGAGTGATCGTTGGTTGAGTTCTTCTCGCCGATATCGCTCATCGCCTCTCGCGCCGATTCGCCGAAAACCAGCCTGAACTCGGGTATGCCGCTGTCGCACCCGAATACCTCGGTAAGGATTTTTACGCCGCCCGAAAACTCAAAGCCGAAATCAAGCAGAACCGCCGCATGTTCCCCACCGCCGGAATTGCTCATCACAAGGCAGTCCGGCTCGGTCGTGGAAATCTGTATATCCTTTTTTATAAAAATATTTTCCTCGCCGCTTACGTCTCCCGCCTTTAAAAGCAGTTTTTCGGGCATAAGATACTTCTTTATCTTTTCGTCCTGTCCGCAGAAATTCATTTTTGATATCATGGCGCTTTAATCCTTTCGTTCGCAGATATAATGTTATTCCAGAATATTTGTGGTTATATAATCGACGCCCCAGCCGGCGAGCTTCTCGCCCTCCTCGGGTGAGTCGCAGGTCCAGCAGTTGACGGTTATGCCGTTATCGTGCAGTCTTTTTATGTTTTCCTCATTAAGACGCTGATAGAAAATATCAAGATCGATGCGGTCGCCGGCAAGACGGCTTATAAGACCGTCGGTAACCTCTTCGCCCGTAAGGAACTGAACCGGCTGTTCGGGAAGTATTTTTTTGACGTCGGTCAGATTTCCGTAATCAAAGGAAATAAATATCGTGTTCTCAAGCTGTCCGATGCTCTCGGTGATTTTAATTATTTCCCCGATATGCTCAAACGCGAATCTGTTTTTCAGCTCAAGCACGGCCGTTTTCTCGTATTTGCGGCATATCCTCATATACTCCTCCAGCGACGGTATTTTCAGCTCGATTCTTCCCGCGCTTCCGTCGTTGTCGTTCAGATATATGTTTCTCAGAACCTCAAAATCCGTATTTTCCACGGTCAGGCCGGTATTGGAGACATTCGAGGTGACGTCATCGTGAATAATGACATATTTGCCGTCCTTTGTGATATGTACGTCGGTTTCAATTCCGAAATAGCTGCGGTTTCCCGCCGCGGCGAAGGCGATCGAGGTATTCTGCGGCTCTATTCCGCTGAGTCCCCTGTGCGCTATCATCTTGGTTTTGCTTTTTTTGATTTTAACAGTCTGCATTTTTACCACCTCAGAAATATTCGATAATATATTTTAACGCTGCGCAAAAATTTCTATTGCTCTTTTTTCCTGCGTTTAAATCGGTACAGCAGTATCGCGCCGGCAGCAAGCGCCGCCGCAGCTATCACAGACACCGCGGTAATAATAATTGCCGCCGAAACACCGCCGTTTTCCGAGACTTCTGTGCCGTCAGACTCTTCCGCCTCAGCAGCGCTTTCCTTATTCTCTGCGCTATCAGTGACTTCTGTGCCGTCGTCGGTCTGCGGCCCGGTTGGTTCGGCAGAATCCGGCAGGGACTGTGTGCCCGCATTTTCTCCGGAAGACTCGGGATTTCCTGCCGGTCCGCTCTGGCTTGCGCTCGGACCGGACTGTGAGCCGGTGTCCGAATTATCTGCGGACGGCGTATCCGGCAGCGTGTTGAATGAATCCTTCACAATATCCGGCTCACCGTCATACGGCACCAGCAGTATTCCGTTCGCCAGGCTTCTCTGCGCCCCGTCGCTCGGACTGTTGGCGACCTTCAGGCCGCCGTCGTTTATAACCATGGTGGTGGAGCCGCCTCCGTCAAGGTGGATCGCGTTATAGCAGCCCTGCTCGAGCATAAGCTGAGCCAGCTGATAAACGGTTATGCCCTTGCTGTATCCGGGCTGACGCCCGTCCACCGTAAGCATTATAACCATTCCGTCCTTCTTTACTCCGACCGCCGTCATGGGCGACAGGGACGAATATCCGCCCGTATCCGAAGAACCGCTCAGCCCCGAATTTATCCAGCCGTCGATAATAAGCATCTGTACCCCGCCCATGGCGAATTTTACGTTGTTCCATCTCTCCTGCGCGTATTCAAAGCTGAAATATACCGTTTGTCCCGGCTTCAGTCCCCTCAACATATCCTTATAAAAATTACAGCCCGACAGCACAACGCAGCCGTCTTCTATCCCGGTGTTTCCCTTTCCGGGCTCGGCAAGCCTTTCGACGGTGCCCTCAAGCACGTCTCCGCCCCTGACCTTGCCTTTCTTTACTCTGATTACAACCTCCTGACCTCCTGTGCTGTCTGTCATGGTGGAGGCGCCGAACTTATCGGTATACAGAACCAGCGCGTCCGGACAGTAATCGGAATATGAGCCGTCCATGCGCATACGGTTTATATGATTCACAGTATATGAATTGTCTTCCGTATAGAAAGTGATGTCCATATGCGGCGCGTAATCCACGAAAGCGGTATTGTCGTCATACATCGCGATGCAGTAGGGGTCGCACCCGTTAGGCGGATTGGGCTCGCCTTTATACGGAACCGGCGGACTTGTATACAGCTCCCCGTCCTGAACCATAAAATCAAAAGGTATTCCCAGGCCTTCGGAAATATCCATCGAGAAAAAACCGCCGTTTATGCCGCCTATGACTCCGCCCTCATATATCGAATCCGCGTCCTGCGACATTCCGAGCAGGGGCTGAAGTCCCGTAACGCTCCGGTTTGAGAGCCCCAGCTTCAGCTCCGCCTTTTTCTCTGACGGATTGAATGAAAGCGAGTGCATTTTTATTTCCCCGCTCTCGGTCGAGGTATCCCAGTACTCATATGTGACCCCGTAGCCCAGATTTTCGGTTTTTGACGGATTTTCGTTCTTAAGCACCGCCGCGCCGGATACCATGACAGGTATAAGCAGAATCACAAATAATACAGCCGCCGCTTTTTTCATAGGCTACTCTCCGTCTTTCCTGAATATTATCTGAAGTCTTTCGTTGAGCATGCTTTCACGGTCAAGCTTATAGCTGTCGGTCAGCGGACGCAGAACCGTATTTTCACCGCACGAGTAAACCCCCGGCCGGACGGAGGCAAGCGCCGCGGGATCAATTTTTTTCTCCTCCTTTGTGTCGGTGCCGAGAAGCAGAAAACCGTGGCTTACCGTAAAATATCCGGGAACGGAATGTTTTTCCGCTTCCCCGGTGATAAGCGGAATCTCAAATTCAAGCCCCGCCGCCGAATTTGCCGGCATATCAAAAACCGTAAAGCCGTTTTCAACCGGAGGGTTCGAGGTTTTGACACCGTTTACCGTAACCGAGAACTTTTTGGCGTAAGACGGGACAAAAAGCGCCAGACGGTTTTCCGGCAGTGAACCGTGAAGCTCAAGCCGCACCCTGCCCTCAAGCGGGTAGGCGGTTATTATCTCCAGCTTTCCGTCAGGGAGGCTTAACTCCGCCGGATTGTAAAGACCTATATGGACAACGCCGTCCTCTTCCATTGCTATTGCGGAGGAAACCTCCGCGAGGCCCTCCCCGCCGCGCATGGTGCAGCACCAGTAAGCGTCTCCGCCGTCGCCGGCGGCGGCAAGAAATATCTGATCCCCCACGGTACAGTTGTCCAGTCCGAAGCCGCCGTTGCTGCGCTGCGCGTGGCAGAGCGCGTTAAAATATATTTTCTGCGCCGTCTCAAAATACTCTATCTCACCGGTAGCGCGGAAAAGGCCGGCGGCAGCCATAAACGAATCGACGATGGCGCACGGCTCTGTCCAGAAAGGTCTTCCGAACCAGTTGCAGTTGGCGTAATTGCGGGTCATGCCCTCATCCATATAAAGCGAAAAAATACGTTTAGCAATATCAAGCAGTTTTTCATCGCGCACGCTTTCGTAAAAACACAGTATTCCTCTGAGCGCGGACAGGGTAGCATGGGTCTGCATTGATATTCCCGTAAAATCAATCGCGGAATATTCCTCCGCCATCTCATAAAGCAGTTCTTTAAGACCCGGCATATCCAAAACCTTATACGCCCTGCTCAGACCGTCCATACACATATATGCGCAGCCGATATCGGTCGAGAGATACCAGCCGTTAATGCAGTCGCCCGTAAGCTCGCCGTCCGGTCTGCCCTCGAAAACCCTTTCCTCCGGCTTCAGCGGATATGAGGCATATGCCCCTTTAAGCGGCATATAAAGATTTTTGACTATTTTCTCGGCCGCGCCGAGAGCCTGCCGCGAACCGGTCAGACGGAAATACTCGAGCAGCGCCCTGAGAAGCCAGTTATGACCCGAAAGCTGCTGTTCGTCGAACTGTCCTTCGGGAAGGATTTTCCCGAGATACCCTTTTTCGTTGAAATTTCCGTAAACCTTCCGCAGAATCTCGCGCAGATATGAAGGCTCCCTGCCGGTCGCCTCCATCTGTCTTACAAGCGCCAGCAGCGTGCGCCCCTCGGCGTCCGCCGGCCAGCCGCCGGAATCGAGTCTGCAAACCGCGTCAGGCATATAAATATCCGATTCGAGCCTGACGCTGTTAAGCAGCAGCCTGTGCGCCAGACCGCCCAAGACGGTTATTTTTTCCAGTGGAATACTTTTCATTTTTTTCATGCCTTTCCGAAGATGCTTCCGCGCAAAAGACCAGAGCGTTAACATTCCCGCAGAAACATTATATTAAATTCAAAATTGTATATCAATCGTTTTTTTTACATCAGTATACCGTTTTCCGTGCGGTATTGTTCCGTTATACAATACAGGAGCCCGGCAAAGAGGCGGGCTCCTGTAACATTACCGTTTATATCCGCGGTTTCCGGCTGCTATGCCCTGCGTCTCTTTATCACATACACGCAGGTAACCGCGAGACTGCCGATTAAAAGAACTACTGCCGGAAGCAGCACTGTTTTGCTGCCGGTTGTGGGAAGATTATTTCCGCTCTCTCCTGATATATCTGTGGAGGTCTCCTCCTCTTCGCCGCCGATATCGGGCGTAACGTAACCGTCGTCCGGAATCTGGCCGTCCTGACCCGGCTTCTCGGTTCCGCCCTGCTCCGCCGGATCCGGCCTGCCCGAGCCGCCCGCCGCCGTCAGGGTATAATTACCGGTCATATTGTCCCAGGTGCTGTCGCCGTACGAAATATACATTCCCTGATCAAGCGAGGTGTCGCCTGAAAAATCGTCGTTCTGCTTTACGGTTATTCCGAAAACATCGGAAAGCTCATCAACGCCGAGCGTCTCCCAGGGAATTGATATCTCAAGGTACCATCCGAAATCGGTTGTTGTGCAGGCGGATTTTATATTATCGAATTTGCCCGCCGCGAGATCCTCGCGCTGCGAGCCGCTCGCGCCCGCGGCGATAACCGGCTTTCCGTCCTCCTGATATGTGAATATCAGCTGTATGTCGCCGTCGGCGTACGCGCCCTTGCGGTTTGAAGCGGAGAAATAAAATTCAAGAGCGTCATACTGGAAGGTATAAATTTCGCCGTTCCCGTCGTCCGCGAAGGCTTTATCGCTGCTGTAAAACGGCGTGGTATCAATCATTTTAGCCGCGAAATAGATATTCTGCTTATCCCAGGCGTATTTAAGCTGCAGCGGCTTTCCGGTGGCCTCATCGGTATATGTGTAGAAGCCGCCGTTCCATACAGCCTCGTTAAGCTCGCCGTCAATCTGAAGCTCTGCCCCGCTCTTCTCCGCCGAAAGCGCTTTGGGTTCGCCGGAATTTTCAGATGCGTTTTCCGTGGAAAGCGAAAGCGTGAAATTGCCTGTCATAATATTCCACTGCGCGTCCCCGTAGGAAATATAGGTTCCCTTGTCAAACGCCGTGTCCTCAGGATAATCATCGTTCTGCTTTACGCTGATTCCGAATACCGAGGTAAGATCGGTAACACCGAGAGCCGTCCAAGGTACGGCGGCCTCAAAATTCCAGCCCGACGCGTTTGTCTCGCAGGCGGTTCTGACCTGCGCATACTTTCCTGCGGCGTAGTTTTCCGCCTGATTTCCGCTGCCACCCACTCTGAGAGCCGGAGCGCCGTCTGTCTGGTAGGTGAAAATAAACTGCACATCGTCGTCGGCATATTCACCCTCGGTATTTTTCCCCGAGAAATAAAACTCAAGACAGTCATACTGAAACGAATACGCGGCATCAGCGGCGGCGCCGGCTTCGTCCTTGAATATCTTATCGGTATTGCAGAACGGCGTGACGTCTATCATTTTCGCCGCGAGATATAGATTATCATCGTCCCATACAAACTTGAACTGCAGCGGCTTTCCGTAGGATTCATCGGTATATGTGACAAATCCGCCTTTCCATACGTCGTCGGCAAGACTTCCGTCAATTTCCGGCGTTTTATCGGCCTTAAGCGCCGAAATATTCACCTTGTCGCCGTCCATCACGGAAACCGGCGCGGCGTAAACCGCTCCGGCAATTCCGCCGGCCTCCTCGCCGTTTCCGCAGTCGGCTATATAAACCGTGTCGCCGCCTATTGCCGACTGTACGAAGTTGCCCGAAAGTCCGCTTACGGTATACTGCCCGAGAATATTCAGTCCGGTGTCAAGCAGGGTTATTGTGCCGTCGTTGCCCGAACTGCTGATTAAAATATGCGTATCTTTAAGCACAATTCCGTAGGCTCTGTTTACGGTCGCCTGAGCCAGAATTTCTCCGGAAGCGTTTATCTTGTAAACGCCGTATATGCTGTTCTCAACACCGGTCACGTATACGTTGCCCATACCGTCCGCGGCGAGATAATAGGGCGAAAATCCCGTTGAAAGAACCCCGTCGGACGCGAAGCCGCTGTAAAGCGTGATGTTCTCGGGATCGGTAACGTCATAGCAGCGTATGGAATAATTGCTGTAACAGATTGCCGCATAGCATAAATATCTGTCTCCCTGCTTTACCACTGTTATCCCGTTTACTCCTATCGCTGTTCCCGCCTCGGCTACCGTATCGGTAATATGCGATATTTCGGTCATATCGGACTGCCGGACGGCGGCAAGCGTCAGCATATGGTTGTTGCCGTTTTCGGCGTGGGTTATCCCGACGAAAAGGTTGCCCCTGTCGTCGGTCGCCAATCCCTTCGGATATCTGTCAATATCAAGCGATATCTCGGGAATGGCGGGCGTGTACGCATCGACTATACTGCCGTCCGCGGCATCAATTTTCAGAACGTTTCGTGTATTCTGCAGAAAGCCGGCATACAGGTATTCCCCGTCCTGCGACGCCGCAAGGCCCCTTAATTCATATCCTAAATCCGTATCTGCAAGCGTGAAAGTGTAAAGAGATTCGAAAGGCACTTCCTCCGCCGCCGAAAGGACAGAGGAAAAAGCCGATATAAAGCACGCGGAAAGCGTTACTGCCATAACCGTTACGATTGATAAAATCTTCTTCATAAGAACCTCCTGTTTACTTTTTTAAAAAATTCTGCCTGACGAAAGAATCCGTCAGGCAGAGCAGACAAACCGAATTTTACCTTACGTTGATTCTTTTTCTTATCAAAAGAACACCGGCAAGTGAGGCTGCAAAGAGAACAAGGATACCATACGCGAATTTTTCTCCGGTAAGAGGAGCGTTGCCGTAAGCGTTATCGTCCCCAGAAGGAACATATCCGTCTTCCCATGTAAGTACACTTGTGGACCCTATTTTCAGATTATTTGAGCTGTCCAATATCAGATTGAGCGAAATTGCCTCGGCCTGCTCGGGAACCGTAAGCGTTTTTCCGTCCTCGGAAAGACTGGTTTTATTCACAGTGGCCGAAAGAGCAATGTTGAATTTATGTGTTGAAACCTTGCCGGACTGAATGACGAGGAAAGTATACTCGCCGGCTTCCATCTTTGTCAGGAAAAAGCTTCCGTCCTCTTCGGTTATCAGTGTAGTAGTTGTTGCGCCGTGTATGCTCATGGATACGCCGCCGAGCTTCTTGCCGGACTCGTCACTGAGCAATCCCTCTATTATAAAGGTATTATCCTCTTCTTTCTCGCTGCCGCCAGAAGGATTTTCCGAAGGATCCTTATTCGGCTTGTTGTCTGTAGACTCATCTGTCGAGCCGTCATAATACCTTACGGGCTTCTTGGTGATGTTTGAGGGAGTGGTCTGTGTTCCCTGAGGCTGTCCGGGGGTGACATTCCATGCAATATTGGTCTTTATCTCGGTTTTATTCGGAAGCAGGCATCCCGCGCGCAGATCTATTGTTTCGCCCTTTCCGGTGGTTCCGTAATAGGGGATATCATTGCGTTCGAGCGCTTCGGGAGAAACGGTGAACTCGATGTTATCGGTACGTCCCTCGGACGCCTGTATGGTGATGAATATCTCAGGATCCATTTCTATAAGATCCTTGAATGAATAGCCGTTGAAGAAAATATAATCAGCGAACTGCCAGAACTGATTTTCGGACATATTGACTATCTCGCCGTTATCATAGTATTTCTGTCCGGCGACCAATGTCTTCAGCGATACGTTCAGATGAACGATATAGTTCTTGGAATCGTAATGATGTACGCCGGCCCAGGTTATTGTTCCCTCTTCAAACTTGTCGCTGGTCGGCTTGTCGTCGGGATCTTCTGGCGGGTTTTCCGGCTCTTTCTCGCCCTCAAGCGTTCCGTCAGCTACACCGCCCTGAACAAAGCTGAACTTATAGGTGACATCTTCCTCAAGTGCGCCGCCGGCTCCGGGGAACTTGCAGCCCTTTTCAAATACGATTATCTCGTCGCCGAAGGTAAGGAACCCGTCGCCCTTGGCATTGTCGAATACTACATCAAGCTGTCCCGGATTGTTGGAGGGGATATATTTTATAAAGCCCTCGCTCATATACTGCTGAAGTGTTTTGCCGTTTAGGGTTATCTTTGTCGTGAAGGCGTCAAGCTCTTCCTGTGTAATAACATCCTTGACGCTGCCTTCCCAGTAGTTTCCGCCTGTAAGCGAAGCGGGCGATACCGAGATATAGAGCTTGAGCTCTCCGGCTCCCGCGAAAGTGCTGTCAAACTGTACTCCGGTGACCTCAGCCGGCTCAACGGTCGGCTCCACTACCTTTTCAGCGGTAGCTATTCCGCCGCTTACAAAGTTGAATTTGTAAGTAATATCCTCTTCAAGGGCTTCGCTAACGCCGGGGAACTTGCAGCCCTTTTCAAATACGATTATCTCGTCGCCGAAGGTAAGAAACTCGCCGCCCTTGGCATTGTCGAACACTATGTCAAGCTGACCTGCGCTGTTCGCGGGGACATATTTCACAAATTTCTCGTTCATATACTGCTGAAGTGTTTTACCGTTGATGGTTATTTTTGTCGTAAAGGCGTCAAGCTCATCCTGTGAAATCACGTTCTTGAGCGAGCCTTCCCAGTAGTTTCCGGTTTTAAGCGTAGCGGGGGTTACCGAAATATAAAATTTAAGCTCACCGGCTCCCGCGAAAGTGCTGTCGAATTTTACTCCGGTGACGTCAGCTCTGGTATTCGCAGAGCCCTTTATCCCGAACATTGAGAAAGACAGCAAAATCATACTTAAAGCCAACAGAACAGATACTAAAAAAGTAAATCTTGCCGATTTTGTTTTTTGCATAAATAGACCTCCAATATTTTATATTTATATTTTCCGGATTCCGACGTCCGGAAAAGATGTACAATTGAAACGCCCTGTATCATTCATACCGGCACAGCCTGACTCCCGCTGTCATTCCCTGCGGAAGCGGATGGTAGAAAGAGCCGTTCTGACCGCCGGCGGCGCACTTGATGCCGAAGGTGTTTGTTCTTGTAAGGACATATTTAAGCCCGAATCTTCCGCCGGCAGTACCCATTCCGGTAATATCCGCGCGGTACGGTCTTGCCCATATGCCTTTTTCTTCACAGCCGTCCGACACAACTATAAGCGCGGCGCCGTAGCCGTCGGTCTGCAGAACCCTTCTGCCCTCGCCCGAAACCGGCAAATCCGCGAAATATGTGATGCCCGCTCCGTAAAACGGGAAGCCCTGCGCCGTTATGTCTCCCGGCAAAATGCGTTCGGGCAGCTCTTTAAGAACCGCGCCGCCTTCGTCGAGCCCTACGGCGAAGTCCCCGAGCAGGTATACCGCCTCAAGATTCAAGCTGTTCTTAAAGTCACAGGAAAGGGTTATCTCGTTCCGTCCGGCTTTAAACGCCTTTTTGCTGATTCTCAGCACGCTGAAGCAGGGGTCAACCCATTTTTTATCGGTTTTTTCAAAGGCGCCCTTGTTTGCGTTGATTTCTATTTCAAAGTCATCGGGCGACTCAACCGCGAGAAACAGCTCGTCAGGCAGATAATCCGCGCGGAAAGAATAGCTCAGCCTTACTCTGCCGGCTTTACCGTCGTTCTTCCCGTGTGAGAACCACGGCTGAAGCATCTGGCCGCCGCGCTGGGGAAGCCCGAAAATATCGCGTATTTCCCTGTCCGCCTCAAGAATATCCTTATTAAAAACGGTTTCTCCGTTTTCAACCGTGTAATCGACGAAATTCAAAAGGCATACGTTAGGCTCGTCAAGCCTGTAATCAAATGAGCTGCCTAAGGAAACCGTGCCTGTCAGCTTTCCGGTCTGCGGTTCCTCTGCGAGCTTTCTGTCCTCTGCCGTAATAACAAGGCAAAGCTCCGCCGACGGCTCAAAATCATATTTGAACGATATGCGGTCACCTTTTGCCAGAAGCCTTATCTCACCGCTTCTCGGATCCCACCGCTCACAAAAGCCTCCCGCGGAAAATTCCACGCTCGCGCCGTAATACGCCTGAAGTCGGTTTATATTCATCAGCACGGCGATTAAATTCTCCCCGTCGCGGCGGAGCTGAATATATATATCGCCGATTTCCCTGCCTTCGGCGTCCTTCACGCTTGCCTGAGGCGAAATCCCGAGCGCCTGAACCATATTCTCACGCGCGGTGTAAACCGCCGGAAGTTTTGCGGCCTCGTCCGAGGCGACAGCGTCGATATACCGGGGCGGGCTGCCCGCCACAATAATGCTTCCGCCCTTATCGGCGAACTCTTTAAGCAGCCCGAGGGTCGTGCGGCGCATATTGCTCATTCCCGTGACAAGAACCTTTCTGTAAACCGATTTGCCGATTCTTAAAACGGTTTCTCCGTTCAGCTCCTCCACGCTGCCCATACGCTTTATAAAATCCTCGTCGCCGTAGTCAAAATCCGTTTTGGCGGCGCAGAGCGTGCGGAAGGTTTCCTCATACATTCTCTCGGCTTCCCGCACCTCCTCATCGATAGGCACGAGCTGCCACGACCATTTCGGGTATATCCTGCACCAGAGGCTTTCGACCGGATTGAGAACCAGCAGGTCACATACCGGCTCGCCCTGTTCAAGGAAAACATTAAGGCGCGAGAAATAATCCTCAACGTACGAATAATAAGGATACCACGCCGACTGATAGGATATGCTCGCAGGATAGTCGCGCTTTCCCTCGCCGCGCATGCTGTACCACGACAAATGGTGACAGCGCAGATTTATGCCGAACAGCGCCTGCCAGTCGCCCACCGATTTATGCGACTCAAAATCAAACTGCCAGCCGGTGACGCCGTAAAGCTCGCTTAACATTTTATTCTTTCCGAGCTGTCTCGCCGCGGATTGAAGCTGCTTTACGATCCAGAAGCAGTAATTGTGCTCCGTAAGCACGTCAACTCCCGGGACGTCCATATATTCATAAGCGCGCATTATCGAGCCTATCATAGTAGTCTGGGCGGTCAGGCTGTCCTCGTGGAGCAGGTGTCCGGTAAAAAGCATATTGTTTTTCCGGCACCAGTCATGTATCGGAGCGAGGAAATTTTCAAGGAAAAGCCGCTCCGTCAGCTCCATATACTGCCATTTTACGGGGCTTACCTTTTCCCCGTCCTTCCACAGATACAGCTCCGGAAGGAAATCGCGCAAATCATATCCGTAAGCCGACTCAAACTCATCAAAAAGCTTATCCGTAAAGGGCAAAAGGTACTCGGAATCCGGGTTCGAGTTGCCGAAGCCCGCCATTATCGCTCCTCTGTGGGGCTCATCGGTAAAAATGCCGAGTATTTCCTTTCCGAAATGCTTTCCGCAGTGTTCGCGGTATTTTTCATGCGTTTCCTTTATGAAGCATTCCGTCGCTTCCCGCTTCATGGTATCAAGATACGTATACCCGTTGCAGGAATCCTCGCGAACCATATCTTCGACGGTAAACTTTAAAACGGTTCTTCCGCCCGCCTGCGAGCCGGAGGAAATACGTTCCTTGCCGGAAAAAGAAAGTCCGTCAAGATTTACCGCGAAAACGGCGACCGCGTCCGTCCGGTCGGTATCCTCGCAGCTTTCAAGAACCGTCATTCTTAAAAACTTCATACGGTTCTCACGGTGCTTTGTCACCATTCCTCCGGCGATACCCGACGGCCAGCGGTCCTCGTCGTAAAGCCAGGTTTCCATTCCGAGCGATGCGCCCTTTTCCGCGCACGAGTTTATAAGGTCAAACCATTCGTTACCGAGATATTCGGTCTCAAGGCCTATTCTGGAATGGCAGAAATATCCGCCCATGCCCATCTGTCTGAATACCTCTATCTGTCTTAAAAGCTCTGATTTCTCGAGCTTGCCGTTCCAGCTCCAGAAAGGCTTGCCGCGGTACTCTGCGGTTGGATTTTTAAAAAGCTCTTCCGTTTTTCCCATCCGATCACCCCTTGTGTTTTACATTTTCTGCGGTCAGACGGCTCCGGCTCGCCGGCAGCCGTCCCGCAAAAGTGTCCGTTATACGTGTTTCTTTTTTATTACAAGGAAATATACCGCCGTTCCGGCTCCCGCCAGAACAACAACCGCGCCGATCACAATATACAGCCACAGATAGGAGGTTTCTTCCTGCTGCTCGGTTTTGTTGTTTACTTCCTTATCCTTGTCTTTATCGTCTGAAACGGTAGACTCTATATTCGAATTCTGCGGCTCCGAAACCTCGGTTTCGGATGACTCGCCGTCGGTGCTTCCGACAGACGATGTCGTCGGCTTCTGGGAAGAGCTGTCAGTGCTGCCCGAGGGCTGTGACGAGGTTGTGGAGGAAGGCTGCTCCTCACGGATATAAAGCGGGATCAGCTGAGTATGCCAGTGTCCCCACCACGCCTCCACGCCTGTGGGCGTATAGGCAGTGCCTATATAATTCTGTATGCTTAAATCAAGCTGTCCCAGATTGTTTCCGCTTATGCCTATATTATGGGCATAATGGGGGAAATTGTTGCGGAACGAAGATGTTTTGGTGAAGTTTACACCGTCTGTCGACTCGTAAATTTCCACATATGAATCGTAATCCCATCCGCCTTTGAGCTGAAAGCCTATAAATTTATCGATATCCGGACAGTATCTTACTTCCTCCGGCTTATTCTCGCACATTTTGTTTGACAGCTCGTTTCCCGGCCAGTTGGGATCCTTAAGGGAAAACGTCGATACCGATATATTGCCCTCGCTGTTCCAGTCCTGATCGGGGTGAGTCTGATCAACATAGTACATATAGAGCGTATCGCCCTTTACGGTGAAGGAAGGCATTGAGCAGCCCACGCCGTCACCGCTGTACCTCGTAATGGCGTAAGGATCGCCGCCCCAGCCGTTGCCGTTCCATTTCTCATACGGTCCTTCCGGATTTTTGGCTCTTGCAATAAACAAGTTATTAACTTGCTTTTCTTTGTCCGGATTAGTGCGGAACTCAGGCGAGCCGGTGTATCCCACATAATAGTAATCGCCGTATTTGAAGGCGCCCGGGTCGCAGGTAGACCACTGATCCTCGGAATTAAGGGTAGGATAAAGCACTGTTTTCCATTCGGTCCATGTTTTTCCGCCGTCGGTCGAACGGATGTATTCGATACTGTCGTTTCCGTATCTTACGCCGTTCGAGACGAGCGGAGGAGCCGACGCCCATATATCTATGCGGTCGCCGTCTATCAGGATAGCAGGTCCGTAGCGATATGCGTACTGGGTGCTCCCAGGCGGGGTGAAAATTACCTGCCCCGCATCGGCACATATGATTTTGAGGGTTGAACCCGAAGATGCCGCTGAGGCGGGAACCGTCAGCAGGACGATCGCCGCCAGAACGGAGAAAAACGCTGATATTCTTTTTCTCATTTTATTATCCTCCAACTGAGGTCATCAGACGCCGAAGCGCTCGTTTATTTCGGCCTGAGCGGAATTTATGATAGACTCCATTGCCTGCTTAGGTGTCATTTTCTGATCGACGCAGGCGTCTGCCGCGTATTTTTCGAAAGAAGTGGTCGTTACACGGAACACCGAAGAATACGAACGGATCTTGCGGAGCATTTCGAGTGATTCCTTATCGCGAACGTAGGAAGCGTGCTCACCGTCCCAGTTGGCCGCCTTTGTAAAGGTGCGGTTGCCCAGCGCTACAAGTACCTTGCCCGCATCCTCTACCTGCGAATTGTTGCTCGCAAGTCCGTAGAAGCGGTTATTCATGAGTATGCAGGTGTAGTCCTTCTGACCGTCACCCTTCGGGAAAGGTATGATGCCGTAGTCATCTTCCATAAGGGCGGAAAGGTCATTTATATCGGGGGAGCCGTTTCCGCCTATATAGAAGAAGTTTTCACCGGCCATAAACGAGTTGATGGCAGTGACATAATCGCCGCTCTTGTTCTTATTGTAAAGACCGGCTTTACAATAGCTCTGCAGCCAGTTGAGTGCTTCAAGTAATTTTGAATCCAGTCCGTTGAATACCGGAATGCCGTCCGCCAGAACAACCGGAGAGGTTCCGTTTGCGAATACCAGATTGAAAAGATAAGGAGTAAATGTCGCGTTGCAGCCGTAAACCTTTCCGTTGGACTGCTTGTATACAGATTCGGATATTGAGCGGAACTTTGACCATGTCCACTCGCCCTTGTTAACAAGGCTGTAAAGATCGCCGACCTTATATTTCGAGGCAAGCGCCTTATTGAAATACACGACGCTGTATCCTATGTATTTCTCAAGACCGACGCCGTAGCAGACGTTCTTGTAGGTCGCGTTGACGATGGAAGCCTGGCTCCAGCCGTTTGTGTTGAGACCTACCGACTTCACTTTTGAGAGATCGGCAAAATAGCCGTTCTTATAAAGATTCGCCATCTCGCCCTGTATCTCGTATATATCAGCGTAGATATTTCCGCTGGCGGTCGAGGTCGCCACATCGCTTAAAAAGCTGTTGGCGTCCATATACACCATTTTGATTTCGCAGTTGTAATCCTTCTTAATAGCCGCTATCGCCTTTACGTTCGCCTGAGCCACAGGGTCGCTGTTGCTTGACTTGTAGTTGTTGGGCCAGAAAGTTCCGATCTTGATTGTCTTGCCCTTGAGATTTGTTACCTGCTCTTTGAAAACCGGATCCTTAAAAGGATCTATACCGTCAAGAAATCCCGGGTCAACCATGACCGCGTTGCCGCCTGTTTTGCTGGGAATCGATGCGGTCGGTTTAGAGCTTGTGCCTGTCTGTCCGCCGTTTGAGCTTCCGCTCGTCGTGCTGCTGTCTCCCGACTGCTGTTCGGAAGAACCGGAGCTGCCGTCATAAGTGTAGTCTGAGCCTGTATAACCGGACGAGCTTCCGTCTTCGGCAGACTTGCTCGAACGGCAGGCGCTGACTGTGAGCAGAACGGCTAACGCCGCACCAATAGCTAAAATCCTTTTTAACATAATATTTCCTCCTGTAACTGAAAATATTTTGAATTAAAATCAGCGGTGTTACACGTGTAACACAAGTGCATTATAACACATTTATGATAAAAATGCAAGTGATTTGTACAAAAACTTTTCATTTTTTAAAAAAAACGTTGACAAATTTCCGTATAAGGTCAATCAAACGCGCCGCTCCAGCGCGTAATTATTTAAGACCGGGCGCGAGTCCGGTTGAGCTTCTGATGTAAAGCTCGGTCCGGATATCTATATCCTTGACGATATTCTTCTTTATATGGTTATACAGAAGCTCAAACGCCATCTTTCCGTATTCCCGCTTGTCAAAGCCGATTGAGGTCACGGTAGGATTGAAGTTTCTCGATATATATATATCGTCCATACCGATAACCGACAGCTCATCGGGAACCGATTTGTTGAAATACGCCGCCGCCTGTATAACGCCGTACGCCATCAGGTCGTTAAGGCAAATGACCGCGGTCACTTCGGGGTGATCGGTCAGAAGTCTTTTGGTGAGCGAGTAGCTCGAATCCATATCCGGATTCCTTATGCCGGTTTCGCTCACAAAAATTTTCGGACTGTCCGGAAGGTATTTGTCCATTGCCGAGAAGAACATACGGTCGCGTATATCAAAGTTGCTGTTTCTGCCGAAGGTGCTTACCATCGCGATATGCGTGTGCCCCATGCTTTTAAGGTAAGAAACCGCTTTGTCGATTCCTGTCATATGGTCTACGAAAATGTGGGATATTTCCTTGCTGTCCTTAAGTATTATTCCGTTTATCAGAACCCTGATACCCGCTTCGACCATATTGAAGATGATTTCATGGTATTTTTCGTCCGACAAAGGCGGCACACCCACTATGAAAACCCCGTCTATCCTCTGGGCGATAAGGCGGCGTATATAATTCTCGATTTCACGCTGGGCGGTGCATATGCTGACAAGATAATTATTGTCGATTGCCGCGTTTTCAAAGCCGGTTATTATCTCGGCAAAATACGGGTTGGACAGATCGTTCGCCAGAACGGCGAGCTGACGCGTCTCGTTCTTTGTCATCGAACGCGCCACCATATCCGCCGTATAGTTCAGCTCCTTTACCGCATCCCATACCTTTTTGGTGATTTCCGGAGAAACGCCCCTGCTTTTATTAAGAACATAGGAGACCGACGCCTCCGAAACTCCGGCCCGTCTTGCCACATCTTTCCTTGTAACCCGCACAGCTACTCCGCCTTTTCAAAAATTATCCTACTATACCCGCCCGGTCAATAGACTCAACAAAGAATTTCTGCAATACTATATAAACCAACGCGATCGGTATCACCGCAAGAACCGCTCCGATATTTACGTAATTCGCCACCTCTATCGGCTTTCCGGCGCTTTGCATCAGAGCGTTGACATTGCGCGACATTATATCTATATCATCTAAAAATCTCGGCGTGAAAACCGTGTCCGTCCACTGCCATGCCAGTGAAAGCAGGAATACCGTCACCATTGTCGAGGTCGCGGCGGGAAGCATTATTTTCGTGAACGTCCTAACCGTGCCGCAGCCGTCAAGATACGAGGCTTCCTCCAGCTCCTTGGGCATATTCCTGAAAAACTGCCTGAACATAAAAATGTAAAGCCCGTTTTTTATTCCGAGTCCCGTAAGTGACATAATCACGAGCGGCCACGGCGTTCCTATGAGATTGAAGACTCCGAGGAAGGTTTTGAATTTGAGATACAGCGGCAGCAGAATCGTCTGGGAAGGCACTATCAGCGAGAAAATGACAAGGAAAAAGCATATTCCCCGCAGCTTGAAGCGGAATCTCGCGAAGCCGTAGCCGGTAACAGCGCACACCAGAGTCTGCAGCGGGCTGAGTATCAGGCAGATTACAACCGTATTCCTCAGCGTGGTCCAGTAATTCATCTCGTTTATTACATGTTTTATATTGTCTAACGTAAAATTTTTCGGCAGGAACCTTACAGTCGGATCGATAAAATCAGAGTAGGTCTTGAAGGCGTTGATTATCTTTATAAAAAACGGATAAAGAATAATGTAGCACAGACCGAGAAGAATTATCGCTCTGACAATCACCCACAGAACCGAGGTCAGTGTCTGGGGCTTCAGATACTTTGATTTAAAACGTTCCAGCCGCACGCCGCTCCGCGGCGATGTTCTAACAGATGCATCCATTTTTCAACCCCCCCTTCTAATCCAGATACTGAATACGCTTCGAGAGTATCCCGCAGATTATTCCGAGACAAAGCAGGATAATCACGAAAAACATCCAAGACATCGCGCAGGCATATCCTATTCCCCTGCTGTGAGTAAAGGAATTGTCCAGAATATACTGCAGTATCTCATATTTCGGATTTGTAAAGGAGTCTATGATAGTATACACTATATTTACGAGTATCATCGGCGTGAGAATCGGGAAAGTGATTTTCCAGAACTCCTCCCACTTGGTCGCGCCCTCCACCTTTGAGGCCTCAAAAAGCGAACTGGGTATCGACTGGAGCGCCGATATGAAAATCAGTATCTGCACACCCGACGAGTTTACTACACTGTAAGTATTGTCCACCGCGTATATTATCACTCCGGTAAGGGTGCTGTTCAGGTTCGCCGACTCAAGCAGGGACCTCAGGTCAAAGAAGGAGGAGAAGTTCCCCGAAAACGCCGTTGAGATAGATTCGCCGGTATTGCTCGACGAGCTGAAAAACGATGTCGCCATATTGTTGACGTCTGCTCCGGCTATAATTCCAGTTGCCACAAGCACGGGAAGGAAGAAAATAGTCCTCGCGGCGCCTCTGCCGATAAACTTCTGGTTGAGAACGTTGGCGATGAAAAAGCTGAAAAACAGTATTACCACCAGATCAACCAGCGTGCCGCGTATGGCGCTGTAAAGCATGGGTAAAAAATCAGTGTCGTTTGTTACGGCCTCAACATAATTTTCAAACCCTATATACTCCTGCTCGACATAATTGAATTTTATCGCGGCAAACTCCAACGAGTATTTGAAAGATTCCGCCAGAGCAGGAAGAAAGATGAAAAGCATTCCGAAAAGAAACGGAGCGATAAACAGATAACCGGCTCGGTTTTTTCTGTCCATCAGGTTTCCGACGTGTTTTTTCCGGAGATCGGATTTACGAAAATTCATCATATCCCATTCCTTTTGATTGGTTTATTTCAGCAAGCAGTAATCCATTCCGTCAATTGTCGTTTCGCCGACAGTCACAGGCTGATCGTTATAATTTATCAATACACTGCTTCCGTTTTCATAGCGTACCTGAACCACATTCTCGGAAAGTATGCTGTGCTGCACTATCGCGCTGTCACTGACCTCGTAAAAGAAATCGCTCAGCTGCTCATAAGCCGATACAATTTCTTCCTTCCACTCATCGACCGAAACCGAATAGTAGTTTGAGCAGCTTGTGTCAGCCAGCAGAAGAGGATCCTCGGTCATCAGGATATAATGAAGACCCGCGCCGTTTTCGATGCTTTTAAGAAACGAATTCTGATAGCTGCCCTGCTGGTTCAGCGCGACACCGCTGTAATCCACACACCCGTGCAGAACCATACCCACAAAAGGAACCGTATAGCTTTCAATACTTATACCCGAAGATTCCAGCGGCACATCCGTGACCGCTCCGGCATATTTCAGCGTATAAATATTTCCGCCGTCTATCAATAAATTATACCCTGAGTCCCGTAGATTTTCAAGTGAAGAAATGACAATATTTTTAGTGTCCTCCCTTGTGAGCTCGTGCCTTTCATCGTAATTTCCGGAAAGGTATGAGCCCATTGACGAAACCCGTATCTCATTTATTCCGACGTCCTCCGCGGCGTCCTTGAATTTCCCGATTATGTAATCGAAGCTGAGCGGATTTATCAGATGCGCGCTGCTTTCGGGATCGCGCTCGCCGTTGGCCGGCGAGTAGCCGCTCAGAACCGCCGTATTGTTGCTTATGAACCTGGCGATCTGGGAGCTGGTGTCAAGTCCGTTGCCGTTGCGGTAAACCTTTGTGAAATCAACGTCAAGATAGAGCTTGTTTCCGCCGTCCTCAAGATAATCCGCGAGCGTTTTGTAGCCTTCGGCTCCGCCCATGGATTTCTCTATTTTGAGCTTCTGCGGTATCCTGAACTGCATTCCGCCGTTTATGCTTCCTTGAAGCGTGATATCGAAGTCATCTATACCGTCCTTCTCAAGCTCTTCGGCAAACCGCTGTATATTCTCAAAGGTTGATGCCGCGACCTCTACATTCATCGGAATAAAGCCTATCATCTGGCGCTTTGTCACGGCTCCGATAAAGCTCAGATCCAGTCTCGGGCTGCTTTTTGAATCCTTTTCGGTCAGCGAGCCGGTGCTGCATAGATACGCGCGGTAGTATGCCGCCATACCCGAATATCCCGATTTTTCGCCGTAAAGGAAATGGTAGCGCACCACATACGGCGCGTCAGGCTTCTTTTTGGAATAAACCCTGTTGGCAACAACGTTTTCCTGCTGGTCGAGTATATCGTTCTGCGCTATATCCATAGCGTAATAGGTGAAATAGGGCGATATGGCATTGTATTTTGAAAGCGAGTTTTCGGTTTTGACTCTCACGCCGCCCATCGCGTCGCCGCTCTCGACGATTCCAAAAACCCCTGCGGAGCCCCGCTGTATGCCGAAAACCGGAAAGACGGAATACGGTGCAAGCGAGGATGAGTTTGACAGGTCAAGCCCGAAATCGCTTCCGTAAAACGGGAGATCGGTCTGGGTGAGGGTCGAGGTGTTCTCGTTTCTCGAGTCATTCTCGATAACCGCGCCGCTGCCGTCCGACACAAGCAGATAGCCTTCCTCGTCCGCCGTCGATGCGAAAAAGTTGCTTAACAAATATATCTTTGTCAGATAGTAGCCGCTGTTTTCCACATGCACGATATTCGGCGTATCAATCTGAGCCACGAGATCCCTGCCGTGGATACGGTAAATAACCGGTATCTCAAAATACGCCTGTACCGCTCCCGCGGAATTTTCAATGCCTACGAGCTTTTTCTGCTCCGCCACAAAGTCCGCGTCCATTTTCAGCGCCGAGGACACCTCCTCCATCAGCGTGCGCTGAACAGTCGTAAGATAATCGGCCTCGCATACATATATTGTTCCGAGTTCTTCAAGTCCCGGATATTTTTTTATGTTTTCCGATTTGCCCGCGTCGTCAAGCTCGTCGTAAACCACCGCCTGATAAAGACGCTGGAACCTCGCGAAATCAAATCTGTCGAGCCTGCCTTCGCTTATCACCTCGTCGGCGCGCTGCTCAAGCTCGTCGTACCCTTCCTTTGACATTACATAGCATATATTCTGATTCGCCGTGTCTGTACCGAAGCAGTACGTAACCTTCAGTGTATCCCCGTCGCACTCCGTGCGCACCTGATTCATTCCGTCGTCGTTTATGCTGTCCGGATAGCTGCTCATGGTGTTCTGGGCGCTCGCGCCGTCATAATATTCGATGGAGACTTGGGAAAAAGCGTCCGCCTTGCCCTCGTCGCTCAGCTCGTCGGGATTCTCGTAAATCGCGCGGTTCGAGAAGAATATTTTACCCGTTTCCTTATCAAGAACCGCTATATCGTAATATTTCCCCATATAAAGAGAAATATATTCGTTGCTCAGCATTTCTTCCATTGAGGCAAGCGCCTGCGTTTCGTGCTCGGCCGCCTTGTACGCTCCTGTTTTCGCCTCTGCCTGGAGATCGTTGACAAACTGACTGTCGCTGAACTCATAATAGCTTTTGACGGAATCGGCCGGGTGAAGCACGTCCGTGCAGCCCGAAAGCATAATCACTATACCGGCGCAGCCTGCCGCGGCTGCCCTGCGGATAATTTTACCGGCAATATTCATTCGGCTTCCCCCTTTCCTATCCCATCCTGAGCTTCAGCTCGGTCCAGAAAGTAACGACAAAGCCGGACATCTGCTGAATCAGATTGAAGAACAAAAGCGCAATATACGCTATCATACACATTCCGAGAAGTATAAATATTATCATAAGCACCGTTTTGCCGAAGGTGTACTGGTGCGTCACCAGTGTCCCGCTGAAAAGCAGAAACGCCATCCACACGTAACCAAGATTGGTCAGCATGGTATAGAATGAAGCCTCGGTGAGAACGAGCGCGTAGCTCATGGGAATGAGAATGATATTCACCAGCACAAGCGGGATAAGCGCGTAGGCTGTGGCTTTGACTATATCCACAAATTCACCCTCGCCGTCATAAAGGCTCGTAAGGCACCAGTTTGAAATGCACCAGAGGAAAAACAGCGCGAGTGTTGTCGCTACGCTTTTATATACGTTGAAATTCACGCCGCCGTCCTGATTGAAAAGATAAGCCGTGCAGAAGCCCGACAGAACCGAAAGCAAGGTATACGCCGCGAGCCAGAAGACCGCTGTGCGCAGGCTTCCCCTGTTTTCGTGCTTGATTTCCCAGAAACCCTTGAACGGATGCGTGGTCAAATATAGAGAATACCGTAATTCCTTAAGCATGGTACCCATATTTATTCACTCCTGACTTCATACTAACTGCCCTTATAGTATCTTACGAAACGCCTGATTATATGGTAAAGCAGTATGACAACAGCTATTACTATGACCGTTACCATTATCGCCGGAAAGTATTTCTGCACATTCTGCTTACGGATTATTTCAACCGTATCGGAATAGCGTTCCGTATCCTCGGCATACTTGAAATATTTGAGCGCCGCGTCGTATTCTCCCTGTTCAAGCATTGCGTTTCCGAGACCGACAAAAGCGTATTTGAAATTTGTGTTTTGGCTCGCGAGCTGCGACCACAGTCCGTACGCCTCCTCGTAATCTCCGTTATACTGGCTGGCGACAGCCTCAAGGACAAGCTCGCCGTATGATGACGGACTGAAAACAAAAATTTTCCCGAGTCCGCTGTCCAGCACAAGAATCTGGTCGCCCTTGTAGCGTATATCGGCGGGCGTCTGGAAGCTGCTCTTCTCGTTTCCGAGCTTTCCGAAAACGAAAAGCAGATTTCCGTTGTCGTCATAGGTGAAAACGTGACCGTTCTGCTGGTCGAGCATGCTGTAAACACCGTTGTCAGAGGTCGAGACCCCGATGATTCTCGATGGTTCCTCGTCAAACTCAAGGTCTCCCATGGGAGCGTAAAAGCCGTTGCGCTTCAGAACGTCGGTTCCCATTGTGTTCAGCTTCTTCACCGGAGTGACCGAGCCGGATTTATCCTTTGACTTTATCGTGTTCTCTATATCCTCGGCGTCAAGGGAGCTTATCGTCGCCCACAGAAAATCCTCGCCGTCCATACATATGTTGTTGTACTCGGTAGGAACGAACTGTTCCGATTTTGCCTGCTGCGCCTCGGTGTAGAAACGTCTTAATATGATGGTCATAATATCGTACTGCACCTGAGGGGAGCCTATGTATCCCATGAATTTGCCCTGGCTGTCGAGCTGAATGATGCCGCGGTTGATATTGCGCGCCACCACGTAAATTCTCCCTATGCTGTCAACCGCGAGCTTGACGGGCAGGAAAACCTCCGAGTCGCTCACGCCGGTCATATTTTCCGGACGCTCTATCACCTGCTTGACGTTGCCGTCGGCGTTGCATTTAATAATGCGGTTATTCTGAGTGTCGGCTATCAGAAGATCGCCGTTTTTGTAAACAAACATTCCCTCTGGCTGATTGAGCTGCAGCGTCTCCCCGCCGTTTTTGAATTCGGAAAGGGCTTTCTCGTAGCTGAAATCGTCGGAAAAAACCAGTATGCGGTTGTTTCCCGTGTCAACCACATACGTTTTCCCCGTCTCCTCTGAAACAACAAGCCCGTGCGGATCGCTCGCCCGCACACCCTCGGAATCGGTTATATCGACCGACTTCTTGAAGGTATAGGCGTCGGGTATGCTTACGTCATTTCCGTTTTCGTCATATGTATAGCTGGTGCTTCCGCCGTTTCCCTCATATGCGGCCGCCGTTACCTGAAAAAGCATCAGCGCGATAATCAGTAACGCAGAAAGGTATTTCAAATATCTCACAAAAACACCTCAATCTTTCATGCCTGACGTCGACATTGTTTCCGTAACATTGGACTGCGAAACAATAAAGACCGCAAGCGGAACCAGCATCATAAGCACGGTAATGGCTCCTCCGACTCCCGCGCGGGCTATGCCCGCCGCCTGAACCTGGCTCAGCGCGTAGGAAAGGGTCTTGAGCTGTTCGCTGAATATGTAAGACGAGCTTCCGAGCCCCCAAAGCGACTGAACCGTGAAAATCATAAGCGTTATCCACGCAGGCTTAGCCATCGGCATTACCAGCTTGAAAAATTTTACAAATTCGCCCGCACCGTCTATATCGGCGCTCTCAAGAACGGAAAGGTTCACCGTCTGATCCATAAACTGCTTCATAATGAAGAGTCCCAGCGGCGCGCCGACCGCGGGAAAAATAACCGCGGTGTATGTGTCTATCAGGTGCAGCTTGGACATTATTATAAAGCTCGGAATGGCCGTAACGGCCGAGCTGAACATAAGCGTCGTCTGTATTACCGTAAATATGAATCCCGAGCCGGGAAATTTATAGCGCGAAAGCGGATAAGCGCACATTGACGCCAGCACTATATGCAGCAGCGTACCCGCCGCGGTTATAAAGACCGTATTGAAAATATACCGGCTGAAGGGGATCCACGAATCCGACATCAGGGAAAACAAATCGCTGAAATTCTTTAAAGTCGGCTTTATCACGAAAAACCTGGGCGGGAAAAGCCACAGCTCGTTTGCCGGCTTGAGCGATGTGGAAATTGTGTAGACAAAAGGCAGTATCATCAGTATTCCTATAAGGGACAGGAATACCACAAGCACTATATCGCCGCCGATTGAGCGGGAAACCTTTTTCTTGAAAATCACACGTAAAATAGACATATATCAAGTACCTACGCTTTTCAGAAGTTTACGTATAACCGAATTGCAGAAAATCATCATAAGGAACAGTATCGTCGCAAGCGTACAGGCATATCCCATTTCGTACCGCGTAGTGCCGTAATCCGACAGATGGTTCATTATCGTATGAACCGCGTAGTTCGTGCTCGGGAAACCGCAGAGGTTCGTTATTACGTCGCCGACTCCGAACGAACCGGTAATGCTGAGCACCGCGGAGAGCAGAAGCTGCGGCTTCATCATGGGCAGGGTCACATACCAGAGCTCCTGCCAGCGGTTTGAGATGCCGTCGAGCGCAGCGGCCTCGTAATACTGCTTATCAACACCCTGAAAACCGGCTATGAATACCAGAAAAGACGTACCGAGACTCATCCAGAGGATTATCACTATAAGTATCGGGAACATATAGTCGGGGTTCTGGAAAAACTGTATCGGCGTCTGGATTATGCCGAGCTTTCTGAGAATACTGTTCACATAACCCTGAGCGTCTCCGCTGAAGAGATAGTTCCATATAATGTATATTCCGCCCGAAATTGACGGCGCGTAGAAAATGATAGTGAAAAACACACGCATATTATGCGAAAGCTCGTTTATCAGCCACGCGAAGAAGAAGGAAAGCAGAAAACCGCCGGGTCCGACGATCACCGCGAAAAGCAGCGTGTTTTTCAGAGCTATAATGAATATATCGTCATTCAGGAAAAGCCTGAAATAATTATCCACACCGATAAACTCCGGCGCGCTCAGCATATTGAAAGAAGTAAAGCTGAGCAGCACCGCCACTATTACCGGCAGAATCGTAAATAAAGTAAACAGCAGCAGATAAGGGAGCATGAACAAGTAATGAACCCTGTGTTTTCTCATTGCCCTGAGCGTAAGCCTGCAATCGCTTTTCAGCCGTGCTTTAAAAGCATATCTGCCAGGAAACATTTATACCTTCCACCCTTTCAACATCAAAATCCGAAAATCATTCCAGTCCGAATTCCCGGCGCTTCAACAGCATTTCTTGATTTATCTGATCAATATAGCCGAGCAGCGTATCGCGTGTACTTACGTTCTCACTGTACACCGTAGCTATCGCGAATCCGACGTTCCTGCTTGTCATATATCCGCCCGGAACCTCAGGCACGCCCTGTGTCGCGTCCATCTGTTCAAGCAGCACTTCTATTTCGGAGGTGCGCCACGGAAGCATTTTCATCGCCTCAAGGTTAGCGGTGTTGTACCTCGCTCCGACGCCCATTACATTCTCAAGCTCCTTGCCGTACTGGTACTGGGTGTCGGCGGAGGTGAGCCATTTCATAAATTCCCAGCCGCTTTCTTTTTCCTTGCTCGCCGCCATAAGCACACAGCCCGCTCCGGTAGACGAGGATGTGTTGTTTACGGTGCCGTCCTCGTTCTCAAAGCCGGGAATCGTGGTCATTCCCCATTTTCCGCTTATTTCCGGCGCGGAAATCTGAAGCAGATTGTAATTGCTGTAATCCTCTATTCCGATAACTATCTCGCCGGTGCGGAAACGTGTCACGAAATTGTAGGAATAGGGCAGATTGTAGTCCGTATAGAACCGCATGAAATAATTGAAGGCGTCAAGAGCGGTTTTTGTATCCAGCGCGCTGTTTTTTTCGTCCTCGGTGTAAAGCCTGCCGTTCATCTGATACAAAAACGTCACGTAGGAATTGAAATTAGGCATCATGGATATATTCATATTCTGTCCCTGTATGGTCGGGAGAGCCGAAATCACATCCTGCCACGTTTTTATGGAGTTGATATCGATTCCGAGCTGTTCAAGAATATCCTGGCGGTAGAACATCATCATATAGGAGAAGGTCTCCGGTATGGCGTACACTCCGCCGCGGTAGGTGTAAGGCGTGAGCGCGCTTTCGGGGAAGCGCGCCGCCACCTCGTCAAAGCCCGGCATCCCGGACAGCTCCGCGACCGCGTCTCGCATGGCGTAGTTTGCCGGCTCGCTTCCGGTAACCTGCAGCGCCACGTCAGGTCCTATTCCGGCAACGGTCGCCGTAAGGATCGTCGTGGACGGAACAAGCTGAAGGTTTACAGAGGTATCGTACTCCGGCGTGAAGTTCCCGACGATAAGCCGCCTTAGCACAAGCGCCTGGTCACGTCCGCCCGACAGGCCGTTTCCTACCCAGACCGTTATCGAGTTGCCGCTTCCGCCGCCTGAAAGATTATTGTAATCGTCGAAGAACGAGGATATGAATTTAAGCACGCCGTCCTTGAAGGATACCCACAGGTTTGCGTTCGCGCGGGGCAGCTCGGCGCCCGCCTCGGATACGAACAGGTAATCGAGCAGCAGCGGCTGCTTTTTTACATCGAGCAGCAGGTTCGCGAAGGTGCTGAGAGAATCCTTGAACTGGCTGTACAGCGCCGGTATCTGATCCGGGTCGTCTGCCATTTCATCAAGCTGATACGCCAGCTGATTCATCTGAGCCACGTTTGAATCCTGCTTTCCCGTAAGGTCAACCCATTCCTGCGCCACGCTTCTGAGCGCCTCGGCTTCGGCGGCAAAGGTCTCTATAACGTCGGGCATATACTGGTCAATATTATAGTCACGGTAAAGATCCGGCTCCGAACCGAGCAGCGTAAGCAGTCTCCACGCGGCGTTGTTGAGGTTGTCAAGACTGCGGGTCGCCTTTACGAGCGAGCCCGACAGCTCACCGAGCACTACCTCCATTGTTACGGTCTGGACTCCCTTTTCAAGGTAGAAAAGATAGGGCTCATCTCCGCCGGCAAGCTCAAGCTGCCATTTGTTGTCGTATTCAAACTGCAGGTTCTCCGCCTCCGCGAAAGGCACCTTGCCGTTTATGTACAGGCGCCTGACGCACTGAACGTCCCGCAGAAAGTTCTGCTTGAAGCGGCAGCCTATATTGTAAAGGCCGCTTTCCGGCACATCTATCTCCCATGATATCCACGCTCCCGGCTCCTGCCATTTGGTTCCGCCTATCACGTTGATTTTCTGCTCATCGTATCTGTACGGCTCATTCGCCGGAGAGCTGTTGTCCGCCGTCGCATAGAGCGCCGAGCTTGATACCGCGGACGCGTCCTCAGCCTGAATTTTAAGTATTCCGCCGTCCAAAGCGCCTTTAACCTCGGTTATTCCCCGGGACCTGTAAGACTCAAGCGCCTCTTCGTAAGACGGGATCCCGTCCTCCGCCTGCTCAAGAACAACGGAACTGACCGCCATCGGCTCCGAGGACGATTCAAGCGCTACCGTATGCGCACCCTCTGAAAAGTAAAAGGCGAATTTTCCGAACATACCGGAAGCGTCCGAAAGAACGGCGGTTGTCCAGCCGCTTGTCTCCTTCGTTGAGGGTGAAGAGGTGTCGTCCTCCGTTTCCTCAAAGCCGAAGACCCGTCCGAACTCAATTTCGCCCGCCTCCTCAAAGGGAAGCTTTCCGTCTATAAGGAATTTCCGCTGTATTTCCGAATTGGTGCCCGGAAGCGGAAGATATCCTATTCTCACATAATACAGACCCGCCTCAGGAACCGTTACATTCCAGCCGACTTTGCTGTTTTCCCCGGTTATAACCGCGGTGCCCTCACAGCCCTCATATGATTCCTCAACGGTCACGTTCTCGGAAAAAGCGATGGCTTTGAGGTCTACGGCAATGCTTTTACCGCCGCTTTCCGTTCCGGACAGCGCTTCCGAATACTCCCCGTAATCACTTATTGCCGTACCCTGCGACTCACCGGACGCTTCAGCCGCGCCCGCGCTCTCATCGGCGCTTCCGTAAACACCGCAAACCGCACCCGATGCGGCAACCGTAGCGGCGACAAGAAAAGCCGCGGCGGTCTTTTTAAGTAAACTCAGCAATACAATCATTCCTTTTGCTATTGATTTTGCAGGCGTTTGTGACACGTGTTTCATACCGTAATTATACTACACGCATTATATCATTGCAACAATTTTTTTGTATAATTTTATATCTGAAACCGTTTTTTACAAAAACTTTGGATATTTGCGACTAAAAAGCACAATCATTTAATTGTTTTTACGCAAATTTAATATAAAAACAGGAAAGCCTACTTCATGTTAAATTATGCGCAAAACGAAAACAAAACCAATTTGTTGTTATACGAGTAACCGATTAACGGCGCTTTTTACTTCAGTCCGTTGTTTTTTATCACGTCGCGGTACCAGTACGCGCTGTCCTTCCATGTGCGCTTCTGTGTCTCGAAATTGTTATGGATTATCCCGAACCTGTATGAATATCCGGCGCTCCACTCGAAATTATCGTACAGCGACCAAAGATAATAGCCTCTTATATCGATGCCTTCCTCTATCGCCTTATGTATCCACTTCAGGAATCCCTCCACATATTTGATGCGGTACTCGTCGTGAATCTTGCCGTCAGCGCCTATTTCCTCGTTTTCCCCGTGTATGCCGTTTTCGGTTATGTAAATCGGTATAGTCAGCCCGAACTCTTCCTTAAGCATTTTCACCGCGTCATATACGCACTTCGGATAAAACTCCACGCCGCGCTCAAGGAAGTTCCCTCCGTTGCGCTCAATCGAACGCAGTATTTCAGACTGCTCCGCCGAAACCACGACACGGTTATAGCAGTTGCAGCCGAAGAAGTCTAACGGCTGGCTTATCTTCTCCATATCGCCGTCCCTTATCTCGGGCATGGTGCCTTCACGCTCCATTTTCGCGAGAAGATAATCGGAATATCTGCCCTTGAATATCGGGTTAAGGTACGAAAGATACGATTCCTCATTCTCGCGGCGGGCAATGCTTACGTCTTCCTCGTTGTCCGGTCTCGCCGGGTGACGTTTCCATATATCCACCACTATTCCTATGCCGCTGTTTTTAAGATTCGCGGCGCGGAACGCCGATACGCCCTCTCCGTGGGCAAGAAGAATATTATGATTCGCGGTTTTGCCGAAACGGTCAAGCTTTAATCCGGGTGCGAACGCTCCGCAGGCGTAGCCGACATATGTCGCGATAGGCTCATTGATAGTGGCGAAGAGCGGCACGGTATCGCCGAACTCACGGAAAATGATTTCCGCGTACTCGCCGAACCATTTGGCGACGTCACGGTTGAGCCATCCGCCGAGATTTTGCAGTTCGTACGGCAGGTCCCAGTGATAGAGCGTCATATTCGGTACTATATCATTCTTAAGCAGCTCGTCGATAAGCCGCTTGTAGAAATCAATTCCTTTTTGATTTATCTGTCCCTTTCCTTCAGGAAGAATACGCGGCCAGGACACCGAGAAGCGATAGCTTTTCAGCCCCAGCTCCTTCATCAGTTTGACGTCTTCCTTATAAAGGCCGTAATGATCGCAGGCGACTTCCGGCGTATCGCCGTTGGTTACCTTGCCGGGTATGCGGGAAAAAACGTCCCAGATTGAGAGCCCCTTGCCGTCTCTCTGGGCGGCTCCCTCTATCTGTGCCGCAGCGGTAGCAGTGCCCCATAAAAAATTCTTTGGAAATATATATTCCATGTTATTTATCCTCCACAATTGCTATACGTATAACTATAACATCATTTTACATAAATGTAAATACCCAAGACGGATAATTTTTGAAATTTTTTCGTTTTTCTTTTGAAATTTGTCCGGATAAATAATTTTAAGAAACGTTTTCCGGCCGCTTCGGCTTTGTCTGTAATCTGCTTTTTTCCTTGTTTTAAGGGAAAAAATCAAATACGGCCGCAGTCAAAACTCGCGGCCGCCATAAAAAAATAAAAATGTCACTGTATTTGCAGAAAAAGGAAAAACAAAACTTCCGTCTTGATTTTTTTCGGCTTTAGTCAATACAGAAAGAGTGAAATGCGATGACATCACGCTCCGCGTGAAGAAATTTGTGAATTTTTGAAAATTATTTTCACACTGTAACGGTTGCTCTGTTCCGATGAAAAATTATATGCGGCAAGAAACTTAAAAAAATATTACAGTATTTCCCCAGCGTGATTTAACTTTGCTATTCAGCCTCGCTCGGGACGTAATTCAAAAAATCGGCGCAGGAGGAAAGGACGATATCGGGTTTAATATCCGAACCGGCGAGAATTTCGGGTGTGGTTTCCCCGCTCATGACCAGCACGCTCACCGCTCCGGCGTTTATTCCGCTTTTTACATCGGTATATATCCTGTCGCCTATTACGGCGGTTTCGCGGGGCTTACAGCCGGCGCGCTCCATCGCGAGCAGCGGCATAAGCGGCTGCGGCTTACCTACCACCTCAGGACGCTTGCCGGTCGCGTTGAATATCATATCGCATATGCTTCCGCAGTCGGGCACGCTGCCGAACTCGGTCGGGCAGACATAGTCGGGATTTGTGGCAATATACGGTATATCGCGGGTCGAGAGCATATACGACACATCATACAGCTTCTGATAAGTAAGCTCCGTATCGTATCCCATAACTATACATTCGGCGCGAGAGGTGTCGCAGGTCAGGGAAAAGCCCTCCTTTTCAAGCTCCTCCTCAAGCGAGCGCGTGCCGCACACATACAGCGTTTTCCCAGGATAATCGCGCCTTAGCAGATACGCCGTAGCCTGTGACGAGGTGAGAAAATCGTCACAATCGGCTTTAATGCCCATTCCGCCGAGCTTTTTTATGTAATCGTTCACGCTTTTGGAGGAATTATTTGTAAGAAACATATATCTTCCCCCGTTCCGCTTTATCGTATCAAGCAGCCGCGGCGTGAAATCAAACAGCCTGTCGCCTATATACAGCGTTCCGTCCATATCAAAAAGAAACAGCTTTATTTTTCTCAAAATTTCTTGCTTTTTCATTTCGGCACTCCGTTCTGAAAATTACAAAGCCGCGCGCGGCTTTACACACACAAAAAGGCAAAAAAGAGCTGTCGCGCCCTCTTTTGCCCTTATCCCGTTCTCATCTGAAATTATAACCTCTTGCCGGCGGTTTGTCAACATACAGGGCGTTGACGTAGGAACCGGTTTTAAAAACGGCTCTCCGCTCATATAAAGCGCATATTTTTATTTTTGTGCCCGGCGTTTTACTTGCGCAAAAGCGGACGGTGTGTTATGCTTGTAATATACGGCGGCAGGCGTGCGCGGATATGTTCCGCCGGCCGCGTCAGCACTGCGGCGCCTGCCGCAGGTAAAAAGGAGTTTTTCATATGGAATACAAACGCTTCGGGGACACACTGGTTCTGCGGCTTGACCCGCCCGAGGAAATCTGCGAAAGCATTACCGCCGCCGCGAGGGCGGAAAACATAGCTCTCGCGGAAATTTCGGGAATAGGCGCGGCAGACAGCTTTACCGTGGGCGTCTATAACACTGTTACAAAGGAATACCGCTCAAATACCTTAAACGGTGCATACGAGATAGTGTCACTCACGGGCACGCTCACAAGCAAGGACGGCGAGCCCTACCTGCATCTGCATTTCTCGGCGGGCGACGAAAACGGCAGAGTATCAGGCGGCTACCTCAACCGCGCCGCCGTAAGCGCCACCGCTGAAATTATTACAGGATAATTGAAGGAAGCGTCGGCAGGGCGTTCAGTGAGAAAATCGGGCTTAATCTGTTCAAATTCTGACCTTAAAAGGTTTTCCGCTCCGCGCGGCGCTTTGCCCGGGAAAAGAGAAAGCGTCTTTTCACTTATAGCGGGTTTCCCCGACGCGCCTGCCACCCTAAAACCGCGCGGCTCTTCGCCGCAGTGAATCAAATTTCAGTTTCAAAGACAGACCGAGGGGCACAGCCTTATAGGCTGTGCCCCTCTCAGTCTGTCGAATAACCCTAAATTTCAAGCGATATTTAGGGTTATGAGTTTTGTTTTAGCAAAAAATGTATATAGCCTAATTAAAGCACTGTATTGGTGAGACCTTTTCCACCTATGCAGTGCATACTTTTTTAAATTCATGGCAGCAAATTTAAGCCTAACCCAATTTGTAACTTGGGATAAGCCTCGGTATGGAGTATATCGCATAGCGTATTTTTCTTTCGCGTCTGCGAATACTCGTTCAATTGTCTCTTTTCGTCGTTCGTACAAAGCCTTGTACTCTGGCGTATGCCTGATGTCTTCTACCGTTTCAAGGTAATCTGACCATATATGCTTGGTGACGGTTTTTTCAAATTTTTGGTTTTCGGTGCATAAATGCCTTGACGGATAGTTTTCGCAAATGTAGCCTTTACTCTTAAACTCTCGGTAACCTTCTCGATTGGTTGTAGCGTAGCTCAGCACTTGGTTTTCAGGACATATAACACAGTTAAAATATTCATCGTAAACATATTCATAAGGCGGGAAAAAGCCTTTCTTACTCATCGGTCTTTTGTAGGGTAATACGGGTATTCTGCCGTCATCAAGTATCCTCTTGCTTATCCACGGTGTTTTGTAGCCCGCATCGGCTACTATTGCCTTTATCTCGGTGTTTCTCTCTACAAGTCTGTCATATAATCCGTCAAATGCTACGCTGTCGTGTACATTCCCGGGGTTTACGGTAGGCTGACGAGAGTCGAACCCATCACGCCTTACAAATAATAATTTTCCGTTTTTTCTTGTCTCATCACTTGTAATACGCCGGTATTACTGCGTTCTTCGACTTCGCCCTTACAAAAAATTATTTATTTGTAAGGTCAAAGAGTTTCTCTCAGCCGCCTTTTTTCGATTGGCACAGTGCGAAATTTGCAGTAAGGCTGTCGCCTTACAAAAATAAGCGTAAGCAAGGCGATAAAAGGCGGCAAGTGAAACCGTAACGGGTTCGACTCTCGTCAGCCTAACTTCCATTATATATCCGTTTTTATCACAGCATGTCTGAGCTGTATAAGCAAAACACTTTTTATGCTCGCCCTTGTGAAACACGCCGCTTTCAGGGTCGGTTGTAGATTCCGTAATTTCCTTTTCTTCGGGCGGTTTAGGTCCGTCAAAAGGCTTCTTGCCGTGGTCGTTTCGCTCTTCGTTAATTTCTTCCATCAACTGCTTTTCGTAGGTCTTTGCCGCCTGCGGTACCGCCTTTTTGACCGCTTTCTTTAAATTGGCGTTTGCTTTAATATGCGTTCCGTCTACAAATACAGCTTCGGGTGATAAATATCCTGCCGTTTCTATTTCGTTTAATATCCAATAAAATATTTCTTCTATTGTTTTTTCGGTGTATCTATGCTTGAAATTATAGCTTACGGTTGAAAAGTGTGGTATCTGTTCGTTCATCAGATACCCTAAAAACCATCTGTATGCCACATTCATTTTAATTTCTTCTACCGTTCTTCTGAGCGACGGCAATCCGTATAAATGCTGTATTAACACCATTTTAAATATTACTACAAGATCTATGCTTGGTCTGCCGTTATCTGCACAGTACAAATCTTCCACTATGTCATAGATATGGCTGAAATCTACTGCGCTGTCTATTTTCCTCAGCAAGTGGTCTGCCGGCACAAATCCCTCTATGCTGAATATTTCAAGCTGGTCGCGGTTTTCTCTTCCCTTTACTATCACTTTCATCACCGCTTCTATTATACCATATTTACGTAAAAAAGCCCAGCTTTTGCTGGACTTTTTCGACAGACTGATATCCCGAAGCTATGCTTCGGGATATTTTTTAATTGGTTATTACCACGGGTTTTATTAAATCACGCGGTTTTTCACGCATAAGCTCAAGCGCCTCGGATATTTTATCAAACCCGTAAAAGGTATGGGTTATAAGACGCGAAGGATCTATTCTTCCCGTTTTTATAAGCGAAGCCAGCTTTTCGGTTCTCAGCCTGCCGCCCGGCATAAGACCGCCCGTAATTTCTTTATGCGCCATACCGTTACCCCAAGGGGTAAGGGATATACTTACCGCCCCGCCGCTGCCGAAGTAATTTACATTACCTATTTTACCGCCGGGCTTTATCATTCTTACCGCCTGTTCAACGGTTTCGTGACCGCCGCCGGCTATTATAACCCTGTCAACGCCCTTGTTATTTGTTTTTTCTTCGATTTGCTTTGTTATATCGCCGTCTTTATAGTTTATAAAATCCGTGGCGCCGTAATATTCGGCGGCTTTTACGCAAACCTGCCGCGAGCCTACGGCAAACACTCTTGAAGCTCCGCGCAATACTGCTCCCGCAACCGCCATAAGGCCTACTGGACCTATTCCGATAACGCAAACCGTATCGCCGAACCGTATATCCGCAAGCTCAGCGCCGTGAAGGCCCGTGGGCATCATATCGCACAGCATTACAGCCGTTTCTGGCTTTATACCTTCGAGTATCGGCGCCATATTGGCGTCGGCTTCGTTAACGTGGAAATATTCGGCAAAGACCCCGTCTTTAAAATTAGAAAATTTCCACCCTGCAAGCATTCCGCCCGAATGCATAGCGTAGCCGCCCTGTGCCTCCAACGAGCCCCAATCTGGCGTAATTGCGGGAACTACGACCTTGTCCCCTACCTTAAAATCCTTAACAAGACCTCCTACCTCTGTTACCTCGCCTACCGCCTCGTGCCCTAAGATCATATTGTGCCTGTCGCCGAGCGCGCCCTCGTAAACCGTATGAATATCGGATGTGCAGGGCGAAACGGCAATAGGTCTTACCACGGCGTCAAGCGGACCGCAGTGCGGCTTTTCCTTTTCAATAAAACCGGTTTTTCCTATTCCGAGCATTGCGTAGCCTTTCATAAAAACCAACACCTCTTAAATTTATGGTTAAAATATTATTACCCGTAAAAAGGATTTTATTAAATTAAGCCTTGCAAATTTAAATGAATATGATATAATAAATACGTTAGGGGGGTTTAGCTCAGCTGGTCAGAGTGCCTGCTTCACACGCAGGAGGTCGGCGGTTCGAGCCCGCCAGTCCCCACCAATAGAGCCCTTGAAAGCCTAGTGTTTTCAGGGGTTTTCCATTTACCGAAAATTCTCTTGCTTTGATTTTTTGTGTTTCTGCCGCATTTCCGAGCCTATTTTGTTTTCTTTTTCGCCCGTGAATATTAGAATAAAAAACCGCCAAACGCCGCATAGGATAAGATGTTTCAGCACTTGTGCATTTTTTGCGCCGTCAGAATATTTTTTCGGACAGAATTTGCCGATTTTCGAAACACCCAGTTGAGGGCAACCGCACCAAAAATCATGTTAATGCGAAATTTGTATGTACTTAAATAATTATGGCTAATATTGGAGAAATCTATAAGGAAGACTATGCTTTTCGCAGATTTTTAACCGGAGGAAAACACAAGACACAAACGCAGTTTTTATTGCTCGGCTTTGCATTTAACATCCAAAAGCTTTGTAACCGACTGAATTCCGGGCGTTTTCATATGCCTTTATTTGAAAAAATGATTGCCTAAACCGAGTAAAAAGTAAATATTTTCATGAAAAAAGAGGGCATTTTTCATACCCTCTGTGTCATTTTGCAGAAAAACTAAAAAAGTTTTCGACATTTTAACAGTTTACAAACATTATGGGCTGCCGCTCGCGATTCTTTCGCTTTTGCGACAGCCCCTTGTTTTTTACATCTCTATAATATCTATTGAATTTATTAAAACGTCTTCGCACGGCACGTCGTTAACCGTTTCTGCTTCGGCAATTGCGTCTACAACGTCCATTCCCTCGTAAACCTGACCGAACACCGTGTGGCGGAAATCAAGCCACGGCGTACCGCCCATTTTTGCGTATGCCTCGGTAATTTCCGGCGGAAAACCGTTATCGGCAAGGTCCTTCATCTGCTCTAACATCTGTGCGGGAGTTTCCTTTGCCTGAACGATAAAAAACTGGCTGCCGTTGGTATTCGGCCCCGCGTTAGCCATTGAAAGCGCGCCGCGCAGGTTGTGAAGCTCGGGATCAAACTCATCTTCAAACTTGCCGCCCCAAATTGATTCGCCGCCCGTACCGTTGCCGAGCGGATCGCCGCCCTGAATCATAAAATCCTTAATAACGCGGTGGAATTTAAGACCGTTGTAATAGCCGTTTTCAGCGTGCTTTGTAAAATTTTCCACGGTTTTGGGCGTTTTACTGCCGAAAAGCTTTATTTTAATATCTCCCAAGGTTGTGTGCATAACCGCAACCGTATCGCCCGAAACGGGCTTTGTAAGCTGAATACCTGACATAATGTTCTTGTATGATATAGTTAAGGCTACATCATACCCTTTCTAAATTATTTACGCTCAC
>ERZ827512.606-NODE-606-length-45136-cov-5.829507_pt1 | contig 45136 bp, 23 predicted proteins | sample MGYA00519916_ERZ827512 | MGnify/ENA primary metagenome ERZ827512 (study PRJEB31778, sample SAMEA3449335) | human gut metagenome | biome: human gut; feature: human-associated habitat; material: faeces | place: United Kingdom | collected 2010/2012 ... | reverse complement strand
GATAATGTTACACCAGTTCTATCAGGAAGTGCTACTGGATTTTCTATATCTGGTAGTAAGGTTACTGCAAGCAATCGAACTACAACTGTTGGTAGTAGGAGAAGTATTGTTGTAACTGGTAAATATTCAAATACATTTGATGGTCAAACAGTATCATCAACTATTACTATTTATCAAGAAGCCAATGAGGCTTCTTATGGTGCTTTAACAGGTGGTTCTGTTTTAGCATCTGATATTCCTGCAAGTGGTGGAACTTCTTCGACCAGTGTTTCTAATATGTCGCAAACAATTAGTTATACATCTGGTTCGACTCGTGCTGGTACAGTTACCTATTTAAAAACAGATGAGATTACAGTTTCTTCTCTTGGAACCACAGTTAAGGCAAGAACTAAGGTTGGACAAGTTACTGTAACTTATACTGGTGAGGGTGGTGCAACTGCCAATAAAACCGTTGATATTTATCAAGCTGAAAATAAAGTAACTAATAGTAATTACAATCCTCGAATTACTGCTTACGGAACTCCTACTATAAGTATCGGTAGTGGTTTAACAGCGGCTGGTGGTTCTGCGAGTGTAAGTGCTTCTGTTACTAATACTGAAACTTATAATACTTTGTATAGTTCGGGTGCTACTGGCCCGAATCAAACACGAAGTGTTGGTGGTAGTCTATCAATTTCTATGACTGCTAACGGTAATAGTAGATTCACTTTATCTGAAAATACGATTATTCATAGTAGTATGAGAACTCATGAAACTACTGATATTGTTACTATAAAAGCTGTAAATGACGGAGATAGTTCTAAGTCAGCTACTGCTTCTAAGAGTATAACAAACAGTAAAACTGTTAAATCTATTTCTGGTGGTGTTTATAGATATGGTTATGTAACATCTGGTCCAATTACGAATGCTACGATTCCTGCAAGTGGTGGTTCTGCTACTGCTAAAGCTGGAAATGGTACTCAAAATTGGACCAAGTCTGCTACTATTACTACTTATCAATATGATTCTGGTTCTACACAAGATGTTATAACTGAAAAGGCTTCAGGTGGAACAAACAATATTTCACCGAGTATTGCTTCTATTGAAGCTACTGCATCTTCAAAAGGAACCATTGTTTCTTCTCAAACTACTGTAAAGAGTCAACCTGTTATTTGGTCGGCTAATGGTGAATCTGCAGGTGCAACAATGTATATTTATCAAGCGGCTAACTCAATAGATTCTTATAATTACGGTAATTGGAATATTGCTATTTCGGCAAATCCTACAACTATTGCTGCATCAGGTGGAACTTCTACTATTACAGCAAGTTGTACGAGAACTAAAACTCCTGTTTATACATCAGGTTCTACTGGAACAGCTACTACTGAATCTGCAACTCCAACGTTAGCAATTAGTGGTACTGGATTCACATTAAGTGGAACTACTGTTACAGCTTCAAAGAATAATGTTGCAGCTCGAACTGCTACGGTAACTGCTTCATATTCCGGAGCTACTTCTAAATCTGTTACTATTACTCAATCAGCTGGGCCTGATGGTATTGGTTATATGCAGATTGAAGGTAATGGTGTTGACCACTATATTTTCCAAGTTGGTCGTACACCAAATACTCGTTCTAATGATGTTCAAACTTTATCAGAAGAACCTGCTGAAGTTGCAACAGAAACTAAATCTGAAAATTTGTTTGCTAAAATTAAACGTATTGTTACTAATCTTAATTAATCAAAAATTATGGCTTTATCCAAATCTGCTTTGAAAGCAAAATTTGTCACTGGTGCTATACCAACTAAAACTGATTTTGCCAACCTTATTGATAAAATTCCCGAAGGGGGGGAGTCAAATAGAGACACTACTTTAACTACTTTTGATACTAAAAATCCTTATGTAAGGGGATATCGTTTTGTTGTTCTTTATGATTCTTCAACATATCTGATATTTGGTTTATATGATGATACTGAAAGAGCTATACTTCCTTATATAGTAATTCAATGCCCTACAGCAAACCTTATCGAACAGAGTGAATCTATTCCAGTTACTTATGCAATACTTACTGGAAATCAAATGAAGGATTGGTATCATGCAATGATTGAGCCATTGCATGAAGTTGATGATGTAACTCTTATTGATAGTATGCCATCTGATTTGGTTTGGAATCCTATCAATAGCAATCCGAATGTTCGTGTTGTAGTAGATGGTAATAGTACATTTATTTTACATCCTGTTAAACAAGAAAATAACTGGTATGTTGGATATGCAATAGAACAGGTTTTTAATATAGGTCAAGGCAATGCTGTATATCGTTATCATCCTAATAATAATTCTCCAACTATTTGGGATAATGATGATAGCACCATAATTGCAGATTTAAGAGATATAACCAAATTCAATAAAAAACCATGGTAGATTCTAACTGAATAAATATCGGAGTCTACTATTATAACTAATAATCAACTTTAATATTTATTCAATATGGCAACTAAAAGTCAGCTTAAACAATATTTTGAAACAGGTAAAATACCTACACAAGCTCAGTTTGGTGAGCTTATTGATTTTTTCATGCCCCAACCTTCAGATGATGCTGGTCAAAGAAGTAATCAAACTCTGAAATTTGGTCAAGATGATGAAATAGAAAATCCAATTATTAATGGATTACGAACAGTTCATTATAAAGAAAATGATACTAATATCTATAATTTTTGGATTTTTACTAATTATAATGTTAATGATGCTGGTATCGCAGTACCGTTGTTTATTATGTTTAGAATGAGTGATTCCAATCCGGGTATTCCTTCTTCTAATACTAAATTCCGTTACTATATTCCTTCTGAATTAGAAGTTCAATCTTGGGTTAGTCAAGGTATTGATTGTGATAGAGGTTCTAAAACTTTTGGTGATATTGTTTCTTTTGCAAGAACTAATCTTAATAGCAATACATCAAAACCTAATCTACAAGCTTAATTTATTATGAATTATGATTAAAATTTATTGTAAATTCCTACCGTTCAAAGGGTATTTATGTATGACAATATTATGGTGGTTAATTATACGAACTGAATATAAAGATAAAATTACTGAAACTGTTGAACGACATGAAACTGTTCATAGTTATCAGCAAATTACTCTTTTTGCTACAAGTTTTTTGGTTAATATCATATTAAGTCTTACTACAAATGTTTCTTGGTGGTGGTTACTTGGTACTGCAATATTTCCTTTATTAGTTTATGTTGTTAGTTGGATAATTGAAATTATATTACCTCCTTATGACCGAGCTTATAAAGATATTTGTTTTGAAGGTGAAGCAAGAAGTTTAGAATTTGATAAAGATTTTAGAAAGAAATTGTTTCCTTTTAGTTTCTTAAAATATATTCCAAATAAGAAATATGGTGGTCGATGAAATTGATGAATGGTAAATGGAACAACTCGTAGAACCTTTTGTTGAGTTATTCAGTACTCATTTCGATTTATCATTTATGCTTTGTGTGAATGTTTTAACATACATACTCATTAAAGTAATAGATGATATTAATGATGATAAATCTGTTGGCACATGGACTAAACGACTGGTTATGCTAATTAGTTGTTTTATTATTGCCGCAGGATATATAGCAGGTGGATATGAAAATACTACAATTCTTATTAATTCTGCTATTCTTGCACCAGTTGCTTGGAGTTGGATATTCAAACCAATTCTAAAAAAGATTGGTGCTGATTATAAACAAAATCATTAATTAATTAAAATGATTACTACTATGGCATGTGGTGGAAAGAAAGGTGGTAAAAAGACTACTGGTAAGAAAGTGAAGAAATAAATTGTTAGTAATATAACAATTTATATTGTTAAAGATTGAATTGAAATGGTGAGAGGTGTTACTAATGTAGCACCTCTTTTTTATAGTGAATCTGGTGGGAAATCGACTATTTTAACGTATATTTGTTAGTAGCCCAATATAATATACCTATTAATATTAATCCTCTTATACGCCTATCTATGTTCAATTATACAGCTATTATAGTAGCTATAATAACATCCATAAGTACGATTGCTGGTATTTATCTAAAAGAATGGTTATTCCCTAAACGTAGAGAACAAAAACTTACTATTGAAAAAAGTAATTGTTATATAGAACTTGATAAGATATGTGCTTCTATTCGAGATACTATTCACGCTAATGCTGTTTATATTGCTTATTTTCATAATGGCAGTCATTTCATTAATGGTGTAGAAATGGATAAATACACTGTTGTTGGTGAAGATTATGATTGTTGTGTAGTATCTTATAAGAAATCTTTTAAGGATGTTCTTGTTAATAATTTTCCTTATTTATTTCATAATCTTCTTGTTAGAAATCGTCATTATTGTAATGATGTTAGTAAATATAAGTTTCAAGACAGATGTTATAAAGATGAACTTGAAAGTAGAGGTATGAAGTCTGCTTATACTTTTCTTATTAAAGACCCTATTAAAGAAACACCTATTGGTTTTATTTCTCTTGAATATAATATCGTAGAAGGATTTAATCCTGATGATGAAAAATATATTTGGAAAAAACAAAATACTATTGCTAATCTTTTGAATCTAAATAAGTAAGATATGGGAACACTTAATCAATATGCAGCTCGTATTGCAAACATGGTTAATCAACCTAATAATCACGAACTTAAAGAACGTGTTAAGGATATGATTAAAACTATGTTTGCAAATCGTATTCGACAAAGCGTTGAGAAAAATGGAATAGATGATATTCTTAAACTTACTTTTATTGCTCCTGTTGAAGAGTTGAAATATAGTGATATTCTTCCTACTGAATATCGAGTTGCTAATAAAATTAGATTGTTAGGAACAAAGTACAAAGTTCCTACACCCGTGCGCATACAAAGTGATGCGCCTTTTGCGTTTGTAGGTGATACTGTTGGTAATGGATATATGTATGAAAGTTCTATTACATCTCTTAAACTACGTCAAAGTGGGCGTCCAACCTGCTCTCCCACCGGGTATCCACGAGCTTATATTATATTAAACGGTCATATAATTATTGCTGAAAAAGTTGGTACAAAAAATATTGATGATAGACGACCAATTAATGAAGTAATGATTACAGGTATATTTGAAAATCCTGATGAAGTTCTTTCGTTCTTTAAGAATGAAGATGGTCAAGATATTGAATTACCTTTACCTAATGATATGCTTGAAAGTATAATTCAAGAAATACTTAAAACTGAATTTGGTATTTATCCTCAAGATTTGGATATTAAAACAAATAATAATAATCCTACTATTGCTCAACGTGGTAATAGTCAAGATTAACATCATGTTTCTATCATTATGGTTGATAACGAATATTATTGGAGAGATTTTGTTAAAGAAGTTCAAATACAACTTAATTCTTTAATTAAACAATTACATCTTGCTTATGAACGACGCAACGATTGTATTTATAATATCAAAGATAATCTTGCTAAATATCAAGAAGCCGGTGTTGATGTTTCAGTAGTATTCGATATTGATAATCGTAGTAAGATTTATTTTAATAAGAAACAAGATGCTTTACTTGGTACTAAACTAATGAGTTATATTCGTAGTTATAATTACTTAGTTTATGAACGTCTTGATAAACTTGATGATGATATAGAAACTCTTGCTGCTCTTAAAGAATTACCTTCTGAAATGTATACTTATATGCAAGATGAAGTTAATAATGAGATAGCTAATTTACTATGTAAAGGTAATAATTATTCTTTTGGTAGTTCTGTAGGTTACGTTTATGTTTACTATAAAAAGACAATGCCCGGTGATGTATGTAGTGTTGTCGATTGGGGTGCTACAAAAGACTTAAAAAAGAAATTATTAGAACAAGGTATTAATATACGAACTGCTGATAATCCAAATGGTATTCCTTATTTCATATATTATGATTATGACTGGTGTATAAAAGCTGTATATCATAAAGTCAAAGGTCGAATACCACAAAGTGTCTATTATAAATTCAAATTTGGTCACACAAGTAGTGCTTACGAGAATGGTGAAAAAACTATTGACAGAACACCTTTTGCAATGAAAGGTAAAACTGTTGATGAAATTGCAACAAATCGAAGACTTAATTGTTTCAATAAAATTCTTGCAATTTGTTTTAATCATCCTGACGAAGCTATTAAACTATATCGAAATAATCTTCCTAAACAAAATAATGCTTTATGATTGATAATAATATATTCATTAGTAGTGCTACATTAATTCCAGATATGTATAACGATTATAATATACAAAGTGATGACTTTGTAAGTCGTTTTCCTATTTGGGTTGCAAATGCTTTGGAAGAACTTAAATTTATTCAGGCTTATGCTAATGTAGAAAAAGATATTGAATTTGATGACCATCGTTGCCAATTACCGTGGGATTTCCGAGGTGTAATTGATGTCATTATAAATAATAAAAAAGCTGTTCTTAAAAATTCAGCTGAATTTAACAAAGATACTATTACTGAAAAAGTAACAACTGTTCCGACATATACTCCTTATCCCGGTATTCCAAATGCAGACATAACAAGTCCCGGTGATAAAAACGATAGTTTTAATCATGCTCCTGTTGATAAAGAGCAACCTTATTATTATATTAGTAATAACTGGATTCATACTAACATTGATTATGGAACTATTCATTTAAGATATCGAGCTTTACCAGTTGTTTATGATAGTATTATAAATATGGATGTTCCTCTTATTTATAATAATGGCCCTCTTAAAAAATATCTTAAACTTTATGTTCTCAAACAAATGTTATTAAGAGGTTATAAACATCCGGTTGTGAGTCTTACAGCAAACAATCCTTATACAAATCCTGCGATAGAACTCGATAGAATGAGAATACAAGTTCGAGTTTCTTGTAACAAATTTAGTAACGACCGTCGAGAGAATATTGCTACTATTCTTCGTACATTAGAATAATAGAAACTATGAAAGTTTTAGGTCTTGATTTAGATAATTCACCTCATATTGCACAAGATAAATCTTTGCGATATGCTAAAAATATAACTATTGATAACAAAGGTCAAAGTTATTTTAATGAAAGAGGATTTGATTTCATAGGTGAATTAGATGATATTCTTGAAAATCATCCGACAAATCAGCATATCATTCCTTATATTTATAGTGATGCCGATAATCACAAATATAATATTATAGGTACAATTCCAACTAATGTTGGTGTTGTACTTTTTTGCGTTGTAGAACACTGGAATAATGCAGATAAATCTGATTTACAAACTAACGACGCTATTATATATCTCAATCTTGATGATAATAACCCAACTGTAAAACGTTGTCTTTATAGTACATCCAGTGCATTTGGATTCAGTATTGATAGACCAATTCATGGAGATTATATATATAATTATAAAGAAAATTTGATTGTTACATTTACTGAAGGAACTGATGAATCAGCAAATGAAACAAGAATTATTAATCTAACTGACCCGTTTTATGATGGTAACAATGGAGATGATACTGCAATAGGATATGACATCACTGTTGATGAAGTTGATTCATTTAATCTTATTCCAAATGTTACTTATCCTGAACTTCAATTAGAAGTTAAAGACGGTGGTAATCTTAAAACTGGTGCTTATCAAATAGCAATTAAATATCGTCTTGATGATGGTACTTATACAAACTATTCTCCTTTGAGTACATCACTCATTGTTTGTGGTAATTATGAAGAAGATTATGCGTTAGGTATCAAAATCAATAAGAATATTACTATTAGTTTTAGAAATAGTGGTATTAAATATAAACATTGCAGATTTGCTATTGTTTATATTACTGATGAAGCTCAATTATCATATGAAACTGATGATATTTCAATTAGTGGTATAAGTACTACTCATATTGTAAGTGATGTTTCGTATTTATCTACTATAAGTCTTGATGATATTTTTATTAAAAATATATCATATATTCGAGATAATACTCTTGTTAATTTCAATAATAGACTTATTCGAGGTAATGTAAAAACTCTTGATTATAGTAAACTTGATAGTGAACTTAAAGAGTTTACAGAGAACAATCTTGATGTTCAATTAAGTTGGAATCCAAGTTCTTCTTATATTAATAGTACTCGACGTTATTTTAAGAGTGGTGAAGTTTATGTTCTTTATGCTGGATATTATGATTATAAAGGTGACCTTGTAAATATACATCATATTCCTTGGAAAGCTAATAATTATGATATTGAAGCATATCCCGTAGGTTCTACTAATCGAAATGCTCATAAAATTCCTTATAAATCTGAAAGCATTAGTAAAATTATAAGTCCGAGTTGGAAGAGTTTACCTGATATTGATGCTGCTGAACAAGTAGATGAAATTGCTAAAACTGGTGTTGGCAGTGAAAAACCTACAATAGCTCGTAATCGTTATTTTACTTTATACGGAGTTTCAACTGGACACGTAACTGTTAAAACAAAAGGTCGTTCTTTAACAAAAGGTAAACTGAAATTACCAAGTCTTCCATTACCGTATACAACTGAAGATTCTGAAGGTGGAGTTAATCCTTCTGATTATCAAGTTGTGGTATTAAAAATAACAAGTGAGAGTACATCGAGCCAATTAATTGGTGTTGAATGTAGTCCTACCTTTGGTGGAAATAGTGTGATACCTGCTGGTATAAATTTAACTACAAAAGTTTATGATGCTACATCGGTAGTTAAACAAATTGATTCAGAAGAATCTGAAGTTGAAACTGGGTATTATGAAGTTTCTGAATCTAATCTTTTAGCATCTGATAGTAAATCTGCATTTATTGGTAATACAATTAATACAAAAACTAATTTCGTAATTAATCTTGATGCAAAAGAAACTAAATATATTTTAATTGAAGCTCGATTAAGTGACAAAGTTGATGGTTCAACTGCTCCGACATTTAATTGGTTAACTCAATTATATCCTACTTCTTCTGAATGGAATCCTAATTATACATTAAGTCCTAATATTAATATCAAAGCTAATCTTGCTGGTAAAACAGACTTAATGAATAAATATATTAGTTCAATAGTTTATTTCTTTGTTGAACATAATATTAATAATTCTCGAATTGTTACACAAGGTTTCGCAATGCGAGATACTGAAACTAACAATTTCGGTAAGAATCAAACTTATAAAAATCCTTTTGGTGGCAATAACGCAAGATTTTATACATTCGAATATCTTTATAATAAAATAAATAGTATTCGAGGTAAACTTAAACCTTTATATTTTGAAACTGATGTTCTTAAATTTGTTAAAAATGAAGAACTTGATGATGATATAAAAGTATTTAATGCTGAATGGAAAGGTGAGGATTTTAATGGATTTGGAAATGTTAATGAATATGGAACTTTATTTTTAGATGCTGATATTAATAGTCTTAGTATTGATACTTCTCGTGCTACTAAAGATGTTTCACTCGAATATATCAATGCTAATATTAGTTCTCAAAATAATATTGCTGGCGATAGTTATTATCGTATTGAAAAAGGATTTGAAGGATTTAGTAATGGTTCAGAAAATGGCTTATGGGCAAGAGGATATATTACTGATTTAATTAATAATTCTGAAACACTTTATTCCGATATTAATAATCAAAAACTTCAAATCGCATCTAATATAATTAATATTAAAGGTTCTTCTGATGTAATAACTCCTTTAGTTGGTGATACATTTATTGGATATATAACCCTCCGAGCTACTGCCCCATCATCTGATTATCGTTATGGCGATGCTCAAGCAAAAGAATTAGACAGTAATGCTACTGTTTATCGTTGGATATTTACTGTTCCTCTTGAAAGTAAATTTAATATTCTTGCTCGATTTAGTATTAATAATGTAGATAAATCTTTTAAATATCATGGTAAACGTGGTAATGAATTACGTGAATTTTATCAATTAAGTTATCAAGTTGATAATTTCATAAATAGTAGTGTTGGTAAAGGTTATTCTCCTGTTTATAATGAGAATGGTATTGAAACATTTACTTATTTTGAAGAAATTCCCGGAACTCAAGACCATCCTTATCGTATAATTCGTAGTCAATTACAGAGTGCTGAAAATGCCAATCTTAATTGGCGATTATTTAGAAGTGATGATTATAAAGATATGCCTTTTAATCGAGGTGAAATTATTGCATTGAAAACTGACAATAAAAATCTTTATATTCAACAGACTTATGGTCTGCATTTATTGCAACTTCGTGATACACTTTCTAATACGGATGAAGGTACTTCGTATTTAGGTACAGCTGATATATTTAATATGGAACCTCAAGAGGTTACATATAGTCCTAGTGGTTATATAGGTTGTCAAAGTTATTTTGATACTCACGTTAATATTATTGGTTATTTTGTTATTGATGCAGTTCATAGACGTATCTTTAATATCAATGGAGATAAAGTAAGTAATATGACTGCTCTTAATGCTCTTAAATGGTTTGACGGTAATCTTGTAAAAGATGTAATTAATCCGTTTAAGAATAATGGTAGAATTTGGGCATTTAATGAAGATACTAATATCTTATATTTAGTCCAAAATGTTGATAATAAACAATTCACAATTAGTTTTAGTCCTATTGCTAATGCTTGGATTTCATTCCATGACTATAATCCTATTGTAGGTATTACCAATCGAAATGGATTATTCTGGTTTGATAAACATGGCATTTATGCAATATCTAAAAATAATTATGGTCGATTCTTAAAAGATAATAATAATAATCAACTTGTTAAAGAATCATATATTAAATTTATTCTTAACGACAATAGTAATTATAATAAGTTATTAAATAATATTGCTTGGAAAGACAGAGTTGATATTGTTAATAATTTGTTACCTACTGTTAATGAATTTTATAAAACTATTAACGAGATACTGGTTCATAATGATGACCAATGTACTGGTTATAGAATTGTTAAATTTAATGATAAATGGTATAATGGTACAACTGGTGTTAATAAAGTAAATCTTTGGAGATTTAATAATGTTAATGATATACACAAACAAATACCTTTTATGATTACTGATTTAGTTGTAGATGAATCTGCATTAAAACGTAAAGCTAAATGGTATGATGTTAATAAGTTCATTTGTCAATATGTTTATTGTATAATGAAGTTTAATAATAGTGATAATAACAGACTTTGGGAACTTATTGATGTTAATCCTGAATGGATTCTTGATAATCGTAATAATCAAAGGTAATTTGTAACAACTTGTGCGGCTCGGCCTTCGGCCTCGCTCCCCGGTGGGGCAGGAGGTTGCACGCCCACTTGTCGCGTTACTCAAACTTTTAATAGTATGTCTAATCGTAAAGTTAATCCTGATAGTCTTCGTCAAGTTACTCGTTATATTAATGAGTATTCTCAACATATTTGGGATAACGAATTGACTGGTGATAAAGAATTTGTTCGTGTTAAAGAAAATGGTAAACTTAAAACTGTTCGTTCACGTTCAAAAGATGGTAAATATTATTATCCTTATCCCTCGTATGAAGGTGGTGCTAAAACTATTGGCCCCGGTTTTAAGTTAAATGATACTTCTGATTTTACTAAATCTGTTAAAGCAAAAGGTAAAGCAACAAGAAAACAAATTGATGCTGAATTAAATCGTCGTATGGCTAAAGCCTACAATGATGTTCGTGATATTTATTCTGAGAAATATGGTATTGATGATTTCAATACTTTACCTCAGCCTATTGTTAATCTTATGTCTAATCTTGCATATCGAGTAGGTCGAACTGGTTTTAGACAATATAAGAAATTGTTAAAAGGTGCTAATGAACGTAATACAGATAGTATTATTAAAGAATATACTACTGGTAATAAAAGAAGAGATAAATCTGAATTAGAAATATTTAAAACTAATAGTTCTAATGATTATGATATGATTAGAAATAGACTATTTTCTAATTTTAATACTGATGATAATCCTGATAATTATGTTGAAGATATGAGTAAAACTAATCGTAAAAAATATAATTTCGGTGGTATTCGTTCTACACATGATGCTACTGCTAATTATTTAGGAATGGCTCGTAATTCCGGTAATAGTTTTTTCGGTAATGGTATGATTTATTTATTATATCATGGCGGAAAGAATAATGATACTGGAATCCCAGTTAAGAACTATGTAGATAAGTTGATTGCTAATGATAAACTTATCTATGCAAATATGCAGAACAAAATCAATAATGAAATTGTTACTGCTCGTGGAGTTGCTCGTTGTGGTGGTCTTGTAAGACGTAAGCGAAAAGATTTCGGTGGCGTTATGTCTGGTAATGTTTATCGAAGTATTGTCGCTGGTAAAAACAATCGAGATTATTTTGATGGAGTAGGTGTTGGCCTAAAAACTAAATATTTAGATGATGCTTATGCTGAAGGTGATATTGATTTAAATGCACAAGGTATTGCAAAGGCAAATCAGTTGATGGCTCGTGATTCAGCGATTTATGCTAATATGCAAAATAAGATTAATAATGAAATTCTAACTTCTCGTGGTATTACTGCTAAATTCGGTGGACTTGTTGGAATTCCTCGTAGAAAATTCTATTGGGGTGGAACAAGTATTAATGACCCCGGTAGTGTTCAATGGGGTACACGAGTTCAAGCCAGTGATATTGATGAATCTAAATATAGTGCAGACGGCGAAGGTATCGTAGGTGGTAGTGCTTTAAGTGGAGCTGGAACTGGATTAGGAATTGGAGCTGCTGTTGGTGGAACTGCGGCGCTTGCTACTGGTGCAGCTGCTGGTTCTTGGCTTGGCCCTATCGGTGCTGGTATCGGTGCATTAATTGGTGGCATCGTTGGTCTGTTTACTGGACGTAAGAAAAAGCGTCAAGAAGAACGTCGTCGTCAAGAACTTTTAGCTGAACAAGCTGAAATGGAACGTCAGCAAACTTTGGGTAATATGCAAGATAAAGTTGAAAATGATGTTGCAACTATTCGACAAAGTAATCTTGGTAATTACTCTGAAGGTACAGGATTTTATGCTAAATTAGGTGGAATGATTGGTCGTAGAAAATTAAACACCGGCGGTCAAGTAGTTCCTAATTCATCCAATAGTGTTGTTGCTTATGGTCAAACACATGAACAATATAATCCTGCTACTGGTGAAACTGGAATCATATATGGAGATTCGGAAATTGAAGGCGGCGGCGCTAAAAATGGTCGAATGTATGCTGGTGAAGTTGTTCGTGAAACTCCTGAAGGTGGTCAAGTATTCAGTGATACGATTAAAGTTCCCGGAACAAATCGTACTTTCGCTGATTACGCAAAGAAACTTACTGATATGAAAGGTAAAAAAGAAGCTCAAGTTATTCAACTTGCTGATGGAGTTACATTATCTTTGTCTGCATTAGATAAGAGTAAAACTAACAAATTACAAACTGGAACAAATGTTCGTAATATTGAAAAGTTAGTTTATAGAATGAATAAAGCTCGTGGTGAATCTGAAGCTATTGATGCTAAAACAGAAGATTTATTTGAAGCTCAAGAACTTTATGCTACTGCTTTAGGACTTCGTAATGATGCTCCGGTTATGCGTTGTGGTGGAATGGTAAGAAAGAAAAGACCTTTTGGTGGATATACTTCACCTTATAGTCTTACAGGAGTTTCAGCTCCTAAACTTACTACTTTACCACCGATTCAAACTACTGCAAGTGCTGGCGGTGGTTCTGCATTTAAGTTCGGATTTAATGAATTTGGACTTGGTATGAATCTTGCAAGTTCACTGTTTGGAATTGTAGGTAACGCTCTTAATACTCGTGCTAATCGAAAAGCTATTGAATTTGAATCTACACTTCATGTTCCGAAAGGTAATAAAGTAGATGCTGTTCAATATAGTACAGATTATGATATTAGTGAGGAATTACAAGAACTTGATACACAAGAACGTAGAGCTGCTCGATATATTACTGATAATACAAGTAATGTTCAAACTGCTCGAAATAGTGTAGCAAATCTTGCAATCAATGCTCAACTTGCTCGAAATAAACTGTACGGAGCTAAGAAAGATTATCAACGTCAAAGATATGATTTGAATAGGCAAGAACGAGTTAATGCTCGAAATGCTAATAGTCAAATTATGTATCAAGATGCTATTAATGAATATAATAAAGCTGTCGGCTTAAATCAACAGTTAATGGCAGTCAGAACGCAAGGATTACAAGGAATGTTACAAGGAGTTGAAGGTCTTGCCGGAGCAGTTAATAATTACGCAAGTGCCCGCTTATATGAAAAGTTATGGCCTCGTGGAGTAACTAATCACATGAGAAATGGTTTTGCTTGCGGTGGTCTTGCAAGACGTAAAAGAGCTTAATATGATGCGTGATATATCGGATTATTCTTTTATAGGATAGTCCGATATTCACGATTTTTTGTATATTTGTAATGATACAAATAGTGGTACAAACACGCGCGACCAGTGGGCGTGCAACCTCCTGCCCCACCGGGGAGCGGAGCCGCTGGGCGAAGCCCAGCAGGCGGAGCCATACGAGTTACAACTAATTTACAAACTAATCATTATAAAATTATGGCAGAAATTGCAATAGGTCGATACGATACTAATACATTAAAAACTCCACAATTACAAGATTATGGGAGTGTATATGCTGCTGTTGGAAATGCTTTAAATCAAAAGTATTACCAAAATCGTGAAGCATATATTAACAGAATTGCTAATCCTTTAAGTCAAATTAAAGCAACTTCTCGTGGACAAAAAGTTCTTGATTCTGAAAGAGCTAAGATTGTTAAAGGTGCTAATGAATTTAAGGAACAAGATAATTGGTTTGCAGCAGATGATTATATTTATAAGCAAACTGAAAATATTCTGACTAATGAAGGTCTTAAAGCTGTTCAAGCTGATTATGCTTTGGAACAGCAATATATGGAAGATTTGAAAAAGAGTGATTGGGATACTCAAAATCAAAATGCTTTCTTGCTTCGTAGTCGTTTACAATCTTCTGATATTATTTATGATGCAGAAACTAATACTGTTGTAAGCGGTGGTTTTAATGGAGTTCAAATCGGTAAAAAGTTCGATGTAAATAAATATCAAAAAGACGTATTTGATATTCTTTCAAAAGCTAAAGCTGATAAGGTATCATTTGAAAATCTTGTTACTAATCCTGATATGATACGTCAGTATGGATTAGATGTTGCAACAGGTTTTGATGGTGAAAAATTAGCAAGTCACTTTGTTAAAACTGGTAGTGAAAGAGAAGGTATTACAGAACAAGAGATTATGAGTTATGCTATGTCATTACTTAAATCTAATCCTGATTATACTAATTATCTTACTACTGTTTGGCAGAATCAAGATGCTCTTACTCGATTTGTAAAAGATGATAGTTCTGCTGGTGGACATTTAAGAAATTACGAATTAGGAGATTATGCTCCTTTATTTGCTGGCAATCCTACAATGTTTGCTCTTAATGGCTTAGGTATTAACGTAAATGAACTTGGTGCTCCTACAAAAGACGGTAAGTTTACTGTTAATTCTAAATTACCTGCTGAAGTTAAAACTCTGTTAAATACTGTTAATAAAGAATATGGTGTTAATGTTCTCGATATATTACAGAACAAAGCTCAAGTTCCACCTGAACTTATTCAAGCTGGTTTACAGAATTATGTAGATAAAATGTTTGAAAGTTACGCTAAGGGTGTACTTGGAGCTACTGATGATATTGAGAATCTTGATAGAACCGCTTTTACACAAAGTGTTTTATCTGGTCAATTTATTAACAATAATATTCAAAGTTTAGCTGGTGCTGCCGCAGGTTTATATTCTTATCAAGATATTAAAACTACGGTTGATTTAATTGCTAATCCCGGTTATGCAGCTTATATTAAAGCTCGTGCAAAAGGTAAACAGCAAGAACTTGAAACTCTTCAACAATATGCTCCATATCTTGATACATTAGGTGGTTTTGAAGTTACTGGTGATAGTGTTGCAGAAAACATTAATCGTCGTAATGAAATTACTGACCAAATGACTAAACTTTCAAATTCTATGAATCAGATATTTACATCTGATGAACTTAGAATTTTAGGTCTTAATCCGGGAGATGGTAATATTGTTAAAACACTTAATATTTCTACTGCTGAAAGATTGGTTGATTCAGCAGGTCTTGACGAAGAAACAGCAGCTAATCTTAAAGGTAAGCTTTTACAAGTTCAGACTGCTCAACGTAATTATAATAATCTTCAAGCTAAACTTCGTTCTGACGAAATTCAGCTTAATTCTGTATTTGATACTTGGAAAGAACATCGAGATAAATTATCTGGTTTCTTAGGTTGGTATAAAGTTGGTGATACTCAAGCTCAATTAATTCTTGATAATCGTATTTCAAATTATGAAGATTATCTTGATTATATAAATAATGGTTATATACGAAATGAAGCTACTGGACAAATTCCTATGACTTCAGAAGGTGGAAGATATTATGAAACTCCTAATGGAATAGTAGCTATATATCCAAGTAGTATACTTACAAAAGAAGAATTTGAATCTACTCTGTCTAATGCAGCAGATAATGTTTCAAATCGTTATCGTAAAGCTATTGCTAATGGACCTCTTGAATTTACAGCAACTCGTGATATTATTGCTAATCCTTCAAGATTCCAACAAAATTACATGGCAGCTGCTATGGTAAATTGGAAAAAAGGTGCTGGTAATATTAGTGTTGTTCAAACTCCATCTGGAAAAGGTACTGGTCTTACCGGAATGCAATTAGCTAAGTATATGAACTTTGATGCGTTTCCTACTTCGACTACTATTAATTCAAAAGGTACAAGTGTAACTCGTCAAAGTAACGCTACTAAAAATTCTAAACCTCTTTCAGGTAAAGAACTTGGTCTTGATTACGATATTTATAAGACTGAGGTTAGTCCGATTGCTAATGGAATTGCAGCTCGTGAAGGTCGTAATGAATATGCAATTACTCTTTTCGATGAAACCGGTGCTGCTCGTGGTAATATTATTTTTTCCGAACAAGTAGACCCTTCTACTATTGCTCGTCAAATTCTTGATAATTACCGTAATATTAAACCTTATGCTAAAATTGGTGGTGAAGGTTTACAACGTAGTGCTGGAATGATTGAATCTCAATACGCTTCGGGATTTATTGATTTTAATACTACTGGTGCTAATAATAGTCCTGCTGTTGCAAACATCGCAGACCTTCAAAGAACTGTTAATGATTTAGGTAAAGTTGAATATGATTTGAATATTCACGAACCTTTCTATAATAGTATTGACGGTAATAGTCGTAAAGTTGAAATTGGTAGAACAACACAAGGTTATTATATAAAAGATATTAGTGGATTAAAATATCCTGATGGTTCTGTTCATTATGGGGAGTTTGGATATAACACAATTCCTAATAGTCTTTATACAATTAAAGGTATAACTCCTAATAATATTCAATATTATGAAACTATAAATGAAGCATTAGCTCCTATTGCAGAATATGTTTTAACTCAATATGGGGTTGTTCTTGATATGCAAGAAGCCGCTGAGGCTATTCAAATGAATAAAATAAATAATACTAATATAGGATATTAAATTATGCCAAATCTAACAGATATTAAAATTCCTATTACAGGTTCGCAAGCTCTTACTCCTTCTGAAACACCAATTCAGGGAGTAGGAGCTACTCCTGTTTTACCCGGTAGTATGCCGGAACCTGAACTTTCTCGTGGTAGAAAACAATCTTCAATTCGACCTTTTAATATTTCTGAATATGAGAATATATTAGGTAAAGGTCAAGTCAATCCTAATCTTGATTTAAGTGTTCTTAACGAAAATAGAGCACAAAATCAAAGTGGTTGGTATTTAACTAAGAATGCTTTTGGTCAATTAGGAACTACTATTCTTGGTGGTACTATTACTGGTATCGGTAGTATTCTTAATTTCTTTCCTACTACATATCGTGCTATTAGTCAAATATGGGATGATAATGCCAAATATAAATGGGACAAAGCTATTAACGAAGGTCTTGGTTCTGAATGGCAGAGAATAGGTAAAGATATTGAAAATTGGGGTCGTAAAACAATGCCTATTTATCAAACAGAACAAGCTCAAAAAGGTGGTTTTGCTGGTGGTATGGGTGATGCTACTTGGTGGGCAAGTATGTTTCCTACCGTAGGTTCTGCGGCCGCATCTATGCTTCCTGTTATTGGACAAATGCGAGCTTTACAAGCTGTTGGTAAATTAGGAACCATGATTAACGGTGTTGGCCGTTTAGGTTCTGCATTGAATAAAGCAGGTCGTGCATTACAAAATCCTTATACTCAACAGATAATTGGTACTTTATACGGAGCACATCTCGATAGTATGGAAGAAATTGTTCGTGGTTATGATGAACAATATCAATATGCTCTCGATTTAGGTTTCAATGAAGATGATGCTCGTAAGTTTGCATCTGTTTATGCTTCTGAAAGTTACAATGATGCTTGGGCTTATGGAGTATTATTTAATGCTATTGAACTCAATAGTATGCTTCGTGGTATTAAAGAAGCTCCAGTTAATAGTATTTCTATTGAAAAAGGTTTAAGAAGTAATATAAAAGGTCTTGCACAACAAGGTAAGACTTTTGTTTTAGATAGTGAAACATCTAAACTTAATCGTAAACTCATTCCGAGTGTTGGACTTCGTAAAACAAAAGATTTCTTTTCTGTTGCTTTATCTGAAGGTCTTGAAGAAATGAGAGTTGATATGGCACTTAATGAAGGTGTCATTGCTGCAAAAAAAGAACTTGGAATTGAAGATGAAACTGCTGCTTTAACTCCGTTAGCTCGTATGGGAAGACTTGTTGAACAAGCTTCTTCATGGGATAGTTTTATTTGGGGTGCTATTGGTGGTGGTGTAATGTCTGCTGGGCGTAGTGGTGTTACACGAATACTTAATGGTAAAGCTCAACAAGAAGCTGAAAATAAGCGAGCTACTAACATTATAAATGGTATTCAAGATACTGCCGCAGCTATTGCTGATTTTGACGGTGATATGAATATTAAAGTAACTGAAACACCAGTTTTAGATGAAGCTGGTAATCAAGTTATGAATAGTGATGGTACTCCGAAAGTTAATAGAACTATTACTGACCCTGCTTCAAGTTTACTTGTTGGTATTATGGGTAGAATTGGTTCTGCTAATGGATTCAATTATGCTGTTGAATATTTTGATGAATTAAGTAAATTATCAGATGCTCAACTTGAAGAAGTTTATGGTGCTAACAAACGACCTGTCGTAGATGCTCTTCGTAGAGAATTTACTATTATGCGAGATATTCATGCTCGTAATATGGGTTTAAGTTGGGGTAATCCTTTCGACAATGTTCTTAAAGTTCAGGCATCAACTGATGATTATTTACTTGACTATTATCGTCGTCAATTAGCTATTGTTGATACTGATATTCAAACTTTCGATATTGAAGCGTCTAATCTTCGTAAGCAACGAGATGAAGCCCTTAAAGCTATTGATAGTAAACTCCATAGCTTAAATGTAGAAAAGATTGTTCTTGAACAAGAACGTGAAGAACTGCAAAAAGTTATTGAAGATTATAAAACTCAGCTTGAAGATAAAACTCGTAATAAAGCGATTAGTACACTTAAAGGTAAACGCACTCGATTAGTAAATAAGATTAAAACTATTGAAGATACAATCAATGGTTTGCAATCTCAAATTGATAAATTAAATACTTATATTGCTAATCAAGGTTCTATCAGTACAAAACAACCTAATCGCAAAGCTCGTAAACCGTATCTTCTTGAAATTAAAAATAGTAAGAAATCTATTTTAAGTCTGCAACAACAAATTGCAAATGCTCGTCAGACTATTGCAGAATTAGAAGTTGGTAAACTCCAATATGAGCAAGAACTTGCTATTCATAATGGAGAGATTGCTGATACTCGTAGGAAGATTGAATTATTTGAAAATGATTTAGCTGATTACGATACAAGACTTAATAGAATTAATAGTGATATTACAGAACAGAGTGAACGTGAAAATAACAATGTAGCTGAATATAATGAAGCTGCAAAACGTTTGCGTGAAACTCGCAATAACAATAATCAAACATATAAATCTCTTGAAGAGGCTCGAACTCAACTAAGTATGGCTGTAATGGCTCTCGAAGAAAATGTTAATAATCGAGATGAAATTATGGCTGAACGAAGTAAATTACTTAAAGAGGTTTATGATAAACAAGAAGAAATTGAAAAAGCTAAAGATAAAGTAGAAGAAACTACTGAAACTACTAATAAAGAAGCAAGGCAAGAACCCGAAAATGTTACTACCGAAGTGCTGACAGACAGTAACGGGATTTCGTACTCTCTCGATGACAGCGAGGCCCCAAATACCGTCGATATTAAAAATAAGGTATATTCGGTAGGCTCAAAATTTAATGTTGCAGAATCGCCCAAAACCGTGCAAAGAATTGAGGTCGTAACCGACGACGAAACCGATTTTAGTGCTGTAATGGTTACTATAAAAGATGATGCGACTGGTAAAGAAGATACATATTCTGCAAAAGAACTTGCAGGTATGGATATTACTGAAATTCGAAGTGAAGTTCAAACTAAATTTGATGCTATTTATAAAACACTTTATAGTATTCAAGATAAACTTTCGGCAGATGAATTTGAAAATCATTATTTAGATACTATTATAAATCTACATAAAGAATTATCTAATTCTAATAGTGATACTTATAAAGCATTATTATCACCTATTGATAATACTGAACTTAATACGTTACGAACTACTATTATTGGTAATTTTATTGGTTGGATAAATGAATATCAACCTACTGAAATTAGTAATGAGAATTTAGAAAAAGCTAATCGTGTAAAACAGTTATTATCAGATAGTAATATTCGTATTACAAACAATCTTAAATCTAATCTTTTCAAAGATTGGATTTGGAATCTTTATGGTGGTGATATAGTTGGTTATCGTGAAGAAGAAAACGCTAAGATGCGTGAAGCTATTGCTGATTATATTGCTAACGTTGCTAATGTTCTTAATAATAATTATACTATCACGGATGGTAAATTAACTCTTAAGAATATTAATGTAGACCATAATGTAATTCGAGCACAAATCGAAGGTCTTACTCAAATTAAATTTGAAAATCTTAATAGTAATTTTGATACTGTTAGATATTCAGATTTCTATCATAAAATAACTCTATTCAAAAATAGTATTATTAATGAAGTAGCTAAAAGTACAACTGAATTTTACAAAACTAATATCGCATATATCAATAGTGTGATGAATAGGTTCATTAGTAAAATTCGTGCTATTAGACAAGATGAAGATAGTCCATTACATGATGCTCTTGTAAATGATGATGGCTTTGGTAGTCAAACTTCTAAAATTATGGAATTTGCTACTGTCGTAAATAATTTAGCAAAAGAGTTTTTAGACTATGGTGCTGTTCCTAATCTTCCTGCTCGTACAAGACTTCATACATTAGCTCAATCAATTCAACCTTATTTGGTATCTGATGTTGATGCTTTGAATCTTACTGGTGTGGATGTTATTACTGCTGTTCGTCAAAGTAATGTTCTTGATTTATTAAGAAATGCTCGAATGACTTATTCTATTCTTTCGAGATATTATAATTTTGAAAGTGGTACTGAATTAAACGATGATGTATCTATTCTTAATAGTCTTGATGTACTTGCTAACAGTGTTTCTGACTTTATAGATGATACTGAATCGAGAGATGAATTTAATACTAATGACTATCGTTATTACATTAGTGATTCAATGCGTAATGCTCTTGATGCTATTGAAAATACTATTGTAAAACTCGATGGTCGTCAGATATTTACTGATAATCACGTTTATACTTACGAAGATATTCTTGATTCTATATATCAACAAACAGATGGTCGTAATGATGTTATTAAATATTATGAACCTATTTGGTATGCACTTAAATATTTCAAAAATGATGTAAATATTAATACAATATATCAACAAATGAGTAAGAATGGTGTTCCACAAGAACAACTTGATGCTCTTAAACGTTTGTTTGATATTATTAATAAACGAATTGCTAATCCTATTCAAACAACAGATGGTGCTTATCTTGATAGTAACTTAAATCTTCGTGGTAAGTTTTTAAGTGATTTCTTCAAAACTCATATTCAACGTGAATTTGAAACTAATGGTTTCAAAGGTTTACGTCGTCTTACACCTGAAGTTTATAAGATTATCACAAGTCCTGAATATTATAATCCTAAAACTCGTGTTATTAAAAACAACATTACAGTTAATGGTGTTAAATTCAAGGCTACTGAATTATTTGATGCTTTAAGAACTTTACACGAAGGTCAGGAATTTGAAGTTACTTATAAAGATGGTAATGTCGATGTCAATTTAGATGTAAATGGTAAGAAACTATTAATTGAACGAATTGGTTTAGGTGATAGTGAAACTTATCATGGAATCCAATTAGGTAGAATTGATGAAAGTGGAGTTAATCAATATGATTCTGCTTTTGGCAATTCTTATGGAACATCTAAATTTGTAGATACTATTATCAGAAAAGCTGGTGGAAGTGATACAATATTTAACTTAACAAAAGAGTTTTATAAAGTATATACTGAAGCCTTAACTCGTGAACAACAAACATCTGATTCAGTTGTTTCAAAACTGAAATCAATTATTAAAGAATTAGATAAATATGGTAATACATCAAAAACTGAACATTCTGAAATAATCAATGCTTTCATTGGAGCTATCCAATATAATACCGAAGTCGAAGGTGTTAGTCCTGAAGCATTTGATATTGAAACTCTTGATTTGAATAAGGTTTATTATCTTATTAGTCCTATGTTCTATAATGTAAGACTTAAAAATCTTAATGATTATGTTCGTTATGGACTTAGAATTAAGAACGCTTATCAGAATCTAAATACTAAACTTGGAAATGACTTCATTCAAAGTCAAAAACTTATTACTGAAATTAAAGAAAAAGGTTCTGCAATTTTAGTATTAAAAGGTATTAATAAATCTCCTATTACATTTGCCGATTCAAGTGGTTATCGAGCTAATGTAAATGAAGAGATGCAACGTACTGTTACAGTTAATGGTAAACCTGCTGTTAATATTATTCAACGTCAGCCTGATGCTGATGGTTTAATGTTAGTTTCATCACTTACTACTGACACTGCATTTAATAATCCTATTATTGAAGATAAAATTACTTCATCAGATAGGCATTTCCAAATGTATGCTGAAATTCAAGCTAATGCTGGTAAAAATGGAAAAAGTTATGTTCCATTGCATCGTGGTAATTTAGCAAGTGATGTTGCAGATACACCATTTAATGTAGCTGCTATGGAATTTGTTACTCAAATTATGAGTGATATTATTTCAGATGCTACGTTTACATCTCTTCCGACTGATGCTAAATCTGGTCTGTATACTCTTGTAGATGATACTAATAAGACTCGAACTAAAGCTCATAATGCTAATATTCGTAGTCGATTAGCTCCTTTATCAGAAGCTATCATTACAAGTTATAATCGTGGAGTTCCGGGAGCTGAATGGTTTAACATTAGTTCTCTTTATGAAAATACAGACCCTGCTACTGGAAAAACTCGTTATATTAAACATTTAGATTTCCAAACCGTTGTTCGTAAAAAGAATATACTTGGAAATGGAATAAGTTATATCAATAGAATCAGTATTGAATATACTAAATCTGGTGATAAATTTACTCCTGTTAAACTTCGATTAAGTCGTAGAGTAATTCCAGTTAATAGAACTACTTCAAAAGTTCGTATTGCTAAGAGTCCTTTTACAGCACGAGAACTTGCTCAATTAAATGGTATTATTGAAAAGAGTAAATCTAACAAAGGAACTTACGCTGTGATTGATTTGCAAGCAAAAGGTATTACTGGTAAAGATTTAACTGATTTACTTAATCATAATCTATTCCGTAAACTGTATGGTAATATGCAACGTAGTGTTACTACTGCATTGCAAGGCGACCATTATACTTATGGTGTTAAAACAGATGATGGTTACGCAGCAGTTAAAGGTCAATATAAATCTAAAATACTTGATTGGGCTAAACAACAAGGTATCGTTGATAAATCTGTTTCTTCAACATTTGATTCGATGCAAGATTTTATTCTTGACACCGGCGCTTTAACAACAAGTGTTATTGGAATTAGAGATACCAATGGTAATGTTGTTACCAATTATACTATTGATTCTATTCAACCTGCAATGTTCTTTGAACTTAAATCTGAAAGTTCTGATAATCCTATTCGAGAATCAGAAGATATGACGAAAGAATTTGCTGTTAAAGCAATTACAACATTAAGTTCAATGACAAATGATACTGAAACAAACTGGTATCAAAAACTTGTTAATATTACAGATGATAAAGTAGCAGGTCTTAGAGTATTAGGTGTTATACCTGATTTTGTATCTGAAGATGTTGCTAACAGAATCGCTGAATTATATGATAGAATTTATGCTGATGGTAAAACTAATTTCAGTATTAAGAAATTATCAAGTAAACAAGATTTCATAATTGCTCAATATGATAAAGGTACTGAAACTATCGTTATCAATAGCAATAAACTTACTAAACGTGATTTTACTGCTACTGATTTAGGTGTTAATATTACTCATGAATCTCTTCATAAGTATTTTGAACAACAAACTAATTCTAAAGAATTATACGATAAACTTGCTACCTTAATTAGTGATATTAATGACACTGCATTTAAGGTTGATGCTAAAGAATTTAATGCTAAATATAAGAGTGATTTAACTGAACTCGAACTTGGTTATCTTCGTACATATCTTAAAATATTAAGTGAAACTCCTGCTGAAATAGTTACTTATACTTTTACAAATAAACAGTTTGCTAATTTAGCAAATAGAATTATTGTAGAAGAAGCTCCGAAGATTAAGAAACGTAAAAGTCTTTGGGATAAAATTATTGATGCAATTCTTTCTGTTATTGGTATAGATACAATTACGGATAATAGTTTACTTAATAATGTACGAAATATAGTAATTAATAGTTTGGATAGTGTGAATAGCCGACGCGCAAAAAGTCCGACCAGTGGGCGTGCAACCTCCTCTCCCACCGGGGAGCGGAGCGCTGGGCGAAGCCCAGCAGCGGAGCCAACCTCAGTTACAACTAATCAAACTAATGTTACAAATGATGCAACACATGATAATTTATCAGTTACAGAACCTATTAAAACGCCTGATGAAACTCTGACAGAAAATCAAAGAGCAGCTCAAGCTGAATTAGATTTTCTTGATGATGACAGTGAAATTACGTTTGATGACAATAATTCTGAAACATTTAATAGTATTGATGTTTCTGATATTGGCCCGAATATAGTGATACCCGGTGGGGGAGTGGGTTTGACGCCCACTGGTCAGGTTTTTTCAAATAGTTCTGAAAATGTTTTGAATAATCAGAAAAATGTTGTATCTTCAAACGGTGAATATGTAATTGAATTTATTGATAAATATATTGATGACAATAATAACAAAATTTGTTAGTTTATGAATGCACAATGTAGTCCTGAACCTTATCGTTTAACTGCTGATGGAAGACTTGAGAAATCTGGTCTTTATCATCAAATGAAGTCTTTTAAGACTAAACCTATTGAAGATATTATTACATCTTTAATGGAAAAAGGTGTTTTACCTACTATTAAAGATTATAATAATATTCGAGGTTATGCTGAAAATAATGCTGATGTATCATTAGAGAATGCTTTTAAACGTCGTATTCTTACAGCGTTTTTATATGCAGAAGCGGATGCCCGTACTCCTTATGGAGCTACGGGTTATCCCGTTTATACAAGTGGAGAACTTAAATTAGAATCTGTATTAGCTGCTCTTTCGACAGATGAAATTTATAGTGAAGATATTCGTAAAGATTTTGAATCTCTTGGTAACGCATTAGGTCTTGATATTAAACACGCTTTTAATCCGTCTATTGTAAATACTGCTACATTTGATGAGATGGATTATGCCTACATGGCTCGTATTTTAACTGCTGCTTATTTTAAGTTAAAAGGTCTTACTACGGAACAAAGACAAGTTCGCTTTGGAGCTAATTACCGAGATGTTTCTCGTAGTGGATTTAAAGCTTTAATTCTTGCTGAGTTTAATAAAGAACTTGAAGAGTATAAAGCTCGACCTAATTTTATTCCTACAAGATTCAACGATATTTTTGTAGCAAATATACTTACTGATTTGAATAAAGGTAATAGTCAAATCTTTAATTATTTTCTTGATTATATTGATAAGAACTATGGTATTAATCGTAAGCGTGCTTATCAAAATAATCGGATTGTCGATGATGAAAGTACAGAAGAAGGACAACGTGATGCTATTGAAGATATTGAAGTAATGTGGGATGATTTACAAAAAGAACGTATTGATAGAAAAAATACGTTAGCATCTCATGTTAAAGCTCAAATAGCTCTTCTTGTAGGTTCGAGTAATTTCAAAAATAGAACTGCTAATAAAGCATACATTCCTGCTCCTATTGATATTAATGTTTTATGGAATAAACTTATTGAGGCACATCTTTACGATATTCAACCTCAAGATGTATATAATAGATTGCAACAACTTGCAGCTATAAATGATGAGTTTACTCCTATTCTTGAAATATTTCAACGAGTATTTGAAGATGATGGTTCTGCTGCTTCTGATTATGATAATTCTTTTGTAAATGCTTATATTTCTGGAATTAAACTCGCTGTTATTCCTGTAAATATTATGGCATTAGAAGGTGGTAATAATGCTACTATTTATCAGAATAATCGAGAATCATTTGGTGTTAAAACATATATTGATAGATTTGAAAGTGTTTTAAGTACAAATATTGAATTTGGATTGTATAATAATCTGAATGATGTACTTTATACTAATCCTAAATCTAAACGTATTTTTGAACCTATTTCAAGACGTAGTAAGATTGATAAAGCAGCTCTGTTAGATAAGCAGATGTCTGTAATTAATTATTTAGGGTTAGCAATTACTCGTGATGCTCTTACTCAATATTATAATGCAAACGATAATGCAAATGAAGTATATTCAAGAGTTAATTCTCTTCTTGAAAATGTAGTTAATGATACTAAACATCGTGTTAATACATATCGTGGCAAAGAAATTCCTGTACATAATATTAATGGATATTTATATTCATTAGCACAAATTGCTACTTATGATTTTAACAGTTTTACGAATATGAGTTATCTTGATGTTCAAGGTAAACTTAATTATTCACCTCAGTATGATAGTATGCTTACAAAATTCCTTCGTGGATTTGTTACTCGTACTGGTGTAAATACTGAATATATTAAACATATATTTAAGGATTATCTTAATGATCCGACTTTAACTGCTCCGGGTGCAGAAGATAATATTCTTATTTATGATGAAAAAACTGGTCTTGGAATATTCACTAAAAATAGTATTGGTGAATATGAAGTAAATCCTGCATTTATTTCTGATGTTGAACGTCGTTATCAGTTTGCATTATCTGCATTTAATGGTGTTAAGATTGGAAATAAAGGTTTGAAATATCGTGAAGTACAAGGTGCTCTTTATACATATACCGAAGTTATTCTTAATATGCTTGGTCAATATGTATTCTTAACATCTGATAGTCCTCGTAGTTATATGATGACTACTAAACGACTTGAGGTTGATGATTTATTTATTAAAGATTCTTCTAAACCTCGTACTTCAATTCACGTTAAGACTTTTGGTTCTAATTATACACCTGCCGCTGTTGCAGCACATCCTAAATCGGTATTTATTTTCTCAGGTAATACTAAAAGTCGTGCGATAGGTGCTCCAGCAACATCTGGACAAGAATCTATTCGAGGTCTTAAAAATACTATCGAAATTGATGGTTTTAAGGGTGAGAATATTACTCCGAATAAACCTACGACAACTGATTATTTTACTGATGCAGATTATGATGCCTATGTAAAAGATTTTGAAAGTCGAGTAGTTCCTTTTATTAATGATGCTATTTCTCGTGGATTGAATATTTATCTGCCGATGAATGGTATTAGTAGTAGATTAGCTACTCATGCTCCTCGTATATATTCTTATGTAACTGAATATTTAGATAATCTTGTTGCAAGAAATAAGTTTGTTCGTATAACAGATAATCCGATAAATGAAGAATCAAATGTTTTTCATTCTATCGAAAAGATTGTAAATAGTGATGTCTTTAAGTTTAATACTTTTGGACAAATTATATTCCAATTAAGAGATAATAGTGACGAGAATCTTGCTCAAATGAAAACTCGTCATAATCGAAAATATTGGAATGGTAGAGCTATTTATGATGCAAAAGGTATTCCGACTGGTAAGGCGTTTCAGTTCTTGAATATTACTTATATTGAGAATGGTAAGAATATCACATTACCTGCTCATATTGCAAAGATAAATAATGTAGATGTTACAGAAGTTTATCGTAATATGATTGCACAAGTTCGTAATGAACCTTACGATGAAAATCTTGTTGCTAATACTGGTAATATTCGTGATTTCGTAACTGCTTACATTCGTTGGAATGCTACAACTGGTGTTGATAGTTTTGAAAATATTGCTAAAAGTATTTACGATACTAATATCAAAACTGATACAAGTGTCGTTACTACTTTCGATAGTTATTTAGCAGATTTAGTTCAAGAAGTATATAATCAGAAAGCTAATGATTGGATTAAATGTCGCAAAGCTGATGGTAAAGAATATACTCTTGATACTATCCCTACATTAAAGAAAGAAAGTTTGTTAAATAGCGCTCGTCAGCACGTTCTTGCTACTTATGATATTATGGATAATGATGGTGTTCGATTAAGTTTACTTAAAGTATTACTTAATCATACTATCTATAATCATAGTATGAACGCTATATTTAATGGTGATATTGAAGAATATAAAGATACAGTAGACCTCAATAAACGTGTAGCACAAGTTATTAAGAATGGTCTTAATTCTATTGATTCAATTCATAACGATACTCCTCGTAAGGTTGTTGTTATGGAAGATATGAATTTCAATAGCAATATTCTTGATAAAATGGGTATTCAAAATGAAGCTATTTTGGATGCTTATCGTGCTACTGCTACAATTAATGACTCTCAGTCTATTATGACTGATGTAGGTCTTATTAAACTTTTGAAAGCCACTGGTCGTTGGAATCCAAGTGAACCTTTGTATCAATATATTACTGATTTGCAAGACCCGACTAAAACATTTAATCCTACATCTTATGCTAAGGTTGTAGAACAAGTTAAATTATTTGGTACAACTCGTCGTCGCCGTGGTGATTTTTATCATGCTCCGGCTGTAACTGGTAATGAAGTTGATATATTTGCTGATGAGGTAGATAGTGTTCAAATAAAAGATTCAACTGTTGTTCTTTTTGAAAGTATGACACGAGGTAGTGCTATTGGTCAATTATATGATTGGATGATTCAAAATAATATTGACCAAGTTAGTCCTATTTCTGCTGTTAAAGTATCTGGTATTACACCAGTTAAAATTCATAATGACCAAGGTGGTCTTGATATTGAAGCACTAAATCGAGTAGATGATAGGTCTATTCTTTATATGCGAGATAGTGATTTTGTTATTCAACAAGATATTAAAGCTGATTTGCTTGATGAAACTACTATTTTAGGTGGTCAGTTAGTTAAGCAGATTATGGAAGGTCTTGATTGGAATAATGCTATTTATGAATTAGATGGCAAAAATGTTACTGGTAAAGAACTGTTTGATGAATTTCAAAAGACATTAGCTACTAATATTCGTGAAGATGCTATGCAATTACTTTACGATATTGGCGGTATTGATGAAAATGGTGAAATTCGAACTGATGCTCGTGGTGCTATTCAAATTGATATAAATAAACTTGTTAATCGTTTTCAAGAAATTATATCGGATGATGTTGATGCTATAACTATTCGAAAAGCTCTTGAAATTAAAGAAGATGGTCTTCCTATTATGCCTTTATCTTATCCTGTTATTAAAGGTAAGTTAGAGAAGATACTGGCTTCTATGTTAAGTAAACAAGTTATTAATAAATATCTTCCCGGATTTCATGCTCCTATTCGAGCAGATATATTTACTGCAAGTAATGAGTTAATCAAACATAATGAGTTCTATTCTGATAAAGAACTTTACAATAAAACTATTGATGAACTTGTTGCTAATGGTTCTATCACATATGCTTCGAGTTTTATTGAAGAATGTAAACGAACTGGTAGAAGTCTTGAATTACAAGCTGAATATCGTGAGGATGGAAATTACCATTATGCAGAAGTTATAGTTAATCCGTGGAAAATGGATTTCTATAAAAATATTGGTACTGTTAAAACTATTACTAATGAAAATGGTACAACTAAGGATATTATAAGTGTTGATATTGACAAACTTGATGTTGAAGCTCGTCGGATGATAGGCATTCGTATTCCTACCGAGGGTAAACAATCAATAGTTGTATTTGAAGTTGTTGGTTTTCTTAATAATAATGCTACACAAGCTATATTTCCACAAAGTCTTATTACTCGTACTGGCTGGGACTTTGATATTGACTCGATTTACGCCTACTATCGCAATGTAATTTTTGAGCAAGACAAATATATACCTGTCGAATTTAAGTCGAAATTTGATGCCTCGCAGGCCCAAGTAGGGGGTAAATTCACACGGTCGGTATTTAAGCAAAAGTACATCGAATTAGCCACTACTCCGCAAGAATTTACTAATTTAACAAGTCATAATTTTAATGCTATTGTTAAGTGGATTAGCCGGTATTATAATCCTAATTTAGTACCTACTAATGCAAATCAATCTTCTCTTAATAATATCATTGAATTAATTAAAGAGGATTTACAAGATGTTAAAAGTAATCCGGAATATACTAAGATTCTTAAATCTATTCTGCATAATTTACAGTATGGATTTGCAAAGAATTACGGTGATGTAAATAGTTTAGTTCGAGAATACCTTGCTAATAAGCGAGATGGTGTTACTGAAGATTTTGGTAATTACACTCAAACTCAACGTGCTTATACTTCGGATTTATTAATTCGTGCTCATAAAGCAATTAATGATTTAATTAAGTTTGTTAAGAATGTTAATAGTCAGTTAGCTACTATTAATATTTCTCCTGATACAATTAGTAATTTTGATACTATTAAATCAAAATTCCAATATCTTGTTGAGAATACTGATAAAACTATTATTCCTCATTTAAGTGCTATTCAAAGTAATATTGATAAAGCATTTAATGCTTTTACAAAAGACTTTGTTCAAAACGAGAGTATTTATGAATTGAATAGTAGAGAAGCTCGTGATAATCATTTGATTGATATTATTACAGCTGTTCTTTCTAATCCAAATCATGCTGAAGAAGTAAATAAACCCAATGGTATGGCTGAAATTCAAGCTGTATCTGACCGTGATAATGCTCTTTGGAATTATACTCTTAAAACTTTGAATCCTAATAACCTCATGGATAAGATTACTCTTAATAACATGAGTATGGGTTCAACAGTTCTTAAAGGTCACTCTGTTAATTTCGATACTTTAATCGCAACAATTTCTACTTTACATGGTAGATTGCTTAAAGGTATTCGTCGTAAGATTAGTCTTAATTCTTTACCGATACCTAAAGGTTTTGCTGATAGAAGTGAAATGTACACTGTAAGTGATAAAGCTGTACCTCGATTAACAAGTAAATATAAAGAATTTTTAGCTAAACGATATGGTGCTGAAAATATCCAATTATTGCCAAAAGAAAATGCTCTTTGGGTTAATGATGTTTGGATTAATAATGATGCACTTAATGAACATTTAGATATTAGTGGTGAGCGAGTTGAACTTCAAATGAATCAGTTTACTTCTGGTATTCTTGATGTTCTTAAAGCTGGACTTGGATTTAATCTTAATGTTCATACTTTAAGTGTAGCTCGTGCTATATCATCTGGTGTTACTATTGAACTTTACAATGATAAACCTAATAGATTCACTAATGAAGATGCTTTTATTCATCAACCTGCTATTGTTGAAGCAGTTAATCGAATGGAAGTTCAATCATTAAGTCGTGGTAATTTTACAATTCTTGATGCTGTCGAAGCAATTCGTTCTGATTATAGTGTAGAACTTGCTAAGATTTATGCTGATTTAATTGTTAAGAAAGAAATTACTCCGGTTGAATCTCATGATGTAATAATGACTGTCGCAAGTGGTAAAAGTAAAACTAAAACTCTTACTGTTGGACAGCTTAATGAACTGAAAGATAAATTACCGAATATTACTATTAATGAAATCAGTGGTAAATATGGTTATCAAACTACTGAGGAGTTATTAGATAATATTAAAAATCGTGATAATCGTACAGCAGATTGGTTATTACGTCAGATTAGCGTTCTTGGTAATTTTGTTGAATATAATGAAATTGCTACTAATTTGATTGACCTTAACTTTATGCTTAAAAGTGAAAGTAGGGTTGATAGTTTCTTTAAGGCTGACCAAAAAGAACGTAAACTTGCTGAATATTATTATCCAGTAAAAGCTTTAAAAGAACTTGTAAATGATAAGTATAATCAAACACTTCGATTTATTGATGAATATATCGAAGAAAATGCTGGTAATCCTAAAGCAATAGATGCGATTAAAACTGCTTTTACTCGTGAAAGTTCTGATGCTTTTAGACGGCATTATAAACCAAAAGATGTTAAAGGTAATCCTCTTGCTGCGATTACTTATTTAGATATGAAAAGATTTCGTGCGGAACTTCCGAAACGAAATGATATTATGACACGTCGTGAACTTATTGAGGATTTAGCTGTTGGATATGAAATTCCTAATAAGGTAATTCTTGATAATGGTAAAGATATTATTGAAAGTATATTTGTTGGCTCATTTGAAGGTTATCTTGATGGCAACAAATTTAATGATACTGAAAATCAAAGTGCTTACGGAGTAATTCAAGCTCGTTATCAGTATGCACATTGGTTAATGGCTAATGGTTTCGGTGATGTTTTCATTACTCGAAATCATCACATTGCTAATACGATTTTAGGTCAAATACTTCAACGTAAAAATTCGATTGATGAATCTACTTATAAATATGTTACTGATAGTATTATGAACTATCTCGTAAGTATTAACGGTGGATTAGATAATGGACTTGTTAAAGTTCTTCCTATTTTAACACCTGATAATACTCCGGAAGTTCTTACTACATTAGGTATTCATACAGAAGAACAACTTAAAGAACAAAAACTTATCTTTAAGACTCTTTTGAATACTGTTAAAGATGGTTATACACCTGAAAGTTTTACTCAATATACTAAACTTTCACTTGCTCAACAGATTCAATTTATTCAAAAAGATAGTACATTAAGAGATTATATTGAGAAATCACCTGAGTTCAGAGGTGATAATATATTTAAGTATTTAACAGTTCGTAAAAATAATCGTTCTGTACCTTACGATGTTATTAGAATTCAACGTGATGATAATGATGTCAATTCTTGGTCTAATATGACTGATAGTATTCTTCGTATGTGGGATAGTAAGATTCCTTATATTGCTCATACGATACGTCAGTTATTAGTTTATACTTATGTTACAGAAGGTTTCAATTATGCTTATAATGTTTCAAAATATATTCCGATTGAACTTATAAGTACTAATCGACCTAATGCAGAATATGATGCTTTATGTCGTGAAGTTCATTATCCTGACCCTTCTGTTAATCTTGGTAATTACGCAGAGAACTTAAGAAATGCTGAAAAAGCTGTATTTGATGGAAATGTAGATATTACACCTGTTATGAGTTTAATATCTCGTATGAAATCAGATATGAATCCAGTATTATTAAGTGATATACAAAAACGTTATCGTTGGGAAGCAAATAAGAATAAAGCTACTATTGGTTATGTTCAAAATGCTAACGGCGAAAATGTTGGTACTGGTTCTTATATTGATGAAAACGGTAATACTCAGAATTTCTATATTGAAACTGAAGCTCGATTAATTAATTCTGAATATTCTAATGCAGAATATGTAACTGAAAGGATTACTCGTAGTAAGAATCGTGTATATAAACGATATGCAATTCCTACGAATACAAATAGTCCGTTAAAACAGATTTATGTATTCTTACCTGTTAATCCTTTACTTCGTAATGAAGCGTCTTTAATGACTGATGATATTAGTATTATACCTATCTATCAAGAAGGTATGATGGCACAAGTTCAAAAAGATGGTGAAACTATTATAACTGATAGATTATCTGTTATTACAGATTCTGATGCTATTCATAAATTCATGTTAGCTATTGATGATAATGAATCAGTCCAAATGGATGAAAATTCAGATTTCAATGATGCTAATATGGTTGAAACAGAAGATGCTATTGATAGTACTATTGATGTTGAAACAGAAGATGCAATTGATACTGATGTTGCTTCTGTATCTGATACAGATTTTGAAGTATTAAATTCAATTGAAGTTACTACTCCTACATTCATTAATATTGAACATACACATTCTTCTGCAAGCGATGTTATTTATAATGAATTAGAATCTTCTGCTTCATCTATTTTTATTACTACACAAGCAACTCATTCTTTCTATAAAGGTTATCATAAATCTGCAATTCAAGTAGATTATAACAAATCTGCTTACGAAGAAGCTCTTCGTGTAGCTCCTATGTTAAAGAATGGTAATCTTTATATTAACGGTGATGTTCTGATTGATGCTAATAGAGATTTCAATTATTTAGATGATTGGACAAAAACTTTCATTAGTAATCTTTATAGAATTAATCCTATTATGACTTCGGTTAGTACTGTCTTAAATGATGGTGTTGGTCGAATAGTTGCAGAAACATATATTGATGTTCCTCGTAGGAATGTTAATATTTATGGTGATAATGAAAAATTATATTCTCGTGTTGTTCATGCTGATGTTCCTACAAGAGATGGTTTACGAAATTCTCTTGTTGTCGATTCTAATATTGCTATTGAAACTTTGAAAATTATGGATAGAATCCAGAAATTTTTGAATAATAACAATGTTGGAAATCGTGAGGAATTTATGAATATCTTAAAGTCCTTCGATGATGAAAGTTTTGAAGGTGGTATTCAAAGTGCTCTTGAAGAACGAGATATTGCTGCAATGAAAGCTACTTATAGTCGTTTGGCTAATTTAAGTAGTTCTGTTTATGATGCTATCAAGCAATTGTGGGCTATTACTAAAGATTTGAATTATGAAGAGATTCGTTCAAATTATGGTGCAGCTCTTGATTACAAAGATAGACTTGTAATGATGTTAAAACTCGCTTCTCATTTTAGTCCATATCTTACACTTGAAGAAATCAAAATTCAAGATACAGTTTATGATGCTGAAAGTGAAGAAGGTAAAGAATTATTTACTAAAGAATTTGGTGAATTAAATAATAATATAGCTCGACTTAAATCTCTTGCAACAAAAGTTGCTGGAATACGGTCTAATGTTATTCAATCTGTTAAAGATGTAGTAACTTGGGCTGTAATTGATAAGAGTCGTAATCCTAAATATACTACTGCGTTTAGTAAGATTAAAGAATATCTTACTTCACATAATAGTAACCTTGAAGGATTTGATGCTAATAGTGTTGAAATAACAGAAGATGAATGGTTAGAAATTCAACATTTGTTATTTGAACTTGATAAAGATATTAATAAGACACAACTTTGGCTTGATTCTGCTTTTACAACTGGTATTACTCTGATTGATATTACTGGTAAAGCATGGGATGAAGCTAATTATAAAGCTAAGAAAGCAGCTCAACGCATTAATGATGAACTTGAAAGTGCACTTGAAGAGTTCCAACCGGGACTTTCTAAAAATGCTCGTGCTCGTGAAAAGTTAATGCACAAATTCATTAATGAATATGGAGATTTAATCGGTAGTTATAAAACTGAAGGTCTTGGAGATTCAACTGGTACTTTACGAAAAGATATTCGTGATGCTATTTATAAGAATCTTTATACTGACAGTGGATTTGTTACAAGAGCTACTGCTGAAAAGACTCTTGAAATCATTGATGATATTATAAAGAAATACAATGAAAATCATACTTGGAATATTGTTCCATTAAGTGATAGTGAAGCAGCTAAGCATCTTGCTGAACTTACTGAATTAAGTAATCGTGAGAAACTTGTTTATTTACAAACTCATGACCTTATTGAACTTAGTCTTATCACTGATATTAGTGGTAAGCGTGAAAACGTTCTTTATAAACTTGATTTTGGTAATACCCCAGTATCAGATGAATATGCAGCTTTAAGTGATAAAGAACAAAAGTTACTCAATACTATTCGTAATCTTATTCAACGAACTATTCGTGAATATGACGGTAACTGGATTAACTATTATGGTAGATGGGATGAGGTAATGCCTTTTATTCCTCAAGCTACATTAGGTCAATCTGCTAAACAATTTGTTAGTATTCCTATGATTCATAAAGATAGGTATTATACTGACATTGATGGTACTAAACGATTTGTTACAAAAGCTCAAACTTTACAAGTTCCTAAACATATTCCTGTATTTAATATTCGTAAAAAGTACAAATCTGAAAGTTATACTGAATACGAAGCTCGAATCGTAGAATTGTTTAGTGAATGGTTTGATAAAAATAACAAACTTCCTGTTACAGTTAAACCTTCAACTCTTCGTGAGATTAGACATTATAACGATGCTGTAATGCTTGAAAATAAAAAGTATAAAGCAAATGTGATGTCTTATGATATTGTTGATGTAATGAAAGGTTTTACACAAGAACTTTATAATCTTCGTGCAATTAATAATTTTGAAACTGATTATCAGCTTACGAAATATTTAATGAATGAACGTGGAGTTTCTGGTGTAGCACCTCGTGATATTATTAAAAATGCGAATGAACAGTTAAATAACATGGAACGTCGTATTTTTAATTTTAGTAAATATAATAGTGCTCTTGATGTTTCTGCCGGTGCATTATTACGTTATACTTCTATGACTTTTATGTATCTCAACTATACTGCTGGTATCACTAATATTCTTAAAGGTGTTACTGATATGATAGTTGAATCTACTGCTAATAACTTTGTTGAAAGCAAAGATATTATGAAATCAGGTCTTCATGATGTTATTAAAACTATTCCTCATTTCTTACGCGATATTAATTCGACAAGAACTGATGATATACTTGTAGCAATCATTAAAGATTTTGATGATATTTATCAAGATACTCGTGATGTAACATCTTCTGATACTGGAACTTCCTATTGGATTAAAGCTATGCGAATGGTTGATACTGTTGGCTATGCTCCTAATAACATGGGTGAGTTCATTATGCAGTTTGGTATGTTACTTGCTGCTACACAATCTCATCGAGTAGTTGGTGGTAAGATTATGGCTTTTAATGATTTTTATAATGATAATCTTGAAAAGTTATTACAAGATGTTCTTACTAATGAACAATATGATAAATATCTTATTTTCAAAGAAGATTTAGATGCTGAGATAGCTCGTGAAGAAAAACGTACTTCAAAAGAGTATTTATGGAATCATGATTATGCTTCTCAATATCTTAAATCACATTATAATTTACTTTCTGATGAACAACGTAAGAAAATTGTTGATTCTCGAAAAACTGATAAAAAAGTTCAACGTGAAGCTTTTGATAAATACAATACTCTTCGTTCGGAACTTAAACTTGAAGATGGTCGTTTGAGTTTTAATCCTGAAAGTGGTCTTACAGAAGAAACTCTTTCGGAGTTCCGTGGTCGAGTTAAAGCTATTAACCAATCATTACATGGTATTTACAATCGTGTAGACAGAAATAGTTTACAAGATGCTGCTTTTGGTGATTTGTTAATGCAATTTAAGAAATGGGTTCGTCCTAACTTTGTTCGTTATTTCGGTCGTCGTTTCGGTCGTATATTTTATAATGAACAATTAGGTTCTTATGAAGTTCCTGTATTTAATCCTATGTTTGATATGTTTAGAAGTGGTAGTCAAGCCTTCAAAGATAGTCTTAATGATAACAATACTGTTATCGACTATATGAAAGGTATTGGTAACTTCTTCAAAGGTGTATCAAGTTGGTTACTTAATGTAGGATTTTATTATAATACTCTTCCTTTAAATGAACAGATAGCAACTATGAAATTTGCTCGTTTAATGGGTGCTTTAGCTTTCAGTGCTCTTGCTGCTATGACACTTGGTGCATTTAAGAAAGATGATGATGACGATGATAATATTTTGTATCAACATGCTATGTATGCTGCAACAACTTATTATCAACAAATGATTGAACCTATGCCAGTATTTGGTTGGATGGCTACAATAGAACAAACTGCAAATAGTTTGTTTGCTGGTCAGAAAACTTTACAATCTGCATATAAACTTGTTAATCTAACTATTCAAGGTCTTTGGGTTGATGATGATGAACTTATTTATGACAGAGGTATTTATAAGGGACAAGATAAACGTGCAGTTGCATTACGTCAAGCTATTCCTGTTCTTCGTCAAATTAATAAGTTTAATAATCTCGGTGCTACTATGTCTTATTACAATATGTATAATCCTTTTGGTATTACATTTACTGGTTTTAGAGATATGATTAGTCCGAAAGACAGCGATAACTACGAGGACGAATAGTTCAATAGAGTAAACACCGGATATTTGCCCGTGGTGGTGCTTTCCAGCCTGCTACGGGCATTATCTTTTGTCGATGATACATTTGTCTAACTGACAAAAAAAAGACCGTCAGAATGCCTGAAAATAGGCACTCTGACGGTCTGTCTGTATTACTTATTATGTTAGTAATATCGTTATTAATAATAACAACAATTATAGTAGCAATTAAAGTTGTAACATTGGTAGCTCAGCCCTTCGGGCTTCGCTGACCCGGTGGGGCAGGAGGTTGCACGCCCACTTGTCGCGTTTATTCGCCACCGTTTTCAACATCTTTCGGTTTATCAAAAAGATATTGATATGTTTCATTATTAATAACAGTAAATTCTTTATCAGTTAAAGCAATAATCCAATCTCCTTTATTAAGTCGAATTATATTCTCTCTAAACATAATAAACATCCAACCATCGGAAAAATGACAATATCTACAAAAACTAACACATTCTGAGATATTAGCACCATCCCATTGTACACTTAATAATCTAACATTTTTCTTTACATTTAGTCGCTTAATCATAAACTACCTTTTAAGACCATTAATAGCCCATTGAAGAACAAAACCTAAATGTCCCCAAATCTTATCCTTAATATCACGACGAGCAATACCTTCGCCAATAGCATGGTCGTAATTATTAGGATTTACACAAGCTGACGTACCAATGGTATCAAATCCAGTAATAGTAGTATCAAGAACAACGGTAGTCTTTTCACCAAGTCTAAGAGAATACCCTTGTTTCATAAATCCAAGAACATCACCTTCACTAATTTTAGTAGGGTCTAAAATCTGATAATATGCTTTCTCGAAAACATCTTTGGGTGAAAAAGATTTATAATCATCAGAATATTCTACTTCATAACCTTCATCTACAAAATCATTATCATTAATTTTATGATTAAGGTCATAAATAATATCATTACCATTAACCATCCAAGCTTTACGAGCTTTAATCATTTTTACTCCAATGTAATAACCTTGACCACTTTGGAGTTTAACTTCTTCGTTATTCATAATTTACATTAATCCACTTTTTCCAAAACCATTTTCACCACGTTCAGTTTTGCTTAATTCATCTTTAGAAGATTTAATATCAAATACTGCACGTTTCTTTTCAACAATTACACCTTGTGCAAGTCTACTATTAGGAATAATAATATAACTAAAAGGTGTAGGATTTTGTACTATAATTCCACTGTTACCACGCCAGTCATTGTCTACAGTACCAAATTTAATATCTAATAAAGTAGTACTCGAAATACCACTACGAGGACGAATTTGCATTTCATCTTCTTCAGGTATTTCAGTATAAATATTAGTTTCAAATTTAACAGTTTTATATGGGAGAATGATATTAACTATGTCAATATTATTTATAACCATATATTCCAGAAGAGTATTTCCTTCAACTGGTTGACTTATTGCATGACGAATAGATTTATGAAGCGTATTAAAATTAATAACCCATTCAAGACCATCATATTGAGTATCATATAAATATGATATAAAATATTTATCTCCAAGACCTATTTTACCAACATTCTCAGGAGTGAGAAAAGGTATATTAGGATTAAACATGGCTCGTAAATCGAAACCGGAAGCTCCAGCACTTTTGTACTCTGGAACTTCCGTGTTATCGACATACAATCCTATAAGACTTTCTTTCATGCTATCTTATTCTTCAGATTGTGGGATTTCACTTACATCTGCGGTACGAATATTATACCCTTCTTCTCCAATATATTTTGCCATTTTAAGGAGATGACGTATAGGAATTGGCATCCTATCGTCACCTCCTTTCTTTCTAACACCAATAAAACATTTGGCATTAGTCATTCTACATTCTTCAGGTAATTGACTTGGATATTGAGCTAAAGCCCAACTTGCAAGCAAAGGAATAATTTCCCAACTACCAGAAGCACTTGGAATTTGACAATTATCAGAATCGAAGCTATTTACAGTACCATCAGAATATATAACTACTTCTGTAATCATTTAGGCACTTAAACGTTGAACTAATTTATTAAAGGCTGTCTGACCGAGTTTGAAAGAATTACCCTGCGTAATAGAATCGAATTTATTAAGATTATTCTTATATTCAATTCCGTTATTAATATATGAAGTAACACCGTTATAAAGCCAAAGCATTGTACCACGATGACTATCTTGTCCGGGGCCACGTTCAATATAATTAACCATAGCGTATAACTGATTCTTCTTACGAGTAGAAATAACATCATTATCATAAGGAATCTTACCAATACCACCGCATTTAGCAATAAATTCTTTCTGATTAGCATCACAAATTAAATCCGTGATATAATCAATCATCACATCATCATTAATCTTAATATTCTCAGCAGCTTCAAGAATCAGCTTGGCTTGTTCAGAATATTTAAGAGTGTCACGCATCATTTGAGCACCTATTGCTAAATTAGCTTTAACATTTTTAGTATGCTTGAATTGAACCATATTCTTACAATGATTCAAAGCAGCATTCAATGTATTGTTACATACAACACGAATATCAGTAAAACAAGCTTGAATACCACCACTTCCATCATGACTTGTAGTGAAAAGGATATATTTTTCCATTTCATCTTTTGCAATCTCATAAGTAGGAAGTTTAGCAGTAACAAAGATTCGTTCACCGATACCTAAAACACCAGCAGTCTGAATGATAACATCTTTTGGATTAATTACCATTTGACTTTTACAAACTTGATATATAAAATCCATAGCTTCTGTATTTTGAACAGGTTCATACCTACTACCAACAGTACCAAGAATTTTATAATTATCTTTACGATATGTAGCATATACATCACTTACGCGAGCACCCTTTTCCGGAATAATGACAACATCACCATTGGACATATGACAAGCATAGTGATTATCTTCTTTTACTATATGTTTAGCTTCAGCAGGAATAAAACTTGCAAACATCGGAGCTAAAGCTACTTCATAATCCATATTAGCAATACGAATGATTTCGTCAGGAGTTTTAGCTTCTTCAACAACAGTTCCAAGACCATGCCAAGGAACATCTTTCAACGAATAGAATGAATAAGTATTTCTATTAGAATTAAATTCAATATTCGCAGCCATAATTAAATTAGTTAGTTTATATTACAATTCAATAATACGAATATGAGCAATATCTTTATGTTCAGCGCCAAGTTTGCTAAACAGAAGTTCTTTCTCATTTTCAGCATCTTTAAGATTCAAAAATGTAAGAGCTTCATTATGATCATTAATCCACTCTCCACCATCTTTGGTTACATTTTTAAGAAAACCTTGTTTCTCACCAGCGATTACTTTTGTAATCAAATACTTTTTACTCATAGCTTAATTAATTTTAATTTGTTTAATGATAGACTACTTATATATAGCGGTTTCAGACGTAACAATCTCCATATCAATTTTATCCATGACATGAGCTATTCGTTCAGCACGAGCAATATCTTCGTCAGATTCATTGGATGTCTTAGCCCAATTATCAAGTTCCTTAATAGCTTTCTTATCAAATTTAACAGTATAAATATAATCATCACCTAATTTGTCATGAATATATTTACCTACCTCTTTTGCTAAACTAATAGGAACATCAACTGTAATACTAATAGAAGCAATCTTATCTAATTCTTCTTTATGTTTCTCAACGAAAATATTATCTTCCGGCAGAAGAGGTGCTTCTGTTATATGAAGCAATGAAGTAATAATAGGGTCTAAGGCATTTTCATTAATTGAAACACTTTCCGACTCTTTTGTATAAACAGTAAAATCAGGAAATTTAAGACTATAATTACCAGATTTACCAACTTGACCAAATATATGTAAAGCATCAACAACTGAAGATTTAAGTCTACCAGCTATTTTATCAAAACTTGTATTCCTATCACGAAGTCTTTTAATTTCATCTTTATTATAAGCAATATTAGCTTTTTGAGCATCAATTATTTGTCGATAAGCACGAAGTTTATCTTCAAGTTCACTTTCAGCAATAGCTAATTCTTCTGCAATTTCTTCCGTTATCTCGCCGTCATTCTCCTCTATCTGCGAAACAAGATAATCATATTTTTGCGCAATACCAAATAAATTACTCATAAATTATCAAAATAATTTTTGTTCAACATAACCTTTTTTAACATTATAACCTTTCTCTTTACAGATATAAGTTAATTGTTTATGAATACTATCATATCCATCAACAGTATTATCAAGATGAAAATCCCAACCAGTATAATTCTCTAAATCACACTCAGTTTTATCACCGGATGTATCATCCATTTTAGTATTACGGAGAACACGAATTGTAGTTAATTCAATTTCATTCTGACGAGCAAAATCTTTAATACAATTCAATTCAAATTGTTCTCGAATATCAGGAATAATAAAATAATCACAAGGAGTAGTTCTGATTCTATTTATAACATCATCAATAAACACTCTGTCATTATCAAATCTTAATAGTTTACCAAAATGAAGTAAACACTTACGATATGTCAGTTGTTCATCAATACCGTAACGATTAATAATATACGGAGATTTAGATAACTTAAAATAATGAGAATCTAATTGAGATACACTACAATTTGTAACAGCAGCTACAATACGTTTAAGCATTGTAGCTATAGGATATATCTCAACTTTACCAGCGAGCATATCTTCAAGGTATTCAGTAACATAAGTTTTACCTGTACCTTTTCTACCACTGATTAAAATTAATTTACCAGTCATATAATCTTAATTAATTATTTCTTCAGGAAAGTTAGCAAATACATTTTGTCTACCTTCTTGACCATGTAACACTCTTAAAGCAGCTTCTTTCTTAACTGCTAAAATAATACTACGTTTGAATAACTTATTATAAATTCTAACCATTTCACGAGCAACATATGAATTACCATCTGTCATACCGTGACGATTATTAATTTCAATAAGAAGTTCTTTAAGCGTTTTCTTTTCGCTTTCGCTCCTGCTCTCGTTCATACATATACTTTTTGTTATACTCATAAATAGTATTAAATGTTTCACCAGAAACACAACCATCATAATCAGGAAGTTCCTCTTTTATAATATTATCTATAATATTTGTAATAGCAATACAAATACCAAGATTTCTTAACTGAAGAGTACTACCTTCTTCAAAAAATTTGTCTTGTTCATCTTGTGGAACATTACATTTACTAAGAGCTTTAGAAAATATTTCTTGAAATTTTGAACGAGATATATAATTATTATTAGCCATAGTAGTTTATTCAAAATAATTAATAATACGACCTGTTTCATTAGGGAATCTAACAGCAATATCTTCTGCAATCATTTTAGCAATTTCAATCATTTGAGGATGTGCAGCTTTATGATTACGAAGAGGAAGGAAACCTTTATTCTCAACAATAGTGAGTTTGGGATAAACAGTTTCAAGATGTTCACCAATCCACATATCGAGAGTACCAGATACATAAATATCTGATTTAGTAGCAGTAGGAAGAACTGAACGAGCCAACTGAGCAGGTTCACCATCATTAGTTAATTCTTGATATATAGCTTCATTACCAGCAACAACATCATAGAATTTTTCTAATGAATCTTCATTCTTAAACGGTGGTTCAATTACATTAATATTATTACCATATTTATAACCAAGTCTACCTTTAGCATAATTACACCAACGAGTACTTTCTTGCATAAAACTCATTTCACGATGACGAACGGCTTCATGAGTAACACCTCTGTCGGTTGTAATTTTATAAGTAACATTATAAATCTCCGGCGCACGTTCACGTATTTCAGCATCAGAAGCAATTCGAAGACTTGCATCAATACCATATTCAAGTTTAGCAGTAATATCTTTATTATCAAACAGTAAATGAGAAAACTCCTTACTCAAAAGAAGCATATTATAAAACAAATCATTAATTTCGCTTGGATGATAAATGTCATTATAAATTGCTTTCATTTTACGACTATTACTCATAATATCAAGAAATACTCGATATGAAAAACCAATATAATTACCAAGATAAGACCAACGAATATAAGGACTTAATTTAACAAATTCTCGAACAATACGATTCGGAATTGAAGTAACATTAAAATAAACATATTCATGTTCAAATATAGCAGTATGACCATCAATAAGTCTATTTCTACAAAAAGTTTCAGCTGAATCAGGTTTGATACTATCTTCTTGTTTAGTACAAACTTTACCGATTAATTCAATCTTTCTAAGACCAGAATAATCACAAAATTCGATTGTAGGTTCTACAACATTCATAGCTTTAATTGTATTAATTTAGACGCGACCAGTGGGCGTGCAACCTCCTCTCCCACCGGGGAGCGGAGCCGCTGGGCG
>ERZ827512.601-NODE-601-length-45288-cov-12.009440_pt1 | contig 45288 bp, 39 predicted proteins | sample MGYA00519916_ERZ827512 | MGnify/ENA primary metagenome ERZ827512 (study PRJEB31778, sample SAMEA3449335) | human gut metagenome | biome: human gut; feature: human-associated habitat; material: faeces | place: United Kingdom | collected 2010/2012 ... | reverse complement strand
TGACCGAGATCATGCCTGTTCCAAGAAATTTGATTTTACTGTCTTACCAGCAGGGAGCCATATGCGGTCATCTTTTTTTGTTGTCTCAGAAGTCCACCACGCCGTCCAGTACCCGGAGGTCGTAGGGCTCGAACACCACCTTGCGGTAGGCGTCCACGTCCATCTTCACACCGGTCCAGTCGCTGTGGATGTCGCCGTTCTGCTTGATGAGGATGTCGTACAGAATGTCGTAGGTCACGCCGTCCTCGCCGGTCTCCACAATGGTGGAGTAGGGCAGGGTCTTGTGGTACGTCATGTGCAGGCCCTTGTATACAAAGTGGAAGCCGTTGCGCATGCGGCAGCCGTCCAGACCCTTGTAGGTGAACAGGCGCTTCAGGTCCTGCAGGATCTTGTCGTTGTCCTCCTCATACAGGTTCTCCGGCGTGGTCTCCGTGTAGTCGTAGCGGAACTGGATGGGGATGTTGTAGGGCAGGAAGCGCTCCACATAGGCAGGGAGCTTGTCCGCCGGATAGTGCTTGTAGAGCACGCAGTTGATGCGGGTGGGGCAGGCAATTTTGCCCAGGATCTCATCAGGGCTCTCCTCCACGTAGTGTACCAGATGGCGGGAGATGTTCATGCAGGTGATCTTGTGCTTGTTCCGCTCCGTAAAGGCCAGCATCTCGTCAAAGGTGGTGGTCTCCTGGGCGGGGAAGGTGGTGTTGATATACACCTTGTGGGTGGTAGGGATGGCGTCCAGCATCTGCTGCAGCGCGTTCAGATCCGCCAGCGGCTCGCCGCCGGTGAATACAAAGTCGCAGCGGGGCGTGATAGCGTCCATGGTGCGGATGCTGGCGAGGATCTTCTCCAGACTGAAGCCGGTGCAGTCCGCGTATTCCTGTTTGTTGATGCAGAAGGGGCAGTGATTCTGACAGTCGTAGGGGACGAACACCGTTACCGTGGCGCCGCCCTCCCGCGTTTTATAAGGATGGGTCATGTCTCTGATAACCTCTCATGTGTGTGAATGTACGCAAAACATTGTATACCCAATAGGGGGGAAAAGCAAGGAAAAGATATGGAAATCCTCGTTTTTCTCTTAACGATGCCTTAAAATGTGCTGTCGCGCAGCTCCTGACGGATGGCGGCGAAGGCCGCGTCCTCCCCCTGCTCCTTCAGCAGCAGGAGCCAGCGGTCCAGCAATGCCGCGGTGTCCGCGTGCATGAAGCGGCTGGCGTCCGTGCGGGAGAGGTCCTTGGAACGCTGATAGTAGTCGTAGGGCGAGGCGTCGGTATACCGGTCGCCCTGATAGACGCGGCAGGCGGCGATGCGGTCGCAGAACATCTCGGCCACGTACTTCTTCGGCATCTTGCAGCCGCCGATGTAGATGGTGCCGTCCTCGCGGCGGCAGTAATCGATCCAGTATTCGAAGTGGTGGCGGTTGCGGCCCTTGTGGTGCAGCCAGGCCAGACTGACGCCGTTTTCCAGACGCTCCTGATCGTTGGGGCTGCGCCAGCCCTGATAGTATTTGCAGCCGCGCCAGAATTCCGTAGGGCTGTATTTGGAGAGGTCGTGGGTCAGGCCCTGCCACACCAGACCCAGCTTCAGGCAATAGCGGCGGACCAGCCGGCGGTGGCGATTCACGGTATGGAGATGGGCGCGGAACTGCATGGGACAGCCTCCTTTAGGGTAGTAGCGCCAGTATAGCACATTTCGGCGAAAAAGCCCAGCAAAAAAATGGACGGCATAAGTTTTTCCCTGCGCGGCAGACTAAACACGAGGTGAGGAACATGGCGGAGCACGGTTTTTATCGCAGCAGCGGCGCGGCGTGGCAGCGGGCGCTGCCGCCGGAGCTGTGCAGGCCCGACGACGGGGAGGTGCTGCGCCGCGGGTGGGATCTGCTGGCGCTGGATCGGGAGGGCGCGCGCCGCCTGACGGCCCGGGGCGGCCTGTGGTGCCGGACGCTGCTGCTGCCCCAGGGGGTGTGGACGGAGCCGCTGGCGGTGCGTCAGGCAGTGAGCTACGGGCCGTCGCCCCAGAGTACGCTGACGCTGTCCAGTCTGACGCGGCGGGGCGTGCTGTGTGTGCAGCGGCAGGTGACGGCGCTGGACGGCTCCGTCATCGAGCCCCAGGATATCCCGCTGCCGGAGGCGTGGGGGTGCTGGGAGACAGAGCCGCTGCTGCTGTTGGCGGGGGTATACCTGCTGCTGGGGCGGCTGTGAAAAGGAAAAAAGAAAGGCCCGCCGAAGGAGGCACTTCGTAAGGAAGTGCCTCCTTCGGCTTTTGTAATCAGCCGGAATGATTGAATTGTGGGTAAAATCAATCACATTGGAGGATTACAAAATGGACAAGTGCATCTACAACGAGAAAAACGGGCTTTGGTATGAGCTGCAAGGGGACTACTATCTGCCCTGTCTGAAACTGCCGGAGGAAGGCGAAGTACATATCGGCATATGGGGACAACGGCACTTGCGGTATCTAAAGCAGTATCACAGAGTGCGCTACTACAATCTGCTGACAAGCGGCAAATTGAATGATTATCTTGTTGATGTGGAAAATTGGGCACAGCAGATGTTTGATGAACTTGTGAATGCACTATCTCGAAATGAAAACCTGACGGAGGGTTTCAAGGCGACTAATCCAGTGGAATGGGTTAGGAAAAGCAATAACATCCGAAATAGGGCGGCTGAAATTGTAAATCAAGAGGTTATTTTCTCGTAATCAAGTACGGCGTGTGGGCACATCCCGCACGCCGTTTCCATATACCTCAGCCGAGTTTCCGATAATATATTGTGCAATCGAACCCATCTTCTATCTTGCAAGTCTCAAAATTTTCTTGAATTCTCGATTTGGACGTGATATACTGATCTTGGAAAGATTGAATTTACCCTTAATCATAAGGAGATGAAAATATGCCAGCAAATTACAAAAAGCTCTGGAAGCTGATGATCGACAAAAATCTCAGCAAGACTGAATTGACGCATTTGGCTGGGATCAGCACTAACGCTATGGCAAAGCTGGGGCGCAACGAAGATGTTCGGGTGAATGTGCTGGAAAAGCTCTGCACCTCACTGGACTGCAAGCTGGACGACATTGTCGAGTTTGAAACTGAACAGAAGAAGTAACTTGAAAGGAAAGGGCGTGACAACATGGCCTATAGTGCCGAACTCTATGTACACGACTTGGACAGGCAAGCCGCAGATGCTTTGAATCAATTCCCGAAGTTTGTAAAGCTTCTGGAATCGTATTCTGCCAATTACGATGAGAAGGCTGCTAAAATCGACCTTCTATCGACCGCGATCCGTCTCGGCGAAAACCAGATGCCGGAGGTATACGGTCTCTTGCCCCCGATCTGTGAGCAGCTTGGCATTGATACGCCGGAGCTTTATTATGTGAGGGACAGGCAGGCCAATGCAGCAGCATTTGGCAGCGTTCACCCTTGCATCTATGTGACATCCGGGCTTGTGAATAAACTTCCGCTCAATTTGCTCCCCAGTGTTCTAGCGCACGAATGCGGCCACATTGCCTGCAAGCATTCCCTTTATCACTCCATTGCAGCGCAGTTGGTTGGTGGTATAGACCGAAGCCCGTTAGTGCGTATTCCGGCCATTGGCAAGTATCTCACGCCGACATTAGTGAGGGCACTTCTATTCTGGGATCGTTGCAGTGAGTTGTCCGCAGACCGAGCTGCTGCTCTCTGTGACGGAACAGCGGACAAAACCATTGATGTATTGCTCCGGCTCAACGGCTATGGCAAGAATGTGGATCGGAAGGAATTTCTGAAACAGGCGCTTGACTTAAAATCCTTTGTCAATGATTCAAAATCCAACAAGCTGATGGAGCTGATGCTGGTGCAGGATGAAACCCATCCGCGATTGGCCACCCGTGCCTATGAGTGCTATGAATGGTCGCAATCAGCGCAGTACGCAGGAATTATTGACGGTACATTCACTTTGCCAGACAAGACAAAAGAGATCAATCAGGAGTTGGCAGAGGAAGTTGTATCTGCTGATGCAAAAGTCGAGTCACCAAGCATTGATCACCTGAACACGGAGCTGGCCCGTGTCAATCAGGAACTGGAACGCTATACCAATCACGCCGATAAGGCAGATTATGCGTTTGCGGTTACAAGCGGCGTTCTTGCCGGTTTAGTGGACAGCTTGTTTGTCGGAGAATTCTCACTTGAGTATGCAAATCAGTGGGGAAATCAGCAGGCTGAAAAGCTGGTTCTAAAGGTTGCAAAATATCAAGGCTACGGTGGAACCGATCTTGGACAGGCTATAAAGCATCTGGAGGATCAGTTCCCCATTGCCGCAGACAAGGCAACTGCTGCCTTTGGCGGAGGTCTACAACACCATCTCCGTGACTTCTCACACCACCCGACCCCGGTGGGACTGGTTTGTTCCATTTTGACGCAATTTACGGGCAATGTTTACGGTACCGATGTTGCGGGAGCGTTTCAGTGCGTTCCGCTTAACAAAGATGGCCTGAATCTCGTGGGAAAGAGTTTTCCCGAAAAGATTATGTTTGGCGCTGTAAACTGGTTCTTTCATATGGTCAGTGATGTTGCCGGGTCTTCTGGCTCTGTTATGAAAGGCAGCTTTGGCACGGGGCTGCCGGGGCCGCTGGTCTCCCTTTTGAAGGAATTTTCTTCAACTCGCTTGTTCAAAAAGCAAGATGCTAAGGGGTGTAAGGAATTTTCCGTTTACATATCCAAGCTGTTCAACGGAACGCTGCTGGGAGAACGGGACTTAAACGGCAATCTGATCCCTCTTAAATTTGACCTTCGCACCGAAATGGGCGTTGCCATGCAAGTTGGGAAGCAAACCATTCCTGTGATCATCAACGAATGTATCGTGCGGTCGTTTTTCCTTCTGCGCCGGTTGCTGCAGGAACTGTCCAGAGACGACATTCAAGACTGGAGCGATGTCCATAAAATCAACTGGAAAGCCATCATTCCTTTCCGAAACCGCACAGTAGACCGGATGCTCACCATAGCCAGTATGACCTTCACCGTAGCCGATACTGCTGATGCGGCGATCCACGCTGCCATCGAATCCGGCGGCAATTGGGTGCTGTTTTCCGGTCGATTTGTTACCCGGTTTAATTATGTGGGTGCCGGGTGTGCTGCTCTTTCCATCGTGCGTGAGGTATCCAATGAGAAGAAGGAGGCGCAGCTCATTCACGAAAAGATGATCCTTTCGGAGACAAAGGCGGCACTGTTCCTCAAGCAGCTTCAGGAGTTCAAGGAACAACTGGACCTGAAGGTCAGCAATTATCTTGCCGAGGACATCGACGGCTTTATGTCCGGCTTTGCTGATATGCAGCAAGGCATGCTGACCGGTGATTCTGATTTTGTTATTCGGGGAAATGTTACCATTCAGAAGGTTCTTGGGCGAGAGCCGCAGTTTACAAATCAGAAAGAATTTGATGCTCTGATGGAGTCCGATGCTCCATTGGTATTATAAAGGAGGTTAGGCAGAAGTGGATAAGAAGAAAATCGGGGCAGGTTTTGCAGGGGCTTTGCAAAAAGCTGCCGATGCAACCAAGGCAGCTAAACTGGCCGTGCAGGATATGGCAGCTGACGCAAAACAAAGTCGGGAGAAGAGAAAAGCCGATGCTCAGAAGGCGGCTGCGGCAAAGGAACTAATTGCAGCCGCTGAATCGGAAAAGGGCACTGCGTCAGTGGTGAAGAGCATTGCTACTCGAAACGCACTTCAAATCATCTACTATCTGATGGCAGCGGACGGAACGGTTTACCACAGTGAGGAGGAAAAGTTTGATGCCATAGGTGCAGCGCTTGACCCTAATTTTGCAGATAGCAAGCCCGCTATCATCAAGGACTGTCAGGCACAATTGGAGAAGATCATTGATTCGGAGGACTATTACGATGTTTTGCAGGACGGCGTAGAAGATGCGATTCAGTCCTCCAACGAAACAGCTGATACCTTCATCACACCCAAGCTATTGGTTTGGGATCTGTTGACCATTGCATACAGTGATGAAAGCTACGATGAAACCGAGCGCAAACTGCTCAAGTACATCGTCCGTAAGCTGCAAATCGACAAAGCTGTTTTTCTGGAAATGGAAAGCAGCATCCTGACAATACTGGATATTGAAAAAGAGATTGCGTGGATCAAAACGACAGATCGTCCGTACTTGACGATCGAAGCACGGGTAAATGAGCTTGCAAAACGCCAGGCAGTGATCTTTGACAGTGTCAAAGACTTGATCACACTTTGATGGGAGGGGAAGAAAATGCCGTTACCGCTTTTGTTTATCGGTATTGCTGCTGCCAGTGGAATGTTCGGGATCGGCGGCACCGTAAAGGCCGGCTTTGATGCCAAAAATGCCAAGCAGATTAATAAGAGTGCCAATGAGCTTGTTCAGGAGTCCACCGATTATCTGAATGCACAGCGGCTCGCCTGCGGAAACTCACTGACCCAGCTGGGGGCAGAAAAAATGACCGTCTTGAACGGAACGATTTCCGACTTCTTGAATGTGTTCACACAGATCAAAAATGTGGATTTCAAGGAGACGGAAGGACTGGATGAACTCCATCGGCTTCATATTGACGAGCAGGAATTTGTAGAACTTCGCAGCATGGCACACTTTGCGGGCTCCGTAGCCGGTGGAGCAGTTGCTGGAACAGCCGGAGGCGCATTGGCTGCCTTCGGTGCATATGGTGCTGCACAAGCGCTGGCTTTTGCTTCGACCGGAACGGCGATTTCTGCGCTGAGCGGTGCCGCTGCAACGAATGCCACGCTCGCCTTTTTCGGAGGAGGTTCCCTTGCTGCCGGTGGGCTTGGAATGGCCGGCGGGACAGCTGTACTCGGCGGACTCGTAGCCGGTCCCGCCCTATTGGTTATGGGACTGGTTGCCGGGAAAGCAGCGAAGAAAGATCTTGAAAAAGCATACACCAACCGAGCTGAGGCAGTGCAGATCGCAGCGCAGCTCAACACGGCATCCTTACAATGTGAGACCATCCGCAGAAGAACCTGTGTGTTTTACAATTTGCTGGCTCGACTAGATTCTTACTTTATGCCGTTGATCTACCAGATGAGCGACATCGTAAAAACAGAGGGCGATGATTACAGTTGTTACGGTGCAGATTCCAAAAAGATAATTGCATCCTGCGCCAGTGTGGCTGTGAGTATCAAATCCGTTTTGGATACGCCGCTGCTGACGGATGACGGACTGCTGACAGACGCTTCGGAGGGAACTGCAACAAATATTGAGGGGTTTTTGAAGAATCTGAAAATCCCATATTGATAAGTGATAACTTTTGCAAAGTCGGCTGTCGGAAACGGCAGCCGACTTTCTTACTGCAGTATGTCAAAATCACTTGACGAACAAGCGTTCTATATGCTATACTATATTTTGCTCTCATAGCAGAGTCCACAACTGAATATCTGAAATGAAACACAAGGCAGCCGTCGAAAGAAATTGCGGCTGCGCCGCTCCTGTTGCAGCGTCTGCCTGCGGGACGGAAAAAGCAGACACTGAAGGTTTCTGAATAGCAGAGCCGGTACATAGTTTCATCAAAGATAGAGCGAGAGATCATCTCCCGCTGATTTGATGTGCTGTGTACCGGCTCTTTTTGCCTTTATAGACACCGTTCAAACAATTTTGCAGAGGGGGTTAATTTTAGGCCCTTCTCACTGACTACCAATTGAGGGGCAAATTGAAAACTGAATGACCGTCCGAATGGGATATGACTGAGCGAAGATATGAGCTTGGCGACGCTGCGGTGAGATACCGGGGCAGGCACAGAAAAACGACATTCGGAGAAAACGGCAAACAATCCGCAAATTTTTCAAGAAACAGTTCCGTTTTACACCCGTGATTTCTCCTATTTGTGGGGAAAGCTGCTTTACGGTCAAGACCGTAATTTTTCGCAGATTTCTTTTTGTGGGAGCGCCAAACGGCCTCCGTATCGTCTACGGCGTTTCCGTTAGAAAATCCGTGAATTCTGCCGGTCTTGAACGGGACTTTTTCCGGTAAAAACGGGCCTTCTACAAATGCGATCCGAAATGAGGTGAAATTCAAAATGATTACAGAAATCAAGAAGAAAAACAAGCTGACCGAGATATGGTTCAACGAAACCGGCAGCGCTGTCACCATCCGTACTTACAACACCGACCTGAAAAATCGATTGGCGGCGTATGCGGCAAAATATCCCGCCCACTGCCGCCTGACTGACGATGACGAGTGCGGTTGCCTGACTTTTGAGATAGACCGTCGGCGGTTCTCTGTCCGGCTGACCGCCCCCTATTCCGAGGACAGGCGAAGCAAAGCTAAGGAGACGATGACTGCCGTTAATCAGCGGAGACAGAAGAACAATTTCAAGAAGCCGCTATGACCGAGAGGTGCTGTCCACAGGAATAACGAGCATCGGATTGTGGCCCCCACAATCCAGATCCGCAGCCTTTCGGTCTGCGGACTTCTCAGGGCGTGCCGTCCTGAAACCCTGCTGAGAAAACAAAATTTACTGAAGGAGATGACAAAATGAGAGAAGAAAAAGTGCGTATCAAGGTACGCCTGACCGAAGAAGAAAAAGAGAACTTGGAGCGAAGCAGCGCCTTGTGCGGACTGACTCAAAGCGAGTATGTCCGCCAGCTCTGCCGGGGCGTCCACCCCAAGCCGAAGCCGCCGGATGTATTTTGGCGGCTGATGGACGAACTATACAAGGCTCATTCCAACTTGAAAGAATGTGCCAAATATGAGCCGTCCGCCCTCAAGCTCTGCGCCGAGATTGAACGGCTGGTGCTGGACTTGCTGGAGGTGATCTAATGGCAACGACTTCTCTTTGGCACATCGAAGGCCGCTTGAAGGACCTCATCGACTATGTGGAGAATCCAGAAAAGACGGCATCGAAAACGCCGGAGTTACAAGACCTTTACAATGTGTTTTCCTATGTCCAGCGCCCAGAGGCCACGCAGGCGGGCGAGTATGTCACCGCCATCAACTGCCTGAAGGAAACGGCGCTGCGGCAGATGATCCTCACCAAGAAGCGTTACGGCAAGACGGACGGCTATATCGCCTGGCACGGATATCAGAGCTTTAAGCCGGAGGAGGTCACGCCGCAGCTTGCCCACGAGATTGGAGTGAAGCTGGCAAAGGAACTGTGGGGTGACCGCTTTGAAATCCTCGTCACCACTCATCTGGATAAAGAACATCTGCACTGCCACTTCTGCTTTAATTCCGTGTCCTATCGGGACGGCGGCAAGTACAATTATTCCAAAGCAGAGCAACAGCGTCTGCGAGAAGCCTCAGACCGGCTTTGCCGGGAATATGGGCTGTCCGTCATTGAGAAGCCCCACAAAGCCCCCTCCCGTCCCGTGTGGCTGGATGAGAAAAGCGGCAAGCCCACCCGTTACAATGTCTACCGTGCTGATGTGCAGGAGGCGATAGACTTCAGCCGCACGCCCTACTATATGGAGGATTATCTCCGGCGCAAGGGGTATATCACAGACTTCACCGGCAAGCACTGGAAAATACGATTGCCCCAATATGAGCATTTCACAAGGTTGGATACGTTGGATGAGCGGTGGACACCGGAGAATATCCGTCTCGGACGATACGCTTCTTTCGGTAACCGCAGGGCGTATATCAGCTATCCGCCCCAAATGCCGCAGGAGCTTTCGGATTGGTTCCGCCCGTTCCATAAGACCAGCCACATCTACAAGCTGTATCTGCACTATTGCTATCTGCTGGGGTACTTACCAAAGCATACCGACTACAAGCCCACAAGCCCCTATCTGAAGGAGGACTTGCGGAAGCTGGATGAGCTATCCCAGCAGGTGCGGTATATGAGCAAATACGGTATCGAAACCTTTGATGACCTGTATGCAGACCGTGAGAAAATCCAGCGGGATATGGATGCCCTCATTGTCCGCCGCACCAAGCTGCAAAACAAGATACGCCGTGCCACACCAGCTGAAAAGGTAAAACTACGGCAGGAAAAGGCGGGTGTGACAGAGCAGATCACTGCCCTGCGAAAGCAGCTGAAGCTGAATAAGGCTATTGAGGTGCGTTCCGCCAAAATACAGGAAAAGACGGATCTGCTCTATGCCAACGAATACCGTGCCAAGGAGGCACAGCAGCAAAAGAAATCACAGAGAAGGGAGCGTGACGCACGATGAAGGACAGAAATAATGAAATCTATGCACAGATTGACCGCATTACAGACCACCTTGCGACAATGACCAAGCAGGAGCGCATAGCGTGGTTTCGCAGAAGCGCCTATGCACAGCCGCTGAATTTCATCAGAGAAATTGACGGTACGGTATATGCCGTAAGAGCCTTTTTCAAAGAGGACGCAAGAGAAAATATTACCGACAAAGTGCAGCGTATCATCCTGAAAAGCGATGATAATAGCGAAGAAATTTGAAGTCACCGCATTAAAGCGTTGAAGTTTACGGCCGGATATGGTAGAATGGGCTTACCTACAAATTCGATCATATCCGGCTGTGGAAAGGAGAGCTATGACAAAACCACCGGATAAAATCACAGCCCTATACTGCCGCCTGTCCCGTGACGATGAGCAGGATGGCCTGTCAGGGTCTATCAAGAATCAGCAGACCATCCTCGAAAAGTACGCACAGGAAAACGGCTTCCGGAATACTCGTGTGTTCATTGACGATGGCTGGTCGGGTACGAACTTCGCAAGACCGGCGTTCACGGAGATTATGGAGCTGGCGGAAAAGGGCCTCATCGGTACCTTGATCGTCAAGGATCACTCCCGCTTGGGGCGTAACCGCCTCATCGTGGGACAGCTTCTGGAAGAAGGCTTCGACAGCCTCGGCGTCCGCTACATCGCCATTATGGACAACATCGACACCGCCAAGGGCATCAGTGACCTTGTTCCGATGCAGGACCTGTTCAACGAGTGGCACGCCAAAAACACCAGCCAGAAGGTCCGCAATGTGTTCAAGAGCAAAGGAATGTCCGGCGCACCGCTGACCACCAATCCGCCCTATGGGTATCTGAAAGACCCGGAAAACAAAAACGGCTGGCTTGTGGATGAAGAAGCCGCAAAGACTGTGCGGCAAATCTTCGCTTGGTGTGTGGACGGCCTTGGGCCGACGCAGATCGCAAAACGCTTGAAAGCTACTAAAGTCCTTACACCCACGGAGCACTGGAGCAATATCGGCAGGAATTGCAGCAAGCCGCCTGCCGTGCCCTACAACTGGTGCTCGGCCACCGTAGCGGACATTCTCGGCAAACAGGAATACTGCGGTGATACGGTGAACTTCCGCAGCACCACCAAGTCCTTCAAGAACAAGAAGAAAATCGAGCGTCCGCCGGAGGAATAGCAGATTTTCAAGGATGCCCATCCCGCCATCATCGACCGGGAAACCTTCGCCTTGGTGCAGGAGCTTCGCAAGCACCGCCGCAGGCCCACGAAAAGCGGCATTGTCAGTCCCTTTTCGGGACTGCTGTACTGCGCCGATTGCGGAGAGAAGCTGTATTACAGTGTCACCAACAACTACAAGCGAGAGCAGGCGTATTTCTTCTGCTCCTCTTACCGCAAGAACTCCGAGGTTTGCTCTGCCCACTATATCCGTGAGAAAGTGGTGGAGCAAATCGTCTTGGAGAGTATGCAGCGCATCCTTTTAAATATGCAGGTGTTCGAAAAGGAGTTCGCCCGCAAGCAGATGGACTGCTACACGGAGGACAAGAAGAAACAGCTTGCCGCCAAGCGCCGGGAGCTGAGCAAGGCGAAGAAGCGCATTACGGAGATTGATGCCTTGATTCAGAAAATCTACGAGGACAACGCCAGTGGAAAGCTATCTGACGAGCGCTATGCCACCCTGTCCCTGTCCTACGAGGAGGAACAGAAAACGCTGAAAGCCGCTGTCCCGGAGATGCAGGCGTATCTGGAAACTGAAACGGATAAGACCGAGAGCTTGCAGAAATTTATTCAGAAGGTGAAGCAAATCACGGAATTGAAAGCACTGACCCCAGAGCTGATCCACGAGTTCGTGGACAAAATCGTGGTGTATGCGCCCAGATACCTTGACGGCAAGCGGGTGCAGCTTTTGGACATCTATTACAGCGGCGTGGGCATTCTCCACGAGCTGACCCCGGAGGAGATGGAAGAAGCCTTCCAGCAGCATTTTACCGAGCGCAGCAAAGAGAAAACGGCGTAACCACAAGGGTTACACCGTTTCCGAAAACTTATTAAACTGAGATACAAGAGCCGCCCCGGGGCACCTTCCTTACGGAGGGTGCCCCGAGGGCGGGTCTTTCCTTTTGGAGAAAAGCTTCAGGAAGGAGAGCAGAGCGCGCTCCGAGGCTTCAGGCGGCGTGCGCGGCGGTGTGGGCGGTGTGCCCCTCATAGTCCATCTCCAGCAGACCGGCTCTGGAGGCGCTCCAGGTAGCCAGAGCACCGAAGATCAGAGGCAGGTACATACCAGCCTGACGGATGGGCTCATCGGCGGCGGTCATCAGGAAAGCGGTGGCCACGACCATGACCAGAGAGACGATAGTGATGAAAACGTAAGCACCAATGTTCTTCATGATAAGTTCCTCCTTAGAACGTGAATTTATTATCGAAAAATGGGATCTTTCGTTGCTGTGCCTGTATAGTAGGATAATTAACGAGAAAAGTAAAGCTATGAAATGTGATATGGGATGTTAGTGATACTGATAAGCAGGGGGCGCTCGGCCGAAAGACCGGACGCCCCGTCTGCGGGAAAGGATGCAGGTTTTTCTTGTAGGAGTCGATGCTGACTGACGGTAAATACGCCGAATGAAAAGTCTGCCCTGTTTTGTATATTGCGTGATGCTTGACACGATAATTTATTATAGTATAATGCTGTTAAAAATTAGTTTATTATGCTATAAAATATCATAGAAATGGGTGACGCTATCGTGGCAGACAAGCGAATACAGTTGTTTGGCTCAAAGGAGTATCACTTTCTGAGCTGGCTAAAGAGTCAGGAACGAGAGACCTCTCGCGGCGCAGCTGTCAATTTCTCGCAGGAGGAGATCGCCGCCGAGTATGGCAGCAGTCCGGCAACAATAAACAAGTGGCTGCGGGAATTGCAGTCGGTGGGGTGTGTGGAGCAGCAGAAAAAAGGCAGTTACCATATCACCGAAACCGGAAATGCAGTAATTCAAAAAATGGAAAAAATTGAACAGATCGTCGCGGGAGGCACCATATGCAAGTCACTCGATTAACAGGGTCATATTATACTTCTCAACGTATTGCTGATTATATGGCTGCGTGGGCTTTGAGAGATCGATCCGACACATTATTGGAGCCTGCCTTTGGCGACGGCGTTTTTTTAGACGCTGCTTTCAATAGGTTTTCTGCGCTTGGCAACGATACGCCCACGGTCATCGGCGTTGAGCTGCAGCCTGCTGTTTTCTCAAAGTATGCAGACTCCGCACCGACGTCATTTGCCGGCTGCTGCAAAGACTTCATGGAATGCTCTGAAAAAATTGCAGTTTCGGCGGTAGTCGGGAATCCTCCCTATGTCAGACTGAGAAATCTAAAGGCGGAATACCGTGCAAGGGCCATTGACCGAATGGCTGATTACAAAATCAAGATGTTGTCGAGCGGCAGCCTTTGGATGCCGTTTACCATCCATGCGTCAAATATGCTGGCTCCAAACGGGCGCATAGCCTTTGTGCTGCCCTTTGAAATAACCTATGTGAAGTATTCATATCCCCTGTGGACGTATCTTGGCAACAATTTTGGCGCTGTTAAGATCATTCGCATACACGAGGACTTTTTTCCTGATGTTGATGTGGAGACCGTTCTGCTGCTTGCAGACCAATACGGGGAAAGTACACCTTGCGTGGATTTTGAGATTTACGACAGGGTCGATGATTTGCTTGCAAACAACATATCACGCAGAAACAAAATTAAGATTTCCGACATTATACACAGGAAAAAGCCGTTTGCCTTTTCGATGCTCAGCGAAAAGCAGAGAAATATGATAGAAATGCTTCGGAAGAAAAAAACGATCATACCGTTGATCGACCTGTGCAAATTCAATATCGGATATATTTGCGCCGATAAAAACTATTTCCACCCCAATAAGGAGACCTGCAGGCGCTATGAGATCCCTTCTGCAAGTCTCCTCCCGTGCGTCAGCAGCGGAAAGGAAATAAGCGGCGGAACGGGTATAGGTGCAATTGCAGGCCCCGATAAGCAGCTCAATAATCTTTTCGTGCCCGGGAATGTAACGGCCGCAGACAAACGGTATATCAGGCATGGGGTGGAGACCGGTGTTCATTTGCGCTATAAGTGCCGGCAGAGAAAGCCGTGGTATATTACGCCGGGCATTGAGATCCCTGATTTGATTTTGACGGTTTTCGGAGATGCTCCCAAATTAGTAGTCAATGACGGGAAATACGTGGTATCGAACAGCTTGCTTGCAGGGCATATAAAGTCAGACATTACTGCGGAACAACTGGTGTGTATGTGGTACAACAGCCTTACGCTTCTGTCGATCGAGCTCAACGTCCACTCTTTAGGCGGCGGGGTATTAGTCCTGATCCCGGGCGAGACAGATAGGATAGAGGTAGTAAACGCAATATCGCAGGAGGAAGCCGGAAGCGTGTTCAAGGAATTGGACGATTGTATAAAAGAGAGGGGCCTGCAGGCTGCATATCAGTTAGGAGATGAGCTTGTTCTCTCAAAGATATATCAGCTTTCAACGGAAGAAATTCAGCAGATACGAAACGCTGTATCAACGCTCAGGTATTGGAGACTGCCAAAAGACCGGAGAAACGCAAAGAAGAGGTGAGCCAATCGCGGCGGCCGGTAATTTTCCCGAATACTTCTTCCGCCCGGCCGTTTGTCTGAGCTGGGACACACGGTAACGGTGCTTGAGGGAGATATTCACCGAAAAGGCGAGCTGTCCTGGGCAGTGATGCCGGTAAGCGAAAAGGGGCGTCCGGCCAAAAGCCGGACGCCCCGTCTGCGGGAGAGGTTACAGGTTCTTCTCGTAGGACTCGATCATCTTCTTGACCATCTGGCCGCCGACAGAGCCGGCCTCGCGGCTGGTCAGGTCGCCGTTATAGCCGTTCTTCAGGTTGACGCCCACCTCGGAGGCGGCCTCCATCTTAAACTTATCCATAGCGGCCTTGGCCTCGGGAACGTTCAGCTTGCTGCTGTTCTTACTGGACATATTGAAAAATCTCCTTTCCTGTTGTTGAGCGATAAACTCTGATTGGGTATCGCAGTCATAGCTTTTCCCGAGGGACGGTGAATATGCGGCGGCGAGGGCTGGTAATATCTGCTGAAGATGGCGTCAGGCAACAAGGGCAAACACAGCTCCGCCGATCGAAACGCGCCATGCTGCGTCAGAAGTCTCGGCAGCACGATGCCGACATTTCGCGCCGAAAAAACATACATTTCAGGCGGAGCCTGTACCGCTGTCGAAAAACATGCTATACTGCCGAAACGGAGAGTGGGCGGTTCAGACCGCCGGAACGAACGGAGAATACAGGAGGGTCCTATGGGATTATTCAGTAACAATAAAAAGCTCTGCCCCATCTGCGGCAGCCCTACCCCGCGGCTGCTGCCCACCAAGGTGGAGGATATGCCTTTGTGCAAGGAGTGCGCCGGTAAGGTGGATCTGCCGGACGGCGTGCTGGAGCGCATGTCGCTGGATCAGTTCAAGAAATACATCGCTTACTATGACGAAAACCAGGCGCTGCGGGACGCGTTCAAGGAGACGGACCGCATGAGCTTCGGCTTTCTGAGCGGCGAGCTGCTGGCGGACACGGAGCACCGTCTGCTGCGGCTGAAGGGATACGACGGCGCACTGGTATTTCCGGCATCGGCCCTGGTGTCTTTCCGCTTCCTGGAGGACGGCAAGACCCTGTTCGAGGGCAAGGCCGACGGTCTGCACTGCCATGAGAGCGACGTGCCGGAGCGGGCGCGGGCCATGCAGATGCGGGTGGACCGCTTCCAGATGCAGAAAGAGGAGTACGAGCGCATGGAGCGGATGGAGCGCATGCGTGACCGCGACCGCCGTCCCGGGGAGCCGGACGACCGCCGGTTCGATATACCGGAGCCCCGCTTCGAGGCGGACGCGCCGGTGCATAAGTTCAGCGTGGAGGTCATCCTCAATGACCCGTACTGGAAGTCTTTCCGGAATGAGATCAACGCGCCGTCCTTCAGCTCCACGAACCCCAGCATCATCGACTATCTCAATGAGTACGATGAAAAGGTGGCGGAGCTGCACCGTATGGCCACGGCGCTGGCTCATGTGATGAATCCCGGCGCCAGAGAGCTGTGGGACGGCGAGACCGCCGCCGCGCCGGCCGCTCAGGCGGCCCAGCCCGTTCAGGCCGCGGCTCCTGCCGTGGACACGGTGGCGGAGCTGCAGAAGTACAAGATGCTGTTGGACACCGGCGTCATCACCGAGGAGGAGTTTGCTGCCAAGAAGAAGCAGCTGCTGGGGATCTGAATATGAAGAAGAAAATTTTCGCGCTGATGATGGCGCTGGTCATGGCCCTGCCGCTGGCCGCCTGCGGCGATGAGCCCGGTACGCCGGACAACAATACGGCGGCGGACGACGGCAGCAGCTGGGCGGTATACTGGTACCTCTGCGGCAGCGATCTGGAGACCGAGGGCGGCTGCGCCACCACGGACCTCAGCGAGCTGATGGAGGTGGAGCTGCCGGAGAACGTGACGGTGGTCATCCAGACCGGCGGCGCTGCCGAGTGGCAGAACGACGTGGTGGATGCCTCCAAGCTGCAGCGCTTCGTGTACAACAGCGAGGGATTGCAGCTGGTGGACGAGCAGCCCTCGGCCAGTATGGGCGACAGCGAGACGCTGGCGGCGTTTCTGCAGTTTGCCAAGGACAGCTATCCCGCCGACAAGACGGCGGTGGTGTTCTGGAACCACGGCGGCGGCTCGGTGTCCGGCGCGGCTTTTGATGAGCTGTACGACTACGACTCCCTGACGCTGGACGAGATGTACGCCGCGTTTTCTCAGGTGTGGGAGCCGTCGCTGGAGGCGGGGCAGCAGCCGTTGGAGCTGGTGGGCTTTGACACCTGCCTGATGGCCACGGTGGACGTGGCTTACACCTTCTGCGACCTGAGCCGCTATCTGGTGGCGTCGGAGGAGACGGAGCCGGGCAACGGCTGGTACTACACCGACTGGGTGGGCGCGCTGGCGGAACAGCCGTCCATGGACGGCGCCGCTCTGGGACGCGCCATCTGCGATGCGTACTACACCGGCTGCGAGCTGGTGGGCACGGAGGACAGTGTGACGCTGTCCCTCACCGACCTGTCCCAGATCGGGCCGCTGCTGACGGCCTACGAGAGCTATGGCGCGGAGGCGCTGAGCGCCGCCTGTCAGGATCCGTCCTTCTTCACGCGGTTTGCCCGCGTGGCGGACCGCAGCGAGAACTACGGCGGCAACACCCGCGAGGAGGGCTACGCCAACATGGTGGACCTGGGCCACATGGCCCGCCAGAGCGGCGATATGCTGCCCTCGGCCCAGGCGGTGCTGGATGCGCTGGACAGCTGCGTGCTGTATCAGGTGAAGGGCCCCTACCGCAGCGAGGCCACGGGCCTGTCCTGCTACTACTCCTATAACGGCGATGCAGACGAGGCGGTCAGCTATGCCGGTCTGGGCGCCGGCACGGCGTTCAAGTACTTCTATCTCTATGAGCTTACCGGTGAGCTGGACCAGAGCGGCATGGACTATCTGGCGGAGATGGATATCCACGACCTGCCTGAGGTGGAGACGCTGTCCGCCATGGATTGGGACAACGCGCCCCTGACCCTGAACGATGAGGGCTGCGCCGTACTGACCCTTGGGCCGGAGGCCGACAGCCTGCTGGCGTCCGTGAATTTCTCCCTGTACTATACGGATCCGGACAGCGACAGCCTGCTGATGCTGGGTACGGACAACGACATCGTCGGCGACTGGGAGAACGGCGTGTTCACCGACAACTTCCGGGGCGTCTGGGGCAGCATCGACGGCGCGGTGGTCTACATGGAGCTCAGCAGCGTGGGTGACGACTACAACCTGTATACCGTGCCGGTGCTGCTGAACGGCGAGGCATACAACCTGCAGGTGGCCTATAACTTCTCCACGGAGAGCTGGGAGATCCTGGGTGCGCGGCAGGGACTGGATGAGAACGGCATGGCCGGTAAGGAGCTGCGGCTGCTGCAGGAGGGCGATGAGCTCACCACCGTGTGGTATATGTCCAGCATTTCCGGCGATGATGATTTTGAGGCCTACGAGGCGGAGACCATCACCGTGACGGCGGATACCGCCTTCGGCGAGACGGCGCTGCCGGACGGACGGTACGTCATGGTGTTCGAAATGCGGGACGCCATGGACAACTGCGCCTACTCCAGCCCGGCCGTCTTCACCGTGGAGGGCGACAGCATCTCCACCAGCGTGTGATGCAAAGAACGATATAGACCGCAGAGGCGGTTTATATAGATATCAAGAGAAACGACAACAATGGAGGAAGAATGAACATGAAACTCAAGAAACTGCTGGCTCTGCTGCTGGCGATGATGATGGCATTTGCTCTGGTGGCCTGCGGTGATACCGCCGACACGGGCGACGACGCTGCTGACGATCAGCAGGTGCAGGACGATGCCGCCGCGGACGATACCCAGACCAGCCCTGAGGGCCAGAGCCTGCTGACCATCCTGGCCGATCAGTTTATTCCCGCTCCCGAAGTGGCGGGTACCTACTGGACCTTCATCGGCGGCTATGTCGACGGCGTGCAGATGACCGCGGATCAGACCCAGGAGGTCATGAGCCAGCTCCACGACGTGTACCAGTTCATCTTTGTGGACGAGAGCAAGGTGGTGCTGGCCGAGGATGAGGAGCAGACCGAGGGCACCTACTCCCTCAGCGAGGACGGCGGCACCATGAAGATCGAGGTGGGCGGCGTCACCTATGCCGGCACCTTCATCGACAAGGACGGCCACACTGTGATGGTGGCTATGCTGGACGGCACCGGCATGAACGCCCTGTACTTCCAGGAGATCATCGAGGGTTGAACAAACCAATAAAAAAGGACCTGCACCGCGAGGCGCAGGTCCTTTTTTATTGGCCGCAGGTTTACTTGGCGACGCCCTTTGCCGGCAGCACCACGCGCAGCAGGAATGTGCCCCGTTCCGCCAGGAACTGGCACAGGCCGCCGCGCTGCTGGGCAATGGCCTGAATGCTGCGGCAGCCGAAGCCGTGGCCCGCCGCATCGGATACCGTACGCCATCCCGCATCACCGGCGGCGTGTCGTAGGGATTGCGCACCTCGATGAGCAGTTTGTTCAGGCGGATGCCGCAGTAGAGGTCTACCGTCCGGCGGAACTCCGGCCGCAGCGTGGACGCGGCGCGCAGGGCATTTTCCAGCGCGTTGGACAGCAGGGAGCACAGCTCCGTGTCGCTGATGGGCAGGTGGGCGGGGACCCGCGCGTCCACGTTCAGAGTAACGCCGGATTTTTCCGCCTTCTGGACGAAGGAGGAGCACAGCAGATTCACCGTCTCGTTCTCGCAGAAGCGGCGGGAGGTGATGGCCTCCACGTCGGACTGGACCTTTTGGATGTACTCCTGAGCCTGCTGGGGGCTGCCGGAGGCCAGAAGGCCGCTGATCATGTTCAGGTGGTGGCGCATGTCGTGCTGGTACACCGCCGTCTGCATCTCCGACTGGCGCAGGGAGTCCATCTCCTGCTGGGACTGCTTCAGCTCCACCTCCAGCAGGGAGCGCTGCATCTCGGCGCTGGAGCGCTTCTGACTCTGGACGTGGAAGGCGGGCAGGAACAGGACGTAGAACACCACCAGCACCGTGGGCAGGAACTCGTTGAGGGCCTGAATGCCGGAATACAGCGCATCGGAGTAGATGGTGGTGGCGTAGTCAAAAATGTAATAGCTGCAGGGCAGGCTCCCGAACAGCAGCAGGGCGGTGGGGGAGCTGGTCATGGCGCCGTAGGCCGCGGCCACGAAGTACCGGCGGAACAGGTAGAACGACCCGCTCAGCAGCACGATATACACCAGATTGCCGGCCACGGCGCTGTGGGTCAGGGCCTCCACGGCCATGCTGCCCCAGCGGGGCGGCTGGCAGCAGAGATAGGCGGTGGCGGTGCTGACGATGGCGATGCCCCAGGGCTTTTTCAGCGCCAGCACCAAAATCAGCACCAGCGGCAGATGGACGATCAGGGGGTAGATCTGCTTGACAGCCAGCTCGCCCAGCGCCAGCCAGCCCAGGAGCTGGACCACCAGAAAGCAGGGGCACAGGTACGCGATCAGACGCTTCTGGCGGGGGGTATCGCAGCCGCCGGAGATGAACACATCAAGTGCCAGCCCGTAGATCAGCACCAGAGCGTAATCGAACACGTCCAGCAGGGACGCGATATTCATGTCGGATACGGTCACAGCTCCTCCCTCTCCGCAAACAGCAGCTTCATATAGTCCTTTTGCAGCTGGGGGTACAGCAGCCGCGACACCGGCAGGTTCATGCCGGAAAACGTATGGACACCGGCGGGGGACAGCTCATCGATCTGGAGCATGTTCACAATGTAGGACCGGTGGATGCGCATGAACTCCGGCCGCACCAGCAGCAGCGGCTCGTAGTCCTTCAGAGAACCCGCTACCTTCCGCACCGTGCCGTCGGCCAGGTGGAAGTAGAGGTGCTTGCCGTTGACCTCCACATAGGACAGCCGGGAAAACGGCACCCGCACCAGCGTGGCACCTGCCTTCAGGGTCAGGCCGTCCTGCGGACGCTGCTCCCGCAGCATCAGCTTGTCCAGTACGGGGAACAGCAGGCCGCCGCTGATGGGCTTGAGCAGATACTCCAGCGCCCGCACACCGTAGCTCTCGTAGGCGAAGCCCGGGGAGGACGTGAGAAACACGATATCGGCGGCATCGTCAAAGGTGCGTATCTCGCGGGCGGCGTCCATGCCGTCGATGCCGGGCATCATCACATCCAGCAGGTACAGGCTGAACCGCTCGCGCTGGGCCACGTCCAGCATGCCGGCGGCGCTGCGGAACGTGTGATACCGCAGGGGGAAATGCCGCTCCGCCTGCCATTGGTCCAGCAGTGCCGTCAGGGCGGACAGCTCCTCCGCCTGATCATCGCAGACCGCTATATACACCGCAAACACCTCCGTTTGAATAATCGCCTACGATTCTACCACAGGGAGGGGCGGTTTGAAAAGTCATGTTCTGACATTTCGTGTCGAAAAAATATACATTTCAAGGGCGCGGCCTCCTGTCGCCGGAAAAAGCTGGTAAACTGACCATGCTGAAAGCTGGAGAAAGGGGCGATGGGACATGACACCGTGGATCGCGTGGCTGATCGCCGCCGTCTGCGCGGCTGCTTTCGTGGCGCTCTGGTTCTGGGAGGTGCGGCGTATGCTGACCGGCCGGCAGAGCATCGTGGACAGCGCAGCCAGCCAAGTCACCGCCTTCCACCGCCGTCTGGCGCAGACCCCCGCCGATCGGGAGGCAGCCGCCGTGCTGTACCGCAGCGAGAGCATCTACCGTCAGGCGGTGGACAACTACAACCACGCGCTGCACCGGCCGTGGGTCTACATCCCGGCCCGCATCATGGGGTTCCGCAGAGCGCCGGAGGAGCCGGAGCCCGGCCCCATGGACGGGAGATCCCACGCCGAGTGACGCGGCGGGAGCAATACGTATATAGCGCACTGCGGGCGCAGACCCGCGGGGAGCGATGAGAGAATCTGCAATCACAACAGGGAGGAATCGACGGATGAAGAAGAAATGGATGGGCGGTCTGCTGGCGCTGGCACTGGCGGCGCTGTGCATGCTGCCTACACAGGTACAGGCCGCCTCGACGTCCACAACGGAGAAGCATATGCACGGCGACGTGGAGTGCATCCTCTGGACGGACGAGAGAGCCCGTGAGCAGTGCGGCCCCAACAGTACAGCCAGCAACTCACTGCCCTATGTGGACTATGGCCAGCTCGGCATATACTGCCTGACCAAGGATGTGTATCTGCCGAAGGACTGGACGCCCTATACATGGTGGGGCGGCACGAACAGCCTGACGATCTGCCTGAACGGCCACACCATCAACGGCGCGGGCATCCTGGGCAAGGACGAGGCGACCTACAACGATATCACGGACCAGCAGAGTGTGACACTGATGGACTGCACGGAGGACGCCTCCAAGCGGGGCAGCTTCGGCGTGTATAATTCCGCCGGTTCCAAAAACAGCGCCATCCTTCTGAAGCGGGGCAACAACCTGACGCTCAGCAACGTGACCCTCACCGGCATCGACTGCGCGAAGGCCGCTATCACGGTGGGCGATCGGGCTACGCTGAATCTGTGCGACGGCGCTTCCATCGAGTATAACAAGAGCACCGGCGACAAGCAGGCCACCATCGTGATCAATAAGGGCGGCACGTTCAACATGACCGGCGGCCAGATCCGAGACAACAAGGGCTATGCGGGCGGCGTTCTGAACAACGGTACCTTCAACATGACCGGCGGTTCCATCTTCAATAACGTCGGTACGGCCTATGGCGGCATCGTCACCGGCAGCGGTACTCTGAACATCGGCGGCACCGCCAAGGTCTACTATAACTATAAGGACGGCGCACCCGGCACCCAGCCGCGCAGCAACGTGTGCATGCTGAATCCCGAGAACTATCCCATTCACGTCAGCGGCCTCCAGAGCGCGGCAAAGATCGCCCTGAACAGCTGGACGGACGGCATCGTGCAGGGCAGGGTGACGGACGAGACGCTGGGCTGCTTCTCTCTGGACGATCCCAATCTGGGCGTGCTGTATGTGGAGAACGAGCAGCTGAAGAAGCTGCCGGCCCACTACCACTGCGTCTGCGGCGCGGAGCACACGGTCAGCGGCAGCCATACCGCGGCCAACCTCCAGACCTTCACGCCCTGGGAGTCCGAGGATTCCCTGCCCACCGAGGCGGGCTACTATCACCTGACCAGGGACGTGACCCTCAGCGAGACGTGGAAGCCCAAGAAGGGCACCGTGCTGTGTACCAACGGCCACAGCATCATCGCGGGCGGCAGCTTTGATATCATCACGGTGGACTCCGGCGTGACGTTCAGCCTGACCGACTGCAGCAGCAAATGGAGCGAGTACCACAACGCCAGCGCACTGATGCCGGCCAACGCCGAGACGTATCGGGGCAACGGCGTCCGCAATGACGGCACGTTCAACCTGTATATGGGCGCCATCGTCGGCTGTGTCGGCACGGACGGCGGCGGTGTGTACAACAACGGCACGTTCAACATGTACGCGGGCCATATCTACCGCAACGGCGACCAGGGCGGCGTCGGCGTCGTTGTGGAGCACGGCGGCGGCGTTCTGAACAATGGCACCTTCAACATGTACGGCGGCAGCATCCGCAATAACGGCCGCGCGAGCAGCGTGGGCAGCAACGTGGGCGTCCGGTACGGCGGCGGCGTGTATGTGGGCACCAGCGGTACGTTCACCATGACCGGCGGCGACATCATGGGCAACAGCGTGATCACCGGCGGTCAGGGCAGTGCCATCTATGTGGACGACGGCGGCGCACTGAAGCTGGGCAAGAACGTGCAGATCTGGAACAACAATAGCGCCAGCAGCATCGCGTTCGCCAACGACAGCGCCAACATCAGCATCATCAGACGCCTCAGCGACAGCGCCAAGATCGATATCGGCAGCCTGTCCGCCGACCGCGTTACCCAGACCGGCAACAACTTCTACACGGTGGAGAACAGCCGGTATCTGGTGTCCCCGGGCCACATCCACAAGCCGGACGGCACAGAGGACCCCAACGGCAACGATGAGACCGAGGTTATCTATGAGAAATGGACCTCCACCGACAGCCTACCCACCACGGCGGGCGCGTGGAGACTGATGAACAACGTGACCGTCAGCAGCGGCACCGTTCTGAATGAAAACGTGACGCTGTGCCTCAACGGCCACACCATCACCGTGAAGGACGGCGCGGACTATACCTATTACGTGACCAGAAGCCACATCCTGAACATCGTGGACTGCCAGGGCAGCGGCGTCATCAACGGCGGCAGCACGGCGGCCGGCAGCCGCGCGGGCGTGAAGGTGGAATCCTACGGCACGTTCAACCTGTACGCCGGCACCATCAAGGGCTTTGGCAGCGGCGTGGCGGTCCAGAAGAGCGCCACCTTCAAGATGTACGGCGGCACCATCACCGGCAACCACTCCGATGACGTTGGCGGCGGCGTGGCGGTCCAGAAGAACGGCAGCTTCGAGATGTACGGCGGCAGCATCGCCGGCAACTCCGCGGCTACCTGCGGCGGCGGTGTCTATGACAATGTTGCCTACGTGACCCTGTACGGCGGCAGCATCACCGGCAACACCGCCGGTACGCAGGGCGGCGGTATCTATAACACCGCCAAAGCAGATGACAGCGTCTATAATCCCTCCGACAAGAAGATCACACTGTATCCCACCAGAGGTTCCAGGATCACTGTGACCGGCAACACCGTAAACGGTGCGGCCAACAACCTGGCCACCACCCAGTGCATTGTGCTGGACAGGGATTATAACACCAGTACAACGCTGCTGAGCACCGGAAGCAAGATTGGCGTGACGGTGCTGGAGCCGGCGAACGGCAAAGACGTCATCACCATCAATAGCAAGAGCAACCACTATAACACCGGTGCGATGGTGAACGATATACCCCGCTTCACGCTGGACGATGACAATGATGGCCAAATGGAGCTGGCTGCCAACAGCGGCGGCGCCACCTATATCCACCTGACCATTTACCACAAGCATACCCTCTGCAATCTGGACAGCGCCAGCCATGACATCTCCGTGGCGGGCCACTCCGGCGAGTGCGGCGGCGAGATCGACTTCAAGGAGTGGACGGACTACGAGGCCCAGAAGGACTACGGCTCCGCGACGTTCGCATCCGACGGCGGTTATGTCAGAGCCACCAACTGGCTGCCCCGCACCGGCAACTGGTATCTGAGCAAGGATGTGACGCTGAAGGAGGGGTGGGAGGCCAACGGCAGCGACAAGAAGCTGAACCTCTGCTTCAACGGCCATACCGTCACCAGCGCTGACAGCAACACCAGCGCCGACGGCAGCACCAAGACCAAATCCCTGCTGCGCGTCACCGCCCTCGCCAAGGTCAACCTGACCGACTGCGCGGCGACGCCCGGCGGCCTGCGGGGCAACGGCAGCCTGACCGCCCAGCGCGGCCTGCAGGTGAGTTATGCTTACGCCAACCTGTATAACGGCACCATCACCGGTTTTACCACCAGCTGTGGCGCAGGTGTGGTCGTGGATCCCCGCTTCGGCGTCAGCTCCTTCGGCCTGTACGGAAATGCAGCGATCCAGTATAATAAGTCTACCAATACGAAGGATTTGACTTTTGGCAGTAGTTATCCTAATTCAGAGCTTGACAATGTCAGCGGCGGGAGCACCGCCGGAGGCGGCGGTGTGGCCAACTACGGCAAATTCACCATGAACAGCCTGCGCAGCGACGCCATCGCCTACAACAGTGCGGCAAGGTACGGCGGCGGTCTCTTCAGCTGGAGTGAGGGAGATCAGGAGAGATGGGTCAAGCTGCTCAACGGCGGCATCACCGGCAACACCGCCGGCGAGCAGGGCGGCGGCGTGCACGCTTCGCCCAACCATAGCGGCACAGAGCTTACGCTGGGCGGCAGCGTCAGCATCACCGGCAACACCCTGGCCGATGGCACGGACGAAAACCTGTATCTGCTCGTTGATACGGAATACGGCGCTTCGGCAAAGATCTCCGTCAGCGGCCTGACCGAGGACGCGGACATCCAGGTGGTGGAGGTCGAGGGCCGCGAGGGTAAGGACTACTTCAGCGGCGTGACCTACGAGACCCTGCCGCCGGAGGTGCTGGCCAGGATCACCACCAACAACGGCAGCATCTTCGCGTGGAACGAGGCCCACGACACCATCCTGCTGGTGCAGGCGGTGCCCGCAGACCTGATGCCCGTGGTGGCCGCCGAGACCACCCTGACCTACAGCGGCGAGGAGCAGACGGTGCTCACCGTGCCCGAGGGCGCGGACACCTACTACACCGTGTCCGGTGAGGACAAGGCCACGGACGTGGGCGAGTACACCATCACCCTGCGCCTGAACGAGGGGTATGTGTGGCCCGATGGCACCGAGACCGACAAGACCATCCAGTGGAAGATCCAGCCCATGAAGGTGAAGGCCCCCGCGGCCGTCACCGGCCTCATCTACAACGGCGAGACCCGGACCGGCGTGGCCGCCGGTGAGGGCTGCACGCTGGAAGGCGAGTTCAAGGCGGTCAACGCCGGTGAGCACACCGCCGTGGCCAAGCTGACGAACACCGCCAACTATCAGTGGGACGACGGCACCACCGAGGATAAGACCATCGTGTGGAGCATCGGCGAGAAGACCCCTGCGGTCAGCGACTTCGCTGTGACCTATCCCCGGAGCGAGGATCTGGTCTATAACGGAAACGCCAAGAAAGTGACCGCGGAGCTGAGCGACAGCTATCCCGCGCAGGATATCACGCTGACCGTGGTCTACACGAATGCCGACGGCATCGCGGTGGAAGAGCCCACCAATGCCGGTACCTACACGGTGAAGCTGCGCGTCTCCGGCAGCAGCAACTTCGCCGCGGCGGAGCTGGCGCTGGACGATTTGACGATCGTACCCATGGGCCAGGAGCTGTCCTTCGCGGAGACGAGGGTGGATCTGACCTACGATCCCGCCAGCACCAGCTATACCCAGACTGTCAGCGGCGCCAAGGGCCCCGTGGTCTATCGCGGCAGCGATGACACCGTGGCGGCGGTGGATGCCGCCACCGGCGAGGTCACCATCCGCAAGGCCGGTACCGTGGTCATCACCGCGGCATCGGACAGCAGCAACCAGAACTATGCACGCTCCTCCGCCACCTATACGCTGGTCATCCAGAAGGCGGCGCAGGATACACCTGCCGGTCTGGAGGGCACCGCGCCCTCCTCCATCGGCGGCACCGACGGTACCATCACCGGCGTGACCTCCGCCATGGAGTACAGCGCCGATGGTGTGAACTACGTCACCTGCCCCGACGGGACTCTGGCCGGTCTGGACAGCGGCATCTATCAGGTGCGCTTCAAGGAGACTGACACCCACAGAGCCGGTGCGGCTCTGGATGTGACGGTGCCTGTCCACCAGCATACCTTCGACCAGAAGGCGGAGAGCCAGCAGTACCGCAAGGCCGACGCTACCTGCCTGTCTCCGGCGCTCTATTACAAGTCCTGTGCCTGCGGCGTCTCCAGTGAGGGTACTGCCGGCGAGGCCATTTTCGAGGTGGGCCAGAAGCTGGAGCACGACTTCCAGTGGAAGGACTACGACAACGATTATCACGTCAAGCAGTGCCGGAACGGCTGCGATGAGTGGGACATGACCACCAAGGAGGCCCACGTCTATGACGGCCTGGAGGGCACGGAGTGCCTGACCTGCGGCCATGACCGCACCGTGAACTACTTCACCGTGTCCTTCGAGGTCAACGAGGCCGAGTACGGCATGGTGACGCCCGTGCAGGCGGTCAGCCGCGTGCCGGAGGGGGCGGATCTGACCGTCAGCGGCAGCACCGTTACCGTCAAGGGCGTGACGGTGGCCGCGGTGGCCAGCGCCAACACCGCCCAGTACACCTACGCCTTCGAGAAGTGGAGCACGCCTAACGGCACCTACACTGTGACGGATGACACCACCATTACCGCCATCTTCAGCCGGACCGTCAACCAGTACACGGTAGCCTGGAACGCCCAGGGCGGCAGCCTGACCGGTAGCTGCACCGATGGCGCTGTGGACTACGGCACCGCCATTCAGGCGCCCGGCGCGGACAAGGAGACGGACGAGGACAACAGCTACGTGTTCCTGGGCTGGAGCACCACGCCCAACGGTGCGGTGGAGGATGTGGCCGAGACCGTGACCGGCAACGTCACCTACTATGCCCAGTACGAGGTGCAGCCCCACGTCTGGACCGAGGATTGGGACAGCGACGACACGTATCACTGGCACACCTGCACGGTGGACGGCTGCGGCTATACCAAGGACAAGGCCGAGCACGACTACACCGATGCGGATGATACCACCTGCGATACCTGCGGCTACCAGCGCACTCTGCCGGATATCACCGGCACGGTGGCCATCAACGGCAAGCTGGAGCGCGGCGAGACCCTGACTGCCGAGACCAGCGGCATGCCCAACGCTGACCTGCGCTACCAGTGGCTGCGGAACGGCCAGCCCATCGAGGGCGCCGATGAGGCTGCCTACGAACTGACCGGCGAGGACATCGGCAAGACCATCTCCGTGCGCATCACGGCGAAGGGCTATGCCGGTACTATCGAGACCGAGGCCGAGGGTACCGTGACGGTGTACTACTCCGTCAGCTACGATACCGAGGTGGGCGGCACTCTGGCCATGGATCGTGCCGAGGGCGGTAAGAACTACACCCTGCGCTCCGACTGGGACAGCATGGGCTTCCGGGCTCCCGACAAGAAGACGTTCGACAAGTGGATCATCGACGGCGTGGCCTACGAGGCCGGCACCACCTACGTGGTGGAGCACGATGTCAGCGTGACGCCGCTGTGGAAGGACGTTAAGAGCGACGACGATGACGGTCCCAAGCCGCCTGTGCCTACGCCGGACGATCCCGTCAAGCCGCCTGTACCTGCGCCGGACGATAAGTGGCACAACCACAAGGGCAACGGCACCAATAACGGCGCCAACGGCGCGGCCCAGTCGCCCAAGACCTTCGATGCCGGTATCGCCGCCTATGCGGCCGCGGCTGTGCTGAGCCTCAGCGGTGCTGCGGGCCTGCGCCGCCGGAAGAAGTCCGGTAAGTAACGCTTTTTCCTGCTGCTCCGCCTGTTGGGGGGTATAACGAGCGGAGTCTTGCCCATGGGGGAAGAAAAGAGACGCGGCCTTTGGCCGCGTCTCTTGCGTTTTGCAGGGATGTGCCGCGCCGGGCGCCGCTGCGGACGCGCCGCTTTGACGCGGGACGCCGCACACAAGGCGCGGCATCCTGCGGGAGGGCTTGCGTGCGGTACAGATGAAAGAGGGGGAGACAGCGGATGTGCTGTCTCCCCTCTTTTGCTGTATGTTACTGCTTCCGTGCGGTGAGATAGTCGTCCCCGGGCCGCCAGAAGGGGCAGCTGCCGGTGTCCGACGCCAGGAAGCGGGCCATCTCGTCCTCATCCAGGTCCATGTCGCACACGTAGTCATCGTATTCCTCGTCATAGAGGTAGAACACGCAGGATTCACACTTGTCCATTTACACATCCTCCACCAGGCGATAGTGGTCGAACTTGCAGTGGGTGTAATACAGCAGGGTGGCGGCGCTGCATACGAACCATCCGGCGGGGTAGCTCAGAGCGATGGGCACGATCTCGTTGGAGATGTAGTTGGCCATGACATACAGGTAGATCTGGCGGAATACCACGAAGGAGCCCAGCATGATGAACATGGGCATACGGCTGTTGCCCGCGCCCCGCAGTGCGCCGGAGTAGATCTGGTTGATGCAGAAGAAGAAGTAGAACGGCGACAGCAGCCGCAGCAGCAGCGCGCCGTAGGACACCACCTCGGCCTTACTGTTGAAGAAGGAGGTGAGGCCCGGCGCCAGCAGCAGCACCGGCACCAGCAGCACGGCGGTGACGGCGAAGGACAGCAGCAGCGCACGGCGCACGCCGCCCTTGGCACGCTCCACGTTGCCCACACCCAGATTCTGGCCCACAAAGGTGGTGGAGGCCATGGACAGAGACTGCACCGGCAGGATCACCAGCTGGTCAACCTTGGTGTAGGCCGTCCAGCCGGACATGCAGTCCGCGCCGAAGTGGTTGATGTAGCCCTGCACGAACACGTTGGAGAAGGCGGTGATGGCCATCTGCAGCGCGGCGGGGATGCCCACCGACACGATCTTTTTCAGCATGTCCCAGTGGAACCGCAGCTTCCGCAGCTCCAGCCGGATGCTGCCGTCGTAGCGCACCAGCACGATCATGGTCAGTATGGCGGATACCGCCTGAGCAATGATGGTGGCGTAGGCCACGCCCTCCACGCCCATGCCGAATTGCAGCACAAACAGCAGGTCCAGCGCCGTGTTCACCACGGCGGACACTACCAGAAAGTAGAAGGGGCGGCGGGAGTCGCCGGCAGCCTGCAGGATGCCGGAGCCCATGTTGTACAGCAGCAGGCCCATGATGCCCGCGAAATAGATGGTCAGGTACGTGGCCTGGTCCGGCGCCACCTCCGCGGGGGTCTTCATCAGGTCCAGCATCAGCGGCGTCATGGCGATGCCCGCGCCGGTGAAAACCACGCCCAGCAGCAGCGTCAGGAGAATGGCGGTGTGTACCGCCTGATGTACCTTTTCCGGCCGGTGCGCACCGTAATACTGGCTGATGACCACGCCGGCGCCGCTGGACATTCCCAGAAAGAAGCCGATGAGGGTGTTGATAATGGGCCCCACGGTGCCCACGGCGGAGAACGCCTCATTGCTGACGAAATTGCCCACCACCCAGGTGTCCACCATGTTGTAAAGCTGCTGGAACAGGTTGCCTGCCAGCAGCGGCAGGGCGAAACGAATCAGGTGTCCCGTGGTGCTGCCCTGGGTCATGTCCACGTCGTACCGGGCGGCATGGGGCTTGTGGTGATGAAAAGGGAAGTGCAGGTGATGCTGCATGAGGATCTATCTCTCTTTCGTAAAATCTCTTGTAAAATCTGACGTTAAATCTATCATAACACTGGTGATTCCCGTTTTCAACGGGGAATATGTACAAGAAATTCCTCGATCTCCGCAGGACGCATGATGGACACCTCATAAGCCGTGCGGTCCGTCAGGACGCCGTTGTCATTTTTGGTGTAGACACGGCTCTGGACGCGGCCCTCCACGGTGAGGCGCTGGCCGGTGCGCATGTCCGCCGCCTGAGCCGCCACCGCGCCCCAGGCGATGCACGGAAGGTAGTCCGCCCGTCCGTACCGGCGGTTCACCGCCAGGATGATGTCACAGATCTCGCGGCCCAGCGGCGTCCGCCGCAGCGTGGGTGTCCTGCACAATATGCCGGACAGCTGGATCTGGTTAAAGGGGCTCTCACCGCCCAGGGTCAGCTGGTGGGCGAATACGGAGATCACCAGGCGGCTGCCCTGACCGCTTTTGTTGTTGAAGGACCGCAGCTGACCGATGACGGTAACGGTGGTCCCAGCCGCCACCGGTACAGCATGGAGCAGCGTCTGGGGCACGATGACCGGCAGGCGGTCTGCCTGCCCTGACAGGCGCATCACCGCCAGCGTAAACCTGTAGAAGGCGCAGCCGTGGTTGACGTGGGACAGGGCGGGCACGTCCTCCGCCTGCCCGCATAGATGGACGCGGTTGTAGTTCAGTTCCATATCGAACACCTCGTTTGTTGAGATGTCCCACCCTATGCCGCCGGATGCGGAAAGATGCCTCTTTTCAAACGATGGAAACCGTGGCATAATAGAGCGGAAGGAGAGTGATCCCATGCGCTACAAAGGCAAGGTCTACCGGCCGCCCAGCGAGGCGTACAGCCTCATCGTGCAGGTGACCTACGGGTGCAGCCACAACCGCTGCGCCTTCTGTGAAATGTACGACGACAAGCATTTTTCCATGCGTCCCATGCAGGAGATACGGGAGGATTTCGAGCTGGCCCGCCGCGTCTACCACCGGGTGGACCGGGTCTTTCTGGCCGATGGCGACGCCCTGATGCGCCGCACGGAGGACCTGGTGGAGATACTGGGGCTGGTGTACGGCCTGTTCCCCGAGTGTGAACGGGTCACGTGCTACGCCTCCCCGGCCAGCTTGCAGGTGAAGAGCGAGGACGACCTGCGCCTGCTGCGGCAGAAGGGACTGAAAATGGTATACATGGGGCTGGAGTCCGGCTGCGACGCGGTACTGGAGCGGATGCGCAAGGGCCACACCGCCGCAGCCATCGTGGCGGCGGGGCAGAAGGCCAAACGCTGCGGTCTGACGCTGTCCGTGACGGCCATCTCCGGTCTTGGCAGTGTGGAGCTGTGGCAGCAGCATGCGCTGGACACCGCCAGAGCCGTCAGCGAGATGAAGCCCGACTATCTGGGGCTGCTGACGCTGATGGTGCCCCACGGCACGCCGCTGGAGGGCTGGGTCAAGGACGGCAGCTTTACGGTGCTGGGCCCGCTGGAGGTGCTGAAGGAGACGGAGCTGTTTTTGCAGCACGTGGACAGCGAGGGAACCGTGTTCCGCGCCAACCATGCCAGCAACTACCTGACGCTGAAGGGCACTCTCAACGGCGACCGCGAGGCCCTGCTGGCCCAGATCCGGGCCGCGTTGGAGGGGCGGCGGGACCTGAAGCCGGAATTTTTACGGGCGCTGTGAAAAAATCTCTTGACATCTGCGGAAAAGGTGCTACAATGGCGTCATATTCCAAACCGTTGAGTAAGAGAAGTACCCGTACAGGAACCTTTCAGAGAGCGGCGCATTGGTGGGAGCGCGGCAGCGGAATGTACGGCGAATGGCCTTACGAGGGCGGGGAGAAAGCCTGAACAGGTGAGTAATACCCGACGGCAGCCGCGGCCGTTATCCCGGCGGAGCGCATGATCGTGCGTGCAGAGCGGGCGCTTTGCCAATTTGGGTGGTACCGCAGGAACGTATTGTACGTCCTGTCCCATGGAATTCCATGGGACAGGACGTTTTTTGTTTTACCAACAGGAAATATCTGACATATAGAAAGGAATTGAAAGTATGGGCAAGATCATCCTCACCGGCGACCGTCCTACCGGACGCCTCCACGTAGGCCACTATGTGGGCTCCCTGCGCAACCGCGTCGTGCTCCAGAACAGCGGCCGCTTCGAGAAGCTGTTCTTCATGATCGCCGACGCGCAGGCCCTCACCGACAACTTCGACCATCCCCAGAAGGTCCGCGACAACATCATGGAGGTGGCGCTGGACTATCTGGCCTGCGGCATCGACCCCGCCAAGTCCACCATTTTCGTGCAGTCCCATGTCAGCGAGCTGACGGAGATGACGTTTTACTACATGAATCTGGTGACGCTGGCCCGTCTGGAGCGGAACCCCACCGTCAAGGCGGAGATCCAGCTCCGCGGCTTCAACCACAGCATTCCCATGGGCTTTTTGACCTACCCCGTCAGCCAGACGGCGGACATCACCGCCTTTATGGCCGACACTGTGCCTGTGGGTGAGGACCAGCTGCCCATGCTGGAGCAGGCCCGTGAGATCGTCCGGCGCTTCAACGAGCTGTACGGTGAGACGCTGGTGGAGCCCACGGCGCTGCTGCCGGATAACGCCGCCTGCCTGCGCCTGCCGGGTACCGATGGCAAGGCCAAGATGAGCAAGTCTCTGGGCAACTGCATCTATCTGGCCGACGAACCCGATGACATCCGCACCAAGATCATGGGCATGTACACCGACCCCAATCACCTGATGGTGTCCGACCCGGGCAACACCAAGGATAACCCCGTGTTTATCTATCTGGACGCCTTCTGCACCGATGAGCACTTTGCCCGCTACCTGCCGGAGTACGCCAATCTGGGTGAACTGAAGGCCCACTACGAGCGGGGCGGTCTGGGTGATGTGAAGGTGAAGAAGTTCCTGAACAACGTGATGCAGGAGACGCTGGAGCCCATCCGCACCCGCCGCCAGGAGCTGGCCAGAGACCCCGACGCCATCATGGAGATCCTGCGCGCCGGCAGCGAGACCGCCAAGGCCGCAGCGGCCCAGACGCTGGACAAGATGAAGCACGCCATGATGATCGACTATTTCGCATAATTCGCATAATCAGTGAGACCCCGCACCACGCGGTACTATAATTTAGGAGGCAACTAAGATGAAAGACACTACCACTATCCCCTACAAGATCTACCTCAGCGAGGACGAGCTGCCTCGGAACTGGTACAACGTGCGTGCGGATATGACCAACAAGCCCGCGCCGCTGCTGAACCCCGGCACGCTCCAGCCCATGACGGCGGAGGAGCTGGGCCATGTGTTCTGTGACGAGCTGGTGAAGCAAGAGCTGGACGACACCACCGCCTACATCCCCATCCCTCAGGAGATCCGTGACTTCTACAAGATGTACCGTCCGTCTCCGCTGGTGCGGGCCTACTGCCTGGAGGAGAAGCTGGACACCCCCGCCCACATCTACTACAAGTTTGAGGGCAACAACACCTCGGGCAGCCACAAGCTGAACTCCGCCATCGCCCAGGCGTACTACGCCAAGAAGCAGGGCCTTAAGGGCGTCACCACCGAGACCGGCGCCGGTCAGTGGGGCACTGCGCTGAGCATGGCCTGCGCTTATCTGGGACTGGACTGCCGCGTGTTCATGGTGAAGTGCTCCTATGAGCAGAAGCCCTTCCGCCGCGAGGTCATGCGGACCTACGGCGCCAACGTGACCCCGTCTCCCTCCAACACCACCGAGGTGGGCCGCAGGATTTTGGCAGAGTTCCCCGACACCACCGGCTCCCTGGGCTGCGCCATCAGCGAGGCTGTGGAGGCCGCGGCCAGCCAGGAGGGTTACCGCTACGTGCTGGGCAGCGTCCTGAATCAGGTGCTGCTGCACCAGTCCGTCATTGGTCTGGAGACCATGGCGGCGCTGGAGAAGTACCACGTCAAGCCCGATACCATCATCGGCTGCGCCGGCGGCGGCTCCAACCTGGGCGGCCTGATCTCTCCCTTCGTGGGCCAGATGCTGCGGGGTGAGGCGGACTACCGCATCATCGCCGTGGAGCCGGCCTCCTGCCCCAGCCTGACCCGGGGCGTGTTCAAGTACGACTTCTGCGACACCGGTAAGATCTGCCCCATGGCCAAGATGTATACGCTGGGCAATGGCTTCATCCCCTCCGCCAACCACGCCGGCGGCCTGCGCTACCACGGCATGAGCAGCATCGTCAGCCAGCTGTACCACGACGGCTATCTGGAGGCGCGCAGCGTGGAGCAGACCGCCGTGTTCGAGGCGGCGGAGCTGTTCGCCCGCTGTGAGGGCATTCTGCCCGCGCCGGAGAGCAGCCACGCCATCCGTGTGGCCATGGACGAGGCACTGAAGTGCAAGGAGACGGGGGAGGAGCGCACCATCGTGCTGGGCCTCACCGGCACCGGCTACTTCGACATGGTGGCCTACGGCAAGTACAATGACGGCATCATGAGCGATACCGTCCCCACGGATGAGGACCTGCAGCGCGGCTTCGCCACCATCCCCCAGTTCCCCGGAAACGAATAAGCGAGAGCGTAAAGGTATATCAGAAAAGACCGCCGAAAGGCGGTCTTTTTGCGGCCTTTTTCCGGCGGGATATTGACAACAGCGGCTCCGGCGGGTAAAATATCAAGTTGCATATGCACGATATAAATCAGCAAAGGAAAGGTATTTGACATGGCTAAGGATCAGAGAAATGTGGAAGCGATCACTCCCATGGAGGAGGATTTCGCCAAGTGGTATACGGACATCTGCCTGAAGGCGGAGCTGGTGGACTACGCCAGCGTCAAGGGCTTCCTGATCCTGCGACCTTATGGCTACGCCATTTGGGAGAATATCCAGAAGTACATGGACGCGGAGTTCAAAAAGACCGGCCACGTCAATGTGGCCATGCCCGTTCTGATCCCCGAGAGCCTGCTGAAGAAGGAGGGCGAGCTGGTGGAGGGCTTCGCCCCCGAGGTGGCTTGGGTCACCCACGGCGGCAGCGAGCCGCTGGAGGAGCGTCTGGCCTTCCGTCCCACGTCGGAGACCATGTTCTGCGACCACTGGTCCCACGTGCTCCACAGCTACCGCGAGCTGCCCATGCTGTATAACCAGTGGTGCAGTGTTATCCGCTGGGAAAAGACCACCCGCCCCTTCCTGCGCTCCCGCGAGTTCTGGTGGCAGGAGGGCCACACCATCCACGAGACCGCCGCCGAGGCCGAGGCCGAGACGGAGCAGCAGCTCAACTGCTACGCCGACGTGTGCAGGAACGCGCTGGCCATGCCCGTGGTGAAGGGCCGCAAGACCGACAAGGAGAAGTTCGCCGGCGCCGAGGCCACCTACACCATCGAGTGCATGATGAAGGACCACAAGGCCCTCCAGTCCGGTACCAGCCACTTCTTCGGCGATAAGTTCTCCCGCGCCTATGACGTGACCTTCACCGGCCGCGACAACACCTTGCAGTACCCGTTCCAGACAAGCTGGGGCGCGTCCACCCGCCTGATCGGCGCCATCATCATGACCCACAGCGACAACCACGGTCTGGTGCTGCCCCCCGTCATCGCTCCCACCCAGGTGGTGGTGATTCCCATCGCCCAGCACAAGGAGGGCGTGCTGGAGGCCGCCGCGTCCCTGCGCGACCGGCTGACTGCCGCCGGTATCCGCGTCAGCATGGACGACAGCGACCAGTCCGCCGGCTGGAAATTCGCCCAGTACGAGATGAAGGGCGTGCCCCTGCGCGTAGAGATCGGCCCCAAGGACATGGAGAAGGGCCAGTGCTGCATCGCCCGCCGCGATACCGGCGAAAAGACCTTTGTACCCCTGACGGAGCTGGAGAGCGCCGTGCAGAAGCTGCTGCAGGATGTCCACGACAACCTGTACGCCATGGCAGCCAAGAATCTGGAGGACAACACCTTCGACATGACCTCCTGGGAGGAGGTCAAGGAGATGGCCCAGGGCAAGGGCGGCTTCGCCCGTACCAAGTGGTGCGGCAGCCTGGAGTGCGAGCTGGCCATGAAGGAGAAGGCCGGCGTGTCCAGCCGCTGCATGCCGCTGAAGCAGTCCGGTACCACCGGCAAATGCGTGGTGTGCGGCAAGGAATGCACCACCGACATCTACTGGGGCGTGGCGTATTAAAAGAAGAATAAAAAGAGAGGTGACGCGGAGCGTCACCTCTCTTTTTATTCGAATGTAAGCGCCGTGTGGTCGCAGATCTCCTGTATCTTCGCCTGCAGGCGTTTCAGATCCTCGAAGGTCTCCGGCTTTTTCCGGGGATCGCGCAGCAGCGCGGCGGGGTGATACAGCGCCATCATCTGAATGCCGTTCTTCTCGAAGAACTGCCCGTGTTCCTGGGTGATTTTGAAGTCCTCTTTAATGATCTCCATGGCGCTGATACGGCCCAGGCACACGATGATCTTGGGCTTCATCAATGCCAACTGCTGCGCAAGATACCCGTGGCAGGCGTCCTTCTCCGTGTTCAGCGGGTCGCGGTTCTGGGGCGGGCGGCATTTGACGGAGTTGGTGATGTAGATGCGGCTGCGGTCCAGCCCGATCATGGCCAGCATGTCGTCCAGCAGCTTGCCGGCGCGACCTACAAAGGGCTCGCCCTGTGCGTCCTCATTGGCCCCGGGCGCCTCGCCGATAAACAGCACCTCCGCGTCCTCGGCGCCTACGCCAAACACCACGTTGGTCCGCGTGGCCGCCAGCGTGCAGGCCTGACAGCGGAGACATTCCTCTTTCAGCGCTTCCCATTCCGTCATCTGTCGTTCCTCCCTGTATCGTTCCCGCCGCCGCCGCGCACACTAAGGCATATCCGCAGGGGAGGGGGTATCTCATGTTTTTCTATACGTTCTGGCTGTTTCTGCTGTACAGCTTCGGGGGCTATCTGCTGGAGAAGCTGTACGCCTGGGCGCGGCGGTCGTCCCACCGCGTCCGCAAGTGCTTTCTGCTGCTGCCGCTGTGTCCGGTGTACGGTCTGGCTTTGCTGGCGGTGCTGGCTCTGCCGCCGGATATGACCGGAAGCTTCTGGCGTCTGGCTTTGTACGGCGGCCTGACGGCCACGGCGGTGGAGTACGCCGTCCACTTCCTCTATGAGCGGCTGCTGGGTGTGCTGTTCTGGGATTACAGCAGTACCAAGATGGACATGAACCGGCGGGTCTGTATGCCGTTTGCCCTGCTGTGGGGCCTGCTGACGGCACTGACGGTGCGGTACGTCCACCCGTGGATCGCGCTGGCGGCATCGGTGATGCCTGCACCCGTCACCTACGGCGCGCTGCTGCTGTTCATTGCGGACGGCTTCCTGTCGGCGCGGGTGCTGCGGCGCGGCGGGAACGTGGACCTGATGTCCCTGCCCCGCCTGATCCGCGCACTGTCACATTAGAGCTTGGCGGTGAGCCACAGGCCGATGTCGCGGAAGATCTCCCGCTGCCAGCCTTTTTCGTTGAGGATCTCGTGACGCAGACCGGGATACAACTTCAGCGTGCAGTCCTGCATACCGGCGCGGAGGAACTCCTGATACGTCCGGCGGACACCGGCGCCGTTGGCGCCCACGGGGTCCTTGTCGCCGGCGATGAACAGCACCGGCGTCTGGGCGTCCATCCGCCGCAGATTGCTGAGCCGCTGGTTGAACCGGATGCCCAGCAGCATCTGGCGGAACAGCCCCACTGTGGCGTCCGCGCCGCACAGGGGATCGGCCATGTAGGCGTCCACGTTGTCGGTGTCAGCGGACAGCCAGTCGCAGCTGGTGCGGTTGGGGGCGAACTGCTTGTTGTACGCGCCGAAGGCCAGTTGCGTCACCAGGTCGCTGGTGCCGCTCTCGCCCACTACGGCGGCTGCGGCTCTGGCCACCGCCAGCCCGCCGGCAACGACGGCCTTGGGCTGCCAGCCGGTGCCCATGATGATGGCGGCCTTCACCGTGCCGGGGTAGCGGATGAGGTAGGTGCGGGTCAGGAACGAGCCCATGCTGTGACCCATAATGCACAGGGGCACGTCGGGATACCACAGCCGGATGCGCTGGTGCAGCACGTAGATGTCGTCCACCACGGTGTGCCACGTGTTGCCCTCCCCGAAGTAGACGGGGGTGCCGCTCTCCGGCAGGGAGCGGCCGTGACCCAGATGGTCGTGGCCCACCACGGCGATGCCCAGCTCGTTGAGATAGCGGGCGAAGGCGTCGTAGCGGGCGATGTGCTCCGCCACACCGTGACAGATCTGCAGCACGGCGCGGACGCTGCGGCCCTCCGGCTCCCAGCGCATGCCGTGGAGCTGCGTTTTCCCATCGGTGGACAGGAAAGTGAATCCGGTGATATTCGTCATGGAAATCCCGCTCCCTTCGTGGTATAATCCATAAATAAGCTGATGTGGTCATAGTGTACCACAGAAAAATGAAAAAGAAAAGAGGAGAAGCCATGTCCGATCACATCCTGGCGCTGGATCAGGGGACCACCAGCTCCCGGGCCATCGTTTTCGACCGGCAGGGCCGCATCGCGGCCATGTCGCAGCACGCCTTTTCCCAACACTATCCCCAGGACGGCTGGGTAGAGCACGATCCCATGGAGATCTGGGAGACGGAGCGTCTGGCCGCGGCAGAGGCTATCGCGGGCTTTCCGGAGGGCAGCATCGCCGGTATCGGCGTTACCAACCAGCGGGAGACCACCATCCTCTGGGACAAGACCACGGGCCAGCCGGTATACAACGCCATCGTCTGGCAGTGCCGCCGGACGGCGGAGCTGTGCGAGGACCTGAAGCGGCAGGGGCTGGACGAGCGCATCCAGTCCGCCACGGGCCTGCTGATCGACGCCTATTTCTCCGGCAGCAAGATCCGCTGGATACTGGACAACGTCCCGGGCGTCCGCCAGCGGGCGGAGCGGGGGGAGGTGCTGTTCGGCACGGTGGAGACCTGGCTCATCTGGCAGCTCACCGGCCGGCACGTTACAGATTACTCCAACGCCAGCCGCACCATGCTCTTTGACATCCACCGCCTGTGCTGGGACGAGGAGCTTTGCGGCATATTGGGCGTGCCCATGGCCATGCTGCCCCAGCCGGTGCCCAACTGCATGATATACGGCACGGTGCGCCCCGGTATCGAGGGGTTGGAGAAGCTGGCGGGAGTGCCGGTTTGCGGCGCCGCCGGCGATCAGCAGGCCGCTCTGTTCGGCCAGACCTGCTTCGCCCCCGGCGAAGCCAAAAATACATACGGCACCGGCTGCTTCACCCTGATGAACGTGGGTGATACGCCGGTGCGCAGCCGCGCGGGCCTTGTGACCTCCGTGGCGTGGCAGGTGGGCGGCAAGACCACCTACGCTCTGGAGGGCAGCGTCTTTAACGGAGGCAGCACCATCCAGTGGCTGCGGGACGAGCTGCGCATCATCAGCTCCGCGCCGGAGATCAACAGGCTGGCGGCCTCGGTGCCGGACAGCGGCGGCGTGGTGGTGGTACCGGCCTTCACGGGGCTGGGCGCGCCCTATTGGGACATGTACGCCCGCGGCGCGGTGCTGGGCATCACCCGCGGTACCGATCGGGGCCATCTGGCCCGTGCCGTGCTGGAGTGCATCGCCTATCAGGTCACGGACCTGATGCTGGCCATGCGGCAGGATGCCGGCTGCGACATCACCATGCTGCGGGCCGACGGCGGCGCCAGCGTGTCTGACATCCTGCTGCAGATGCAGGCGGATCTGCTGCGCATCCCCGTGGACCGACCGGAGATGGTGGAGACTACGGCCTTCGGCGCGGCGGCACTGGCGGGCCTGAGCTGCGGCCTCTGGCGGGACATGGAGGAGCTGAGGACCCTGCGCCGCAGCCAGCGGGTGTTCCTGCCCCAGGGCACTCAGGCCGACTGCGACCGCAACTACCGCCTGTGGAAGCGGGCGGTATCCCGCGCGGCGGACTGGATCGAGCATTGAGCGAGACAGTGAGATGAACAGTGTGTAAATTTCGCGATTGTTTGCTTGCAACGGCGGACAAAACGCGCTATACTATGCACCAAGAAGATCATAAATTGAAAGGAGACCGATCACATGAGCATTTTGGATAATCTGAACAATCTGGGCAAGAAGGCGCAGGAGTATGCCGGTGTTGCCGTGGATAAGGCCAGGGATCTGGCGGAGGTCGCCGCCGACAAGGCGAAGAACGCCACCGATACCGCCAAGCTGAATATGGCCATCCTCACCGAGCAGCGTGAGCTGGAGAAGAATTACCGCGCCATCGGCGAGTGGTTCATCTCCGAGTACACCGGCGAGATCCCCGACGCCGTGAAGGATGTGGTGGCCGCCGTCAACGCCTCCAAGGCCCGCATCGCCGAGATGGAGGCCGAGAAGGCTTCCAAGTCTGCCGCTCCCGCGAACGAGCAGACGAAGGAGGATGAGAACGCCGTCAGCGTGAAGGTTTGCCCCGTGTGCGGCGCGGCCAGCGAGGACAAGTTCTGCCCCCACTGCGGCGCTCCCATGGGCGAGTAAGAGGCGTAAAATACAAAAAACAGCCCTGTCCGATGGAAGTGACCCCCAAAAAGTTGGACAAATATTCCTAATAGAAATTGTTCAAGCAGCCGAAAGGGCTTGCTGTCTGTGTAATGCAGGCGGCAAGCCCTTTCACTTGCTCCTGCGGCTGTTGCAGTGATCCGGATAGTCAACGAGTTCCTGCTTGAAATGTTCCATGGAACGGAGATCCTGCAAATACAGAGGTTCACTGCTGAGGGCGGCGGTTTGCCGTTGGGAGTTGCTATTTGCCTGAAAGTGTGGTATAAGTAATATCCGCAGGCGCGTCCGGTCCACGCCGGACGGCAGCGTGCATCAAAATTTTACAGGAGGCTCACATCATGAAGAAGATCATCGCTACCAATAATGCCCCGGCTGCCATCGGCCCCTATTCTCAGGCTATCGACTGCGGCAGCTTTCTGGTCACCTCCGGCCAGGTGCCCTTTGACCCCGCTACCGGCGAGTTTGTGCCCGGCGGCATCACCGAGCAGACCCGCCAGGTGCTGACCAACGTGAAGGCTATTCTGGAGGCCGCCGGTCTCACCATGGACAATGTGGTCAAGACCACTGTGTTCCTGCAGAATATGAGCGACTTTGCCGCTATGAACGCGGTGTATGCCGAGTTTTTCACCGAGGGCCAGTATCCCGCCCGCTCCGCGGTGGAGGTAGGCGCTCTGCCCCGCGGCGCACTGGTGGAGATCGAGACCATCTGCGTCAAGTAAGTACACATAACAGGGAGGAATACTCGAGTGGGAGATACCAAGTACTTATCCATCGAAAGCATCTCAAAGGAAAACACCGGCGGCAAGGTCACGCTGACTGCCTCCCTATGCAGCTCGGCGGGCATCCGTGCAGACCTCTGGTACAGCTTTGACCGCGAGTTTGACGATGCCGTCTGCGATGACCGCTGCGACGCCGTCGTTACCACGCTTCTGCTGGCCGCCATGAAATTCGGATACGAGGAGCTTCGCTGCTGTTATCCCATTTCCAGAAAGCTGTATTACAACCTGACCTATCATGTGATCCCGCAGCTATACCACGGCGGCAACGCCCTGTCCCGTATCCGTATCGCTGCCCCACTGACGGACACGGTCTTTCACGGAGATATAGTAGCCGCCGGTATGTCCAGAGGCGTCGACTCCTTCGCCACCATGTATGAGTACGGCCCTGATTTTGAGCTGGCGGACTACCGCATCAATGCGTTTACCTATTTTCAGGCAGGCGCCCACCACGGTTGGGATGCCATTGTGGGCCGCGGGGCCGAGTCCAAGCAGGAGCTCTATGTCCACCAGATGGAACGTACCCGGGAGTTCTGCCGGAAGTACGGCTATCCGCTGATCGTGGTGGATTCCAACATTGACGATATCCTCCAGGACCGGCGGCTGTTCAGGGAGTGGTCCTTTGACCGGACGCACACGTTCCGCAATCTGGCTATCGCCATGCTGCTGCAAAAGCGCATCTCCCGTTACTACTATTCCTCCGCCTATTCGCTGGGTGACTTCAGGCTGTCCCTCAACTGTGACATGGCCCACTATGAGAAATGGCTCATCCCGCTGCTTGACACGGGGAGCATTGAATTCTACCAGTCCAATCAGGACTGGACCCGTATGGATAAGGTGGAAAAGATCAGCAGCTTTGCGCCGTGCTATGACTACCTGCAGGTCTGCCTTACGCAGTCGGGCAACTGCGGCCTCTGCACAAAGTGCAAGCGGACGTTGATGGAACTGGATGCGCTGGGCGACAGGGTGCTGGACCGCTTCGGCAATTCCTTTGACATACAGCGCTATCGCCGGGAAAACCGTGCCAAATGGTTTGGCAGCATTATGACCGACAAGGAAAAATCGAATGGCGAGGCTCCCTTTTTTGACGAGATTTTTGCCTGCGCCGCCGCGCATCATCCCGAACTGCTGCGCGGTTTGTCCCCCGAAAAACGGAGCGGTGTCCGCACCGCCCGCCTGCTGTACGACGGCGTCAACGTCCGCCCCCTGCCCAGCACACGGTCCACCGTTCTGTTCGCCGCCAAAAAGGACGATACCTTTGCCTATTTCGGTGAATATCCCAACTGGGTCTGCATCCGGACGGAGGATGGAAAGACAGCGTTTGTATTCAAGAAGTACGTAAGTCTGCAATGACCGCAGCACACCGGCGAAAACCGGAGCAGCCTGCGGCAGGCAGGTATAAGTCCCGCGCGGCGGAGGCCGCGAAAAGCTATGCTCTAACGAGAAAGAAGGTTTTTCAATATGAAAAAGATCACCGCGCTCCTGCTGGCGCTGGTCATGGCCCTGAGCCTGGTCGCCTGCGGCAGCAAGGATGACAGCAAGCAGCTGGTGGGCACCTGGCAGTGCGCTCTGGATCTCACCGAGAAGATGGATGAGGAGATGGCCGCCAATCTGGGTACTGAGTACACCTCCGAGGTCCCCGTGTCCCTGTACCTGACCACCGTGTTCAATGAGGACGGCACCTTCAGCATGTCCCCCGATCTGGACGCCACCACCGAGTCCCTGAACGCCTACATTCAGGCGCTGAAGCCCGCTCTGGTGGAGCTGCTGTACAAGGAAGCCGAGGACCGCGGCATGACCCGCGACGAGTTCGACAGCGCTCTGGCCGACAGCGGCCTCACCGTGGAATCTCAGGTGGACAGCGTTCTGGCGCTCTTTGATGTCAGCACCCTGCTCAGCGACGTAGAGTCCGAGCTGGATTCCGGCAAGTACAAGCTGGAGGACGGCCGCCTGTATCTGGCGGAGACCGACGGCAGCTTCACCCAGGCCGATTCCATTGGCTGTACCGTCAGCGGCAGTACCATGCAGTGGACCGACGATCAGGGCGCTCTGGCCGATCTGGAGACGGAGCTGGGCGTATCCCCCAATCTGTCCTGGACAAAGCAGTAAGCCTGTATACACAAAAAGAGACAATATATCGAATGGTGCTTACTTTCCTGATCTGACCCCGATGGCTCGGCGGCGATTGCTGGAGGCTCAAGAGTTCTCCTGCGCAGAGAATGGGGACTACGATCCGGATATCGTTCTCTGAAGGACGCAGCAGAAGCCCGCCGCACAAGGACTGTGACAGAGGACTGCCGCGTGACAACATCAGCCTCACCAAGCACGGCTTGAAAATTCCTGCAGATGCTGCGGATTACGCTGGGTTTGTGCTGCGAATGAGTATTTGTGAGCAGGAATGTAAGCGTGAGCTAACTGGTTGAGCGTCTCAAAGGAGAGGGCGTCATCTCACACCCCCTGCGCCGCAATAGACAAAGAATAAGAAAAGCCCTCTGAAATCAACGATTTCAGAGGGCTTTTGGCCCGAGTAGTGCGACTCGAACGCACGGCCTCTTGGTCCCAAACTTATCGGGAATACTTTTTTCGCTCGTTTATAGCGGTTTTCGGCGCTTTTTAATTTGTTTTACTTACTCTTTGACGCTCTTATCTCCACTGTTTCCGGGTGTTCCAGCGCCGTCTGTGGTAATCTATGTGGTCAAAAACGCTTCCCGCCCGGTTTCCGGTGAAGATTCACCGGTGCCGGACGGGAAGCGCTTTGCGTTTCAGATCATCTGCATTGTAACTCTGAGGAGAGTGTTATGCAAGTGGTTTCTGCGCAGACAGCAGCTCAAAGGTTGAGCCGCAATAGACAAAGAATAGCATCACGCATTTGCTCTCTAAAGGTGAAACTCGCTTTCCCTCAATAACTATCGCATTCCCGTAATTTTAGGGTCATTTTAAGGGAAAGTATATTGAAATACGAGAATGCGCTTGTTCATGTGAGCGTCGGTTTTTTACACTGCCTTACCCAAAAAAATACTGTTTCATATCTGAGACACCGCCATCCTTATCGCAGAACCATTCGTAATCGGTGAGACAGTTCCGGCAGTGAGCAATCACATCGAACCCGCCGGGTGAATGCTGGTTATCGGCAATGCTCATGACCTCCAAGGGCTTTCCGCAGGCTGGGCAGGGTCTAATCTTCCTCGCCTTACGAGTGGCACGCTCTCTCTGCTCTGTTTCAAGTGCATCTAAAAGACCCTGCCAAAGATTTGGATTCAGTTCATGCTCTGCATAGTCTTCAAGGTGCCGCCGGATATCGTCGGTAGCCAGTACGAGAAACTTATCATCCAGAATCCGGATGTGATGCTTAATATAATTGGAAATCACCACAGGCATACAAGTATTCCTGCCCATCGCATACCGCATTGCCGACAGCAGGATCAAGCGAAAGTCAGAGTCGCAGA
>ERZ827512.587-NODE-587-length-45923-cov-4.413425_pt1 | contig 45923 bp, 67 predicted proteins | sample MGYA00519916_ERZ827512 | MGnify/ENA primary metagenome ERZ827512 (study PRJEB31778, sample SAMEA3449335) | human gut metagenome | biome: human gut; feature: human-associated habitat; material: faeces | place: United Kingdom | collected 2010/2012 ... | reverse complement strand
CCATGCCGTGGGAAAAGACGGCGACCGTGCCGTTCGGGTGCGCCTCGGCGATCTCCGTGAGCGCCTTGCGCATCCGCTCGCGTACCTCGGCAAAGCTTTCGCAGCCGGGGACGTGCCAGTTCTGCGAATCGTTGCTGAAATTGGCGAGCTGCTCAGGGTCGATGCGCTCAAGCTCCGCCCAGGGGGTATCCTCCCAGTAGCCCACGTCGATCTCGCGCAGCGCGCGGACGGTGCGCAGCGGCAGGCCGTGTGTTTTATAGATGGAAAGCGCCGTGATCATCGTGCGGAAACGGTCGCTTGAATAAACGGCATCAAATTTCGTGTCGGCAAAGCGCTTTGCGAGCGCGGCGATCTGGAGGTAGCCGCGGTCGGTGATGGTGCTGTTGTACCAGCCGTGCGCGCGGCGGTAGCGGTTGCCCTCAGCCTCGGCATGGCGGATAAGATAGATCGTGGTCATATCGTTCTCCTTCATGTTTTTGATCATTCAAAACCATTATAGGACGAAAGGCGACTTTCAGCAAGGGTGATTTGCTGCGAAAAATCAACGCGGCAAATTTTGCCGCGCATCACTTTTCTCTGCGCGGATAAACTAAGCGCGTGAGCAAAGGAGTGATCGATATGTGTGATACCGCCTTCTGGCGCGGTCTTGCCGCCGGCATGGCCGCCGGCGCGCTCGTGGGCATGACGGTCGCGGAAAAGCGCAAAGCCATGAAGACCTGCGTGGGCAGAACCATGCAGCAGATGGGTACCGCCGTGGACGGCGCGCTGAGCGACTTAATGCACCGGTGAAATAGGCGCGAGAGCGCAAAGAAAGGGCGGGAGCTTTAGCTCCCGTGAAAAAGTCAAGGATAAATTACAAAAAATCCAGAAAAATTTTTGACGTGTGATATACTGGGTCCGCTCCACTACGGTGGAGCGGCCTTTTTCGCCCTCTTTCACCGCCTCCAGGGCGTGAAAAACCACCGGCGGCCAAAACCTGGCCCCGGCCGTCCCGCTCCCGCTGTTCAGATTTTCAGGCGGCCACGTACTCCTCGAACACGGCCCCGGCGGATCTCCACCCCAGGATCCGGCGCGGGTAGTTGTTCATCCACTCCGCCGCCTGGGCCACCTCCGCCTCCGTCACCTGGTCGAAGTTCGTTCCCTTTGGGAACCACCGCCGCAGGATCCGGTTCATGTTCTCGTTGCTCCCGCGCTCTTGCGGGGAATACGGGTGGCAGTAATATATTTTCGTCCGTGGACCTTTCAGCCTGTATGATTGCTGGAGGCCGTTGCAGTCCATGAACTCGCTGCCGTTGTCCACGGTGATGGTGCGGAACACTTCCCGGAACCTCTTTCCCATTCTCCGCTCCACCCGGTTCAGCGCCCGGACCACACTTTCCGCCGTATGGTCCGGGACCCGGATCACCAGCCCCCACCGCGTCAGCCGCTCGGTCAGCACCAGCAGGGCCGCCTTGGACCCCACCGGCCCCATAATGCTGTCCATTTCCCAGTGGCCAAACGTATTCCGCGCCCGCACCTCCGGCGGCCTGTCCTCGATGGTGTCCCCCGGTGCCTCGTTTGCCCGCTCCCGCCGTTCATAGTCCCGCCGCCGTTCCCCTTTATATAGCAGGTGTTCCTCCGTCAGTTCCAGGAACACGTCCCCCCGGTAGATGTAGGAATAAAGGGTGGTTTCGCAGATGTGGGTTTCAAACTCCAGGCCGGCCTCCTCGATGTAGGCCAGCACCGCGCCGGGGGAGTAGTGGTCCTCTATGATCTTCCGCTCCACGAAGTTGGCAAAAGCATGATCCCGGCCCAGTTTTATTTCCGGCCCCTTGGCCCTCAAATGCTCCTGGTACTTCCGTTCCGCCACCTCCGCGCAGTACTCCTCCTGGAATATGTATCCCTCTTTCTGCTGGAGGCACAGGCCCCGCTTGATCTCGTTGTATATGGTCTTAACACACACGCCCAGCATTTTGGCGATCTCCGCCGGTTTCCCGCCGGTTTTCAGCGCCCCCTCGATTTTTAGGCGGTCCTCCCATTTCAAGTGATGATAGCCCTTGTAATTCATGGTATCCCCCTTTGAATGAAAAAGGCCGGCGTGGTATTCTCCACGCCGGTCTTTACCTCTCTTTACCTAAAAGCCACAACACTGGAACGTCCAGGACCTCGGCTATTGTCACCACCTCATAATCCGTGACCAGCCGATCCCCCATTTCCATTCTGCTGATTATATCCCGCTCGGCCGGGACGCCCTGCAGTTGGAGGAGGCGGGCCAGGTCCGTTTGTGATAGCCGTTTCTCCAGGCGGGCCATGCGTATGCGGTCCCCGCAGATATTCTTTTTCCCGTGAAATAGAAATTTCTTCACCGCCACGCCTCCCGGTGTTGGAATAATCTGATTTTTTCTTAACTTTAACACGGTTCCCATCGAAAACCCGTGCTAATAGTCTGAATACGGAAAAAATGATTATTCCGGCGGGGCGGTTTGGCCCCTACACCGGCGCGTGTGGTGCCCTTATTCTTTCCCCAGGATTTCGTCCGCCAGGCGGTCCATGGCGGTTTCTATAAATTCGTTCAGGCTGCTGTACCCTCCCGCCGCCGCCGCGTCTTTATACCTCTGCTTTTTCCCTTTCCGCACAAACGGGGAAAGCCGTTCATAATTTGCGGCCGCGTATTTGTTTTTTGCCCTGGTGGCCGCCGTCCCTTTTGTTCCTTCCATGGGATCGCCTCCTTTTCCTGTATTATATCCTGTTCCATGTACTTGTTCAAGTATATATTTTACACAAATATACTTGTGTAAGTTTGTGCATTATCCCACTTGCAAATATACTTGTTCAAGTATATAATGATACTCGTAAGGCAGGGGCGGCCAGCCCCTTATGAAAGGAAGTGAGGGAATGGACGAAATGACCACCGCAGAACTCAACCAGTTTTTAGAGAATATCGCAAAACTGATTGAGGCAACCGCCTCGGACCCTGCAGCCGCCGCAAAGATCGTGCGGGATAGCAAGGTCAAGGCATAAAAAGAGGTGCGCGGCCCCACCTCGCAAGTGAACCGCGCACCAAACCCAAACAGGGCGGCCGGCAGCCTTACGCCGGCCCACCCTGATTTTACAAAAGTAAGGCGCACAAATCAAGGGGGTTTCTAAAATGTTTACTTTTGAAGTTGGCAAAACCTATTTCACCACCAGCGCCTGTGATAGCAACTGCATTTTTAAGGTTGAGATCGTCAAGCGCACGGCCAAAACGGTGACTTTCCGCCGCGACGGCAAGGAGCGCCGGGCGAAGATCTACACGGACCACGACGGGGAGTATATCATCCCCGAACGGTACAGCATGGCCCCCGTGTTCCGGGCCTCCAGTGAATACGTGGAGGCCCCGGAAGAGGTGGAGGAGGCCGCCCCGTCGGATCCCATTTCCGCCTATATCCCCCAGGACGCCCGGCCCGCCGCGCACCCCGGCCTGGTCATGGTTGGCCAGCCCGTAATTGGGAACTTTGGCGCCATGTATCCCCAGGAGGTCGGCGTGATCGTCGGTTTCCTGGAGAGAGAGGCAACCCGCTGGACCCCCGCCGCCACCATGGCGGTGATCCGCTGGGCGGACGGCCGCACCTCTCGGGAGGCGCTGGACGATATTCACCCCGCCGGGTGGCGCTCCCCCTCTGGCAGCCCCCTGGGCGTGTTCTTTGCCCGATAAATCAATATAGGCCGGGCCGGGCGGCTACTTCCCGGCAGAAAGGAGTACACCGTGAAAAAGCGATTTTATTAGGCCGTTGCCACTATCACAGACGGGTCGCGCGTTTGGGATGTTGTCATATATTCCCGATATGAAAGCCCGGAGGAGGCCCAGCGTGGGATCTCCCGCTTTTCTTCTCATGGGTACAATATCCTGAAAACGTGGATTGAATGACGAACCCCCGGCACCTCGTAGGTGCCGGGGGTTTCTTTACTCTGTATCCGTCTTTCCCCAGTTGGTGATCTGCTCCAGGGCCTCCCGCAGTTTGTCAAACCCGAACATGGCCGCATAGGACACGAACAGGCCCAGGGCCACCGCGCCGGCCACCATGTACCAGGTGACAGCCCAGCCCATGATCTGGCAGGCCGCAAAGAATGACACAAGCGTGACGGCCATGGCCACCACCACCGCCAGGACGTTGGTGGGGATCTTGTCCCATGTGATTTTTTTCAGCACCTGGGTGATAATGTTGGTGATCACGGTCAGGATCAGGGCCGCCAGCAGGATGGCGGACACCGCCAGGGGAATGTACTGCATAATGGTTTCCATGTTTATTTCCTCCTCTGTTTATTTCACAGCCCCGCCCAGTGCCTGCAGCAGCAGGTCCAGGCTGGGGAATGTGTCATAGTTGGCCAGCCAGTATTCCGGCGTATTGATCACGCCGGCGGCCACCAGCGCGGCCACGCCCTCCTGGGGTGTATCCGCCCGCGCCCCGGCCTTTGTGATGGTCTGCGCGGCCTTTTTCAGGAGAATGTCCAGGTATTGGACCTTCCCGGCCTCCGCCGCCTGCGCCCAGTAGTCCGGGGAGTTGATCACGCCCAGGGCCTCCAGTTTGTCGGCCGCCGCCTGGGTCGTGTCCTGGAGCATAAGGACCTGGCCCACCCGGATCAGGTTCTTGTTTTGGATGGCGTTGATCTCCACCAGGGCGTCCACCGTGGTGCCGTATGTATTGGCGATCTTGGAAAGGGTGTCCCCGGCTTTCACGGTGTAGATGGTCGGCCCGCCGGCCTCGCTGGTCCCGCCGCCGGTTTCCGTCGCCTTGCTGGCATAGTCCGGGGTGCCGAACCCGCGAATATATTTCCCGTTCACCTTCATGGTGCGGTAGCCCACGGCGTTGGACTTGTTCCCCTCGATCACGGTGAAGGTGTTCCCGGACACCTTGGTGACGATCCCCACGTGGTCGGCGGAGGCGGTCAGGTCCGTGCTGGCGTAGTTTCCGCCGTCGTCCCAGTTATAAAAAATGTAGTCGCCCATTTTCGGGGTGTATGCGTCGTTTTCCTTCCACGCGCCCAGTTTCTTGAACAGTTCAATATGCTTTTCGCACCCGCACTCCGTTGGGATAATGTCGGTCAGGCCCGCCTTGATGGCCACGGCGGAGGCGTAGGTGCTGCACCATGCGTCCGTGTACTTCACTTTATAGCCCCGGGCCAGGGGCTTGTGGGCGTTGTAAACGTCAATGATCTGTTTGTGGCTCCCGTCGCTTTCCTTGCACCCCAGCCAGGCCACGGCGGTGTCCACGATCTTCTGTCGCAGTTGGTTCTCTGTCATTGGTAAAACCTCCTCATTTAATGCCCGCGTCCGGCGGTTCCTCCCGCTCCGTGGGTGGTTCCACCGGGGCGGCCGTTTGGCCGCTCCCGTTCGTTCTTGCGGCCGCCTGTTTTTCCTTTGTGGTCTTGATCCATCCCATGACCCCGTTTTCAAAACCGCACACGCCGAACACACAGGCGGTCAGGGTGGCCGGCTCGTTCCCAGTGTGCCAGAACACGGCCAGGTCCGCCGCCGTATAGCCCACCAGGATCACGCCCTCCAGGATCAGCACCTTGTCCATGGTCCCCATTTTCTTCTTTGCGGCGGTGGCCAGCCGTGCGGCCGCTGCGTGGTTTCCGCCGGCCAGCCTTGTGGCGGCCCAGCACAAGGAAAAGCCCAGCAGCGCCCCTCCGGCCATGGCGGCCGCCGCGATCAAAAGCGTATTCACTCCCGCGCCTCCCTTACAGAAAATCCGCCGTCGCCATGCACTCCTCATAAATATCCTTGATCCGCCGGGAGGTCAGCACGGTGGTGTTGTTCTCAAAATGCGGGTGGTTCTCACAATATTGCTCATAACTGGTTATGTCCCGCAGGATCTGGTCGAAATGCTCCTTTGTGTGCCGGACCCCGTGGATCGTTTCGTCCCCGAAATGGAGGATCCGGGACCGGCAACTGATCGCGTCCCGTTCCTCCTGGGCCGCTTTCATGGCCACCAGGTCCCGCTCCAGTTGGTCCACCTTGGCGATCACCTCCCCATTGATGGCGCGGCCGATGGCCTTGGCGACGGCGGACCACGGATTGACCTTGATGGGCGCCACCTGGATCAGCGTCATGGCCGCCAGCAGCACCCCGCCGCCGCCCAGCAGGATTTCCTCCAGGCTCATGGTCCCACCCCCTCACCGATGGCCCTGGCGTATTTCTGCCGGACCTCCGCGATCTCCTCCGCGTGGACCACCGCCCCATACTGGGCCAGTTCCATGGCCTGGGCCTGTATGATCACGTTCATGCGGTCAATGACGGCGCACAGGTCTGCGATCATTTTTGTGCTGTCCATGGCCGTCACCTCCTCGCGCCGATCAGATCCGCGATGTGCCGCAGGTCCTCCACCGGGGCCTCGAAAAAGGCATGGCCCCACAGGAAAAAGTCCTCATGCTCCGGGTGCCGGTATTTCTGGCACACGGGATCCTCCCATACCAGATCCCAGCGGTCTTGATAACCTTTGTCCCGCCGCTCCAGTGTGGAGGTGATGGCCATGGTCAGGGCGCCCCGCTCCCGCCCCTGGCCGTCGTCGTCCCTGGCCAGGTGCAGGTGGGCGTTCCGGCTGGTGACGGCGCAGACGGCCGCGCCCTTGTGGATGATCACGCCGTCCACGGCCTCCAGGCGTGTCCTATAGGGGAGATTGACGCGGCCGCCGATCCCCTCCAGCCTCATGCGCTTTTTTACGATGTACGGGATCTTTTCCACGGCTTACACCTCCGCCGCGTCGTCTGCGGCCTCCGTCCATCCATACACGCCCGGCTCCCACACGTTTGCCGCCACGTCACTGATCCAGTGTTTCCCGTTGTGGCTTACCTTGGCCCCCTGGGCATAGGCGTCATGTGCCCCCAGGGGCTGGGACCACTCCGGCCACTCCTCCGCCGGGTCCGAAATGCTCACCCACAGGCTCACCGCCGTGTCCGGCGTCCAGTCGGCTTGACTGGTATGGGCCTGGAGGCATTTATACAGTTTTCCGTCCGTATAGCGCCGGATCTGCCCCGCTGTGTAGTTGACGGGATAGGCCCACGGGGAGAACAAGTCCGCGTGTTCCGCCGCCGTCACGTCGTCAATGTTCCCGGCCTCCGCCATGGTGGTAAATACGATCCCGTTGGTCGTGGCCGTCCGCTCGATCTCCTCCCCAGCGTCCGTCTCCTCCAGGATCACGCTCTCCGCGCCCTCCACGGCCTCCCGGCCCAGGAGGTGGTACACGGTCCCGCCGTAGGCGATCCCCGTCGCCTGGGCCTCCCGGCACAGCACAAAGCACCCGTTTTCTGCCTGCCGCACGTAGGTGGGGGCCTCGGTCATTCCCAGGCTTGTCCCTTCCTTGATGATCTTAAACATGGTCAGCACCTCCATAAATTGCATAAAATAGCCGGTTCAGCCGAAGGACCCGGCCGTGATCGTTGTAGTTCTCATAATAGGCGATCTGGCTGGTCAGCCACTCCCGGACCTGCTGGACGGTCATTTCTCCGGCGTCCACTTTGGCCTTGAACGCCTTTAGTTTCCGCCGCGCCCGTTTCATCCCGTCCCTGTTCCCGTGGGTGATCACCTTCCCGGTGGTCGTCAGGTAGAATTTCACCTTGCAGAACCGGAAGGGCTTGGACAGGGGCACGATCCTGGTTTTGCTCCGGCTCACGGTCAGCCCCATGGCCTCCATGCGCTCGGTCACGGCGTCCCGGATCGCCTCCGCCTGCTCTTTGGTTTCCGCTCCCATGTGGTAGTCGTCCATGTAGTGGGCCGGATCCTCCGCCCGCAGTTGGCAGGCGGTCCAGTTGTCCACGGCGGACGGCAGGGACACCATTTCCATCTGCGACGGCTCCACGCCCAGCGGCATACCCACGCCGCCCGGCACGGAGGCCACCACCATGTCCGCCACGGCCCGGATCTCCAGGTCCAGGATCAGGCGCCGGTGGCGCTCGTAGATCGCGGCGTGTGGTGCGCTCGGGAAGAACTGCTTTAGATCCATAAGGACCATGTAACCCTCCCGGCCGTGTTTCCTGTAATGCTCCCGCATGATCTTCTTTAGTTCCTTGTGGTGGAAGTGGAGGCCCTTTCCTTGCTGGCTGGCCCCGTTCCGGTATATCATACTCGGGGTGTATAGCGGCTCCAGGACTTCCTTGGTCAGGGTCTTGTGGATCTGTCGGTCGTTGATGTGCGGGGCGTCTATGGGCCGGATCTTGCCCCGCTCCCGGAGTATGAAGTGGGCGCCCGGTTTCGGCCGCCACTTCCCGGAAAGCACGTCCCGCCGCCGGCGGGCCGTACCGGAAAACAGGTGCCGCTCAAAGTTTTGCGTGGACTGTTTCCACCTCACGTTGTTGCAGCACTTCTTTCCCCATTTGAACATTTTCCGAAAACTGAACGCCTGTTCAATGCCTCCCAGGGCCTCGCACCTCCGGCGCCTCCTGGCCTCTCGGGCGGCTTTTCGTCTATGGTATCGCGCCTCGCGGCGCTCCTCGCTGGTCATAATAAGTATTCGCGCCTCCGTGCGGTTGTGGTGTAGGTGTGCGTCTAAACCGCATGACCCCGGCACATGAAACAGGGATAGCACAATACCCCGCCATGCAAGCAGCGTCCGTGCCGTGGCCACAAAGGGCGGTTTCGGGCTTTCCGCCCGGGAAGTATCTCTCCTTTCACAAAGGGTCCGGTTCGTTCCCTACTACATTTGGCCCGTTCCCCTCTCGGGGTTGTGAAATCCGGGCGCCACGCCCCAGGAATTGTTCGCGTTCGTGTTGTTGGCATTGCCGTTGTTGTTGAGTAGGCAGAAATTGTTGGAGTTCGTCGCATTGACGGACCGACAGGCCACATTGGCCGCCGTCAATGGGTCCGCCGCCCTGCCTCACGGCACGTTTTTCAGAGATACACCCAAAATGACCTATTTTCTTTTCCTATCGCTTTCCAGAACGGCCCGGATCAGTTCATTTTCCCGGTCGATCTTTTCCCCCAGGCTTTGCGCCATATCATCCAGTTTCTTGGTGGCCTCCGCCGGCGGTATGCTTTTCCCGTCCGGCTTTGTAAAGCACCCCTGCGGGTTCAATGCCAGGATGGTGTAACAGTGTCCCAGGCGCACGTCCAGGGCCATGAGCGCAGCCCGTGCCTCCAGCAGGTGCCCTTTCCGCAGTTCCATGTTTGGCGCCCCTTTCGGAAAAATGCTGTTCGCCTTTTCCGTGTGGTCGATCACCTCACCTGCCAGGTCCGCCACCGGCTCCGCCAGCAGGCGGGCGTACCTGGCGGAAAGTCGGGTCAAAAATGCCACCGTTTCCGTGTAAATGATGTTGGCCAGGTTCACATATTCCGCCTTGCTGGTGGACCGCTTGCTTTTCAGGACAGACACCGCCGCCCCTCCTTTCTGTTGGTGTGTGGTGGGATCCCGCCCACTTCCGTGGGCGGGATTTTCCCCGATTGCTCCGCCGGATTAGGCCGCAAAGCCGGGCGCCACGCCCCAGGAACTGGACGCGTCCGTGGTGCCGGCAATGCCGGTGTAGTGGAGTAGGCAGAAATAGTAGGAGTACGTCGCATAGACGGACCGACAGGCCACATTGGCCGCCGTGCCGGTGGCGTTGTGCTTATAATGCACCTTGCTGTTGCCCGCCTGGTAATAGGCGTATTGCTGCTGGTAGTTCTGCTCCGCGCTGTTGGCGTAGGTACGGGCGCCGTGGTACTCGAACTCCGCCAGTTCAAACAGATAATCCGTGGTGCTGGTCACATAACTGGCCGTGTTGGACCCGCCGCCGGTGTTGTCGCTGTACTTGGTTACGGCTTTCATAACGGCCCGCAGATCGGCCGGCATGGCCGCCAGCAGGGAATTGGACGGCGGGCTGGTGGGTGTTCCCGTGTTGCCCAGCAGGGTCCGGCGGTGGTAACTGTTCGCCCACCCTCCGGTGTTGGTGTTGCTGGTGTTCATGGAGAAGTAGCCGGAGGAGGAAACGCCGCTGCCGTATTGGCTGTCTACCAGGGCCACCTGGGTGCCGCCGATCTTGCCGATCTTGAAGTGGATCCGGTTGTTGCCCTCTCGGGCGGAATTGTGGTTGAACCCGATAATATAGACATTGATCGAGAGGTTGGAAAAATTGGTGTTTCCCACGTTCCCGTTGATGGTGATGGCCTTGGTGTCGCCCACGTCCCAGTAGTTGTCCCCCTGGCCGGCGTCGGAAACGGCCTTGATGGTGGCCCATGAATTGCTGTTCAGGGTGTTGGAGATCGTGGTCACGGTGATGGCCTGGGTGTCGGTCCTGGTCACCCCGCCCTCCGAATATGACACGGTGATCGTGTTGTTTCCCGCCGCCAGGGCGCCGCTGGGGGAATAGGTGTACCCGGACACCGCCGCGCTGCTCCCGTCGTTGTAGTGGGCCGTCACCACCATGCCCGCCGGGTTGAAGGTTTCCCCGGAGAAATAGGCGGTTTTGGTGGGTGGTGTGGTGATCTCAATACTGGCCAGAACCTTGGCCACGGTGATGGCCTGGGTGGTCTGTTTGGTCACGCTGCCCTCCGTGTAGGAAATAGTGATCGTGGTGTTGTTCATGGCCAGGGCGCCGGTGGGGGAGTAGGTGTACCCCGTCACCGCCCGGCTGGTGTCGTCGGTGTAGTAGGCCGTCACCACCATGCCCGCCGGGTTGAAGGTTTCCCCGTAGTTGTACGCTGTTTTGGTGGGCGCCGTGGTCACGGCGATGTGGTCCAGCGTCCGCACGGCCACCGCCACCGTGGCGGTCTTGGTGACGCCCGCCCGGACGTATGTAATGGTTACGGATTGGGTGCCCGCCGCCATGGTTTCCGGGGAGAAGGTGCAGTCCTCGGTCACGTCTGCGGTGGTGTCGTCGGCAAAGGTGGCCGTCACCACCATGCCCGTCGGGTCGAACGCCTCCCCGATGAAATAGGTGGTCTTGGTGGGTTGGGTGGTCACGGCGATCCCGCTCGTGATCATCAGGTCCACCTCGTACAGCAGGGCGCCGCTCACGTTCACCACCTCGGACACGCTTTCCCCGTTCAGTTGGGCGGTCACGGTCCAGTTTCCCACGTTTGGCAGTTCAAACTCCGTGGACCCCGTGCCCTCCAGGGTTGTCACGCCGTCCGAACAGGTCACGGAGGCCCCCGCGCAGGTGGTCACGTTGATGGCCGGACTTTGCACCCCGATGGCCTCTTTCAGCGCCTGCAGGGTGGTCCGCTTGTGCTGGTTGTTGGCCACGTCATAGAAGGGGATCAGGTCCTGGGTGGTCATGGCCTGCGCCGCCGTCAGGGTGTTGGTGGGGGCCTGGTAGTCGGTGCCCGGCGTGGCCGCTCCCACGCTGTACGTGTCGCCGCCCTCTCCGGTGGTCTTGGTCCCTTTCAGGATCCCCTCCACCTCGATCTTGTCCTGCTTGTTCTCCAGGGCGCCGCCGTGGGCGTCCGGGTCCTCGTTGTGTTCGTCGATCAGGTCCTGCAGGCCGTTCTCCAGATCCGGCTTTAGTGTTTCGTTGAAGTAGGCCGCCACGTCCTCGGCGGTCATCCACGCCTCCGCCGGATAGTCCACGTCCACCTGGATCCCCGTGGTGACGGTGATGGAAACGGGATACCGGCGCACGTCCGGCGCGGTGCCGGACACGTAGGCGCTCACGTACTGCTTTGCGTCGCCCAGGGAACCGTACCCGATCATGGTTTCCGCCCCGTCGCCCACCTTGCCGAAAATGCCAAACTCACCGATCCAGAACCCTTCCTGCAGGCCGCCGTTCAGGTCGGACCGATACTCCACGATCATGTTGACGGCGTTCCCGTCCACCGTCGGCTCGGTGCTGGTGGCCTCCGGCCCTGGGGTGATCAGGTTTGTCAACTGCCGGGCGGCCTCCGCGTTGTCTGCGGTTCCCTCGCCCATAACTGCCTTTGTGATGGTCAGGGTTTGCCCTGCCACCATGCTGGCCAGCAGGCTGTTTCCTGCCTCTGTAATTACAAAACCGTAAAACATGGGTTTTCCTCCTGTTTAGATTGCCGCCGGGATGGCGGTTTGTGTGATGGTCCCGAAGGTTCCGCCCGCTCGGATCGCGTCCTCCAGGTGGTAGTCCACCGCCGCCTCCGGCAGGGGCGTGGACGTGTAGCCTTTCCCCATAGTCCCCGTGAATGTCACCATATCCGGGTCCATGGTGGTGATCGTGATAATATCGTCCAGCCACGACGAAAGCCGCTTGACGGAGGACAGGACCCGCCGGAACTCCTCCAGTTCCCCCGGCCCCACCTCGCCGCCGTCCCCGACATAGGCCCGGAAATGATGCGGCTCTCCGTCATACTCGTACCATTCCTCGATGTACCCGGTTTCAAAGATGGTTTCAATAATCCGGTTGACCGCCGCCGGCGTCCCCATTTGCGTGTAGAACAGGAGGGACCCCTGGATCAGCGCCCGTTTTGTTTTCAGGGAATAGTTTTCGTCGTAGGACGGGGTGCGAAGTTCCACGGCCATGTAGTCCAGCAGCCACTCCGGCATGGTCGCTATGGCCGCGTAGGTCCTGGCCGCGTCAGAGTAGGCGCACAGTTTTTCAATCTGCCGCCCCACCGCGTAGGCAAACGCCTGGGTTTCTGCCTGGCTGGCCAGGTTGTCCGGCATAATATCCGTGAACCGGCTCCCGGAAAGTTTAATCATCTTCCAGCCCCCGTAACTGATCACGGCCTCCCCCTGGAGGGCGGACACCTTGGTGGCGTCCACGGTGGTGTATGTGGGGGCCGTCACGGTCACGCGCTTGGCGCCCGCGTCCATGACCATGCGGACCAGTTGGGAGGGGTTTATATCCCGTCCTATGGCCCGCTGCCAGGTCTTGTACTGCTCCACCGCCGCCGCCACTTCCTGCTGGATCGTCACGGCCTGGGCGCTGTCGCTCCGGTTGATGTAATAGGTCAGGTTGATGGTGTACTGGACTTCCTGCGGCGCCGCGACGCGCACCAGGTCCGTCATGGGGCGGATCGTCTTTCCCTGCAGGTATCCCTCCAGGCCCTCGATCATTTCCTCCCCCGGGGTGCCGCCGTCGGCCATGATGAAAACAATGTCCACGGTGCCCGCCGCCTGGTTGCTGGTGGCCACCACGTCGCCTATGGCGGCGTTGTACGCCTTGGCGTGGTACAGGTATCCGTCCTCCGGTCCGGCCGTAGAATAGGCCCCAGGGGCCAGGAAAACCCGTTCCGCCAGGTCGTCGTCGCTCTCGATCTCTGCGCCGCCCTCGGTGGCCGTGGTATTGCTCACGCTGGCCACATAGGGGATCGGGTCCACGATGGTGGACAGTTCCCCGACGGCGAACCCGTTTCCGTCAGTGCCCGCCACCGTACAGGTGGCCGGCACGTCCACGGTGGTGGATCCCGCCGGGATCTCCGCGTACACGTCCGTGGCGAAGTAGATGGACCCCGCCGTGGAAACGCGGGTCCCCTGGGGGATCCCGGTGGCCGTGTCCCGCTCCGCCGAAAGGGTAAAGCGCAGGGTGGTGGTGGCCGGCGTGGCCGGGGTCCGGGTCACGCCCTTAAAAATGGCCAGGTTGTCCAGAAAGTCCGAATAGGAGTATTTCAGAATATTTTGCTTTCCCTGCCGGTCAATGTACTGCATGGCCTGGTAGATCTGCGCCGCCGCCGCGTATAGTTCCATGCGGTGGACGCTGGACCGCTCCAGGGTCACGGTCTGGCCGGTGGCCTCGGAAATAAAACTTTCATAGTCCGCCACCATTTCCTGTCGCACCTGGTCAATGGTCTTGTTGTCGATGAAAGAAATGTCCGGCAGGTTCTTGATCGCGTTCATTTCGTCAGGCACTTGTGATCACCACCTTTGCAATTAAATTTCCTTGCCCGCCGGTGTCCCAGGTGATTTCCCGCACCTTCACCGTCGGTATGAACTTGGCCACCTTCTCCGTGACCTCCGCCGTGTATAGGCTTTTGGCCACCTCTGGCGGCATATCCACAAAGTCCATATTCAGGCCGAACTCCCGATCCAGGGGCATGGTGCCCTCCCGTGTGGACAGGAGAAGGGCCAGTTGCCGGTCCAGTTCCGCCAGGGCGTTTCCGGCAAAGGTGTATTCCAGTTTGAAGTCGTAAACGCCGGTTTCGTTCATGTGTACTCCTCCAGGCTTATGGTCAGGGTGGCCCGGGCCAGTTCGCCCCGGTTGTAGACGGTGTTCCACGCCTCACTCGAACCCGTCAGCCGGAAGGGGTTACTGCCCACCGGCCTGTTTCCGATCACCAGGGTTTCCGCCGTCCCGTTCTCCACCATATTCTCGATGGCCTCCAGCACGTCCCGGGGGCGTACCCCCAGGGTGGCGGAAAGGGTGATCGTCAGGCTGGCCGTCTGCAGGCCCGCCCCCAAAAATTCCGGCTTTGGCTTGACCCCCTGGGGTTCGTGATTGGTCCACCGGCTCGTGACCTCCCGGGTCAGTTCCGAAAAAGTAAAAACCCGGTCGTCGCTCACCTCAAAGACGACATTCCTTCCCAGTGTTCCGATGGCCATGGTTTACCCTCCGATCCGCACGGTGGCGCTGCCCCCGGTGATGTTCCCGGTCCCGCTATGGGGCGCCAGGGCGTCGCCGGTTCTGGCCGCCGCTTTCCCGTTGATCCGCACCGTCCCGCTGCCGGCCGCCACCGCGCCCTGGCTGGACCCACAGCACCCGTCCCGCTCGGTGGTGGTGCTGCCCACCGTGGCGGCCGCCAGTCCGTTGATCCGCACATTCCCCGAACAGGCCCCGGAGATCTCCCCGGTGAACGGTTCAGGGGAATGTGGTGGCACGTGCCCCGAATGTTCCCCGGCGGTGGTCCCGTCCACCGCGTCCGTCAGTCTTGCCGCGTTTGGCATGGTTCCCGCCTCCTTTAGTTCAGGTCAATGGTGGCCCCGTTGATGGTAATGGCCCCGCCGGCCTCGATGTTGATGGCCCCGGTGCATTTGATGGTCAGGGTGCTGCCGTCGTACCGGATCATGGCGTCCCCCGGGTTTTGCCCCAGGTCCTTCCGGTATAGGTTGGCCCCGCCCTCCGGCGGCGCGTTCTTGTCGCTCCACGGCCGCCCCAGGACCACCCCGGCCTCCGTCCCGTTGGACAGGTGGACCACCAGGACCTGGGACCCCACGGGCGGCATTTTGTACTCATGGGACAGCAGGGGGATCAGGCGCGTCACGTCGTCGTCCTTCTCGTGGTACACTACCCTGGCCATGCCCTTGGCGTAGTCGATGGACGATATTTTCCCCAGCCTTATGTTTGCGTTCATTGGTTCCTCCTCACTCGGTCAGGGCGTTGGCGGCGCTGATCAGCAGCGTGTCCAGCCACGCCAGGGCGCTGTGCTTGCTGGCCCAGTAGTCCGGGGAGTTGATCACGCCGGTGCGGGTCAGCACGTCCAGGGCGTCGTCCACGGTGGTGATACTGCTGCCGCCCAGGTTGACCTTGATCCGGGTGGCCATGTTCAGGATCAGGCCGTCCAGGTTGGCCACGTCCTGGTAGTGGGCCACCCAGTATTCCGGGGAGGCCATGACGCCCACCGCCGCCAGGCGCTCGGTGGCGTCCTTGATCACTTCCTCGGTCATGGCCTCCACCAGGGACAATTCCAGATCCATGGTGTAGCCGCCGCCCACCGTGTGGGTGATACTGTCGATAAAATACTTGCCGGACAGGCGGCCGATCCCCACCACGGTGACGCACTGGCTGGCCACCAGGTCCGGCCGCCCCATGATGGTCAGGGACAGGGTGGTGGCGCCGTGGTTGGCGTTGGCCACCGCCGCCGTGATCTTCCGCTCCGCGTCCGCCTTGTTGTCGGCCTTGCCGGATTGTTTCAGGATCCGGGTCCCCGTCCCCACCGTGACCTTGATCTCCTCCTCGGTGTTCGGGTCCGTGTAGGTGTATTCTCCGCCGGTATAGGTCCCGTCAAGGGTGGTATTCCAGGAACCGCTTTCGATCTCGCTTTCCCGGATGGTCCCGGCCACGTCCCGCTCCTTGTACTGCTCCCGGTCATACACCACGATTTTTTGGGCGTACACCTTCATGGAAAGGCCGTATTCCTCGCACAGGCTCATATAAAACTCGCAGTCCGTTTGTTCGGATTGCTCCACGCTCTCGACGGTGATGGGATCCCCCTCAACGTCCCAGGCCAGGGTAATGCCCGCCCTGGCCGCGATCTCGTTTCCTATGGCCTGCAGGGTGGCCTTTTCCCAGGTCTTGGTCCGCTGCGTCGCCCGGAAAGCACTATCCGCCGGCACCGACACGGCCGAAATGGTCCCGGTCATGGGCCACCACGAAAAACTGTAATTGTCCAGGATAAAAAAGCCGCAGTCCAGGGTCCGGTTGTCTCCCTCCCGCTCCCAGTCGTACACCTTAATGGCGGCCGTCAGGGTGTCCCCGGTTTTCGGCATCCATGCCGTGGTCCATTGGCGGTCCCGGTCGTTTATGCTGATCTCCAGGCTGTCCGCCTCGCCGCTGGCCGCGTCCGTATAGGTCACGGTGGCCTTGTAGCCCACCATTTTGCTGGTGACGGCCGCGCCGTTCCAGGTCAGATCCGTTTCCGCTCTCCGCGTCCTCATGTGGTGGTCCTCCAGATCGGCGCGTTGGCCAGGTCGTCGTCCTCCGGCAGGTCCGGGGTCTGGAGGACCACCCCCGCGTCAAACACGAAGGTGTCCAGGTGCGGGAAGTTGGCCTGCATGAGAAAGCCGGTATATTTCACGTCGCCGTACACCCGGAACGCGATGGCGTCCCAGGCGTCCCCCTGTTTCGTTGTATAGGTCTTTTCCATGGTGCCCTCCTTACCCCGTCACAGGTTCCGGCTTGAATTTCTTTCGGCGCTCCTCCGCCTTTAGGCGCTTATACAGGCGCTTGAACTCCTCAAAGGAGATCCGGGTGGCCTCCTCCACCTCCTCGCGGTCCGCTTTGCCGTAGAAGTTCAGCACGGGGGAGAATACGATGGTTTCCCCGTCGCCGCCCTCCTGGCCGTCTGCGCCGCCGGTCGGTTTCGGTTTCTTTGTGTATTCGTCCAGCATGGCCGCCAGTTTGGACAGCGGCATGACGGCCTCCGGCTCTCCGCCCTCTCCGATCTCTGCCAGGGTGGGGGAGGTGGCCACGCCGCCCTCCGCCAGTTGTGGGATCGTGGGGATATTGAACCCCAGCGTTTTTCCGCCCACGCCCGGCACCCAGTCCGGGATCGTCACGGAAATGCTGTTGATCTTGGAAAGCACCCAGTTTATGGCCGAAATGACCCCGTTGATCGGCGCCTTGGCCAGGTTCACGATCATTCCGAACAGATTTCCGAAGATGTTCACGATATTCTGCCAGGCAGCGGACCAGTTGCCCGAAAATACGTTGCTGATAAAGTCGATGATATTTTGAAAAATCGCTTTGACGTTATCCACCGCCGCCTGGATACTCTCCCACCACCCCTGCAGGTAGGCGCCCAGCAGGGGGAATTTTTGGCCGATGGCTGTGATCGCGTTTCCCACCATGTTGGAAAAGTTGGTCCAGATCTGGTTCACGGTGTTCCCGAAATTCACCAGCCACGCCTTTACGGTGTCCCAGTTCTTATACAGCAGGACCAGGGCGGCCGCCACGGCCGTTATGATCCCCAGCGTCATTCCCATTGGGCTGGTCAGGAATTTCACCGCTGCGCTCATGGCCTTTGTGGCGACGGTTGCCGCCTTAGTCGCCAGTGTGCTGGCCTTTGTGGCCGCAGTCTGCGCCCAGGTTGCCGCCGTTGTCTTGGCCCGGATCAGTACGTCTTTTACCTCCAGCGCATACAAATAAGCGGTTTCTGCCTTGTCTTTGACCTTGGCCGCAATCAACTTTGTATATACCGGAACGATCTTTTGCAGGTTTGCCAGCATACCCTTTGCGTTTTTATAGGCACCCATGGCCTTGTTGGCTGCTCCCATTCCTACGGAAAGGGCTTTTGCACCAGCGGCCACGGCCAGCACCGTCCCCTTATGCTCCCACAGGAAGGACAGGAACGGCTTGGCCTTTTCGTATGCCTTGCCCGCCCAGTCTGCAAAGTCGCGGATCCCGTCCACCAGGACCGGCAGGCCCTCCGAAATGGCCCCGCCTGCCCAGTCCGCGAAGTCCTCCGCGATTTCCGCCACCACGGGGGACACCTCCTCTATGGCCGCGCTGATCTCTGGCATATTGGACATAAGGGACTGATACATGGCGTCCGCCGCCGGCAGCAGGGCCACCTCGATCTGGCGTCCGATCCCTTGGAGGGCGCTGTCCAGGTCGTTGTACTTGACCTGGTTGATCTGCTCCAGGGCGTCCCCGGTGTCATAGGCGGCCTGGGAGGCGTTGGCCATGTCCTCCATGGCCTCCACGCCCAGGTCCTCCCATTGTGTGCCGAACAGGGCAACGCCCAGGGCGTCCCGCTCCACCTGGTCGTCAACGGCCATTAGGGTGTCAAGAACGTCAAAAAATGCGTCGTTGGCCCCCTCACCGCCGGCGGCAAAGGTGGCCATAAGTTCCTCCGCGTTATATCCCAGGGACGTGAACGCCTCCACCGTGGTGTCGCTCCCGTCAATGGCCCGGATCGAAAACTCCTTGATGGCGTCGCCCACCTTGTCCAGGTTCCAGGCGGTTCCGTCCGCCCCCGCCTGGAGAATGTTAAACATTCCATCCGCGTCAAAGCCCAGTTTTGCAAACTGGGAGGAATACTCGTTGATGGTGTCGATCAGTTCCCCGGAGTAGTCCAGGCCGTTTTGTGCGCCGGCCGCGATCAGGCTGAAAGCCTCCTCTGCGGAGGAACCGAAGTTCTTTCGGATGGCCTCCGCCGCCCTGGTGCTTTCCGCCACGTCGTACTCGAAAGCGTCCCGCAGGGCCAGGGCGCCCTCGGTGGCCGCCGTCAATCCGTTCTGGTCCAGGTTGGCCATGTTCCGGTTGACCATGGCCACCGCGTCGCCCACGTCGGCCACGCTGTCCCCGTAGTTGGCCGCGTACACGTCCTCCATAACGTCCCGCAGGCCCTCCAGTTCCTTCCCGGCCGCGCCGGTGGAGGCGGCCACCTGGTTGGTGGCCGTCTGCCATTCTCCACCCAGGTCGGCCAGGTACTTGGTGGCGGCGATGGCCCCGGTCCCCATCGCCGCCAGTCCCGCCGTCATGGTGGTGGATACTTTGTTGGCCGCCTTTTGGATGGTCGCCAGTTGCTTGTTGGCCGCCTTGGTACTGGTCCCCAGGGATTTATCTACCTTTCCGGCGATTTTTATGGCCAGTTCCATGACCTTGCTTTTTGCCAATTTCAAGCACCACCTTTGCCATGTCGTTCAGATCGTCCAGCGGCAGGCCCAGGAAGTAGTCCACACCGCTATGCAGTCGGAGAGATAGGGCAACACACCCTTTTTTGATTTCCGGCGGGTTTACTCCTCTCCATCCCCGCCGTACAGAAAACCCGTGACCAGGTTTTTCAACTTCATGGCCTCCACCGGGGGCAGGCCCTTAAAGAACTCCACGGGCTTGTGGCTGGCCCTGGCCGCCATATACATGGCATAAGGCAGGGTCATTTCCGGGATCGGCGTCACGCCCAGTTCCCGGTTGGCCAGTTTGGCCACGGCGCACAGGTCCCCGGCCGTCATGTCCTCCATGCCGGACAGGTCCACCTCGGTGTATTCCTGGCCCTCGAACTTGTAGGGCTTTCGGAATTTCAGGACCAGGCTTTCCTCCTCGGTTTCCTGCTCCGCCGCGCCCAGGGCGGCCGTGTTCTCGGTGCTGTTGCTCATTAGGTCATTTCCCTCACTTTCTGCAGCAGGTCAACGCCGTTCACCTTGAAGGTCGGGTTGATCTTGTCCAGTTCCACCAGGGTGGTGCCGTCTACCTCGATCAGGATATAGGACACATTCAGGGTCACGCTGCTTTCCATGGGGTTTGCGTTCTGTACGCTACCCATGGCCAGGGTGGCGCTTTTGCCGCGCACCACCACGCGCATGGACCGAAATTCCGTGTCGCCCTCCACGGTCAACGCCTGCTGGGCCGCCCGGAGGGTCAGCCGCACCGCCTTGGTCATGTCCAGCATATCGGTGGCCTCGCGGTCCAGGACGCGGAAGGGGATCTCCATTTCCATGTTGGAGAAATGGCCCACGGTGGGGTCGTCCAGTTCGCCCAGGATCCCGGCGCCGGAAATGGTTTCCGCCAGGGCCTCAAAGTCCGGCAGGGTGACTTCATCGCCCACGCCGATCAGGCGCTCCGCGTCGTTGTAGACGTTGTAACTGTTGATTTTGCTGGGGATATTGGGGACACTCATGGTTTATTCACCTCCACCAGTCAGGGCGGCCTCCAGGGCCTCCGTGTCGTATTCTCTGATATTCTCGATGTACTCCGCCGGGATATAGGGCGCCAGGTAGGTGTGGACAGTCAGGTGGCCGTCCAGCAGGTTGGTGATCGGGTTTTCGTCGCTCTTGAACTCTGTCCGGTATCCGGCGCAGTAGCCCCGGGCCACATACCCGTTTCCGATGATGTTCTGGCTGTCCACGATGGACTGGATCAGACGGGTGTTCCCCGGCTTGTCCACCTTCTGGAAATAGGTTAAAATGAACCCATTTCCGTCCCAGTCGAAGAACCTTCTCACTGCTAACCACCTATCTTTGGGGTCGGAGGTGGAGGGGTAGGCCGCCGTGTTGTTGCCCCAGGCTTTGTACCCGTTGGCGTTGATGGCGGTGATCACGCCGTTGGCGTTCAGCAGATCATTGGCCTGCTGCTGGTCCAGCAGGACCTCGGTTCCGTCTTTCAGGACCGTGCTGGTGATCTTCAAGTCCTTGTTGGAGGGGCTTTCATAGGGCACGTCGCTGTTTCTGGCGTCCGTGTAGGCCGTCAGGGCCGCGAACAGGGCGGACAGGTAATAAACCTTGTCGCCCACCGCTCCCATGGGCCACAGGGCCGCCGCATGGGGAGAGGTGGCCCCCAGGGCCTCCTTGGCGGTCCGCACGTCGGTGTAGACCTCCGCGCCGTCCTCCTCTGCGTCCGTGGAAATGTCCAGATAGGTCACGCAGTCGAAGTTCCCGTTGATCCCCTCGGTCTTGGCCTGCAGGGCTGCCGCCACGGTGGGGTTGTGGCTCCATCCGGGGGCCAGCAGGATCCCGGGCGTCATGCCGAAACGGGGATAGATCTGGCGCACCAGTTCCAGGCCGGTTTCCTTCCCGGTCAGGGCGTCCACGCCGCCCACAATGTCCGCCGCCGTCACGCCGTCCGGTTTCAGGCTGGTGCTGGCCACTTTCAGGGTTTCCGCCTCCTTGGCGGCCTCGGACAGGATGGTGATCGTCACCGTGCCGTCCTCCGCGTGGGTGGCCACGTAGTCGCTGCCGGCCACCAGGGTGGCGTCCGCGTTCTTGACCACGATGGTGTCCAGGAGGACAAACTGCTTTGCGTAGGCCACGGCACCGTCCGCCACGGCGCACTCCTCCTCCGCGTTCTGCGTGGTATGGCTGCTCTTGCTGGGGTCCAGCACATTCACCAGGATAATGGGCGCCACGTTGAACACGCGGAAACAGGCGTCCATGCTCTGGCAAAGGGTGAAGTTCTCGAAGTCGTCCGAATAGCCCATGGCCTGCTGGCACTCCGCGAAGGAATAGCACACCACGGGCTTGTTGACGGCCGCCGCCGGATCCGCCGCCAGGTGGATCGGGGCGGTGCCGAAGATGACCTGCAGGCCCGCCGTCCCCTGGATCGGTGTGGTCAGGCTGGTTTCCTGCTCCTGGTTGTAAACGCCGTGATTATAAGGCATAGTTGATCCCTCCCTTTAGGTTCTGCCCTGTACGGCTTTATACAGGGTGTGGATACGGCCGGATTTCTGGCGCAACTGGCGCATGGCCTCCGGCAGGTCCTCCAGGGGGACGATCAGGGCGGTCAGGACCTTGTTTTTCTCGGTCGCCGCTTTCAGCCCCTCCGGGATCCCGTTGTTGTAGGCGGTGAACTGTTTGGCCACGCCCTTGATGGACGGGCCGCAGTACACCACCGTGCCGGCGGCCTCCGCCGCCTTTCTGGTTGTTCTCTTGGTCATGTGAATGGCACCTCCTGGCGCACCGCTGGCGCCTCAAATTTCAGCGACATGGCCCCGAAATAATAGGGGTGGGTGTCCTCTTGCTGTGTGACCCACTTGATCGGGTACTTGACGGACCACGGGCCGCCTCTCGCGCCGCCGCTGTCCGCCTTGATCCGCACCAGCGGATTTTTGGCGTACCTCCCGTAGATCTCCTGGATGATGTGCAGCACGTCTCTGTATCCCTGCCGGTTCTGGTTCCGGTCATAGGTGCATACCACCAGGATCAGGTCGATCTCCTGGGCGCTGTTGGCGTCTGGAATGTTTCCCTCATTGGTCCGCACGATGATGTACGGCTCCGGGATCTCCTCGGCCCGGTCCTCGGTTTCGTCCATTCCCTCAATGATCGGGAGGTCCTGGGGGTAGACCCGGATCGGCCGCCGGTCCCCGGCGGAACTGGGAAGGGTCTGCCCCTCGAACAGGTCCGCAAGGTCCGCCACAATGGCATCCTGCAAAAATTCCGGTGTCGTGGTGTTCGCCTCCTTGACTTTTTGGCGCTTTTTGTGGTAAATTCTTTGTGGTAATACTCTGCATATCGTGGCAATAATCAGAACAGAAAGGAACGAAGAAACGATGAAAAAATCCCTTGCGCTCTTGCTGTCCCTGGCGCTGGCCGTTTCCCTGTCCGCCTGTACCATTTCGGACGGTGAACAGACGCCGGACGCCTCTGGCGCTCCCGCCGCCTCCGAAGGTTCCACCCAGGACACCTCCACACCTCCCGCCGATCCCGAACCGATCACCGTTGACCAGGAATTTTCCAGCGGCAACTATACCGCTGGCATTGATTTCCCGGCCGGTACTTACGACATTGTAGCCGTCAGCGGCGGCGGGAACGTCAGTTCCAGCAACGCCTTTAGCGGCGGGATCAATGCCGTCATGGGGACGGAGGATCAAAACGAAATGGTGGATATGTACGAACAGGAGTACAGCAACATTGACCTGCCGGAGGGCGTGGTGCTGTCCATTTCCGGCGTGACGGTCCGCCTTACCTGTGACGACGCCAGCGGCGCCCCGTTGACTCCCCGCGATCAGGAGATCACCGAAACGGTGGAACTTGGCAACGGCAACTTTGTGGCCGGTGAAGATTTCCCTGCCGGTGTGTATAACATTGTGGCCATCAGCGGCGGTGGGAATGTCAGTTCCAGCAATCTGTACGACGGTGGGATCAATGCGATCATGGGGACCGAAGATCAAAACGAATTGATGGATATGTACGAACCGGAGTACAAAAACATTGACCTCCCGGAAGGTACGACGCTCACCATTGATGGCGTCCAGGTTCAACTTGTTCCCAGCGTATAAGGTTCTTTCGGCGGCCCCGCTCGGGGCCGCTTTTATTTTCCCTGAATGGTTTTTTCAATTCTCTTTTCAATCTCTCTGTCCAGAACGTCGTAAAGAATGGTTCTTGTCCGTTCCTGCACTTCCTCGTTTCCCATCATGCTGGGTACAGAGGGGCCGGTCAGCACCTTAATTCTGGTCATATCCGGCCATTGTCCGCGTCGTGGCATACCGTATTTTTCCACACGGTCCGCAGCCCCGCTCGTTGTATAGGCTTCTCCTATCCTCCGTTGTGCTATGGCCATGTGTGTACTTCTGAACGTCACCTTAAAGGCCGTTGCCCCGGCGCGCTCCAGCAGTTTTTTCCCGCCGTCTTTGCGAACCTTTGTTTTAACGCCGCGGCTCCCTTCCTCTGTCAGAAAGTCTGATAACTCATTTACTGGGCCTTTTGAACGGATCACCGCCATAATGTTTCCCGGCTTTGCCGTCTGGACGGTCGGGGCGCCCCTTTTCCGGTCTTTCAACACACTTGGATCGATGGTATAGGCGTCCTCCACGTTGTCCGGGATCTGCTTTCGGACCTTTCTGGCCGCCGCGTTGATGGACAGGCGAAGAACGTCTGGGGCTTTTATGGCCTGCCATTCCAGCCTTTTTGCTATTTTTTCAATTTCGGCCTGGGTGTCAACCTCGATATGGATCATGTGCGGATCGCCTCGATTTCAATGGTCAGGACGCCGGCCGCCTCGTCTGCCTGTACCACGCGATACTCCCGGCCGTCCAGGTTCAGGATCTTTCCCGACATGGGCCGCCCGCCGTAGTCAGCCTTATCCACATACAGCAGGCGCCGCGTCCGGTATGTCCCATCCGTGTGGACGCCTCCCCGGGCCGCGTCCCGCTCCAGCAGGGCGTCGTCGTCCACCACCGCGTCCATTTTCCGGCCGTCGATGGTGTGGGTGTCTGCAAATTCCTGGGTATTCAGGAATACGCCGTGAATATCCGCCGCCACGCAGTCCTTGAAGGAGGGGGCGCCCATTACAGGGCACCCCCGTTTTCATCCTCTGCGGGGGCATAGACTTCCGCCGCCGTGATCGCGGCGATCAGGTCCGCCTTTGTCTTGGCCTTGGAAATATCCAGGCCCATATCGTTGGCCATGCGCTCCAGGTCAGCCTTTTTCAGGCCCTCCAGGTCTTTGGGATCCAGGTGCCCGGCGATCATGCCGCCGTCCCCTGTTCCGCCCTCCTGGGGCGGCTCCTGGCCGCCCTGGGCCTCGTTTCCTGCTCCCTGGTCCTCGGATACCTCCGGCGCGTTCTCCGGCTCCTGGGCCGCCTCCTGGCCGCCCCGGTCGGCGCTTTTGGCCTCTCCGCACAGTTCCGCGCTGTCGTTCTCCAGCCATGCGGCCACCATTTTGGCGTCGTCGCCGGGCAGGTTCTCTCCGGCCTTATACATACGGCCCCGGTACAGGATCGGCCGCTTTGCAATCAATCCTTTCATGTCCGGCTCTCCTTTAGCCCAGCAGTTTCACCAGCACCGTGGCGTCGCTGGATCCCGCCGCCGCCACGGCCCAGCCGGCCGGGGTGTTCGCGGGGCTACTGCCCGCCGCTGTGGTGATGTTCTCCGCCGCCGCGTCCCAGTAAAGGGCCTGGCCCACGGTCACGGCGCCGGTGGCCTTGGGCATCTCAAATACGCCCACCACGTGGACGGCGCCGGTTTCGCCGGCCGCGATGTCGTCACCGGCCACACCGATCCGGGTGGCCAGGTTTACCACGTCGCCGTTGGCCAGGTCGTCGGTGGCGGTGTAGTCGATGGTTTCGCCTCTCTGCCAGTATTTCGCGCTCATATCTGTTTTACCTCCTTACTGCCTTACAGCGTGATGGTGGTTCCGGGGTTCTTGGCAATACCACGGAAGTCCACGGCGGTGATACCCCAGTCCAGCCAAATGTCCCACACATAGCCCAGTTGTCCGGCCACCTCCATGCGGCGGATGGTCGGGGTTTCCTGGCCGTTCAGGTAGTCCACCTGGATGGAACGGGCATAGGTGGGATCGCCCGCGACGAACCAGGGCACCGCGTTGGAACCGGCCAGGGCGTTCAGGGTGCCCTCCTCGATCACCTGCAGGCGGTTCCGGTACTGATACAGGGCGTTTGCGGTGTGGCTGCCGATCCCGTCCACGTCGATCTGCGCGGTTTCCAGGATCTGCGACATAAGGAACCCGTAACCCACGGGCACGATGATGTACCGGGGCTGCACCATAATGCTGTCCCCGAAGGGGTCCTTCTGGTTCAGCAGTTTGATCATAATGGCCTGCAGGGTTTCAATGGACGGGGCCGCGCCGGTGGTGATCAGGTTGTTGTGGTTGGCGTGGAACAGGGCCACACCGTCGAAGATCGTGGGGTTGTTGAACAGGATGGAATACACCTGCTTGTTGATCGTGCGCTTGGCGGAGGCCGCGTACATACCGGGCACCTGGGTGATAAAGCCCACGTCGTCGTTGATAAACGCCTCCCGGGTCATGGAGAACTGGCGGCCGTAGGTTGCCACCTGGCGCTGGGGGAGAAGTTCGGTCTGCGGGGTGTCGTGTTTCAGTTCGCCGCCCTCGCCCACGCGCAGGAACTCGCCGGCGCCGCCGGCCAGGTACTCGTGATCCTTGGTGGGCTTGAAGTCGGTCACGCTGCCCTTGGTGGTCCACACCTGGAACGTGGTGGGGACGGCCTGGTATCTCTGCACAATGGCCTTGCGGATCGTGTTGTCCAGGATCGCGGGGAAGGCCGCCGTGGGGTTGAAGAACTGGCGGCAGGCCATGTTCCACAGGTCGTCCTTGGACATACGGAGAAGGGAGGCCGTGGTCCCCAGGCCCTCCCGGGCCATGCACTCGATTGCCAGATCCCGCAGGGACAGGCCGCGCATTTGCTCCGCGTTCTCGCTGGGGCGCTCCACCTCCATGCCGCTACGCATAAGCAGGCCGTCCACGGCCGCCTGGCGGAAGTTGTCCTGCTCCCGGCTGTTGTCGGACATTCTGGCGCCCACGGGGCCGTTGTGCTGGATCAGGAAGTCCACGGCCGCCGCCCGCACGGTGTCCATGGTGGCGCCGCTGCGGATATGCTCCTCCGGGTCCATTCCGGTCTGGCGGCAAAGCGCCATAATATCGGCGGTGCGCTGGCGCTCCGCCTGGATCGCTCTCTGCGTGTCTGCCACGCTGGGCTGGTTGGTGCCGGCCGGGGCGCCCTGGCCGCCGTTCTCCGCGCCGCGCTCACCGCCGGCGGGCTGGCCGACGGCCTCGCCGCCCTCGTTGCCTGCGGCGTCGATCACGGTCTGGCAGCGGTTAAACTCCGCCTGCTCCTCGGCGGTCAGGTCCCGGCCCTCGTTTCGCGCCAGGGTCACAAGTTCCTGCTGGCGGGCAAGGGCTTTCTGCAGTTCATTCATGGTTTTCTTACCTCCTGTTGGAAATCAGATTTTTGTTTGCTTGGATCTGTCGCTCATACACGGAGAGGGGGGCGCACGTCCGGCCTACGTCGGCCCGGCCCACGCCCACGGTGGGATCCGCAGGCACGGATACAACGGACACCTCCAGCGGCGTCCACCTTCTGGCGATCTGGCAAGGGCCTGTAAATCGCCCATCCGTGGACTGTTTCCCGGCCACCACTTCCTCCCACGTTTCCACGCTGTACCGCACGGACGTGGTTTTCAGGGTGCCGGACTGGACTTTCCCGAAGATCTTTTCGGCGTCGTCGTCCGTGTCGAACTCCACTTCCGCCATGCCTCGGTGGTTCTCCACCCAGGCCCGGATCACCTTTCCCACCACCTTGTCGGTGTCGTGGTTGAACAAGAGGACGCCCACACTGTTCAGGCGCTCCAGGTTCACCGCGTTCTCCCCGTGGTCCAGGATCTCCATTCCGAACCAGCGCCGGTATGGCTCCTCACTGGAAAAACTGATCGTTCGGCGTCGGCTCTCCTGGTGTTGATCTTCCCTGGAAAGGACCTGGCCCATACTCCTGGTGCCGTGGTCCTTATCCCTGGGGCGGTTGCCCTCCGGTGTTCTGCTGGGCTGCTGCCGTTCCATTTCCAAAAATTACACCTCCCATCTCAATGCCTTTTTCGCGGCCGTACTCCAGGACCTCGGCGGTTTCGTCGATGGCCTGGCGCCAGTCCTTGCCCCGCTCGGCGCAGATCTCTTGATAGGTCTTTTGCCCGCTCTGCAGGGCGGTTTTGTCGGCGGTGCTTTCCTTGGCCGGGTCAATCCACTTTTTCGGGGATTTCACCCAGTCATGGGCCATATACTCCGCCTTTTTATCCCAAAACCCGGGGAAGGTGATCACCCCGGAGAGATAACACGAAATAATAAATTGCTCGTACACCTCGGACATGAACTCCGTTAGCAGTTCCGTGTCCTCCGCGTATGTGTCCTCGTCCTCGATGGCGTTCTGCCGGGCGGAGGAGTAGGTGGACCCGCTCATGTCGCGGGACACCGCCTCATAACTCAATCCCTGGCCCGCGCCGATCAGTCCCTGCTGAACTTTCAGGAACGCGGTGGCGTCGGTGGCCGCTCCCTTGGGATCCACCACCTGGGCCTCGTCTCCGGCGCCCATTTCCATGATCATGCCCGGCCCCAGTTTCTTGCCGGCGTAGTCCACGCGGCCGTCCGGCCCGCGAACCCCGGAACGCCCCAGGCTTGTCCCGGTCGGAATGGTCTTTTTGATCAGCACCGCCAGGCAGGCCGCGATCCGCTCCTTGACGGATACCGCGTTTATAAACTCGTTCACGTCCCGGATCCTGGTGATCGTGTGGGACATATCCGACATTTCCCGGATCTGGCTGGGCCGCCGTTTCGATTTCAGGAAATAGGCGTCCTTGGCGTCAATGTAGATCGGCTGCAGCAGGCGCCACCCCTCCAGGTCATATTGCTGGATCCAGTAGCCCACCGGCCGCCGCCAGGAATTATATTCAATCCCGCCCACGACGCGGTTTCCCTGCCGGTGCGGGGCACTCTGTGTCACGTCCAGTTCGTCCACCTCAATGGCCTGCAACTTGAACGGCACCACGCCGCCGGAGGTGTGGCGGAACAGGAACAGGATCCCTCCGTCCACCTTCTTGCGCTCCACGGCCATGCGTAGGATCTCGGTAAAGGATTGCTCCCCGGTCACGTCGCAGTTTCTGGCCTTGCACCATTGACGCCACAGTTTTTCGATCTGGCGGTTCAGGTCGTCGTCCCCGGTCCTTGCCCGGAGGGTAAAGCCCTTTCCCACCACGTTTCGCTTGTAGGCCAGGACCACGGCCTGGAGAATGTCGCTGTTCCGCTCCAGGTCCCGGGCGCGGGCGCGTACCACGTCCCGGCTGTATCGGTCTGTGATCTCCGCGCTCTCGTTGTGTGCCCTCCACCCGGAATTGATCCGGCCGAACCCGGCCGCGTCATACCCGCGCATGGCCTCCAGTCCTTGGCGCCACGCCTCCCGCTCGTATGCTTTCTTTGGGGACACGGCCGCGATCATGCTGTCAATGAAACTCACCGCTTTACCTCCCCTCGAAAAATGCCATGTAGGTGCGCCCCAGCAGGGGGCCGCTTTCGTCGGCCGCCAGTTGCGCCTCCAGGTCGTCCCGGAGGGTTTTCAACATGGCCAGGTCCGCCCGCGTCAGTTGGCGGCTGCCGATCCGGTAGGATTGCCCGCCCACCAGCACGGTGGTGATCGCCTTGTTGACCTGCTCCAGCAGTTCCGCCGGGGCCGCTGTTGTGTTGTCCAGTTCCATGATTGCCTCCTGTCAGAACCAGTTTTCATTCTGCTGGATCCATGTTTCCTCCGGTGCCGGCTGCGGCTTTGGCGGTGCCGGCTTTGGCTCCTGCTCCTCCGCTCGGTCCGGGTTTTTCAGGAACAGGGACCGGACCTCCAGCACGTCGGCGGCCGCCGCCGCGTACACCTCGCAGTCCAGGTAATGGTTGTCCGCGTGGGAGGATTTCAGCGCCCACCGCTGAACCTCTTTTCCGGCGGCCCGCTCGGTGATCTTATGCTCCGCCGTGACCTGCTCCGCATACTCCAGATCACAGTCTTTATGCACCATCCAGGATCCGTTCCCGTTTGGCCGCCTCATGCGCCCGGCGATCATGTCCTTGTACTTGCCGCCGTCCACAAGGACCAGTTGCATACCGTTGGCCCGGCTCCCGGCTTTGTCCACGGTGGAGATCTTGTAATGGCCCTGGAGGGACGGGACGCCCTTACAGGGCCGCACCCAGTCCATGTTCATGGTGCAGAACTCATACACCGCGTCGGTCTGGTCGCCGCTGTCCATCAGGGCCAGGTTCACCATGACCTTTCCGCCGTCCGGCAGGGAAAACTCGGTGTTCATAACTCGCTCCACCTCTGCCATGGAAAGCGCCTGGCCATGGGCCACGTTTTGGGAGGTCATAAAATCCCCCCAGGCCCGGATCACCCAGTACAGGCAATTTTCCTGCACGTCGATCCCGCCGGTCAGCAGTTTGGTCCACGCCGGGAGGGACCAGGCCGGAACCTCCGTCTGCCGCTCCATGACCATTTCGGCGTTGGTTTTCAGTTTCGTGTCCTCCCACGGCTCTGCCAGCCAGGAGTTGACGAAGTTGTGGAGCAGTTCCGGGTCGTCCTTGGACCGCATGAACTCCCTGGCGATGTCGGAAAACCTGGTGAATGGGGAATACAGGGTATTCATCCAGTACGCCACACTTTTGGGCGTCGTCGTGGTCTGCCGGACGGCCTGCCACCGGCCCGCCTGGAGCATGGCCGCCTTGTCCCGGTCGGTGATGATACACCCACACGCCTGGCACACGTATGTGGCCATTTCGGCCCGCTCCGCCTGGTCCGGCACGTCGTCCTTGCTGGGCCACTTGATCTGTGCGAATTTCAGTTCGATAAATTCCCCACAATGGGGGCACGGCACAAAGTAGTGTTTTTCCGCGTCCGCCTCCTCCTTGGCTTTCCAGATCGGCCCGGTTTTCAGGGTCGGAGTGGAGGCCATAAAGATCTTGCGGTTGAAAAATGTCTTTGTGCGCTCAATGGCCAGGGATACGGGGTCGGCCTCTTTTTTGGTCGCCCCCGGGAATTTGTCTACTTCATCCAGGAACAGGTATCGGATCGGGGTGGAGGCCAGGCTGGCCGGGCTGTTGGCTCCGGTCAGGTAGACGATCATATCCCGGAACTTTAGGGCCAGGCGCTTGCTGTCATGCTCCCGGTACTTCTCCGCCAGGGCCTTGCACTGGCGGATCATTGGCTCCAGTTTCGCCTCCACCGTGCGCTCTGCCAGTTCGTCCGAAGGGTACACGAACATGGCCGGCGCCGGATCCTGGTCTATCAGGCTCCCCAGGGCGTTCTCCATGGCGGAGGTGCCGCCCACCTGCGTGGGCTTGACAAAGACGATCTTTTCCGTGGTTTCGTCGGAAAAGGCGTCCATGATCTCCACCAGGTACGGGGTGACGTTGTTCCGCCACGGCCCTGGTATGGCGTTTCCGTTTGGCAGAACCCGGTTCTGCTCCGCCCATGCGGATGTGCTTACCCGTTCCCTTGGGCGCAGGATCTCAATGGCCGGCACCATCCACCGGGGCACCTTGTAGGGCTTTACTCGGTACTTCCTCACGGCGTGGCCTCCGGCGGGTCCTCCGCCTGCATGGCGTCCACGTAGGCCGTCAGCATGGTTTCCAGTTCCTTGCGGATGGCCTTTTGCGCGTTGCGGATCGTGATGGCGTCCGCATACCCGGACATGGCCCCGGCCATGCGGGCCGGGATCGTCATGGCGAACTTTTGAAAGGCCGCCATAAACTCCGCCAGTTCCTCGGTGGCCTGCTCCGCCGGCAGGTACTTCCCCTCCGCTATGGCGGTTTTCAGACGGTGGAGGCTGCCCTGGCTCTCTTTCAGGGCCACCTCCGCCTCCAGTTTTTTCAGGTTCAGTTCCGCCAGCCGGCCGCCCTCTCCGATCTCCTGGGCCTTTTGCTCCACGTGGGCGATATACCGCTGGATCGTTTCGCAGGTCCGGTACTTCCTGGCCCCGCCGCCGGGCGGGACCTCGGTTTCCAGGATCCCGTCCTGGGTCAACTGCTGGACCCGCCTGGTGGTTTTCCCCAGCAGTTGGGCGATGGCGGTGGAATTGGCCCATTCCGGCACCGTCCCGGTCAGCACCGCCGGCGTCGTGGACCTCTTTGGCGCTGTTTTTTTCGTCGTTCCCGCCACCTGCAGCACCCCCTTTTCTGTGCCGCCGGCTCTTTTCCCGCTCCGCCCAGCGCCGCCCTACGTCTTGGCCCACGTAGGAACGCAGGCTTTCGGGCGGCGCAGGCGGTTGGTTTTGCCGGTTTCGCTTTCCGCCTGGTGGTGGATTTCGTTTTTTTGACCTCGTTTCCTCTGGATTTTTTCGGTCCTCACCCCCTTTAGGGGGTGGGTGCCTCCCGATTGCTCCGGCCGGCGCGTCAATGCGTAACGTAACGGCCCGTTTTTCAGGGATTTTCCTGGAGAAAAATGCCGGGCCTTCCGCGCCCCGCACGGTCGTACCCCCTGGGAAGGACCCAAACGGGGGGCGCCCTCTCATTTTTCGGAGAGGGGAGGCCATGGGCGCCCATGGTATGACGCCCATGGCCATGTGATTGCCGGGCTGCGTCCGCCCTGGTACTGCGGACGCTGCGGGGTGAAAGGAGGAAAGCCCCCGCGCCTACGCTCCGCCCGGCTCAGGTATGGAAAGGGGAGGGCCGCCAGGCGTTTCCCTGGTGGCCCTCCCGATTTCCATGTTATCAATATAGCACAGTAAAAAGTCCGATGACGTCCGATCTTTTATCCGCGCTTGTTTTTCTCTTTGCCGGCCATGTATTCCCCCACCAGTTTCCCCGTGCGCTTACAGGCCAGCAGGGTGTCCAGGGCGGCGTTGTAGTAGTCAAATACGCGGGACCGGCTCATGTGTACGGCCTGGGCGATCTTCTCCCAGGGCTTGCAGTCGATGTGCCGCATTTCCACCACGGTGCGCTCCATGGAGTTTTGGGGGAGTATGTCGATCATGTCCATAACGTGCAGGACGGCCTTGGCCATGGCCTCCCGTTGCTGGTCGATCCGGTCCTCCACCTCGGAGATCCGGTACACAAGGGACACGGCCCCGCCCTCCCTGGCCTGCCTTTTTGCGGTCGGCATGGTCCTGTATGTGGATCCCACGCCCGGGTCCCGCAGTTCGGCAGATAGGGTGCGGTGGCGCTCCTCCAGTATCCGCTTTTTTACTTTGGCGTCATGGTACTGCTGCAGGTACTCTTTGACAGCCTCCCGCTCCGGGTTCGTGCCCCTTGTTGTTCTCATTGTTGCACCTCACACCTCGGTTATGTCAATTCCAAAACGGTCCTTTAGCATTTTCTTTTTCATGGCATATTCCCGGGTGCGTGTCGGCCGGCTCTTTACGTCCTCCACCACCTGCCGCCCCTGGGCGCCCTCGTAGTATGTAAAATCGGCCCTGTACCGGATGGCCCGGACCCTGCGGCCCTCCGCGTCCGTGTATGCCTCCTGGAGGGTGAAGTCAACCTGCAGGCGCAGGTCCCGGATCTCCCCGCGCCGTTCCCGCTCGATCAGGAAGTCATACCGGCGGGCCTCCTTCTGGCTGTCGAAGTGAAGAACGGCCCCGGATGGCGTCGCCCGTGTGGTCGGGGTGTTTCGGTACTTGTTCACCTTTCCGGGATCCTGCACAGCGGCGGCGGAGGGCAAAGGCCCCCGCCGCGCCTGCTGTTCCATGTACTTTTTTCACGGCCTGGACCTGGTATTTCGGCGGCAGGTCAGAGATATTGATGGCCATTTTATTCGCCCTCGTTGTTCGCTCCGGTTTCTTTCGCGCCTCCGCGCCTCGCGGCCCGGTCGCGCTCATTTTTCAGCGCCTCGACGGTCAGGGTGTAGAAGGGCCGCAGGCGCCGCCACTCGGCCGCCGGCATTTCATACTGCTGTTTTGCCATAAGCGCCTCCCACAGTTGAATTGCCTTTTCTATGGCCTCTTTCCGTGCCCTCTGTTTCCGCCTTTCCCGGTACGCTTTTACGGCTCCAGTCACCAGCGCGATCCCCATGATCGCGGTTGCCGTTTCGCCTCGCGTCAGCCCGAAAAGCGCGGCCGCCACCAGATACCCGTACCACACCACACCCGTGGCAAAAAGCACCGCCACAATGGCGATTATCACGGCTCCCACCGCCCGCAGGTATTCTTTCATGCCTTATTCCTCCGTTTCTGGTATCTCAATGTACTGCCATGACATGGGCGGGTGTTTCAGCCCAAACTCCGCCAGCGGTCTGGGTTCATCGAATTTTACCGGGTTTTCCACGATCCAGGCGCACACGCTTTTCCCCGGTCCTCCGGCGTAGTCTACCAGATCTCCCATTGGTATGCAGGCCCTCCTTTGCAGTCCGGCCAGCAGGTTGGTTTTTACGTATCCCGGACAACGGAATTTCCCCTGCACCCCTCCGGTCCCGCTTACATACACCAGTACCAGCACGGGCCACGGCTCCGGCTCTCCCGCTCCGCCCTGCGGTGCCGTCTTTCTGATCTCCATGTCCTTTTCTCCGGTCAGGATCTTCTCCCACCATTCCGGTTTCAGGCTCAAAAGCACGGCTTTCATTTTTCCTGCCCTCCCGGCACCGCGAAAAAGCGGCATTTATCCGTGGCGAACTCCGCCACATAGTTCAGGGCCAGCGCGGCCAGGGAAATGTCCGCCATGAGATCGTCCGCGTCCTCTTTACCTCTCCCGTCCCTGTTTTGTGCCAGCAGGTTGCGGGCCAGCACTTTTCCCAGGTCGGTCAAATTTCTGGCCGCTTCTTGCCACCGCTCTTTCGGCAGGGATTGTCCGATTTCCACGTTGATGATCTTTCCCATGGCTCACACCTCCCAGGGGGACGCGGAGGGCGGGAGGTCCGGGAAGTAGGCCCGCAGGTTGTCCTTGTAGAAAACCGGGATTTCATTTTCCGCGCAAAACTCGGTGATCTGGTCCACCCACTCCCGGCGCGGCGTTACCTTGTCCGGCCGGCTCCCGGTTTCGGCCCCCAGGATCACCCACTGGGGCAGGCCCTCCGCCGCGCTCATGTCCACCGGCTCCAGCAGCGGCTCCATGCTCCAGAATGTGTTGATATTTGCCCACGGCATGGGATACATGGCCGCCGCGTCCTCATTGGCCACCGTGGACCCGTACCAGAAATTTTCCGCATGGGGGAGGAGGGCCACCTGGTCCAGTTCCAGGTATCGAGCGGGGTTTTTCGTCAAAAACAGGTATCTGTGCTGGGGCGCTCTCTGGCAGGCGTCCAGCACGTCCCGGATCCATGCCGTCGGCACCCAGCGGCCGAACAGATCCGCCATGCTGCACACAAACACGGTCCTGCCCTCTTTCTTCCGCTCCGGCTGGTCCAGCCGGTAGCGGTGCAGGGTCGGCTCGAACCCATAAGGGTACGGCGTCCCCTTGATCCTCTCCTCCAGGACGTGGAGGCCGCCCACGGCGGCGTGGTCCTCCAGGCCGGCGTCAAAGCGGTGCGCGGTTCGCCTGGCGTAGCAGTATGGGCACCCATGGCGGCACCCGGTGACGGGGTTCCAGGACATTTCCGCCCAGTCAATTTTCGTTTCGTTCATGGTGTTTACCTCCGTTCAGTTCCAGCATTTTCTCGCGGACCAGTTTATCCACGACGTGGCCCGGCTCCCGATACCCGCACATGGCGGCCAGCCTGTCCAGGTTATAGGCGGTCTGCGCCGTCACCAGGAGAGTGACCCGCCGCAGGTTCTTTTTCTCTCTCATGGTTCCGCCTCACTTCCCGCTCCGGTCCAGCCCGATCTCCTCCATGTTCATGTGCCCGCTTTTGCCTGCGGCAGTCTGGATCCCGCGCTGCACGGAAAGCAGGATCACGCCAGTGGCCGCGTCCGGCGGCACGTTCCGGTTTGCGGTCATAACCCTCCACGCGGAGGCCGCCACCGCCTCGATGGCCGCCAGTTGGTCGTGCCCCGTTCCTCTGGTGGTCACTTCCAGTCCGCCGTCCCTCTTGGTCACGCTCAAAATAACCTGGTCATTCATCGTCTGGATCCTCCTTCCACTCATTCACGATACAGCCCCGGCAGTTATAGTCCGGGCAGTATGTGCAAATGTCCACCCCGTCCTTTGCTGCGGCCCTGATCATGGCCTCCAGGTCCGGTATGTTGATCTGCCGGTTGGGGTGGATCAGTTCCACCACCCGGCGGAGATAGGCGGCCGCGTCCCAGTCGCCGTACACCTCGGCCGGCCCGCTCGGTTCCATCTTCTCCGGGTCCATTGGCCAGATTGCCACCGATCCGCCGGCGGGGTCCGCGTCCCACCTGGCCGTCGATTGCTCCGTGATGTTCCCATCCTTGTCCCGGCAGATCCGCCCCATTTTGGCGGTGCCCACTCCGATCCCGATTACACCCACGTTTTTCTCCTCCTTTCCGGCGGCTATACCGCCACCGCCTTTTCCAGTTCCTCCATGGTGCTGATCTCCGCGCCGCACCACTCCGGCAGGTTGGCCCGCACCAGGGCCGTGGCGAAGGGAGGGGGAACCGCGTTCCCGCACCGTGCCACCTGTTTGGTCTTTGGGTACTCCCGCCCGGTATAATCCCGCTCGATCTTGTAGTCCTGGGGGAACCCGTTGGCCATATACAATTCCCGGGGCGTCAGCATACGCAATCCTATGTCTGCCATGAAATAGGCCGTGCCTCCGATCTCGAACAGGATCACGTCCTCCGGCCCCAGGCGATACCCGCAGTAGGTGTTCAGCAGGTCCCGGATCTCCGGCCAGTGTTTCAGATCCGCGTCCCGCTCCGCCTTGGCCACCACGGTGGTGACGACGCCGAAGTGGCCGCCGCCGGCGGTGATGGTCTGCACCGGCTCCGACATGGGGCCGCCCAGGTTTGTGCCCTTCATTTTGACCAGGTGCGTGGCCGTCAGGGCATTGTGATCCACGGCCGTGACGGTGTGGAGCGGATCGGACATTTTGGACCCGCTCCCGGTATAGGTCCCTCCGTAGAACTTGGCCAGGTTCGCCGCCAGGACGCCCTCCCGGTCCTTTGCGGTGATGGTGTGGAGAGGGTCCCCGGCGCCCTGTCCGTGCTGGTCGCTCCCGTAGTATTTGACCAGGCTGGCCGCCGCCAGGCCGTAGCGGTTGGAGGCGTCAATGGTCATAAGCGGATCCGCCAGCCCCTGCCCCCGCACCCGCTCCGTCTGCTCGGTGTGGTACTGGATCATGGCCGGCGTGATCACCATTTGATGGCCGCCCGCTCCGCTGCTTGTGATCGTGTTCACCGGCTCGGTGATCTTGGTCCCCGTGGCGTTCTCGTTGTTGTGCATGGTCAGCGGGGCAAGGAGGGGAGAGGCCACACCATACCCATGTTTGGCCGTGACGGTCTGGAGCGGGTCCGCTGTGTTCTGCCCCCGGAAGTCCCCGGCGTGGTTTACCACCACCAGGAACGGCTCCGGGGCCTTGATTGCGAACTTGTCCACCCCTCGGATCACCCTCCGCATGGTGTTGGGCCGTAGTGGCCGCTGGGCGGAAAGGCCGTATTTCTCCCGGATGGCCTCCCGTGTGTCGAAGACGGAAGGACAGGGCAGGCCCCAGTCTATGACCTCCGCCGCGCTCCTCCATGGCTTTTTCCGCCCCTCCAGCACCTCCCGGCTGCCCGCCGGCGCGTGTGTCGGCTCCGGCCACACAATGGGCGCGCCGTCACACCTTGCCACCAGGAAAAACCGTTTCCTGGTCGTTGGCGCCCCGTAGTCCGCCGCCACCAGTTCCCGCCATTCCACGGCATACCCCAGGGCCTCCAGTTGCGAAAGCCATTTGCGGAAGGTCTGTCCGGCCTTGGATTTCACCGGGTGGCCTTTCCGTACAGGCCCCCAGGTCTGGAACTCCTCCACGTTCTCCAGGATGATCACCCTGGGCCGCACGGTCCCGGCCCACCGCAGAACGATCCAGGCCAGGCCCCTTATGTTCTTGTCCACCGGCTTTCCGCCCTTTGCCTTGGAAAAGTGCTTGCAATCAGGGGAGAACCACGCCAGCCCCACAGGGCGCCCCTTTGACACCTCGCGCGGGTCCACGTCCCACACGCTTGCCTGGTAATGCTCCGTAAATGGGTGGTTTGTTTTGTGCATGAGTATGGCGTCCGGGTCGTGGTTGATGGCGATGGTCACGGGTCGGCCGGTGGCCAGTTCGATCCCCGTGGACGCTCCTCCGCCGCCGGCGAAGTTGTCCACAATGATCTCCTCCAGGAAGTTGATCTGCGCCCCGCTCATTCCCTCGCCGCCTCTCTTAATGCGTTCACATACTTTTCCGCGTTTTCCTTTGCCCTGCAGTACGGGCAATTCGCGCCCCATTCTCTGCGGAAAACTCCCCCACATTTTCCACACACCAGGGTGTCGTCCACTTCTCTGGCCAATCGTTCCATGAACCCCCGCAGTTCCACGGCCCACGTTATGTATAACTCTCTGGCGTAAATGTTGGCGGCCAGTTCATCCGCCATTTCCATGGCCTCCCGTCGCGGAACCAGGATCGCGTGGTTTTCCCGCGTCCGTTTTCCCGGTTCCGCCCATCCGGCCCGTTTGGCGTCCATGTACTTCCACTCTTTTTCGCGGGCCTCTCTGTATGCCTCCACAAAGTTTTTCACCGCAGTTTCCCTCCCATCATATCCAGGTACAGGGCGCAGTCCTTCCCGATCCTCTGGCAGTACGCCCATTCCACCATGGCGCCCCGGCTCTCGCGGTAGTCCGGCAGGAACACGGCCAGATCCGCCGCGTCCACCATGGCCATGCAGATCCGCATATAGTCCACATCGTCCAGGCCGTCCGGCAGCGTGGCCGGGTTCAGGACCACGTGGCCCGCCTCCTTCAGGGCCTTGGCGGCCTCCCGGAACTTTGCCCGATACCGCCGATCCCCGGTGATCTTTCCGGCTATGTAAACTTTCATCGGCTTGCCTCCTATTCGTTGAAAACCTCGAAATATTCCTGGTATGGGTAGCCCGTCATTTCGTGCCACCCGGCCCTGCAGGTCGCCCCGTCGTCGAACTTATACAGCACCGCGCCCTTTCGCGCTTTCGGCTCCTTCCTCCAGGAGGAGGAGGAAACCACCTTGTAGGTGATCACCGGCTTGTCCATGTTTTGGGTCTTGCTGTACCGCTTTCCCCGCTTCCCGATCTCCCGGTACTTCTCCATGGTGGACCGGCTTTCCTTCATCAGGTAGGCCGCCAGTTTGGCGTGGTTCCCCCGGCGGTCCAGGGGCTTGAAACTGATACCCCCGCCGCCCCTTGGGACTTCCTCCCAGGCGTCCCCGATGATCTCCGGGTCCATCCGGCTTATGATCACGTGAATATGCGGGTTCGTCATGCGCTTGGTTTCTATCACCACCACGGCCTTGTACTTGATCCCCTTTTTCCTGCAGGCTTTCCGCAGGTTGGCCAGGAATGTGGCCTTGTCCTCCAGGATCTCCTCAAAGGTCGTGTCCTTTGCGTAGTAGTGCAGGACGGCGTGGAGATCTCGGTGGTCAAAGTTGGCGTTCAGATCCCAGCGCAGGTGTTCCTCTGCCACCCGCTCGTTGATCCGGGCTTGCTTTTCCGTGGTCGTCCCTTTGTTGGGTCCCCGCTGGACCCCCTTGGTGTGAACCCGGAAGGATTGCATTTTCCTGTGTTCGACGGTCCGGCCAGCCTGCACCATCCTGTGTACGTATGGCATGGTGCCCCCTCCTTTACGGGTGCTGGTCACTTTACTAATGCCTCTTACCGGCGCTTACGGGGCCGTGGCCCCGCCGAAAAATTATCCGTTGCGAACCTCCCGGGGAACTGATATAATATAGGTATCCGGGACGGTTTCGCCGTCGCTTATATCGCCACCTGCGCCGTGTTGTCAGCACCAGGCGCAGGTGGCTTTCATTTTCCTAAAAATGTATGTTGTGATCAGATACCCCCCCCCGCCGAACAGGGACATTTGCGCGGTGTGCTGCTGGAACCGCTTTTCTTGTGCCTCGAAATATTCCGGGTCGATCTCATACCCGATAAAGTCCAGCCCGGCGTCCCACGCGGCGATCCGGCTTGACCCGCTCCCCAGGTGGGTATCCAGGATCCGGTCCCCTTGCTTTGCATAGTGTTGAAAAATCCAGGCATACAGCGCCACCGGCTTTTGCGTTGGGTGTATCCTTCCGGCCTGGGCGGAGGATAGCGCCACGCGCTTGCTCGGTCTGTCAAAACTGGTCCAGGCCAGTTCAAAGGAGGCAAAGGACACTTCACTGGAAAATCCCTTGTCCCAGCAGATCCAGCACGAACTATCCGCCGCTGGGATCAGGCTCACAAAATGGTTGGCCCCGAAAATGATCTGGTTTTTTGACACCCGCACCAGTTCCGTGAAGTATTCCGGCGGCGGTGGCGTGTCGTCCCAGGTCACTTTTTTGTATCCGCTCGGCCGCTCACCCTTCCGCCGCCCCATATTGTTGCTTATCCTGATCCCATAGGGCGGATCCACCACGGCCAGGTCGAAACATTGATCCGGCATGGACCGCATGGCCTCCATGCAATCCATATTAAAGGCCCGGTTCTCCATGGGTCCGCACCTCCATTTCTGCCGCCAGTTCCTCAATGGTGGCCGCCGCGCTCTCCAGTTCCCGGGCCAGCAGGTCACGGCCGAAACGGTCCCGCTGGTGCATGGCCTCCAGGCGGAGGTCGGCGGCCTGCTGCAGGTATGGGTTCCGGCTCTCGGTCCTCACCGGCCCGGATCCTGTGTGGATCAGCCCCAGCCACCACGTCGGGCTGTTCCGCTCCGCCTCATGCGGGCAGGCGTCGCAGTTCTCCGCCTCGCACTTGTCGCAAAATTCCCGGTGAAAGGCGTCGTCCCATGGACCCTCCAGGCAGGGGAGGGACCCCAGGAACGCTCCCAGGACAGCAGGGGAGGCGGTGATCCTCTCAAACTCCGTCATAGTCACCCCTCCTTCTTGTGCAGGTCCACGCTTTCCAGGGCCTCCCACACGGTCCGCTCCCAGTCCCACGCCCAGGTGGTTTTTCTGATTGCGCCCAGCATGACGGTTTCCCCGTCGTGGCTCCAGGTCAGCGCCCGGCCTCCAGAAATGGCGGCCGTCCCCATTTCCGCCGTGGCCCGCTCCACGATGGCCAGGGCGGTGGGGTCCACACCATACGCCTGGCGGCCGTTCACCTCCTGGAATAACTGATACCCCCGGAAGGTGACGGGGACATAGGAGGCCATGCTGGCCGCCTCTCCGCCCATCCACCCGGCCACGTCGTCGCTCACGATCCCGGCCATGACGGCCTGGGGTTGGTCGTCCTTCTCGATGGCCATGGCCTCGCCGTCGTCCGGGATCATGCCCATGTGTTCCACGATGATGGCCAGCGCCTTGCGTGGAAGTTTGGTCCACAGGCACCGCACGAACCACCCTTCCGTGTAGATCGTGACCTCCCCGCCCTGGTTCAGGACGGTGTACCCGCTATGTCGGTATGCTGCTTTTATGGCCTTTACCAGGCCCTTTTCCTCGATGATCACCAGCCTGTCCTCCTTTATTTAATATGTATAGGCATTTTGGCCACCGGCTCCGCCGGATCGGCGGCCCACACCTCTGCGTCCAGGATTGTCGCCCAGTCGCACCGCCACACCTCCGCCGCGTTCAGGATCGCGGCCAGGTTGGAGGTGTGGGGCACCACGATGGACCCATGGGCCGGGTGGACCACCCTGGAGCGGCCCGGGGCCTGCCAGCGGTGGAACCTGGCCCGCGCCACCGCCTCGCATCTGGTCTGCTCCCGGCTCCCCTCGTTGAAATTGAACGGTTTCAACCCAGCACCGCCTCCCAGCGGTTCGCGGCCTCCATGACCTTTTCGGTGTACTCCGTGGAGGTGACGCCGGCCTCCCACGCTTGGAGCGCCCCGGCCGGCCCCATGTTGTAGGCCATAAGGGCCTTTTCCGGCTCCCCATAGTTGGCCATGTGGGTCCCCAGCAGGTAGGCCCCGCAGATGATGTTACCGGCCGGCGTGGTCGGGTCCTCCCCGGTTTCTGCCTCCAGGTTGATCCAGTATGTATTCTGCGGCCCCGGGTTTAACTGCATGATCCCCACCTCTCCCACGGCGCCCACGGCGTCCATGTCGAAGTGGCTTTCCACCTCCGCCACGGCCAGGGCCAGGGTGTAGGGGCACCCGTATTCCGCGCAGGCGGTCCGCATAACGTCCTGGAGGTCGTAGGAAAGCGGGATCTCCTCGGAGAAATACCCCTGTTCCAGCAGGGCGGCCTCGATCTTCTCCGCCTCCAGCGGATCCTCCCCCAGGACGGCCGCCGGCGTGGTAATTGGCGTGACGGCCACGGGATCCGGCAGGATCGTTTCCGGTTCGTCAGCACCTACGGCCGCGCAGGCCATAGCGACGGCCCACACCACAGCCAGGACCAGGGCGGCCATGCAGGCCAGGGCGGTGATCCGGCGGCGCCGGACGATACGCCGGCGGCGCTCATTCCGGCGGCGGCTGGCCTCCCGGCGCTCCGCCTCCGCTTGCTCCTGTGCCCGCACTCTCTCCTGTTCCTGCTGCTCCCGGGCGGCGGCCCGCGCCCGTCGTCTGGCCGCCTCCGCCATTTGATCCTCCCGGCGGTGCCGGACCTCCATGGCGCCGATCCGGCGTTTCAGGTCGTCCACGTCTGCCGCCACACCCTGGTACTGCTCCATGGCCCGGCGGTACTCTTTTGCTTTTCGTTGGCTCATTTCCTGGACCCTCCCGTGAAAAATACTCGCTTGACCTCATAGGGGAGGCCATAGCGCCGGCGGCCGCACTTGTCGCAGGTGATCTTCTCGGACCGTCCGGGCAGTTGCTTGACCTCCCGATCCTTCCGGGCGGCGGTTTCCACCGCGCAGGGCTTGCAAAGAACCTTTTTCATTCCTCCTCCGCCTCCCGTTCATCCACCCAGGCCGCGCACATATCCGCCTGGTGGAGGCGCCACACCCACGGGGTGGCCTCCATGGCCGCCGAAAGGGCGCGGCCGTCACCTTTCACCGCGTTGTCATAGGCCCCCATGTGCCACCGGATGGCCAGCGCCTCCTCCGGCTCCAGGTCCATGTGCCGCTGGATCAGGTACAGACTTTTCTCACCGTGGCCCAGGGGGATGGGGTCCCGGAACGCATACGTTTGGTAGCCCTCCCAGTATCCGGTTTCCGGGTTCTTCCTCCGGCGGGTTTCGGTGTGGTAGCAGTTCACCTTGCACACGTCGTGCAGCAGGGCCAGGACGGCCACCGTTTCCTCCACGTCCTCCGCCAGCAGGTCGGAGGTGGTGGTCCCATAGGTTTCCACGCACACGATGGCCCGCAGGCGGTGGTACACGTTCAGGGAATGGTCCAGCAGGCCGCCAGGGTGCGCCCCGTGGTGCCTTGTGGAGGCGGGGGCCTCGAAAAAGTCCGTTTCCCGCTCCAGCCACGCCAGGAGGGCGTCCGCATAGTCCCGCTGTACCCGCTCGGTCCAGATCTTCAAAAACTCCGCTTTTCTGTCCATGGTCTATACCTCCACACCTTGAAAGGTTTCTTTGATGGTTTTCCCGCGCACCTCGAAAGCCACGATATGGAACCGCCCCCGGGGGTGGATATAGTCCACACGGCCCCGCATGGGCCGCCGGATGGCCTTTCCGCGCGCCTCCTCGAATATGGTTTCCGGCGTCCGCACCACTTCCTGGCCGATCTCCAGCCGGGCCGGGCGCCGCCTCCGTTCGTTCATTGGTTCCTCCTATTCCGCCGGCGGAACCTCGTTCCCCCATGCGTCCCACCCCGGGGCGCGGTCCCGGGCGAACAGTTCCAGCCGGGGAACGTCCCCCAGCAGTTCCACGATCCGCCGGCGCGTTTCGTCTGGTTTCTTGCTGTGCCCCTCAAAAGGGGCCTCGATCACCTGGTGGACCCGGTGGCTGTGGACCTGCTCCCGGGCCTTGAACCCCGGGGACACCCCCAGCAGGCAAACCTCCGCGTTTGCCCTGGTATAGGCGCCCATGCCCCAAAAGTTCCCGCCGTTCTTCCGGTTCTTTTTGATCCACACGAAAGCGGCGGTTTTGTAGGTGAACCCCCACGCCTCCAGGACTTTGATCGCCTCCGCGATGTTTGGGAAAGTTGCCCACATGAAACAGGCGGCCCCCCCCCCGCAGATTTTCTTCACTGGCAATTTGCATATATCCTCGGTTGTCATGGTCTGGTAGTGCTTGGCGGCGTTTCCCCGGCTCTTGGCCGTGGTCCCGTGCTGCCGGTACTCCCATGGGGGATCTGCATAAATCACCTGGTATTCCTTATCAGGTAGCGGGAGAAAGTCCGCCATTGTCGGCACCCCTTTCTATCCGCCGGCGCTCCGCCGCCGTAGTGAACTCCTCCACCATGCCCCGCTCCCGGAGGTCCTGCAGGTCCAGGTTGTAGACGTTCCTGCTTACCGTCTTTCCGGTTTCTCCGTCCCGGATCTCGATAGATAGGAGGGGGCGCCCCATGCAGGTGGAGAAAAAGGCGTGGGCCTTGTTCCATTCCGGCGTGATCCAGTCCAGGGCATAGTCCGGGGTGCGCGGATACTTCACAAAGATGGTCCCGCCGCGCATGGGCGGGAGATTTTCCACATATCCCGCCACCAGTGTGTAAAGTTTGGTTTTGTTCGCCGTCAGCCTCAACATTTACAGGACCTCCTCCCGATACCAGGCCAGGATCCGCTTGGCGTACTTCTTCCGGGTTCGCTTTTTCTTTGTGTGCCGGTAGCGATAGGCCAGGGGGCGGTTGTAGACAGAGGCCCACCGCATGGCCTCTTGGAACTCCAGCGCCACCCTGGCGGCCTGCCATACCCTGGCCAGCGCCTTTCCGGCCCGCTCTATGGCCGTACATACCGCGTCCCATGCCCCCGTCAGTGACTTCACGGCCTCGCTGGCTTGCTCCAGTGTGATGGTCATGGACCCGCCGGAGATCACGGCCGGCGGCATGGCCTCCGCGGGTTCTTCCGCCACCAGGGAGATCTCCTGGATCTCGCCGTATGCGATCCCCACCGGCTGGCCGTCCATGTAAACCGCCAGCGGGCCGGTGTTCTTTTCGTCAGGTCCCACTTGGCCAGCCCTCCCCGTGTTCATAGCCCAGGAGGATATTGTGGGCAAGACTGCTCATGTCCTCCTGTAACGCTATCAGGTGCAGCAGGGTGGTGTATGAAATGCCCTCCGCCTCCAGGTACTCCCGGAACGTCTTGGCCTCCTCCACGGCCTCCCTGATCGCCCTCTGCTCCCTCGCGGCGTCCTTGGCCTCTCTTTTGGCGTCCTCTGCCTCCATCTTCATCAAAAGTCGCCTCATTTTTTCGTTTCGATCCTCCAGGATCTTCCGAAAAGCCCTGCGCCCTTTGGGTTCTTCTTGTCCCATGCGGTTCTCCTTTCTGGCGTCCTTACTGGCCCGCCGCCTTGCCGTCGGTGGGCTTTCCGGCTTTTCTGCCCCGCCGCTCCAGGGACTGCTGCACCTTCCGCTGGGCAAGTTCCGCGCTGTACCGCAGGCGCTGGTCCGGCAGGCGCGTCCCGTCCCGGCCCCGGGAAAGTTCCGTATAAACCACGTCCAGGGACTTCCCGACGGTCCCGGCGATCTCTTTCGGGGAGTATCCCTGTTCCCATAGCCTTTGAATTTCCAGGCGGTCCCCGATGGTTCTAAAAGCATAGTCGGCCATGTCCTCACCTCCAAACGGACAAAAAAATTAGGTCACACTCGGTCGATTGACCTTGTGTAACCTAATAGTAATGTCTGCCGAGCTTTAGCTCCCGCCCTTTCTTGCTTGACTTATATGCGGCAACTGATATAATAAAAATAACAGGAATTTCCTGATTTTATTACTTGTATGACGAGAGAGGGGAGAACTGATGAAAAAGCTATTTGCACTGATGCTTGGTTTGCTATCCTGTATGCTGCTCTGCCTGTCTGCCAATGCAGTAGAGTTGTATGTCGACACAGAATTGGTGCAGACAGATGTGCCACCGCAGTTGGTAGGTGGTCGTACGCTTGTGCCGATGAGGGCAATTTTTGAGTATCTGGGTGCAGAGGTCGCATGGGACAACGATACCCGCACAGCTACCGGTACACTGAATGACATGGTTGTTACGATTCAAATTGATAATACAACTGCCTACGTCAACGATGTGCCGTACACACTGGATGTGCCCGCACAGATTATTGGAAACCGAACTATGGTGCCAGCACGCTTTGTTTCGGAATCTCTTGGCTGCGTCGTCACATGGTACAATGAAACACAGACCGCAGCAGTTGCAAATAAGACAAAAGGTGAGCATATCTATGTGACGAAAACAGGAAAACGCTACCACTATTCCAGTACCTGCAATGGTGGTACTTATTATGAGGCAACGTTGGCCGAGGCGATGGGGCGAGGCCTAACTCCCTGTGACAAGTGTGTGCTGACAAAGAACTGATTTTAATTGACATAACGTGCAACCAAGGGAGGGCGGGAGCTTGTGCTTCCGCCCTCCCTTGCTGTGTTCACTTTTTGTGAGGTGCGATGGCTCAGATGACGTTATACGCCTTGAGGAGCTTTTCGATGTCGGTGCCTTCGATCTTGCCGAGGGCCTTCTTGACGGCCATCTTTTCCATGAAGCCCATGTCCATGTCGGTGGCCTTCTTGCCGTCGCGCAGCTTGACGGTCGCGTTCAGAAGGTCGCGCACATCATAGACGCTGCCCCAGACCTCGGGCACGCCGCGGTCGACGTTCAGCAGCGTATAGACGG
>ERZ827512.586-NODE-586-length-45941-cov-52.962385_pt1 | contig 45941 bp, 36 predicted proteins | sample MGYA00519916_ERZ827512 | MGnify/ENA primary metagenome ERZ827512 (study PRJEB31778, sample SAMEA3449335) | human gut metagenome | biome: human gut; feature: human-associated habitat; material: faeces | place: United Kingdom | collected 2010/2012 ... | reverse complement strand
CTGACGAAAAATCCATTCGCCAGCCGACCACCTCATTTGTGCGGTGTTACCTTAGAAGCGCGAATTCCGAAAATCTGACGACTTCCAATAAAAGTCAAGCTGGGTAGGGGAAAACGAAGGGGTCAAGGGGGCGATCGCGGACTTCGTCCGTTTCCATTGCCCCTTGTCGCCTCCGCAGAGGCGAAATCCCTGCTTGCGGAAAAGTCATGCTATGTCTGGAAGACCAGCGCTGCGGTCGCGCCAATGGGCGCGACAATGTGCAAGTGATGGATAGAGCAGCTTGGGGGGCGCTCCTGCGGGAGCGCAAAGTTACTGGCAGGGACGCTTCGCTGCCTGCGCCTTGTTGGCGACTTCCTTGGAGTTGAGCGCCCGAAAAACAGTTGGGGCGTTGCCCCAAACCCCACCAGAGGCGCCGCCTCTGGACTCCGCAAGGGGGATTCCCCCTTGACCCTTTTTTGCGTCCAGGCTTGAGCGCGTTCCCCTGCTATCCTTTATCCCTAATCCGCCTATCCTTTCCCATGCATTATAGCAAAAAATCCTTCCACTAACAACCCTTAGCCGAAGCGCCCTGTGATATAATCCTCCGTCCGCTTATCCCGCGGCATCGAGAACAGCTGATCCGTCGCCCCAACTTCCACCATATCCCCTAACAGGAAGAATGCCGTTGTGTCCGCGATGCGCAAAGCCTGCTGCATGTTATGCGTCACAATCACAATGGTGTACTTCCCCTTCAGCTCCATGCACAATTCTTCAATCTTGCTCGTGGAAATCGGGTCAAGCGCCGAGGTGGGTTCGTCCATCAGCAGCACCTCCGGTTCAACCGCCAGCGCACGCGCAATGCAAAGCCGCTGCTGCTGCCCGCCGGAAAGCCCCAAAGCACTCTTGTTCAGGCGGTCTTTCAGCTCGTCCCAAATGGCGGCGTTCCGCAGGCTGCTTTCCACAATTTCGTCCAGCTGTGCCTTGCGGTGGATGCCATGCGTGCGCGGGCCGTAGGCAATGTTGTCGTAGACGCTCATGGGGAAGGGGTTGGGCTTCTGGAATACCATGCCGACGCGCTTGCGCAGCAGGTTCACGTCCATGCTGCCGTAAATGTCCTCGCCGTCCAGCGTGATGCTGCCCTCGACGCGGCAGTCGGGGATGAGGTCGTTCATGCGGTTGAGCGTTTTCAGCAGCGTCGATTTGCCGCAGCCGGACGGCCCGATGAACGCGGTGATTTTGCCGCGCTCAATGTCGAGGTTGATGCCGTGCAGGGCGTGGAATGCGCCGTAGTAGAGGTTCAAGTCCTTGATAGCGATTTTTACGTCCGCGGGCGTATCATCCGGATGTGCGGTTTTGTTCTTGATGGCTTCCTGCATGTCGATAATCATGATGCTTTTCCTCCGATTTTGCGGGAAATCAGGCTGGACAGGCTGTTCAGCCCCAGCACGAGCAGCAGCAGCACCACGCCCGTGGCGTATGCTTGGTCGTAATGCAGCCCCTCCAGCGACAGCTGATACATATGCACCGCCAGCGTGCGCCCGGAAGAGAGAAGAAAATGCTTTGGCATGTCCGCGACCGTGCCGGCGGTAAACAGCAGGGCGGCGGTTTCACCCACGATGCGGCCAATCGCCAGCACCACGCCGGAGAGAATGCCCGGCATGGCGGGCGGCAGCACGATTTTGATGACCGTGCGCAGTTTGCCCGCGCCTAAGCCGAAGCTGCCCTCGCGGTAGCTGTCCGGGATGGAGAGCAGCGCTTCTTCGGTCGTGCGCAGAATCAGCGGCAGCACCATGAGGGAGAGCGTCAGCGCACCGGAGAGCAGAGTCAGGTTGATGCGCAGGGCGGTGAAGAACACCATGCCGAACAAGCCGTAGATGATGGAGGGAATGCCCTGCAGGGTCTCGGCGGTCAGGCGGATGGTACGCACCAGCGGCGAGTTGCGCTTGGCGTACTCCGCCAGATAAATCGCCCCGCCCACGCCAATCGGGATAGCGACAAGCAGCGCAACCAGCGCAATCAGCAGCGTGTTGATGATGGCAGGCAGCATCGACTGATTTTCCGTCGTGTATTTCAGGCTGAACAGCTCCGGCGTCAGGTGCGGAATGCCCTTGACAAGCAGGTCAATGACGATGGCAAGCAGGGCGAAAATCGTAATCAGCACCGACAGGCGGCACAGCAGCCGCAGCAGCGCGCTGGCTGGATGACGCCGCCAGCGGTTGCTTTCATTGCGGAAGAAATTCCTGATGGGATGCGCGCGGTACGCGGGGACGGTCATCATTGCTGTTCCCTCCTTTTCAGCACGGAGAAGGAAGCGTTGATCAGCAGAATAAAGACGAACAGCACGATGCCGGCGGCAATTAGCGCTTCGCGGTGCAGCCCTTCGGCGTAGCCCATCTCGATGACGATGCCGGAGGTGAGCGTGCGGATGCCGCTGAGCAAATCGGAGGTCAGGCGCGGCTGATTGCCGATGACCATCTTGACCGCCATTGCCTCGCCGATGGCGCGGCCAATCGCCAGCACAACCGACGCCAGAATGCCGGATTTCGCCGCCGGGACAGTCGCGCGGAACACACTGCGTTCATCTGTCGCGCCCAGCGCCAGCGAACCCTCGTAGTAGGAGTTCGGCACGGCTTTGACGGCGGCGGAGGTCAGCTGGATGATGGTCGGCAGAATCATGATGCCCAGCAGCAGCGACGCGGTCAGGATGCACTGCCCGCGCCCGCGTCCGCCGAACATTTCGCGGATGAGCGGCACGAGCGTCGTCAGCCCAAAGAAGCCGTAGACAATCGACGGCACGCCCGCCATCAGCCCAATCATCGGCTCGATGATTTTGCGCAGGCGAACCGGGCAGAAGCGCGCCAGATAAATCCCCGCGAGGATGCCGACCGGCGCGCCGAAGAGCAATGCGCCGCCCGTGACGTAGAGCGAGCCGACAATCATCGGCAGGATGCCGAAAATATTGTTCGCGGGCTTCCACGTCGTCCCGGACAGGAACGCGCCCAAATCATATTTCGTAAAGAACGGCAGTCCGTTCAGAAACAGAAAAACGCAGATCAGCGCGACGGCCGCGATGGAGAACGCCGCTGTCGCCGCAAAGACCCAGCGCATGACCTGCTCCTTGACTTTCATGTCGATTGATTCCTTCTTTCTTCATGCTTTCCCGCTATTTAGGATAGCACGGGAATGTAAAATGCGCGGGCGGGGGAATGTAAAGAGCGTGTAAAATCACAAGCACAAAAAATCCTCAATCTGTTGATTTTGTGTTATTTATATGATATAGTAAGAATAGGTAAGGTGCGTTGCTGTGAAAGGAGGATACATTATGAAGAAATATGCCAAACTTCTCTGTGTGGCGCTTTTGTCGATTAGCTTGAGCTTTTCTCTTGCAGCGGCTGAACCGTCACAATGTGAGAACTGTGGACAGAAGAGAATGTTTATCGTTTCTTGTGGCGCGTTTAGTCGTTGGAAGCAAGAATCAGCTGCATGTGCAAACAACTATAAATGCACGAAAAGAACGTCTTTATATACGACGATATATACTTGTGTTGACTGCGGCTGGAGTACCATTTCTGGAACACATGAGCATATGGTAGAGCATACGATTTGTGAAGACGAGTTTGTTTGTCCGCTCGGAGATGAATGATTGTGCGGTGGTGCCTTAAGGCGGGATAATTGACTGTAACGCACCTTGCTTTCCTAAGGAGGTATGCTGATGAAGAGAATTTTGGCACTTGCGTATTTAGGGTTCATGCTTTTTTCGCTTTCATCAACTGCAGAAAATGCAATATCAATCAATTTCTTAGGCAATGAGCAGGAAGATGCGCGATTTTACTTTTTAGAGTGCAGAGAAGAAATATTAAATGAAACAAAATATAAAATATTCTATAAAAACGCAAATATTACGGTAGAAGATTTGTCACTTCTGACGAATCGAGAGTACGATGCTGTTCTGCTCTATCAGAAGGTGCTGCAAGCAGCAGTGGAAAGAGATCTGCTGCTGCCTATAAATGATACTGCGTTGAATCACGATTGGACTGCGCTTGCTGTTTATTTGTCAAAAGATGATGTAATGTATGGACTGCCATACTATTACATAGCGAATCTTTTTTCTCTGGATGATACGCTTGCATACCGTGCGAATTTTCAGTTTCCGCAGTCTGCGGGATATTCGCTGGAAACACTGCTGTGCGCTTGCAATCAGTCAGATTTATCGCAAACGGAAGACATATGCTTAATGTACACAAATCTAAAAACCCCACTATTTCTAATGCAATATTTGTCTGCACAGTACAACGAAACTGGTGATTTGCAATTCGATACTGCAGTTTTCCGTAGAACAATTTCTTGCTATGCTGAAATGCTTCGCAAAGGGTACATTATGGATTACGACGATGCTCAGCGGGTTAAGCCGATTCTGCGGTTGACACCAAATCCAGACCACTATGTACCGTTCCCTAACCTTGATGGAATGAATTGCATTGTTGTTGATTTGTATGCTTTGTGCATCCCGAAAAGCACAGCTTATCCTCAAAAGGCGCAGAACTTTCTTTCGGATTTTGCTGATGAAGTCTGCCAAAGTCAGATTGCATTAGGCAATTGGAGTCAGATGGTTTATCAATCGCCTGAAATATATGGAAACGAAATCAGAGACAAATTCCCATTTTATTCAGAAAATTTACGCCAAGAAATAATGAACGATGGCGTTCCACGCTTCCCTAATACAGAGTTTATTCGTTACTTGAATCAAACAGGCATTATCACAAACTACGTCAATCAAGAAATGACAATTGATGAACTCATCGCTGCGCTTCAACAAAAATGGGATGAAATTGAGTAAAAACGAGAAAAACAGTGTTTTTGAAGAGCCTACCCCGAATTAACACAATCTTAACCTAACCTGCCTTTCCGCCTTTACATTCCCGCGGTATCATACAGGCGTACCCAAGGAAAAAGACAAGGGCAACAGGACATCAGGAAGGTGTCCCGGACAGAAAGGAAGGTTTTTCTGCAATGAAGAAGTTTGCTGCCATCCTGCTCTCGCTCGTGCTGACGCTCACCGTCGCGCTGGCGGACTCCATCTACGTTGTTTCCCGTGAGGACGGCTCCGGCACGCGCACCGCGTTCATCGAACTGACGGGCGTTGAACAGAAGGACGCTGACGGCAACAAGGTTGATATGACCACCGTCGAAGCGGCTGTGTACTCCGGCACGTCCGAAGTCAAGACCACGGTTTCGCAGGACGTTGCTGCCATCGGCTACATCTCCCTCGGCTCGATGGATGCGTCCGTGAAGGCACTGAAGGTGGCGCGCAACCCCGAAGATGGTGCGGAAGCCGTCTATGTCGAAGCGACCCCTGAAAACGTCGCCAGCGGTGATTACGCCATCGCGCGTCCCTTCAACATCGCTTACAAGGCGGATAGCCTCTCCGCGACTGCGCAGGACTTCATCAACTGGATTCTCTCTGCCGAAGGTCAGACGATTGTGACCGCGCAGAAGTACGTCGCCAAAGAGCCGGCTGAATATCAGGCGGCGCCCGTGGCAGGCAAGATTGTCATCGGCGGTTCTTCTTCCGTCGGCCCGCTGATGCAGAAGCTCGAAGAAGCCTACGAAGCACTCCACCCGGAAGTGGACATCGAAGTGCAGATTTCTGACTCCTCCACCGGTATGCGCGGCGCTGCGGACGGCTCGTTCGATATCGGCATGGCTTCCCGCGAAGTCAAGGCGTCCGAGCTGGAAGCAGGTCTGACCCCTGTGACCATCTGCATGGACGGCATCGCGGTCATCGTGAATAACGGCAACGCGGTCGAAGGGCTGACGCTCAATCAGATTCGCGACATTTTCACGGGCGAAATCGTCGACTGGGACGAAGTCAAGTAATCAGCCAAGGACAAATCAAACGCCGAGCAGGTCGAAAGACTTGCCCGGCACTTTTCAAATACCAAGCGCAATAAAAAAACAGGCTATAGCCCATTCGCCATAGCCTGTTTTGCCTGTACCCCTTATTCCGCCGCCAGCTTCATCAGCGCCGCGGCATAAATCTTCATCGCCTTGACCATTTGCGATACGCGGATGTACTCGTTCGCCTGATGCGCCAAGTCCTCATCCTCCGGGAATGCTGCGCCGTACGCAACGCCCTGCTTGAGCACCTTCGCGTACGTTCCGCCGCCAGTAGCGTGCGGCGCGGCGGGTTCACCCGTCACCTCGGTGTAGGAGTCCAGCAGCGAGCGCACCAGCTTGCTGTCTGCCGGAACGTGATGCGATTCCTTGATTTCCAGCGAATCGACGCTAAAGCCGGGCAGGTGCGCGCGAATCGAGTTCGTCAGCGCGGACAAATCCGCCGCCACAGGGCAGCGCAGGTCGAGCGACGCCGTCACCTTGCCGTCCTTGATATGCAGGATGCCCATGTTGCACGTCAGCGCGCCGGAAATCTCGTCCGAGCACGCGCAGCCCAGCGACGCGCCGTCGTGCTCCATGCCGACTGCGTCCGCCAGCGTCTTCAGCGCGCCGGTCACGCCCATCTCGCGCAGGAGCACCAGCATCATGCCGATGGCGTTGCGGCGGCCTTCGGGATACGCGCTGTGGCCGGGGATGCCCTCCGCCGTCACCCACACGCCATCCGCGGTCACCTCCGCCGTGTAGGGAAGCCCGGTCTTTTCGGCATAGGCCGCCACCTTGTCGGCAACCTCCTGACCGCCCGCGATAAGCGCCTTGGATTCGCCGGGGATGACATTCACGCGCTCACCCGTCCACAGCTGCTTGACCTGCAGGCCGTCCTCCGCGAGTTTGCTCGTGAAGAAGCCGTGAATCATGCCCTTTTCGGTGTTGATGATAGGGAAGGAAGCGTCCGGGGAGAAGCCGACTTCCGGCATTTCCGTGTGCGCGCAGTAATACGCCATGTCTTCCCAGTCGGATTCTTCGTCACAGCCAAGAATCAGACGGATGGACTTCTTCAGCGGAATGCCCGCTGCCTTGATGGCGTTCATGGCATACAGCGCCGCCAGCGCCGGCCCCTTGTCGTCGCTCGTGCCGCGCGCGAAAATCTGGTCGCCCACGCGCGTCGCGGTGAACGGCGGGGTCGCCCAGTTGTCGCCCGCCGGAACAACGTCGAGGTGTCCCAGCACGGCGATGGCTTCTTCCGATTCGCCCGGCAGGGTGATATCGCACGCATAGCCGTCGAAATCGCGGGTTTCATAGCCGAACGCCTTTGCGTCCGCCATGGCCACATCCAACATCCGGCGCACATCCTTGCCAAACGGCGCATCGGGCGTGGCTTCGCCCTTCACCGACGGCACTTCCACCCAGCGGCACAGCTGAGCGGCATAGTCCTCCGCGTGCGCATCCAGATAAGCAAATACTTTTTCGTACATGGGAAAATTCCTCCTTATGCTGAAATCATGGGGTCGAGAATGATATTTCGCGGTTGCAGGCGAAAATTCCTGCTTGATGGAAGATAAAAAGTTAAGAAGGACTAACCGTACGCTTAGCCCTTTCTCTTCTTTTAGTCGCCGTAGTCCGGGAGCGGGGGGAAATCCCGCCCTGACAGCTGCATCAATTCACCCACCGTCACCGGGCGCAATCCCTTTACGTTAATCCAATTATCCAGCGCCTTATCCAGCACCTCCGCTGTATGATACCCATTGATATGGAACTGTACCACGCACCCGCTCGTCACCCGGTCGCTCGTCACGCGGTACACCATCTGATACACCTTATCCTTATACGCGTCCGACCAGTCGCACGCGTCAATTGCGAACAGGCAGTCCTCTACGCCTTCCGCGCGGGCAATGGCGGTGACGATGCTGTTCGTCGCGCCCAAATGAGCACAGAACAACCGCGGCCGTACGCCGAAAGTCTCTTCGCACAGGTCGTTCAGCTCGCGGATGTTCTCCTGCACACGCGCGTAGGAGACTTCGGTCATGTTGATGAGGTTGTTGCCGTGGCTGCCAAGCTCGTGGCCCGCATCAATGATGCGCTGGATGCGCTCCGGGTTGCGGCGCACGAAATCGCCCGTGACGTAGAATGTCCCCTTCACGCCGTATTTGTCCAGCGTGTTCAGCATGTCAGTCAGCTGCTTTTCTGATGCGCCGCTGCACACAATCATCACACCGACAGCGGGTTCAGAGGGGGTCAAACGGGTGACACGCGGCAGGCTGATGTCCGAAAACGCAGCGAAGGAATCTGTTTCGTTCACTTTCTCGCCGTCCAGCCAGACGGACAGCTTGTTGCCGCCCAGCATGTCCTCCGTCACATAGACCGAGAAGGTCAGGTCGTAGCGCGGATTGCGCCAGAACGCGCGCTCCAGCACTTCGCCGCGGTGATTGCGCAGCTCCAGATACTTCTCCGGCACAGTTGCGCTGTTTTTGTTCTTGCACGATACGGTGATTTTGATTTCGCGGTCGAGATACCCGACGTAGAATCCGCTCTTGAACGTGACAATCGGCGCAACGGCGGGGGTCGTGTCCTCTTCGTTCTCCTCCGCGAACGCAGCGCCGCCCAGCAGCATCAGCACCATCAGCAGCAAACTCAGCAGTTTCTTCATTTTGTTACTCCTTTTTATCCAACTTTCGTCCGTGGAAACTATGTTTGCAAATGGAAAGTTACCTTAAACCTGCGGGCGCACAACCACCTGAGCGCCTTCCGGCACCAGCGTCGGTTCAACCACAAACCCCGCCGGGACGGACAAAATCCGCAAACTGTCCATGTCCTCCAGAATTCGCTGATTGAACTTCGTCACGCGGCAGCCCTCGATGAACGCGGGGATGACAAGTTCCGTATCCGAACCGATGTACTCAATGACCGAGTAGGTGCTGCCCTTCTCTGCCTGTCCCAGATACGAGCCGACGATGAGCGTATCGCCCTCTGTCATCAGCCCCAGCCCGACGCGCAGGTCACGTGCATAGGCGCTGAAGGGGGCGGGGAGGGTCAGCGCGTTCAGCCGGGAACAGCCCGTCAGCGCGTCATGCCCGATTTCGCGCACGGTTGCGGGAATGGCGAGTGACGTCAGGTGTGTGCAGCCGCGCAGGGCTTCGTGGTCGATGCGGGTCAGGGTGTCCGGGAGATTCAAGAATTCCAGCGACGTGCAGTTCATCAGCGCCTGCATGGGCAGGACGGTCAGCGCGTTCGGCAGGTGGACGCTATTCAGCGCGGTGCAGCCCGAAAGGACAGCGCCACCAACGGCTGTCACTGAATCGGGGAACGCGATTTCGCGCAGCGCGGTGCAGGACGCGAACGCGCGGTACTCGATGGTTTCCAGCCCGTCATTCAGCGTGATGCTTGTCAGCGCCGAGCAGCCCTCGAAGGCACTGCCGCCGATGTGGCGGAGCGTTTTAGGGAGCGTGACGGCGGTCAGGTCGGTGCGCATGATGAACGCGCACAGCCCGACGCTCACAACGGGGAGGTCGTCGAGCGTTTCCGGGAGGGTGATTTCGCCGCCTTGCCCGTAGTATTCCATGATTTCCGCGCCGGTGTCGATGGCGCGGTAGGTGTAGTCACCGCATTGCATGGTGTGTACTTCCTCATTATAGTAGTATGGATTTTGAAGCTGATTTTTTCTCCATAATGGGCTTTAGAGCAGCAGCCAGAGGGCAATGAAAACAGACGAAGTCTGCGGTCACCCTCTGAACTCCTTCGCCTTCGCCCTCTGGATGTTACTTGGATTTTATACTATTTCCAAATGAGAATGCGCCAAGATGCGCTGCGAATTTTTCGCTCTGGCTAACGGGAGTGGAATGCAGCGTAGCAGCGCTACGCTAAATGGAACGACCGGACGACAGAGCGGAAAAGGCGCAAGCAGATGGCGCAGGTGAATTTGGAAATAGTATTAGCGGGAGTTTTTTAGTTAGTGCGCAGGGTCGCTTCGCTGCCTGCGACCAAGGTGTCGGGCTTGACTTTTCCTTTGGAATGGTCACACGCCCAACAGTTGGGGCGTTGCCCCAAGCCCCATCAGAGGCGCTGCCTCTGGACTCCGCAAGGGACATTGTCCCTTGACCCTTTTTTTGCGCCCCGGCTTGAGCGCGTTTCCTTTATGGTTAATTTTCGCGGCTGAGTGCCGCCAGAACCGCGTTGCGCATCTGTCGAACCACCCGTGTCGTACCGGAATCAACCGTGTTCTGCATCGACAGAATCGTCATCTGCTGCCCGGGGAAGTTGGCAAAGTATGTTCCCAGCCAGCCATCCCAGCCGTATTCGCCCTCGCAAGCCAATCCGGCAATGCGCCCCGGTTCAGCGCAAATGCGCATCAAGTGCCCGTAGCTGTACCCGTCCAGCGAATCCCACGTATCGCGGCGAACCGCGTCTTTCAGCTGCGCCTGCGTCATGCAGGCGACTGTTGCGGGCGAGAGAATCCGCCGCCCCTCGTAAGTGCCGCCCGCCAGCAGCATGTCGGCAAAGTGGCTGTAATCTTCCAGCGTCGAAACAAGCCCCGCACCGCCAGATTCAAAGGCGGGTTCGCGGTCGTAAACGCCGACGGCAAGGTGGGTGCTTGTCCACGGCACAAGTCCGTTTTCCGTGCGCTTGTAGACGGTCACAAGGCGATTCCGCTTGCTTTCGGGAACGTAGAAGCCGGTGTCCACCATGTCCAGCGGCTCAAAAAACTCCTTGCGGAGGAACTCGCCGAAGCGCATTCCGCTGACGACCTCCACCACCGCGCCGAGGATGTCCGCGCAGGTGGAGTAGCGCCAGTGCGTGCCCGGCTGGAAGGACAGCGGCTGCTGCCCCAAGCGGTTGCAGAACTCCACCGTCGGCACGCCGCCGCCCGCAAGGATTTCCTGCGTTGCTTCGTCGAACACCTTTGCGGCGTACTGTCCCGCCGGGTCGCTGTCGGGGTAGCAGACGCCCGCCGTCATGCCGAGCAGCTCCATCAGCCACGGCGCGCGGGTCGCGGGGCGAATCGTGCCCTGCTTATCGACGACGCGCGCATTTCGGAAGCCCGGCAGATAGCGGTCTACGCCGTCCATCAGGTCAATCTGCCCACGCTCCGCAAGCAGCATCACGGCGGCGGCCGTAATCGGCTTGGACTGGCTGTACAGGCGGAAGATGCTGTCGCGGTGGATCAGCCGCCCCGACGCAACGTCGGACATGCCCGCCTGCGTATAGAGCATTTCCTCTCCGCAGCGCCGCACCAGTACGCTGATGCCTGCGCACTCCTGCGCTTCGACAGCGGAGGCGAGAATATCGGTGACTTGTTCGTGAAGGGTCATGAGAATAACCTCCTTGCATGTTTTTCAGCAATCATTCGTCGCTTTCGATGAAATCCGGCAGCTGATGCAGCGTCACAAAGCTGCTATCCCGATAAATCGCCCGCAGCGACTCCGGCGTGTTCCCCTTGCTGCTGTCCGTCAGCCAGCTGGTGTGCCACACCATGAAGTACGCCCACGGGGCCGCCGCCGCGTCCATCTCCGCGCGGGTCGGAATCTGTCCGCACTCGTGGAACACAATCGGCATCCCTGCCGGGGCAAGCGCGGCACAGCGCCGGTATAAATCCCCCTGCGCGCCGACCTTGTAGCTGTCGCCGCCGAGAATGTCCACCACGTCGTCCCCCGGATACCACGGGCGCAAATCCTCCGTCGCGTCAGAGAAGCCCAACACCCAAATTAGATTCCGCAAACCGTGAACATGCGTGTAGCGGTCGTACATCAGCCGCCACAGGCGCACGAAATTCGCCGCGCCGCCGCGTCCCCACCAGAACCAGCCGCCGTCCATCTCGTGGAAAGGCCGCCAAAGAATCGGAACGCCGTCTGACTGCAAGCGCTTGAGGTAGGGGACAGCGTGGTCAAGCCCATCCAGCAGGCGGCGGTTCGCTTCCGTGCCGTCCACAAAAGCGGAAGCCCAGTCCAGTTCGCTTTCGCGGCATTCGGGGTAACCGGAGAAGAAATCCGCGCCCGTGTGCCAGCAGATGGTGGGAATGCCACCGCGCGCCCACCAGTCCTTCGCGCGCTGCGTCACGCCCAGATAGTCGTTATCCATGAAATCCAGCCCTCGAATGGCAGGCTGACGACCGGTGACATCGGTCAGATAGCTGATTTCATGCTCAGTCGAGCGGCACCATTGGCTTTCCATCTGCCCGGTCAGGCACTTGCCGGAAAGCGATTGCAGGTATTCATAGACGCGCCGAGCGGCGGGCAGCGGATTTTCCGCGCAGAGAGGACGGAACATAATGCTTCTCCTTTGCTTTGCAGGAATCTGCTTGCAGTATAGCAGGAAATGCCCGCCTTTGCAACGGGTAGAAGGGAAAAAGGGAGGGGAAAAAGCATGGAAAATCAGGCGGCGGCAGTTGTCCAAGAAGAGGGTTTGTGCTATACTTATTATGGGTGTTTATTGGAATGCCCATGAACCAGCGGGCATCCCCGCTATGGGAGTTAATAAATGAAGCTGAAAAAATTGGAGCTGTATGGCTTCAAATCCTTTGCCCAGCGGACGGAAATCGTCTTTGATGAGGGCATAACGGGCATCGTCGGGCCGAATGGGTCGGGCAAGAGCAACATCGGCGACGCGGTGCGCTGGGTGCTGGGCGAGCAGAGCGCGAAAACCCTGCGCGGCGCGAGCATGTCCGACGTGATTTTCAACGGTACGCAGAAGCGCAAGCCGCTTTCGTACTGCGAAGTATCGCTGGTGTTTGACAACGATGACCATGCGCTGGCGATGGAAGCTGCCGAGGTTATGGTTACGCGCCGCGTCTACCGCAATGGCGAATCCGAATACTACTTAAACCGCACCGCCTGCCGCTTGAAGGACGTGGTTGACCTCTTCCGCGATACGGGCATCGGCAAAGAGGGATACTCTATCATCGGACAGGGGCGCATTGACGAAATCCTCTCCCGCAAGAGCGAGGATCGCCGGCAGGTGTTCGAGGAAGCAGCGGGCATCGTCAAGTTCAAGGCGCGCAAGGAAGAAGCGGACAAGAAATTGCAGAGGACGCTGGAAAATCTGGAGCGCGTCGATGATATTCTGGATGAGCTGACGAAGCGCCTGAAGCCGCTGGAAGAACAGAGCCGCAACGCCCGCGTATATCTGGAACTGTCCACCGAACTGAAGGATTTGGACTTGAACCTCTTCCTGATTCGCTCCGACCGGGCGCGGGCACGCTTGTCCGAACTGGAAAGCGAACTGCTGACCGTCCAGACGATTTTGGCGGATACGGAAAGCAACCTGACCGACAAGACCACCCGCCGCGACGAGACGCAGAACCGCATCGATCAGCTGGAGGAAGCCATCACGAAGGCGCGCACCGAACTGATGGAATGCGCCGAGCATGTGCACGAATCGCAGAAGAAACTCTCCGCCCTGCAAAGCCGCCGCGAGACGCGCAGCGAGAACCGCCAGCGCATCGTCCGCGAGCAGGAGGAAGCCCAGGAGCGGCTGGCGGAAATCGAGAAGGATCATGCACGGATTCAGGCGGACGTGGAGAAGCAGCACAGCCTGATTGCCGACGCGGAGCAAATCCTCCGGGCGACGCAGGACGCCGCCGAGAAGGCGCAGGCGAAGGAAAAGGAAGCGGACGCCGCGCTGGAAGCGCAGAAAGCCGCTGTCATTGACCAAATGAATCGCCTGTCCGATGTGCGCAACGACAAGACGCGCCTGAACACGATGCAGGCGCAGATGGAAACGCGTTTGACGGAGATTGAAGAATCCAGCGGGGCACTGCAGGAGCAGGAAGCTGCCCTGCGGGAAGCCTTGATTGCCGTCGAAAAGCAGCTGGAAACAGAAAATCAGCATCAGCAGCAGTGTCAGGAGAAGCTGGCGCAGGCGCGGCAAGCGTCGGATGAGGCGGATACCGCGTATGCCAATTTGCGCGCGGATGTCGAAAAGCAATCCGCCGATATGCAGGCGGCGGCAAGCCGTCATAACGTCCTGACCGAAATGACGCGCGACATGGAAGGCTACAACATGGCGGTTCGCCGCGCGATGACCTACGCCAAGCAGCGCGGTTTGACGGGCGTCAAGGGCGTACTGGCGCAGCTGATGACCGTTCCGCAGGCGTACGAAACGGCAATTGATATGGCGCTTGGCGCGGCGCAGCAGAACATTGTCACCGACACCGAAGAGACGGCGAAGGAGCTGATTAACTACCTGCGCCAGAATCGGCTGGGGCGCGCGACGTTCCTGCCGATGAGCGCCATCCGCGGCAAAACGCTCTATGGCAATGAGCGCAATGCGTTGAAGCTGCCGGGCTGCCTCGGCGTGGCGAGCGAACTGGTGCAGTGCGCGCCGGAATATCGCGGCATTGTGGAAAATCTGCTGGGGCGCACGGTGATTGCTGACAACCTCGACCACGGCATCCCGATTATGCGCGCGGGCAATCACGCGTTTCGCTTGGTGACGCTGGAAGGCGACGTGATGCACTCCGGCGGCTCGATGACGGGCGGTTCGGCGCAGTCGAAGGTGTCCAACCTGCTCAGCCGCGAGCGTGAACTGAAGGAATTGACCGCGAAGCTGCAAACCGGGCGCGCGGAACTGGACAAGTGCCGTCAGGAACTGACGCAGCGTCAGCAGACGGCGCAGGAAAAGCGGCAGAAGGTCAGCGACGCGGTGAACGCATTGCATCAGCAGGAGATTGCCGTCGCCCGCGAACAGGCGCGCCGCGAAAGCGTATCCGCCGACCTGAACACCCATTTACAGCGGATGCAGGAGACTGAGCAGGCGCGCGTGCAGCTGCATCAGTCGCTGGAGGACATTCGCCAGCAGCTGGAGACCATTGAACATCAGCGCACGGGCGCGCAGGGCGACCAGAGCGCGATGGAGCAAAAGACCATTGAAATGCAGAATGCGCTGGTCAAGGCGCGCGCGGAAGCCAGCGCGGAAAACGACCGCCTGATGGTGCGCACGCTGCAATTGTCCGACCTGCGCCACGGCTTAAGCGACTTGGAGCGCGACGAAGCCCACGCGCAGCAGGATCAGGCGCAAATCCTCCGCGAACAGGAGCGCCGCGAACAGCTGCTGCACGAGATGGACGAACTGGACGCCATTGACGAGAACGACATGAAGCGCGAGGAAGCCGAATCCGCCCGCCGCCAGAAGGAGCAGCTGCGGCAGGAGAGCGCCGCGCAGGCCATCGAGCAGCGACGTTCACAGGCGCAAAGTGACCTGCGCGACATCCTCAGCGACATGGAAAAACTGCACGAAGCCTACAACCGCGACAGCGAGAAGCTGCACAAGACCGAGCTGGCGAAGGCGCGCATCGAGGGCGACCAGAAGAATCTGCAAAACCGCATCTGGGACACCTACAAGCTGACCTACGCCGGGGCAGAGGAGTTCCGCCGCACGCCCTTCGACGAGAAGGAAAGCGACTGCCGCGCCGCCGAGCTGCAAGGGCAGATTCGCGCGCTGGGGACGGTCAACGTCGGAGCGGTGGAGGAATACGCCGAAACCAAGGCGCGCGTGGACGACCTGACCGCTCAGCAGCAGGACTTGAAGCGCGCGGAAATGGACTTGCGCGAACTCATCGAGCGGCTGCTGATTCAGATGCGTTCTACATTCGTCGAGAACTTCTCGAAGATGCAGGGGTACTTCGCCGAGACGTTCACGCGGCTGTTCGGCGGCGGTCACGCGGAACTGAAGTTGATGGATCCGGACGACCCGCTGAACTGCGGCATCGAGGTCAACGCCCAGCCGCCGGGAAAGAAATTGCAGCTCCTGTCGCTGCTCTCCGGCGGCGAACGCGCGCTGACGGCCATTGCGATTCTGTTCGCGATGCTGAAATTGAAGCCAACGCCGTTCTGCATTCTGGACGAGATTGAAGCCGCGCTGGATGACGCGAATATCGGGTATTACGCGGATTATTTGAAGGAATACTCGAAGGGAACGCAGTTTATCGTCGTGACGCACCGCAAGGGGACGATGGAGCGCTGCAACAGCCTGTTCGGGGTGGCGATGGAGGAACAGGGCGTGAGCCGGATGGTGTCGGTGTCGCTGCAGGACTATCAGGAGTAAGGGAAAACTGAAAGGGGTATCACGGCGGACAAATCCGCCTGATGAAAAGGAGGCTTTTTGCATGAGTGAAAACGAAAACAATCAGTATCGACTGCTGTCGCCTTGGGCGTATGTGGACTATGGCATCCTGTTCACGCTTCCGGTCATTGGCTGGATTCTTGCCATCGTCTTTGCGCTGAATGACGACAACCTGAATCGCCGCAACTTTGCGCGCGGTTACTGGTGCGGCGTGCTGGTGGCGGTCATCGTGGCGGTTATCCTGTCGATTGTCGGGATGGTGATGGGCGTGTCGATCATGGATGGGCTCAGCAGCTATCAGTATAACTACCGATATTGATGAAGGGCTTACCAGAAGCGAGGCTGCCTGCCGGGTGCGGGCAGTCTTTTTTGCTGCCCGGATGGCGCAAGCAGCGGAATCCTCTTGTGAGGTTCCACAACAAATTGGGATGCTTTTGTTAGGAATGCCAAAATTATATTATTCAAAAAGAGAACGCTTGAGTTTTTTTGAGGGGAGGGTAGAATGAAAGTAAGGAATCACGAGGGAGGGAAATGACGTGGAAATTCAAAGAAAAGGGCTGAATCGGGCATTTATCGTGCTGGCGGTGGTGCTTCGGCTGCTGGGCTTGATTCACGGGGCTCTTCGGTGTTGACCGCTTCTACCTCGGCTACACGGCATTGGGCGTATTGAAGCTGCTCACCGCGGGCGGCCTTGGCATTTGGGCGCTGATTGACTTCATCCGAATCGGCGTTGATTCGCTTCGTCCGGCGGATGGTTCGCCGTGGGTGGAGGAAACGCGCGACGAGAACATCCGCAGCATCGCCGCGAATATGCAGGCAATCGCCGAAAAGCTGGAGAAGCTGCAAGCGCAGAATGTTCCGGCAGAGGCACCCAAGCCGCAGACGGACGGCGAAAATCAGGAGACACACAATGTGTCGCTGAAAAAATAACTTCCTATGGCAATAACTGCAGGGCTGTCAGGCGCAGGACGCTTGGCAGCCTTTCGCGTGGGGAAAAATCCGCTTGCAAACTGCGCGAAAAACCAGTACAATAGAATCGTATCCCTGAATATCAGCATGAACGAGGTGCTTTTGATGCCTTTGTGGAAACGAACGCTGGCGGCGCTCCTGCTGGCGGTGATGATGATACTGCCCTTCGCGTCGGCGGAGGACGCGGGGGAGGCCGTGCCGGATGACAGCGTGGAGTGGACGGAGGGCGCGGCGAACATCACGCGCGATTTGACCCTGAATGATGAGGGCGACGACGTGTCCGCCCTGCAAACCGCGCTGACGGATTTGTGCTATTACAGCGGCGACGTAACCGGGCGCTACGGCGAGGCGACCAGAACCGCGGTGGAGGATTTCCAGCGAGATTTTGCCCTTGCGGTGACGGGCATGGCGGACAAAGCGACGCAGGAAGCCATCTATGCGGCGGAATACCGCCCGCTGCGGCTGGGGTGCGTGGGTGAGGACGTGCGGCAGGCGCAGATTCGCCTGATGGCGCTGGGCTACTACACGGGCAAGATTTCCGGGCGCTATCTGCCCGCGACACAGGAAGCCATCCGCCTGTTCCAGACGGCGAACGCCCTGCCGATTACGGGCGAAGCGGATGTGCAGACGCTGGAACGCCTGTTCAGCGGTGATGCCATCAGCCGGGATTCGTCCGCCGCGGCGACGCCCACCCCGTCGCCCACGCCCGGAATGCACCTCTCAGATGAAACCACCACCCCGACGCCCGCGCCGACGGTGGCGTTCGTCAAGAAACTGCAATACAACAAGTCCAAGGGCGAAGAAGTCAAGCTCGTGCAGACCCGCCTGACGGAACTGGGGTACTATTCCGGCAACATCAGCGGCAATTTTCTGGGGCACACGCGCAACGCGGTGAAGGCATTCCAGCAGCAGAACGCGCTGAGCGTGGATGGCATCGTGGGCGAAAACACATGGAACGCGCTGTTCAACGACCCGGATGTGCGTGCCGCGACCGATGATCCGAAGCCTACGCCCGAACCGACGCCTGTGCCGTTTGCCATCACGGTGGACGTCAACAATCAGGTGACGACCGTCTACGGGCGCGACGAAAACGGCGATTACACCGTTGTTGTGCGGCAGATGCTCTGCTCCACCGGCACGCGCAAGAATCCGTCGGATATCGGCACATTCACACTCAACGGGCGTACGGCGCGCTGGTGCTACTTCCCGGAGTGGGGCAGCCACGCGCAGTACTGGACGCGCATCAACTCGTCCATTGCGTTTCATTCCGTCATTTACAACACGGTCAATACCATGGATTTATCGGTCAAGTCCTACAAGAACCTCGGCAAGCGCGCGTCGCACGGGTGCATTCGCCTGACCGTTGCGGATGCGAAGTGGATTTACAACAACTGCGGGGCAGGGACGGTCGTTACGATTCGCGCCGATATGCCCGCTGACCCGGAACTCCGCGCCGCGCTGAAGCTGCCCTCGCTGAATACGAAGAACATGCTGCCCTACGTCACGCCGCAGCCGACCGCCGAGCCGGATTACCGCGTCGGGGCGATGCCGCCGCAGCCCTTCCGGACACTGAAAGTGAACAGCTCCGGCGAGGATGTGTACTGGATGCAGCGGAAGCTGACGGATTTGGGGTACTATTCGGGCAAATGCTCCGGCACATTCCTGGCAGGCACGCAGAACGCGGTGAAGGCGTTCCAGAAGGCGAACAGTTTGTCTGCAACGGGGACGGCGGATGTCAAGACGCTGAATCTGCTGTATGCGGAGGAACTGTCGGCGACGCCCACGCCGGAGGTCACGGCGGATGACCGCACGCCGGAGCCGCTGCCGACGTCGGCGGCAGGGCAGTGAGATTCCCGGCGGGCGTGATACGATTTCCAGATTCAACTGCGCCATCTGCTTGCGCCTTTTCCCTTCTGGCGTCCGCTCATTCCACTTAGCGTAGCGCTGCTACGCTGCGTTTCATTCACGTTAGCCAGAATGAAAAATTCGCGGCGCATCTTGGCGCATTCTTATCTGGAAATAGTATGAAATCCTGCGCCGCGAATTTGAAAATAGTATAAAAATAGAACGCGCTCGTCAGCGGAAAGGCTGGCGGGCGCGTTTGCATTTGCGCACAATTGACGATGCTTGAAAATTGTGCTATATTCCCCGGCGTGGCGCAGAAATTGACCATTTTCTTGCTGTCGTGAACGCCGGGGGCTGGCTGTCATTTGGTTCTTCACGGAATCTTGGGGGAAGAGCAGCTTGAGGGCGCGTCTGCGGACGCGCAAAGATACTGGCAGGGACGCTTCGCTGCCTGCGCCTTTGTTGGCGACTTCCTTGGGATTGGTCGGACGAGGAACAGTTGGGGCGTTGCCCCAAACCCCACAAGGGACGCTGTCCCTTGACCCTGCAAGGGGCAATTGCCCCTTGACCCCTTTTCGCGATTGAGTTGGTCGCGCTTTCATGCTCCTTCCGCGTGCAGCTTTTCGGTGCTTCGCCTAAGCCCTTGGTTGCTCCCCCAACTTTCCGTGAAGAACCCGTCATCTTGCGTACGGCTGACCGCAGTATGTGCAGCGTGGCGCGCTGCCGCGTCGGCCGCTGTTCTTCGCGCCGCAGCCGGGGCAGATCCACTGCACGAATGTGCCCTCCGGCGTGTACAGCGCAACCGTGCGCGTCGCAGCGTTAATCTGCAGGTTTTGCAGGTATCCCGTGCCGATGAGCGATCTGAGCTGCTCAAGGGCTTTGCTGGAGGAGAGAACCGTGTCCAGCTGGTCAAAGGTCAGGCTTTCTTCGGTCAGCGGGAGGAGCGCGCCTGCGATACGGCGCGCGCAGGCTCTGCGGTATGCATGGCGAAGAATGCGAAAGACAGGCGTTATGAGCGCAGCGAATAGGAAAATACCCATCACGCCGGACAGCGTTTTCCCCTGCGAAAACATCGTTATCGTCGCGGAGACAGCCGCCGCCGCAAAAATGGCACAGACCAGCACAACGGGAATATCCGTTTTTTTCTTGGCTACAGCCTTTGCGCTCAAGTATGGATTGGTGATGTTTGTCATTGCGCGTCTACCGCCGCCTGACAGGCTTCAAATGCCTCGTAGGGATCGCCGCCGCTTAGTACCGCCACGATGCCGTCGCCGTAGTCTTCCATATAGCTGTGCGGCATGGCGAACAGGTAGAACAGCTCGTTCTCGCCGGGAAGAACGTCCTCCACCAGGTTGCAGGAGCGGCAGGAGATATAGAACTCGTCTCCATCCAGATCGAGGCGGAACTGTGCATAGTAGATCTCGTTGTTGACCAGCGTGGTGAACACGGCCATCTTTTCAAAGACCTCCCGGGTTCCGTGAATCGGCGCGTCCACGGACACGGACAGCATATCATCGTAGATATAAACGGTTATAAAGGCGTACTCCATCGAGTTATCGACGGAAAAGGGCACGGTGAAGGTATAGTCGTCATATTCATAGGGAAATTCATTTTCTTCCAGAAAATTCTTCACCAGACTGGCCATTTGATCCTCTTTGCTCGTCGAAACAGAATCAGCGAAGGCCACGGAAAGCATCAGCAGTGCGGTCAACAGGAAAACGATTATTTTCTTCATGGGGGAAAATCCTCCTCTTTTTGTTTGATCAATGAAAAAGAAATGACGGTCGCTCGTTCCGCGTAGCACAGCGCAGTGCTTCATTCAGAAACGGCATTATTTTGCGGATTCTTCCGGCGCAAAATGGATCAGCATAGAGCCAAAATAGTCCATATCGCAGCCTTTTTCCGTGGGCACGATGTACAGCGCCTGTGTGTAATAGTCGATGACAATGCCGTCGACCTCACCCGCTTCCGTGGGCGCTTTGCCAAAGACCCATGTGAGACCGGGAATATCCGCGCCTGCTATGACCAATTTGACGGTGCCGTCCTCATGGAAGAGAAGGGAATACTCATAATTGCCCAGCTGCGCGGCGGTCATGTTGTAGCCGCTTACATCCGCGTCGGTCATGACGTACTTCTTTTCCAGCATGATTTCGGCGGCGGCGGGTTCGGGCGTGACGGCGGGATTGAATTCCGCAGTTGGTTCGGCGGCCGCTTCGGGGGCATCGCCGGTACGCTCGTACCACAGGGTAAGGTTGCTCATTTCAAGGCTGAGCGTTCCATCCTCGCGCAGCGTGACGGCAGTCTCGCCGTTCAGGATGGAGATGAGCAGCGTGAAATTGTCCATGCGGCAGGACAGACCGTCCAGCGTCGTACCATGCAGGGTCAGGTCGCAGGTAGTGCCGTAAATAACCAGCGTATCCCCCGCCATTTCAGCGGCTTCAGCGGGCAGCGTGATGCCGTCCGCTGTGACGCGCGCAAGCGTCCAGAAGCCCCTGAAATCGTCGATAATGGCGCTTTCGTTGATGTTCGGGACGGCCGCGCTTGAGGCTTCCGGCTTCTCGCGGCTGAACGCCATGGTCACGTCATCCATGGAAACCGTGAGGAGCGCGTCCTGCAGCGTGAACGATATGCCGTCCGCCATGAGCACGCCGTCCTGCATGGCGCAATGGATGCTGTCCACGTCGCCGTTCGTGTTCATTTCAGCCGCGCCGTCCGCGCCGAGGGTGAAGGTCACATCCAGCCCCATGTCGGCCAGCGGATAGGGTGTGCCCCCTATCTCCATGCGCACGCCGTACCACACGCCCAGATATTCATCGGGAATGCCAGCGTTCTGCGCAACAGGTTCGGGAATGGGGCTGGGTTCAGGCGCAATTTCGGGTTCAGCCGCGCCTAACGTGCCGGGCTGCGCGGGCGCGGCGGTTTTAACGCTTGCATCCAGCTTCAGGGTGGGGAGCAGCGCGGGCAAATCGGGCAGCGCGGGCTGCGCGTGGGCGCATGGCTCGGTGATTACGGTAACCTCGCTGCGGTTTTCGCTCCAGCTCTGGCAATTCTGAGCGTGCCTGAGGTTTTCTTCGCTCATGCCTTTGGGTACGCGCACGGTCAGCTTGGGCGCGACGTTCATCATCAGTCCCATGGGGGACGCGGTCAAATCGCAGCCGTCGAAGCAGATTTCGGCAAGGTTCGGGCAGTTGACGATGCAGTTTTCGCCGAAGTCCTTCATCTTGCTGGTGAAGTGCAGGCTGGTCAGGTTCTTGCATTCAGTAAACGCGCCGTATTCCACACGCTCCGCGTCGGCGACGAAGGAACTGAGGCCGGCAAAATTGAACGCCTGCTGGCCGATCCTTATGAGATGCTCGCCAAAGTACAGGTTGCCCAGCGGTCCCGCGCTGTCGAAGGCGTAGTTGTCGATTTCGCGCACGCCGTTGACGAAGATTACGTTGTTCAGGCTACGGCAGAGCATAAACTGATTGCCGCCGGTGCTCTCCAGGGGCGCGTAGCAGACGAAGGTCTCCAGCTGCTGGCAGTAGGCGAGCATCATGTCCGGCAGCTCTTTGATTGTTTCGGGCAGCACCAGCGTGCGCAGGTGCACCCACTCGGTACGGTCACTCGTCACGGAGGAATCTGTATAGTCATGGCACGCGTCAAAGGCGTTGTAGTTTTTGAAGCCTACCACGGTTACGCCGTTGATTTCGCGCGGCACGACCACATCCACGTCAGTTCCGACGTAGGCGGCGATCAGACCGGTATCCGGATCAAACTCAAAGTTCTCGGCGGGAGTCGGCTCGAAGGGCATCTTTACGAATTTGCTTACTTCGCCCTCGCGCAGCATGGGGTCGTACCACGGGCGCTGGAGTGTCTCGTTCCACGCGGCAAGCTGCTCATCGGTCGCGTCGGCGGGCAGACGCAGCTCGGCGCTTGTGCCCTCGACGGCGGAAAGCGGGAAACTGCCGGCGGTGGGGATGACCATCTTCGTCAGCTTTGTGTTCGCGAAGGCTCTCTCGCCTACGGAAGCGGCCGCATTCAGCTGTACACGCTCCAGCGCGGAACCTTCAAACGCGCCCGCGCCGATGGCGGTCACGTTCTGTATTTCGGCGCTTGTCAGCGCGGTGTTGGCAAACGCGTCCGCGCCGATGGCGGTCACGTTCTGCATTTCAGCGGTTGTCAGCGCGGTATTGGCAAACGCGCTGTCGCCGATTTCGGTCACGCCCGCGCCCAGCGTGAGCACGGTCACGCCGCTGCCCTCGAACATATGCGCCGGGATTGCGCCGAATTCGACGGTCACGTCGCTCAAAGCGGGCAGATTTGCAAACACGCCTGCGGGGATGATCGCCGGATCGCACTGAATCACCAGCTTTTTCAGCCCTGTCAGACCGTCGAGCGCGCCTTCACCGATGGTGGTCAGCGAGTCGGGCAGGGTCAGGGCTTCCAGCTGCGTGCAGCCCGCGAACGCCCGCGCACCGATGGTGGTCACGGAGTCGAACAGGTCCACGTTCCGGAGGGAACTGTTCATGAAGGCCTCCGCGCCGATGGTGGTGAATTCGTCGTTGTGGGCGACGGAGAAGTATTCGATGTTCTGGCTGCCCTTGAACACACCGTCGCCCAGACCGACCACCGCCTCCTTTGAAACGGTGAGATGGGGGTGAATGCGCGTCCTTGTGCCGGTGTATTCGGTCAACACGCGGTTTTCGTACCGATACGCGCCCTTCTCAGGCGATTGGGCAGTCGGGTCCTGCGCGCGCCACACGCGGCAGGGAAGCCCCTGCGCGTCCACATACGCCTGCCACTGCTGCATCTCCTGACGAGTGCCGTGCGCGTTCAGGTCGATGTCATACAGATAATCGCAGCCCGCGAAGACGTCCTCGCCCAGCGTGGGCGCGGTCAGGCTTTCCAGAACGATGTACTGAATGTTGTAGTCGCCCTTGAAGGCGCGGGAGCCAATCGACTCAAGCGTCGAAGGCAGATAGAGATTGCCACCCATGTTGCTGCAGGATTCAAACGCGCTTTCGCCGATGGTTTTAAGCCCCTCGGGCAGCGTCAGAAAGCCTTTGATGCCGGCAAAATAGAAGGCGTATGCGCCGATATGCTCCAGCCCCTCAGGCAGTTCCAGAACGCTGCTCTTGTAGGCGTTGTAAAACGCGTTGTCGCCGATGAACTTCAGCGTGGAGGGGAAGTGAACGCGGGCCAGCGTTTCGCAGTTATAAAACGCGCGATCGCCGATGGTTTCCAGTCCTTCAGGCAGTTTCAGCAGCGCCAGATAGGTGTGGTGCGCGAACGCCTCGGGACCGATGGCCTTTACCGGCGCGCCGCCGATGGTTTCGGGGATGGCCAGATAAGTGGCGTAGCCGTTGTAGGAGGTAATCGTGCCGGTGGAAGCATCAAAATCGAACTCCGATTCCACATAGCCGTTGTTCTCCACAATCACGGCGTTTTTGCCGCTGGGCTGGACGCTTACTTCACTGCCGGCATTTTCAAACGCCGCTATATAGGCATCCAGCTGGTCGTCCGGGACGTAAGCCGTCGCGTCCTCAGGCAGAAGGCTGAAGCAGTCAATGTCGATTGCAGGGCATACACCCTCAAAGGTAATCTTGCGCAGCGAGTCGCAGTATCTGAATGAAGTGTCGCCGATATAGCGCACGCCTGCGGGAATGGTAACTTCCGTCAGCGCCGTGCAGCTGAAGAAGTTCATGCGGTTGATGACCACAAGGCTCTGGGGCAGGGAAACGCGGGTCAGGTTGTCGCATGTGCTGATGGCGTTGCTTCGAAGCTCCAGCACGGTTTCGGGCAATGTCAGCGAGGTGATGGTTTCCCCGCGGAACACGCTGACGCCGATCACATCCACCGTGAAACCGTCCAATTCGCCGGGCACAACCACGTCGCCGCCCGCGCCGTTATAGCCGCGGAGTATGCCGTAGTTCGCGTCATAATTCCAGTCGGCAGCTTCGCCCGACGCTGTGACGCAGGTCACCAGCATCAGCAGGAAAAGAATCAGGCATAGCTTTCTTTTCATGAATTGATTCCTCCATTTCTTCATCATAATATTAGAAGACAAACGTGTTAAATCCGTATTCCTCCATCAGTCCCTCAAAAAATGTTTGATTGCCGAAGCCTTTTCGCAGCACCCCTTGGGATCGTCTTTTCATGGCGGTCGCTCCTTTCTCACAGCGCATCCAGCGCGGCAGTCAGATAGGCGTGGGTAACGGAAGCATAGAGGAAAGCATCGATCAATCGATCCTGCCGGACAATCATCACCCGGTGCGCCAATTCCGGATCGACGTTTTCATCACACAGCAGCACGAATTTGCAGCTCGGCATTACCTTGCGTACGCACGCGATCAGATTCAGTCGATTTTCCAGCGTGTAGGCGGGAAGACGGCTGACCTCCATCAGCAGGATATCCGCCTGCATGACCCGGCAGAGTGAGAAGGTATCGCTGGTTTTTCCGGGCAGAACCTGCTCCACGCGGAATTCGCCTGTTTCCGCAAGCGTCCGTGCGACGGCCTCTGATAAAAGCATGTTTTGCATACTGACAACGATGCTTCTCATAGAACTCCCCCCTTATACGTTAAGAATAGCAGAAATGAAAGTGCTGCACATCAACCAAATGGCTATTTTTCGCACCGCAAAACAAAAAAGCCGCCCGCAGGCAGCTCTTTTACCATGTTATTCAGTTTTTCCGGTTCAGGATTACCAGTCCGATTTCCCGCGCCCGCACGGCCAGCTCGGTACGATTTCTGAAGCCGGTCTTTTCCAGCATGTTGAGGATGTGCGTCTTGACGGTTGCTACGGACATGTGCAGTCGCTCGGCAATCTCCTGATTGGTGTCGCCGCCGGTCATCTCGCGCAGCACCTCCAGCTCGCGGCTGGTGAATTGATAGCTGCTGGCAAGCCCTAATTGCAGCTCCGGCGTTGCGTCCGGATAGACGGATTCGCCCGCCATCGTGCGCGTCATCACGTCCAGCAGGCTTTCGCGCTGCTCCTCCTTGTACCAGAAACTCTCCACGCCAATCTCCCGCGCGCGGCTCAGGTAGGAGCATTCCGGCATGGAGGTCACGATGATGATTTTCATCTGCGGAAAGGTACGCTTGATCCGCTCCGCTGCGTCCAGCCCACTCTCGCCGCCGCGCGTGACTACGTCCATGAGAATCAGATCCACGGGAAAGCGCAGGCAGTATACGTCCGCCAGCGCGGCATTGTCGATGGACAGCGCCACCTCGAAGCGCTCCGAAGCCTGAATCCGCAGTTCGAACAGCTCGCGGGGCATGGTCTGATCCTCGACAATCATGACTTTGTATTTCATGGAATCCCCTGCCTCCCCTCGAAAAATGTCAGCGTCAGTTCAAAACGCGGGGCGTGAGCAACCTCCATCGCGCCGCCAGCGGCTTCCACCCGTGCGCGCAGCGCGGTCAGACCGCTGCCTTCAACGATGGGGCCTGCCGGCGTACTGCCGTCGTTGAGATAACGAACGCGCCAGCCGGACGCGGTTTTCACGCCGATAATCTCCAGCCGTGTGCCGCCCGCGTGGCGAACCAGATTCGTCAGGCACTCATGGGCGGCGATTTCAACAAGCTGCGCGCTCTCCGTGTCCTCCGTCGGGAATACGCCACGGCGCTCGATAGTCACGCCGATGGCGCGCGCGGCGCGGGCAAGCTGATCAAATGTGTCGACAGGCTGTTCATCCGCATATTTTCCCAGCAGCAGCCGAACGTTCTGCCGCCACGCGGCGCGGACGCTTTCCGCATCGTCCTGCGCGCCGGAGAGAAACTGCCGGGTTTGCAGGAGCGCGCGGCCAATCTGGTCGTGAACGCGGGTCTTGGCGCGCAGAATCTCCTTTTCCCGCGTCGCTTCCTGTACGTCCTGCCCATATTGCCGAAGCCGCCGGTTCATGTCTTTCAGGCGAAGATTGTCCTTTTCCACTTCCCGCTGGAGCCGCGCTTCCTCGGTGATATTCGTGCCGATAATCTGGTAAACATTTTTTCCTGCCATCTCCATCCGTGCGCGCTCAAAGCTCCATGTCTGGCCATTCTCCAGCGTGATGATGGGCTGCGATTCAATCGCTTTCCAGAAGACGTTCGCGTTGAGCAGCGCTTCTCCCGTGAGCAGATGACTCAGTTCGTCCATTTTGAGGTTCTTCAGGCAGGGCTGACCGTTTTCCCACGCAAAACACAGCGCGCTTGGCAAATGGTCGCAGCTTTCCTTGATGGAAACCGGCGAAAGCTGCCGCCTGTTTTTGCGCCGCAATAGAAACAGCGCAGAAAGGCTGAGCGCCGAGAGGAGCAGCGCCGCAGCCGTCCACGGCGCAGGGGAGAGCGCCGCGCTTTCCGGCAGACGGGAAAGCAATATCGCCAGCGCTGCAAAATCCAGTGAAGCAATGGTCAGGAAAATTGCAAACGCAAAGCGGCGGTGGCAGCGCACGGCGCTCATGCAGCTAAGCAGACCGGCAATCGTTCCGATTAGCAGCAATGTGCACATCAAACCGGCGTGAAGCGGATTCATGCGCGCTCACCTCCCCAGTCAAAAAAGAGCGTTAAACACAGTGCGCCGTCTGCATCGTCGATGGTCAGCTCCCCCAGAGCCATGTATTTGTCCACATTCGGAAGCCTTGCCGCGTCCTCCATCATCAGGCGAATGGAAAAACGCTTGCCGCATTCCACGCGCACCATCAGCGCGCTGAGCGAGGGCAGCGCGGCCTCCAGACAATCCTCGAAGAAGTCGTAAGCGCTCTGCGCATGGCAGCTGCATACGCTGTCTGTTCCTTCCTGATGGAGCGCGCAGACAGCGCCGTACTGCGTCAAATAAGTCAGCGATTCTCGGAGGCTGTGGGTCAGCTCGTCCGCGCGGACGACCGCTTTCTTATCGCAAATCAGCGCAAGATTGACCCGCCGCTTGACATACGCGCCCAGCAGACAGATCTGCTTTAATTTTTGAATATCCAGCTTTTGAACGCTTTCTTCGCCCAGAAGCTGGTTGATTTGAAGCAGCTGAGGCTGCACGAGCGCAATCATCTCGTCCATGAGCCGATTTTTTTCTTCAATCTGCGCGCGCTGACGCTTCAGCTCGTTTTCCGCCTGTATCAGCTCGTTTTCCTCCGAAAGCCGGGTGTTGATTTCGGCAAGCTGCGCCTGAATCCGATTGATTTTCGAAATATCCTCCACCCAGTACACGCGCCCGTCCTGCACCGGCGCGCTTTGCAGGCGTGTGTCCGCGTTCAGCAGAATCGCCTCGCGCGCTGCTGCGTCCAGTTGACAGGCGGTGAGCTCCGGCGCATTTTTCGCGCGGTAGATGGGGACGCCCTGCTCGTCCACAATCTGCGCGGCAACAGTGGATTCGGAAAAGAAATAGCGGTAATGGTCGTTGGTTGGCAGCAGCCCCACCTGCAGGCAGCTCTCCCAGAACGCCGCAAACGTCAGGCAGCAGCATTCCGGTATCTTGTGGAACGTGTAGATGTTAGCAAAACTCAGCGCGCACAACGCAAATCCGCCCAGAAATACACAGAGTGGCACCCATGCGTATCGCCTGCTTTCAGACACGCGGCACTTGCAATAGATAACAGCCCCGGTTGCCAGCAGCAGAACGACAATCCACGCCATGGCGAGATAGTACACCCAGCCGTGAATATAGTCGGCTGATAGCGTTGCAGCGCCCGGCGCGGCACGGAAGGCCATCTGGTGCAGATCGTTGGTCAGCACGCCGCCAATCAGGCATATCGCCGGAAGAAACAGCAGATACCACCGGAGCGAAAACGTGTCGCCATCGCGCCGCCCAAGCTGCAGCGAGGCGAACAGGCTGAACAGCGGCGCAAGAATCTGCGGCAAATAATACAAATACCACAGATAGCGTGTAACGGCATCGTCGTTGAAAAAGCGATATTTGACCGTACGCAGGAACAGCCACAGCACGGCCATGGCGCATCCAAGCAGCAGCCAGCGCCGATCACAGCGGTGCAGAATCCTGCGAGATATGGAAAAGCCCCAGCCCATGGCCAGACCGATGTAAATCAGGTTGGTCAGCAGAAAGAAAGCGGCAGAGGGCAGCGGAGCGCCCACGCGATCCGCCTGGCGAAAAAAACCGGCAAGAACGAACAGACCCAGCGCAAGGCAGAGCTTCGCAATGGATTTTCGTTTTGCGGCAGCCATATATCCACCTCCTGCCCGTATTTGAAAGAACAAATATTATACTATTTCCAGATTCACCTGCGCCATCTGCTTGCGCCTTTTCATCTGGAAATAGTATTATACCATACAAGCGACTGAAAAACCAGTGTTTTCAAGACAAACGAACGGGCAGGAGTCTTTCGTAGACTGTCCCGCACTGGTTTATCCGCATGGTATGCCTTGTTCCTCCGCAGAGATGGGCAGTGTCAGCTCGATCACGGTTCCGTCTTTGCCGCTCTCCGTGATGCGCACGCTGCCGCCGTGGAGATGAGCGATTTCCCAGACCAGCGATAAGCCCAGCCCCACGCCGCCCTTTTCCCGGCTGCGGGACTTGTCCACCCGGAAGAAAGGCTGAAACACGCTTTCTCTGAAGTTTTCCGGGATGCCGCAGCCCGTATCCCTGACCTCGATCACCGCGCTGCTGCCCCGGCGCGACGCGGCGACGCGTACGCTGCCGCCCGGATGATTGTATTTTACGCCGTTCTCTACCAGGTTGAAAATCGAACGATATACAAGCACGTCGCTGCCGGTAATCCAAAGATCTTCGCCGGATTGAGAGAGCGCCACGCCGCTCTTTTCCGCCAGCGGCGACAGATCTGCCAGCACCTCCTCAATCATGGGGGCAAGCTGGATTTTGTCCGTGCGCGGCACAGCCTTCAAGTCGCTCATATCCAGCAGCGTCCGCACCATTTTGGATAGCCGCTCGGTCTGCTCCCGCAGCATGGAAATCGTTTCTGCGGTTTCCGGACGATTATCTCCGTGGTCTGTGGCCATGTACAGATCCAGCCGCGCCTGCATCAGCGCCAGGGGCGTGCGCAGCTCATGGGCGGCGTTGCCCACAAACTGCTGCTGGGCGTCGAACGCCTGATTCAACCGCAGCAGCATCTGATTGATGGCACGGCTCAGCCGGCTGAACTCCACGGCCTCATCCTCACTGAGGGTGATTTCCGTCAAACTCTGCAGCTGCACGCGTTCTGCCTTTGCGGTAAAGCGCTTCAGCGGCTTCAGCGCCTTTCCGCTGACGAAATACGCCACTGCGCCGCCCAGCACCGTCACCGCCAGCGCGATGTACCAGCCGCGAATGCAGAAACTGTGCTTCGCGCCGCTCAGCTCCAACACGAACTCTCCATTGAAGCGCTCCGACAGATCCTTCCACTGCTCGTCAGGAATGTCGACGCGGACGGCCTGCGGATCCTCCTGCACATAGTGCATCACATAATTGCCGATGGAGTCCATATAGGCATGACCAGAGGAGCACAAAAGCGTTTTCATGGTCACGCAGGCAGTCGCCAGCAGCAGAATGGTCAGCAGTGTGATTCGCCATTGCAGAGAAAGGCGTTTCAAAAGTCGTTTCATGGCTCACGGCCTCCCATCAGATAACCCTCGCCGATGCGGTTCAGAATCGGGTCATAGCCCAGCGCCGCTTTCAGCTTTTTGCGCAGGGATGAGATGTGCACCCGGATGGAGTTGCTGAAGCTGTTCACGCTGCCGTCCCACACATGCTCCATCAGCTCCTCCTGGCTTACCGGCCGTCCCTGGTTAAGGAGCAGGTATTCCAATATGCCGTTTTCCTTGCGGGTCAGCGCGACGACCTCGCCCCTTACCTGTGCCGTCCGTTTTACCGTATCGAAGGACAACTCCCCGCAGCGCAGCACCGCGTCGTGCTGCACAAAGCTGCGCCGGGTCAGACTGCGCACCCGCGCCTCCAGCTCCTCCAGATGAAAGGGCTTGACCAGATAGTCGTTGGCGCCGCAGTCCAGCCCTTCCACCTTGTCGCTGATTCGGCTGCGGGCGGAGAGAATCAGCACACGGGTTTCCCGGTCCTGCTCCCGCAGCGTTTTCAGCAGATCCATGCCATCCCGTCCAGGCAGGTTCAAATCCAGCAGAAGCAGGTCGTACTTCTCCGTCAGCAGCCAGTCCAGCGCGGAATCGCCGTCATAGCAGGCATCCACCTCGTAGCCCTTTTGCTTCAGGCTTTTGACCAGCGTGTCGCACAGTGCCCGCTCGTCCTCCACAATCAAAATCCGCATACTGCGCCTCCTTTGCGCTCGTGTGATCATGTCCAGTATAGCATATCGGCATAAAATGCGCATAAAATTTTCTGTTTTAACGTAGATTTTACCCCCGCTATCGTATAATGAGCCTGCGAGAAGACAAAAGGAGGGAAGCTTCATGAATCTCATTTCATCGGCTGCGGGCAGGCGCGCCGTGAGGCTGGGCGTGCTGATACTGGGCGCGGCGATGCTGATTTACGGCGCGCAGCGGGGCGAGGCCGCCACGGTGCTGTCCAAGGCCGTCCGAATCTGCCTGGAGTGTGTGGGCATTGGATAAGAAGAAAAAAACTTCGAAGGCTCCGCCCGTTTCCGGATTTCTCGCCCGGTTTCGGGGATTTGCGCAGGCCTGCGCTGCGCTGCTGACAAATCCGCACCTGCCCAATCTGCTGCAGGGGCAGATTTACCGGGGAAAGGGCAAGACCGTCTGCGTGCCGGGGCTCAACTGCTACTCCTGCCCTGCCGCAACAGGCGCGTGCCCCATCGGGGCGGTGCAGTCGGTAATCGGCTCGTCCAAATTCAAGTTTTCCTATTATGTAACAGGCACGCTGATTCTGCTGGGGGTACTGCTGGGGCGGTTTGTGTGCGGCTTTCTGTGCCCTTTTGGGTGGTTTCAGGAGCTGATTCATAAGATTCCATTGCCCAAGAAGAAGCTGTCCACGAAGAAGCTCAGACCGCTGCGGTATCTCAAGTACCTGATTCTGCTGCTGACGGTGACGCTGCCGCTGATTTTCACCAACGAGGTGGGGATGGGCAATCCCTTCTTCTGCAAGTACCTGTGCCCGCAGGGCGTGCTGGAAGGCGCGATTCCGCTGTCCCTCGCCAGTGAGAGCGTCCGAAGCGCACTGGGCAGCCTGTTTACATGGAAGAGCGTCGTGCTGGGCGCAGTGGTCGTCTTGAGCCTGCTGTTCTATCGCCCGTTCTGCAAGTGGCTATGCCCGCTGGGAGCGTTCTACGCGCTGTTTAACCGGGTATCGCTGACGGGAATGCAGGTGGACGCGCACAAATGCGTTCACTGCGGCAGGTGCGAGAAAGCCTGCAAGATGGACGTGGACGTGACGAAGACACCGGATCATCCCGAATGCATCCGTTGCGGCATGTGCGTCAAGGCGTGTCCCACGGGCGCGGTCAGCTTCCGCTGCGGGCTGAGCCGCGGGGCAAAGGAAAAAGAGAATCCAGCCGGCAAACAAGCCGTGGAGAAATAATCACAGAAAAGAAACGGAGGACATTTTCAATGAAGAAGACCTGGATTGCGCTGCTGCTGGCGCTGTGTATGCTGACCACCATAGGAGCGGCTTCCGCCTGCTGCACTTCCGCCTGCTGCACGAAGCCGTCCGGAACGGACGAGGCACAGACCATGGAGGAAACCTGCACCTGCATCATCAATGGCAAGGCCATGGCTGACTGCGCCTGCATGACGGGCATGTGCGATGAAAAGTGCAGCTGCGGGGAGAAATGCGACTGTGCCGAAAAGAAGCTGGAAATGCTGACTGCCGAAATGAACGCCGTGTTCGAGAAAAACATGGACCTGTGGAACCGGTTCTTCGGCATGATGGACAAGCAACCCGACATGAACATGAGTTACGCCGATTACCTGACGGAGCAGCTGGAACTGAAGAAGGAAAAGTTCACGGAGGATGAGTACAAGCTACTTCAGCAGGACATTGAGACCATCCGTCGGCTGGACGAAGAGATGGAAAGGCTCATGCCGAAAGACGACGTGACGGCGGGCTCGGACGTGGCGCTGGAGAGCGGCGTGGTGACGGCGGGCGGCGGCATCGTCATGGGCGGCGAAGGGATGATGATGACGGACGGCAGCATGGATGACAAGGACATGCGTGTGGAAGATGATTCGTCCGAGAAGTTCCCTGCTTTCCAGGGCATGGATTTAGACGGCAATCCCGTGAGCAATGAGTTGTTTAAGGAGAATTCCGTCACGGTGATCAACTTCTGGTTCTCTGCCTGCGCTCCCTGCATCGGGGAACTGGGCGAACTGAACGCACTCAACGAAGAACTCAAGCTGAAGGGCGGCGCGGTGATCGGCATCAACGCGGACACCATCGGCGGCGACGAAAGCATGATCATGGAAGCCAAGAACATTCTGGAAAAGAAGGGCGCCATGTATCAGAACATTTACTTCCCTGCGGACAGCGAGGCAGGAAAGCTGACCTACAGCATCACAGCGTTCCCCACCACCGTGGTGGTGGACCGCAACGGCAACATGGTGGGCGAGCCAATTCTGGGCGGCATCAACAGCGAGAAGCAGATGAAGGCGCTGCAGACCATGATTGACGAGGTGCTTGCCCGAGACGCGGCGATGCTGGACAAGGACATGCTGATGAAGCCGGACGGCAAGTAATCGCCGAAGCGGCGCAGGCAGCATCCTGTGCGAAAGCAATTTCCTGCTTGTGGGGAATTATCTCTATAAACGCGCTCGTCGGCGGAAAAGACCACCGACTGGTGAACTTTTTCGATAAGCTGCGGCGTCTCTCTCAGCGTGAGGGAGACGCCGCTTCGGCATTCATCCAGAAACAGTGCCCGCAGACAATCCTGCCGCTGATGCAGGAGTCGCACAATCATCCCCCGCGCCGCCAGCATCCATCGGCGGTGCTTTTTCATCCCCTATTTGACATTTCCCGCAAAAGCAGTATAATAAAATAGTGATTCGCATCTATCGCGCCGAATCCCGCCATTAACACGCAAAACGAGGGAACAGCATCATGCCAATCCGCATTCCGAACGACCTGCCCGCCGCCAGCGCGCTGCGGAGCGAAAACATATTCGTCATGACCGACACGCGCGCGAAAACGCAGGACATTCGCCCGCTGAAAATCCTCCTGCTGAACCTGATGCCCACCAAAATCGCCACCGAAACGCAGCTGGCGCGCCTGCTGGGCAACACGCCGATTCAGGTGGAGCTGGAGCTGCTGATGGTGAAGTCCCACGTCGCGAAAAACACGTCCGAGGAGCACATGCTCGCGTTCTACAAGACGTTCGATCAGGTGTGCGGCAAGACGTATGACGGCATGGTTATTACCGGCGCGCCGGTGGAGCGGATGGCGTTCGAGGACGTGGAATACTGGGACGAGCTGTGCGCCATCTTCGAGTGGACGAAAACGCACGTCACGTCCACGTTCCATATCTGCTGGGGCGCACAGGCGGGGCTGTATTACCACTGGGGCGTGCCGAAGTACATGATGGAGAAGAAGCTGTCCGGTGTGTACCGTCACCGCGTCGTGCATAAAAACAGCATCCTCTTCCGCGGCTTTGACGATACGTTCATGGTGCCGCACAGCCGTTACACGACCGTCCGCCGGGAGGATATATTGGCGCATCCGGAGATGAAAATCCTCGCCGAAAGCGACGAAGCGGGCGTGTATGCCATTTCCACCCACGGCGGACGGCAGATTTTCATCACCGGTCACAGCGAATACGACGCGGACACGCTGGAGAAGGAGTACCTGCGCGACAAAGCAGCCGGGCTCCACCCCGATGTGCCCTGCAACTACTATCCCGATGACGACGACACCCGCGCGCCGATTTGCTCGTGGCGCTCGTCGGCGAATCTGCTGTACTGCAACTGGCTGAACTACTTCGTCTATCAGGCGACGCCGTACGATTTGAACAGCGTCGGCATTGTCGTTATGGATGATTTCAAGGAACAGCACGAATAAAGAACCGCCGCACCTCCAGCAAACGGAAGTGCGGCGGATTTTCTTTACCCTTCCTGCGCGCGAATCTTCTCCAGATAATCTTCGTAGCCGCAGTAGTAGTCGGCAATCGTGCCGTCGGGCTTGATTTCAATGATGCGGTCGGCGATGGTCGTGATGAACTGGTGGTCCTGCGACGTGAAAAGCACGTTGCCGGGGAAGTTGATCAGCGCGTTGTTGACCGCCGTGATGGATTCCAAATCGAGGTGGTTGGTGGGCTGGTCGAGCATGAGGAAGTTCGCGCCGGAGAGCATCATGCGGGAGAGCATGACGCGCACCTTCTCGCCGCCGGAAAGCACGCTGACGGGCTTGTACACGTCATCGCCGGAGAAGAGCATCCGGCCGAGGAAGCCGCGCATGTACGTTTCCAGCTGTTCGGGCGAATACTGGGCGAACCACTGCATCATGTTGAGGTTGCAGCCGTCGAAATACTTGCTGTTGTCCTTGGGGAAGTAGTTGGTGGAGATGGTGACGCCCCACTTGAAGCTGCCGCTGTCGGGCTTGATTTCCTCCGCGAGGATGCGGAAGAGGGCGGTCTGCGCCTGTTCGTTCGAGCCAACAAGGGCGATTTTCTGCCCCTTGGTGACGATGAAGGACACGTCCTTGAGCAGCTGCACGCCGTCCTGCGTGTAGTTGAGGTTCGACACTTGCAGGATGTCCTTGCCCGCCTCGCGTTCAGGCGTGAAGCACACCCACGGATAGCGGCGGGAAGAAGCGGGCATCTGTTCGATGGTCAGCTGATCGAGCAGCTTGCGGCGGCTGGTCGCCTGCTTCGCCTTGGACTTATTGGACGAGAAGCGCTGAATGAAGGCTTGCAGTTCCTTGATTTTGTCCTCGCGGCGCTTCTTCTGGTCGTTCATCAGGCTCTGCATCATCTTGGAGGATTCATACCAGAAGTCGTAGTTGCCGACGTAGAGCTTGACCTGATTGAAGTCGATATCGACAATATGCGTGCAAATATTGTTCAGGAACCAGCGGTCATGGGACACGACGATCAGCGTGCCGGGGAAATTCATCAGGAAATCCTCCAGCCACGCGACGGAGCGGTTGTCAAGGTTGTTCGTCGGTTCGTCCAGCAGCAGGATGTCCGGATTGCCGAACAGCGCCTGCGCCAGCAGCACCTTGAACTTCTCGCCGCCCTTCAGGTCGCCCATGAGCATCGTGTGCATCTCGACGGGCAGCCCCAGACCGGTCAGCAGCGTCGCGGCGTCGGACTCGGCGTTCCAGCCGTCCATCTCCGCGAATTCGCCCTCCAGCTCGGCAGCGCGTTCGCCGTCCGCGTCAGAAAAATCAGGCTTCGCGTACAGCTCGTCCTTTTCCTTCATGATGTCGTATAGGCGCTGATTGCCCATGATTACCGTGTCCAGCACAGGATAGGCATCGTACTTGAACTGATCCTGCTTCAAGGTGGACAGGCGCTGCCCCGCGGGAATCGTCACCGTGCCGGTCGTGGGCTCCAGCTCGCCGGACAAAATGCGCAGGAACGTCGATTTGCCCGCGCCGTTCGCACCGATAACGCCATAGCAGTTGCCCGGCATGAATTTCAAATCCGCACCCGAAAACAGCTTCTGACCCCCGAAGGTCAGGGAAACATTGCTTACCGTGATCATGGGTTTTCTCCTTACATTTCCGTGGTCGTTCCATTATATACAGACGTACCTTTCTACTATACCATATTCATCCCGGAAATGGAAGGGGGTAGGCGAAAATTCCATGGGAGTTCATGCGTTCGAGGGCGGTTGGCGCGGCTATGTGGTCGCGCCCATCTGGCGCGACAATGTGCGAGGGGGAGGAGAGAGCAGCTTGGGGGCGCGTCTGCGGACGCGCAAAGTTACTGGCAGGGACGCTTCGCTGCCTGCGCCTTTGTTGAGCGCGTTTGGCGAAATGGTCGCCCGTGGAACAGTTGGGGCGTTGCCCCAAACCCCACAAGGGAGCTCCGCCCCTTGACCCCGCAAGGGGGAATCCCCCCTTGACCCCTCCGCGCGATTGAGTTGGTTTCACTCCCATAATTCTTCCGCGTGTTTATCCGTGAACTTACCCCTCCGCCAGCGGAAGCTCAAACCAGAACGACGTTCCTTCGCCCTCCTTGCTGTCAACCCCAAACGGCACATCATGCTTCTCCAAAATACTCCTGACAATCGACAAGCCCAGTCCGCTGCCGATAATCGCCCGCTTATGCGTCTCCTGCGTGCGGTAATAGCGATTCCATATCAGCGGCAGTTCCTCCGGCGCAATGCCCTTGCCGCTGTCGTGAATCGTCAGGCGCACCATCTTGCCGATGACCTCCTGATGGATTTCGACCGTCTTGTCCTCGCCCGTGTACGTCAGCGCATTGCCGACTAAGTTGTACACCACCTGCGCAATCCGCTGTTCATCCGCGATTGCCTTCACCTGCGCCGCCGGATGGAACACCACCTGATAGCCGTTCTGCTGCACCATGCGGCTCACACGGTCGGTAATCGCCTGCACAGACGCGGTAAACGGGTACGGCGCGGGATTGAGCGCCAGCGCGCCCGTCTGCAGGCGGCTGAAATCCAGCAGTTCGTTGACCAAACTTGTCAGGCGCTGCGTCTCGTCGATGATTACCTGCATGTTTTCCGGCGTTGCCTCGCCGGGGATGTCGCGCATCATCTCGACGTAGCCGCCAATCATCGTCAGCGGCGTGCGCAGGTCGTGGCTGATGTTGGCAATCAGCTCGTGCTGCAGGTTCTCCACCTGACTTAACTCCTTCGCGGCGTATACCAGCGTGTCGTTCAGTTCCGCCATTTCGCGGTACTCGCAGCCATGCGGGGGAATTTCGTACTGCCCGCGCGAGAGGGAGTGCGCCGCTTCGCTCGTCTCGACGATGGAGCGCGTCACCTTGCGGGAAATCAGCATCGCCAGCAGCGTTGCGCCAAGAAGGACGATGATGGTGATAAGCATCAGCTGCGTCCGCAATGTCGCGACGGTGCTGTCCAGCGGGGTGATGATGGAGTTGAGCAGCAGATACCCGCCCGTGCCGTCGGGGAGGGTGACGCGGCGCGCGCACAGCAGGCTCTGCTTCTTGTCGTCCTCCATCTTCGGCACGTTGCCGCGGAATTGATGGCTGTTGTACTGGTCGCCGCCGAATGGAGCGATGTTGAACAGCTCGGTCAGCGTATCGCCGTTTTCGGGAATCATCGAGCACCAGAAGGACAAATCCCGGCTGCTCATGCGGTGGATGAGGCAGTAATGAATGTCATCCGACGATAAAAACACATGCTTGCTGCTGTCCAGCAGGAGGATGCAGACGTCATTCTGCTGCGCGAGCCTGTCCATCAGCGCGGACAGCTGCGCATTGCCGATGTTGCTCTCCACCGCGTCGGCGGCCTGGGTGATTTGCCGCGTTTTGTCCCAGCGGTAGAAGTCGTCCAGCCAGACAATCTGCATCAGCCACAGGAGCGCAAGGACGAACGCGACAAACGCCGCCAAGTAAGCGAAAACTCGGCGGCGAATGCGGGGATGCTTTTTTTCTTTCGGATTTTTGCGCATAGCGAAACACCTCTTGCTTACAAAGGCGCAGCCTTTTCGTCTCCTCGGATAAACACGCGGAAACAGTATGAAAGCGTCACCAACTCAATCGCGAAAAGGGAGTCCAGAGGGTCGAAGACCCTTTGGCAGGTGCAGGGCAGCGCCCTGCCGGAGTCCAGAGGCAGAGCCTCTGGGGTCTACCTTAGTCCTTCTCGAACCTGTACCCAACACCGCGCAGTGTGGTAATCTTGTCGGCATATTCGCCCAAGCTCTTGCGAAGCAGCTTGATGTGCGTGTCCAGCGTGCGGTCGTCGCCGAAGAAGTCGTAACCCCATACGTCGCTGATGAGCTTCTCGCGCGTCAGGGCAATGCCGCGGTTGCGCACCATGTAGAACAGCAGGTCGTACTCCTTAGGGGACAGATTCAGCTTTTCGCCCTTGATGGTCACTTGGCGCGCGGCGAAATCCACCACCATATCGCCGATGGTCACCCGCTCACCGTCGGACGCGGCGGGCACATTGGCGGCGGTGCGCTTCAAAACGGCGGACACGCGCATCATCAGTTCACGCGGCGAAAAGGGCTTGACGACATAATCATCAATGCCCAGCTCGAAGCCGTGGATGCGGTCATACTCCTCTCCGCGCGCGGAAAGCATAATCACGGGAACTTGGGATTTGCGGCGGATTTCGCGGCAGGCGGAGAAGCCGTCGAGTTCGGGCATCATCACGTCCATGATGATGAGGTCGTAGTTCTTTTGCCGGCACTTTTCGATGGCTTCCATGCCGTTTGACGCTTCCTCGACGTTGTAGCCCTCGAAGGCGGCGTACTTGCGGATGAGGTCGCGGATGCGGGCTTCATCGTCAACGATTAAGAGTGTCATAGGTTAGCACCTCTTGCTCTGGTTTGATGTGCTGAATTGGGTTTCCTACGCCTTCATTATAGCCAAATCCGGGACAAAAAGCAACCGTTATGGGGCGGGTAGATGGATGTCAAGTGTTTTTCCTTTGCGCTGGATGGTGATGACGCAGGGCTGCTGCTGGGCGGAGAAGAAAGCGTCCAGCGCGGTGAGATCGGCGGGGGGCTGGCTGTTCAGGGTGAGCAGCGTGTCGCCCGCCTCGATGCCGGCACGGTCGGCGCGGCTCTGGTCGATGACCGCCAGCACATAGTAGCCCCCTGACGGCCCGTCAAGCAGAATCAGCCCGGCGGACGCACTGCCCGTCAGCGGAACGGTTTCATCCGCCGAAGGACGAAACGCCACAAGCACCGCCAGCGCGCAGAGCAGAATGCACAGGCTGATAATGTGCTTCCGCTGCATCCGCATACCCCCCTTTCTGTCTTTTCAGCGTTTATTCTACATCCCGCGCGTGATGGGCATGTGAAAGTCCCTTGATTCCTGCCTGAATTTGCGGTATACTGAATCAGATTCCTTGCCGAAAGGAGATTCCCCCTATGCCGTCCAAAGACTTCACCGCGCGCCGAACCCCCGCCATTGCGGGCTGCACCGCCACCGGCGTGCTGAAAATCCTCGCGCTTGTGTTCATGTTCATTGACCACGCGGGCAAAATGCTCTTCCCGCAGATTGCCGAAATGCGGATGCTGGGGCGCATTGCCTTTCCGCTGTACTGCTGGTGCATGGTCGTGGGCATCAGCTACACGCGCTCCGTGCCGAAATATCTGGGGCGGCTAATGCTGATTGGGCTGGTGTCGCAGCCGATTTACATGGTCGCGCTCAATCACAGCTGGAATCAGCCGAACATTTTTCTGACGCTGCTCGTCGCGCTGTGCGGCGTGTGGGGCTTGAAGGCGAAAAAGCTGCTCAGCCACATTTGGGCGCCGATTCTGGCGCTCTTCGCGGCGCAGCTGCTGGAGTGCGACTATGGCTGGCGCGGCGTGATGCTGGTGATGCTGCTCTACGGCGTGCGCGGCAGCCGGGCGGGCATTGCGTGCATGATGATTGCGTTCTGCCTGTACTGGGGCGGCAGCAGTGTCGGCGTGACCCACCTGTTCGGGCAGGATGTCACACCGCTGACATCCTCCGCCATCGGCGCGGTGATTTCGCCGTGGCTGCGGCTGCAAACGATGGCAATTTGGGCGCTGCCGCTGATGCTGCTGCCCATCAGCCAGCAGGTGAAAATGCCGCGCTGGGTCGGCTATGCCCTCTATCCGCTGCATCTGGTGGTGCTGATTGCGCTGGAAGCGGCGCTTGCCCAGCCCATTCACACGGAAAACCTCATCAACGCTTGGAATGCGTTTGTATCCTTATTTTGACGAGGTGACGTATGGACGCTTCTCCCATCACCCCCGACCTTGACGAAGCCCTGCGTTATGCGGGCGTTCGCGCGGACGAAAGCGGCGACATGCACCGAAAAATGGCGAAAATTGCCGCGCAGTGCATGAAAACCGTCACGCCGCGCTGCACCTACCGCGTGTCCGAAATCGCGTGGGAAAACGGGATGCCGTCGCTCTTTGGCGGGCAGCTTGTTTTGCCCGGCAGAACCGCCGCGGTTATGCTGCGCTCGTGTTCCCACGCGGCGCTGCTTGTCTGCACCCTCGGCACGACGTTCGATGCGCTGGCGCGGCAGGTACAGGCGCGGGATTTTGCGGATGCGCTGCTGCTGGACGGCTTCGGCGGCGCGTATGTCGAAGCGGGCTGCAACGCGGCGGAGCGCGAAATCGCCGCGAAGCTGCCCGGCAAGTACCTCACCGACCGCTTCAGCCCCGGCTACGGCGATTTGCCGCTGGATGTGCAAAGCCCGCTGCTGGCGCTGACTGACGCGACCCGGCGGCTGGGCGTCACCCTCAGCGAATCGAACCTGATGAACCCGCTCAAGAGCGTCACCGCCGTGATTGGGCTGTCGGATACTACGCAGCAGGCGCGGATTCGCGGCTGTGACTTTTGCGCGATGCGGACGCGCTGCAATTTGCGAAAGGCAGGAAAAACCTGTGGAACATAAGCTGACTTTTCTGGATGGCGCAATGGGCACGATGCTCCAGCGCCACGGGCTAAAGCTCGGTGAAATTCCTGAGCTGCTTGCTATCACCAACCCGGATTTGCTGACGAATATCCACCGGCAATATATCGAAGCGGGCACGGAAATCGTCTATGCGAACACGTTTGGGGCGAATCGGCGGAAGATGCAGAAAACGCCCTACACCGTGGCGGACGTGGTGTCTGCCGCCATTGCAGCGGCGAAAAAGGCTTGCATCGGCACATCCGCCCGCGTCGCGCTGGATATTGGCCCCTTGGGCGAACTGCTCGAACCGATGGGCACGCTGCCGTTCGAGACGGCGGTGGATATGTTCGCGGAGATTGTGGACGCGGGCGTGAACGCGGGTGCTGACCTCATCTGCATCGAGACGATGACCGACCTGTACGAGGCGAAAGCCGCCCTGCTTGCCGCAAAGGAGCATTCGACGCTGCCCGTGTGGGTGACGATGAGCTTCGACGCGACCGGGCGCACCTTCACCGGCTGCACAATTCCGTCCATGGCGCGGACGCTGGAAGGCTTGGGCGCGGACGCGATTGGGCTGAACTGCTCGCAGGGGCCGAAGCAGCTGCTGCCGCTCTTTCAGGAGCTTTGCCGTGTGACGACCCTGCCCGTGATTGCCAAACCGAACGCGGGTCTGCCCGATCCGGTTGATGGGCATTATGACCTGCCGCCGGAGGAGTTCGCCCGCACGATGGTGGATGTGGTGGGCGCGGGCGTGAGCATCGTCGGCGGCTGCTGCGGCACGAACCCCGACTACATCCGCGCGCTGCACGATGCCGTCCACGGCATGACGCCCGGCGCGCGCGACATTCATCACGGCAGCTTCCTCTGCACGCCGACGATGCCGCTGGAAATCTCCGGCGTGCGGGTCATTGGCGAGCGCATCAATCCGACGGGTAAAAAGCGCTTCCAGCAGGCGTTATTGGCGGGCGATTTGGATTACATCGTCGATGTCGCCATTGCGCAGGTGGACGCGGGCGCGCAGATTCTGGACGTCAACGTCGGCTATCCGGGCGTGGATGAAGTCGCCATGCTCCCGCGCGTGGTCAGGAAATTGCAGGAAGCGGTGGATGTGCCGCTCCAGCTGGATTCCACCAACGCCGCCGCGCTGGAAGCCGCCCTGCGCGTCTATAACGGCAAAGCGGCGGTCAACTCCGTCAACGGCGAAGAGAAAGCACTGCAAACGCTGCTGCCGGTGGTGAAGAAATACGGCGCGGCGGTCGTCGGTCTGGCGCTGGATGAAAAGGGTCTGCCGAAGACGGCGGCAGAGCGCGTCGCAATTGCGAAGCGCGTTGTGGAGGCGGCGGAACGCTTCGGCATCCCCCGCGAGGACGTGTTCATCGACTGCCTGACGCTGACCGTTTCCGCCCAGCAGGATCAGGCGGAGGAGACGCTCGCCGCCGTCCGCACGGTGCACCGCGACATGGGGCTGCAAACCGTCCTTGGCGTGTCGAACATTTCCTTCGGTCTGCCGAACCGCCTGCTGATGACGCAGACGTTCCTGATTCGCGCGCTGAACGAGGGCTTGACGCTGCCTATCATCAACCCGAATCAGAAGGAAATCATGGACGCGGTCGCGGCGTTCCGCGTGCTTAGCGGCGAGGACGAGGCGTGCGCGGCGTATGTCGAGCGCTTTGGCTCGGAAGCCGCGCTTGCCGCTGAAAAGCAGCGCGCCGCCGCTGTTTCGTCTGCCCCGACCGCGAAAGCAGCTGCCGCCGTCACCAACCTCGATGACGCGATTATCCGCGGCCTCAAGGCAGACGCAGCGCGCTTGGCGAAGGAAGCGCTGGCGACCGAAAACGAATTGTCGCTGGTTGAAAAGCACCTGATTCCCGCCTTGGACAAGGTTGGCACGGACTACGAGCGCGGCGTGGCGTTCCTGCCGCAGCTGCTGGGCGCGGCACAGGCGGCGCAGGCGGTGTTCTCCGTCATCCGCGACAGCTTGGCGGCGAAGGGCGGCGAACCCGTCAAGAAGGGGCGCATCGTGATTGCGACGGTCAAGGGCGATATCCACGACATTGGCAAGAACATCGTCCGCACGGTGCTGGAAAACTACGGCTACGACGTGCTGGATTTAGGGCGCGACGTGCCGCCGGAAACGGTGGTGGACGCGGTGGTGAAGGAGAACATCCGCCTTGTCGGTCTGTCCGCGCTGATGACGACGACCCTGCCGAGCATGGAGGAAACCGTACGCCAGCTGCACGCCCTGCCGAATCCGCCGAGCATCATGGTGGGCGGCGCGGTGGTGACGCCGGAGTACGCGCAGAAGATGGGCGCGTTTTATGCCAAGGACGCGCGCGCATCGGTGGAGATTGCGAAAAAGATACTGGGTTAATACGATTTCCAGATTCAACTGCGCCATCTGCTTGCGCCTTTTCCCTTCTGGCGTCCGCTCATTCCACTTAGCGTAGCGCTGCTACGCTGCGTTTCATTCACGTTAGCCAGAATGAAAAATTCGCGGCGCATCTTGGCGCATTCTTATCTGGAAATAGTATAAGGAGGATTTCGCCCATGCGTACCCTGCTGATGGCGGATATTCACGGCAATTTCGCCGCGCTTCGGGCGATTCTTTCGACCCCGGAGGCGCAGTCCTGCGGGCGCGTCATTTCCCTTGGCGATCAGGTGAATTTCGGCCCGGAAAGCCGCAAAGTCGTCGAAACCCTGCGTTCACTCGGCGCGACGATGCTCATGGGCAATCACGAGGAGCGGCTGCTGCATCCGGATGATTTTGCCGGCTACAACTGGGCGATGCTGCGTGTGACGGCGCGGCAATTGTCAGGCATTTCGCTGGCTGATTTGCCGGTGAATGTCCGCATTGGTTCGGCACTGCTGACGCACGGCACGCCCGGCGACCCGTACCATTTGGTTTATCCGCCGGATTTGCCGGAGGTGCTGAAGGCGCTGCCGGAAGACGTGTCGCTGCTGATTTCGGGGCATAATCACCTCTGCTGGGATGTCACTTCCGGGCATCGGCGGGCGTTCAATCCGGGCAGCGCCGGGCTGAACGAGACGGGCACAGGCGCGCGGGCGATGTTCGCTATCTGGGATGGCGATGACCTCACGCCGTGCAGTGCGCCCTACGACGTAACGGAAAACGCCCGCGCGTACCTTTCCGGCGGATTTGCGCAGGAAGCGCCGGAAATGAGCCGGATGTGCCTGCAAGAGATGGAAACGGGGCAGTATCAAGGCGTTTTGCGGCTGATTCGGCACGTCAGCCAAGTGGCAAAGGGCATGGGGCTGACGCTTGCCGACCGCGAAGCATGGCTGGCGGCGGACGCGGCCGCCCCGTGGCGCGAACCCATTTCCACCGCGGATTTCTGGGCGCGAAAGGAGAAAGAAGCATGAGCGATACCATCGCAGCCATCGCAACTGCGCCGGGACAGGGCGGCATTGCGATTGTCCGCGTGTCGGGCGACATGGCGGAGGACATTTTGCGCCGCATCTTCCGCCCGGTCGGCGGGAAGCATCCGCTGCCGACGCATCTGCTAACCTACGGGTATATTGTGGAGGATGAGGAGCGCATTGACGAGTGCATGGCGGTCATCATGCGCGCACCCAAATCGTACACACGCGAGGATGTGGTGGAGTTCCAGCTGCACGGCGGCGGCTGTGTTGCGCAGAAGGTGCTTGCGATGTGCCTGTCCTCCGGCGCACGCTTGGCGCAGCCGGGCGAATTTACCCGCCGGGCATTTTTGAACGGACGAATTGACTTAAGCCAAGCCGAAGCCGTGATGGACTTAATCGCCGCGCAGGGCGAGCAGAGCCGCAAAGCCGCCATGCGCCAGCTGACCGGGGGCGCGTCGTCGTTCATCCGCAAGGCGGCGGACGAATTGTATGCCATTCAGGCGGGCGTGGCGGCGTGCATTGACTATCCGGAGGAAATCAGCGAAGAGGAAGCCGCGAGCGACCTTGCGCCGAGCATTGCGCATCTGGCGAAAACGCTGACGGACGCCTGCGACGAGCGCGCCGCGCGGCTGCTGCAATCGGGGCTTCGTGTCGCGCTGTGCGGGCAGCCGAACGTGGGCAAATCGAGCCTGCTCAACGCGCTTTTAGGCGAGGAAAAGGCAATTGTGACCGCGATTCCCGGCACGACGCGCGATTTGGTGGAGGGCACGCTGATGCTCTCCGGCAGCGTCATCCACCTGACGGACACCGCTGGTCTGCACGACACGGACGACCCGGTGGAGCGCATTGGCGTTGACCGCGCGCGACGCGCCTTGACGGACGCAGACGTGGTGCTGCTGGTGCTGGACATGAGCCGTCCGCTATCCGCCGAGGACGAATCACTCCTGCGCACGCTGCACGGGCGGAACGGCTGCATTGTGCTGAACAAGAGCGACCTGCCGCCGGTGTTGACGGAAAACGACCTGCAAGACGCGGCGGACGGCAAGCCGATTCTGACCGTCTCCGCGAGCGTTCCGGACAGTTTGCAGCCGCTGAAAAGCTACCTTGCGTCGCAAGCCGCTGTCAGCGACCAGCTCACCCTGACCCAGCCGCGCCACATCGCAGCCGCACGCCGGGCGGTTGCCGCATTGCATCAGGCGGAGGAAACGCTTCGCAGCTATTCGGTGGACTTGGCGGGCGTGGACTTGCAGCAGGCGCAGATGGCGCTGGCGGAAATCACGGGCGATGAGGTAGAGGAAAAGCTGCTCGATGAGGTGTTCGGCAGGTTCTGCGTGGGAAAATGAGCAAGAAATAAGCTCATCACGGAAAGTTGGGGGAGCAAACAAGGGCTTAGGCGAAGCGCCAAAAAGCTACACGCGGAAGGAGCATGAAAGCGCGACCAACTCAATCGCGAAAAGGGGTCAAGGG
>ERZ827512.580-NODE-580-length-46148-cov-9.091164_pt1 | contig 46148 bp, 59 predicted proteins | sample MGYA00519916_ERZ827512 | MGnify/ENA primary metagenome ERZ827512 (study PRJEB31778, sample SAMEA3449335) | human gut metagenome | biome: human gut; feature: human-associated habitat; material: faeces | place: United Kingdom | collected 2010/2012 ... | reverse complement strand
CTGTAAACATCATAGGTGAGGTTGCAACAGACCCCGTAGCATCTTGGATGATTCAATCTGCACAGGTTGCATCTAAATTTACATTATTTACTCACCATGCTAAAACATTCCCAGACTTAGTAACAGCTCTACGTAACTCTATGTTAAGAGCTGGTGTATTCAAAAATGAAAAAACAGCAGAAGAACAAGTTGTACAAGTATTAAACTTTGATATACATCTAGTAAAAGACTTTAGAGGTAGAAGATATATTGAAAGAGTTACAGAATGTATTCCAGTTGAAGAAAAAAATGAATACACATTTGATTACAGAAAAGAAAAAACTCTAGAAGGCAAATTAGATAAATTTATGGATAATGCAACAATGTTCTTTACAAAAACTACAAACAGAGAATTGTATAAATACAGAAATATACTTGAATATCAAGATGGAAATTATGTATTAACAAACCCAATATCAGAAGAAAATATCAAAGCAATGAGAAACAATATGGATGATAGTGACATTGATGGCTTTGAAGACTTTTTAAGAAGAAATTGGGGCATAAAATTAAAAAGAGAAGCTGATTATGAAGAGTCAACATTAGAAATGCCAAAAACAGAAGAACCAAAAGCTTTAGAAGAAGCTACAACTAAAAGAAGAGGTAGAAAACCTAAAAATACAACAATATAAAAACAAATGAAAGAGAGGTGATTTTAAGATATATGGATATTGATATGTTAAAATACCTAATGATTGGAGTAGGAGCTTTATTTCTACTTATAGTAATTGCTTATTTAATTATAAGAAAGAAAAGCCAAAGCTCTGAAATAGCTCAAATTAGAAAATTACGTGAAGGAACACAAACAACAAGTTTTTCTTCAGAAGTTATGTATCAAAAACTATATGTATTTTATCTTAAAACACCATTTTTAAAAAGATATATATTAAAACTTAGAAGAAGACTAGCTATAATAAATGTTGATGATGAATATTTAACAAGAAAGCAGTCATCAAAAATTTTAAGTAAAACATTAATTATTGTTATACCATTAGCACTTGCAATTATAATTATAACTAAAAATAATGCATTATTAATGACAATGCTGTTAATATTTGAATTATTTATGGTTGACACATTTATAGATGGAATGGTAGACAAACTGGACAATAAATTATTAAGAGAACAAATAGAGTTCTTCTCAGAAATTAGACATGCATACCATGAATTCAATATGGTTGAAGAAGCAATTTACCAAGTTGCACAAGATGATGATAAACCAGAAATGTCAAGACAAGCTGAAAAAATATATGAAGTATTAATATCAAATGATCCGGAATCTGAACTTGAAAAATATTATGATGTTGCTCCAAATAGTTATTTAAAAGAGTTTGCAGGAGTATCATATTTAACAAAAGAATTTGGAGATCGTAAAATAGATAATTCTTCATTATACTTAAAAAACTTAAACAATATTACGCAAGAAATGCAACTTGAAATATTAAAACGAGATAAATTAGATTATACATTTCAAAGTTTGGCTGTTATATCAATAGTCCCAATGCTTTTTATAGAGCCAATAAAAAATTGGGCTGTATCGCAATTTGATTTTACAGATAGTTTTTATAATGGTAAAGATGGAATGATAGTTCAAATATTGCTTTTGATTGCAACATTTGTATGCTATATACTTACAAGAAAATTAAAAGACAATGGTTCAACAGCAATGAACACAAAAAATACCGAAAATCCATGGCAAGCAAAGTTATATAAAATACCAGTTATTAAAAAATTTATTAATTTATTTGTTCCAAAAGATGGAACTAAAGAATATAGAGAACTAAAAAATAAAATGAAAAATGCTGCTTCAAAAGATAAAATGGAGTGGATATATATAAATAGAATTTGTCTATGTTTAGGCACATTCATTGTATCAATATTTCTAATAGGGCAACTTCATAAAATTGCAATTGACAAAGTATATACAGACCCGACCACAACATATGACATAATAGGCGAAATGGATGATAAACAAAAGAAAAGTGCGATGCAATTAACAGAATCAGATAATCAATATATTAGATATTATAAAGGTGATACAAAAGCTACTGCAGATGACATTGAAAAAACAATGAGAAAAGGAAAAATAAATAAAGACTATATAAATAGTAATGATAATGAAGTAAAAAGTGCAGCAGAAAGAGTGTACAAAAAACTTCAAACAGTTAATACTGAAAAAATGCAATGGTTTGAAATTTTACTTGCAATGGTGTTAGCGATAATTGCATATAACTTTCCAATTTGGCTTTTAATATTCCAAGCTAAAATGAGACAAATGGAAATGGAAGATGAAGTAATGCAATTTAATACTATTATTTTAATGCTTATGAAAATAGAAAGAGTAAATGTTGAAATTATACTTGAATGGCTTGAGAGGTATGCAAATATCTTTAGAGAGCCTATAAGTAAATGTGTTAACAACTACGAAAGTGGTGCATGGGAAGCACTTGAACAACTAAAAGAAGAAGTTTCTTACCAACCTTTTATTCGTATAGTTGAAAGTTTACAAGCAGCAGTAGAAAAAATACCAATTGCAGATGCATTTGATGAACTAGATACAGAAAGAGATTACTACCAAGCAAAAAGAAAGGAATCTAATGAAAGATTAATTGCTAAAAAAGGTAGAATTGGTAAGGTAATAGGATTTGCTCCAATGGTTCTTCTATTTGTTGCATACTTAATTGTACCATTAGTATTTATAGGACTAATGAGCATGAGTGAAACATTTGCAAATATGACTTCTAAAAACAGTCTTTAATAAAAAAAGAAAGGATATAAAAGATGGAAAATGCGTCAAAGGCGTTAATAATGGCTGGTTCAGTTTTACTTTCAGTATTAATAATAAGTGCATTGGTACTTTTATTTAACCAAATAGGAGCATTTAAAAGGTCAGAAGTAAGTGAAAAAGACATCGAAAAATTGGCAGAATATACAAAACAAATAGAAACTTTTAATAGAGAGTTATATGGAAGTGAATTATTATCATTATGTAATTTAATTGAAGACTATAATGCAAGACAAGCAGATTTAAAAGGTTATGATGAAATTGAAGTAGCAATAAAGCAGGAGAATCCAATAGAGAGTCTTATATTGAATTCATCTGGAAGTGGTACAACATCAGAAATATCAATAAAAGGCTATTATACAAGTAGTAAAGGTTTAGTTAAAGATTTTCAAAAACTAGAAGATAGGGTAAACACGCTAAAGAAAAAGAAATATTATGGAAAAGATATTGAAAAACTAGCTGGATTGAAAGATAGAGAATTAAAGGCTTACTTAGCAGATAAAGTTTCTGGAATAGAAAATTTGGATTTATCAGATATATCTTCAATTGCAAATAGTACACTAAAGGAAATGTTGATAAATAAAGAAAACTATGTAGGTTTAAAAACTGACTTAACAACATTTAAAAACAAAAAATTTACGATAAAATACACATATAACAATGATACTTTAAGAGTTAAAAAAATAGAAGCTAATGGATAACAATATACAGTGAAAGGAGCTATAAATGGAAAATGCATCAAAAGCCTTAATAATGGCAGCAACAATTTTATTAGGCGTAATGATAATAGCAATTGGTGTATATTTATTTTCATCATATGCTCAATATAGCTCCAATACATATAAAAAAATTGAGCAGGCTCAAATTGATCAATTTAACTCACAATTTTTAAAGTATTATGGCTCAGAAGAAATTACACTAAAAAAATATGATGCAAGTGATTCAGATATATCACAAAAGGAAATAGTATCAATTCTTTGCTCTGCACATGATATTATATCATTAGCTAATTTAGCTCAAAAAAACAATCAGTATTATGAAATTGAAAATGAGGTAACTGAAGGTAGCGAAGCTAGTAACTATATTCAAATAAAGCTTAAAAAAGTAGACAATAATATTGAAAAATGGACTGAAGAAAAAAAGATTGATTTTTTAAAAAAATCAACATATTCTGTAACAATAAATGGTAAAGTAAGAGTAAAAAACAGGTATTATTACATAAATTCAGAGCCAAAAATAAATAGTGGAACAAAAAGAGTATATTATTTAGAATTTGAAGAATATAAATATTCAGATGATATGGAAATTATCTCATAATTTTCCAGAAAAAAATTAGTGAAAAATGTTTACATTTTTTATGGTTTAATGCTATAATAAAGGAAGTATTGAATGAAAAAGAGTATAATAATTATTTTAATTTTATTACTTATTGTAAGTACAGCGGTTTGCTTATATGTGTATAACATAAACAAAACTGAAAGCTATGCTGAAAAAAATAATAAAGAATATGAAAAATTTTATGATCAAGAAATTTTAGGTACTACATTAATTAGTATAATAAATAAAGCAACAAATGATAATGAAAAAAATGATGTGGAAAAACAAGAAGATACTATTTATTATATTGATAATAACAAAAATTCAGTACAAATAACTATAAAATTTTTAGATAGCGATAAAATAATAAAAATGGAAGAAATTTCACAAAAACAAACAGAAAATTTTGTACAAGTATTTGCTACAGCTACATTTAAATGCACACAAATACAATATCATGAAAAAACAAAATGTATAAAAAGTATGTATTTTGAGCAAATAAAAAATTAAGATTTTAATATTTAGATTTAATCTAAAAAATAATAAAATAAAAGTAAAATTTAAACAAGACGAAGGAGGAATTTTTATGGAGAACGCATCAAAAGCTCTAATTATAGCAGGTGCAATTTTATTATCAATTTTAATTATAGGTTTAGGTATGTTTATTTATAGACAAGCAGCAGGAGTAATGAATAACACAGGTTTAGATGAACTTGAGGTTGACAAACATAATGAGGGATTTACACAATATGAAGGAACAAAAGTATCTGGTACTCAAGTAAAAGCATTAGTTAAAAAAATAGAAGCAAACAATAGATCAAATGCAGATGATGAATCATTACAAATTGAAGTTTCAGGAGCAGTTACAATTACAAAAAATAGTACAGATACAGGTACTAAAGCAGGGGAGATAAAATCAGGCTATACTTATAAAGTTGAATTTGGTTATGATGCTGGTAGCAATTATGTTAATTCTTGTACAATCACTAAAAACTAATTAATAATATCAACTCATAAACTATTTTAAATAATAGGTAAAAAATATGGAAAATTTAACAGATGCTTTAAAAATAGCTTTTGCAGCAACAATATTTATTATGGCATTAACTATTGCAATAACTATGTTTTCACAGTTAAATACAACATCAAAAATACTTATTGCAAGTAGTGATATAACATCATTTTATGAATATGAAATTGGTGATAGGAAAAATAGAATAGTTGGGCTAGAAGCTATCATACCTACATTGTATAAATACAAAAAGGAAAACTATACAGTTCTGTTTTTAAAAGAAGATGGATCTCCATTAGGGTTATATACATCTCAAAAACCTCAAGATCAATGGGGAAGTGGTGGTACCCCAAATCCAAATGCAGGATTAATTGGAAAATATTATGGTAATAAGAATAATGACAATTATCCTGTTTGTGCGTTTGATATAGATGAAGAAACAATTAGGCATGAACCATGGATAGGATCACCTGAAGATTACAAAAAGAATCTTGATGCTTTTTTAAACGGAGGTGAATTTGAATATACTGACTCTAGCCATCCTAATGGAAGCTACAAATATGATAGTTTTATTGAAAAGTATTCAAGTAGAAGCTTTAAAGAACTAATAGGTGAATATACATATAATGTTAATGCAAAAGATGATGATGTTACTATAGGTGGCGTAAAATTAGATAATGATTTACTAAAGGGAAGAAAGAAAAGAGTTATAATATATCAATTAATTTAAAGGAGTATTTATTATGGGAGATAGTTTAATTACAATTATTGCAATATTTTTAGCTGCTATTTTAATGTTTGTGTTTCCACTTATGTCATTATCAGAAAGAACAGATGACATTTCTCAACTTGCAGTTCAAACAGCAACAAATGAATTTGTTGATAACATTAGAACAACAGGAAAAATAACATATACGGATTATGAAAAATATCTAGAAACAATTAATTCAACAGGCAACTCTTTTGAAGTTGAAATAAAAGTTCAACAACTTGATGAAAACCCTGGTGTAAAGGTTACTCAAGCTGAAATGACTAAAATAGGTGAAAATGTATATTATAATAAATATACTAGCCAAATAGAAGAAGAGTTAAACAAAAATGGAAAAATGAAATTAAAAGAAGGAGATATGGTTTCAGTTACTGTAAAAAATACAAACCAAACTATAGCTCAATTATTAAGAAACTTTTTCTACCAAGTTGCAGGAGATGATTCACATCAAATTGCAGCTTCACATGGTGGAGTTGTTACTGTAAATGCAAGTAACGATTAAAAGAATATTGGGATTTTTAAAATCCTTATAAGAAAAAAATATAGGGAGTGATTATTCACTCCCTTTGTTAATAAATAAGATTCAAAAGAAGGGAGAATATACAAAATGAAAATGCAACATATTGCGGTAATATTTGTTATTATAATAATACCAATTTCAATTATAACATCATTTTATATTAGTACCCAAATAGATACAATAACCCTTCAAACAGAATATGATACAAAATTAAGTGATGCAACATATGGTGCTGTTAAAGCATTTCAAATTAATACTGTAAATAATAGGTATTCAACAGTTAGTGACTCAAAAATAAGAGATATAGAAGCATCAGTTAACACTTTTTTTAACTCACTAGGTAATAGTGAAAATTTAACTAAAGAGGACTTAAAAAACAATGTACCAGCATTAGTGTATACATTATATGATGGTTATTATATTTGTACTAAATATGATAATGTAATGCCAATAGCACTTGATAAAGCTGGTGGAAAATTGATATTAGATGAAACAAGATTAAATTCAAATGAACCTAACTATGGATTAAAGACATATATATATTATTCATGTAGATATAAGAAGGGTACAAAAGATTTTGTTGTAAATTATACATTAGATAATGCAATTACCATTTATGGAAAATTTGATAGCTCGGGTGATAAAAAGACTTTATCAGGTTATTTAATAAATACAAATAAAATTACTGATGTATCACATGACCCTAACAATGTTTTAAGCTGGAGTTTAAAGTATGATGGTGTATTAATTGAACCAGAAATATTAACTGAACACGTATTATTTTCTGATGAGAAAAGCGGAGATTATGAATATACAGAATATAATGGCCAAAAATTTTATTATGATAATTCTGATACAATAGCACCTTATTATTTTTACTATAATAATTATTCAAAAGTAAAAGTAGTAGATGCAAAAACTAAAAGCTTTTTAGAAGCAAGAACGAAATATGGCACAGATGGAAAAAGGCACCTATACTGTACAAATGCGTTTGAATATTATTATAATGCAAACACGTTTACTAATACGGTACGTGGTTTAATTGGAGATATTACCCAAGCTGATGCAGTGAAATCTGATACACAAGCTAGATTAGCAACACTTTCTACAGAGGAAAGAAACAACTATTTTTCAGTAAATACAGGTAATGAAAAGATATTTGAGGTATCAAATGACAATGACCCATTAATGTCTGGCTCAACCTTTAATGAAAACCGTATAGCTGTAATAAGGAAATCAATTGAAACAAATTTATCAGCAGCTATATCAAATTATAACAGATATTCAGATGATACATATGAATTTAGTATGCCAAAACTAAATGAAGTTGACTGGGGTAAGCTAACAAATAATGTTTCGGTTATGACTTTTTTACAAGGAATACCAATTGGACATAAATATTATAATAATTATTGTGTAATTACAAATAACAATAATGAAGAAGTTGTAAAAGAAGAAAATATATATGTTATTACTCAAGAAGGCGAAAATAGAGAATATCATATGGCAGGATGCAAAAAATTAATGGAAACAAGCTCCACAATATTAAAGGCTTTTGCTAATACAACATTTATGAGGCAAACAGTAAGAATTTCAGAAGGTGATTACAGGTATTTTTACCCACAAACAACTAAAGTAAATCCAAATAATGAAAGTGATACAGCACTTCATAATCTTACAGGTTGCTATTATTGTATTGTAAATGCTTCAGATGTTTATAATGTTGAACAAATATTACAAGGAGTGGTTTATCGGAAAAGATAATAATTGGGAAGATAAACCAATTACAAATACTCTTACAAGATTTAATGAAGTAAGAAGACAATATATTTTAGCTTTAGGCAGAGAAAGGTATAATTTATATCAATCAAATATGGGTTCTTTTTAAAATAAAAGTTTAAAAAAATAAAATTTGGTTACTCTAATTAAAGGAGAGTGACCAAATGAAACTATATAAAAAAATTATAATAGTTTTGCTTTTGTTAATTATTTTTATTTATGTTTGCAATATTAGTTTATTGCCCAGTAATTATATAATAATGCAGGGAGAAAACTTAAACATATTTACTATTATTGGTCTTTCAATAAAAGAAAAAAGTAATTCACAAACTTTGCAAACAGCAAGTAATATAAATAAAACAAAAGTAAATGAAATTGGAAAAATTAATTTAAGTTTAAACTTATTTAATACATTTTCTATAAAAGATATAAATGTAAATGTTGTTTCTAAAACAAAGGTTATACCAATGGGAAATGCAATTGGTATGAAGCTTTATACAGACGGTGTGCTAGTAGTTGGAATGTCTGAAATAGAAGGAAAAAAACCATACGAAAACTCAGGTATAAAAGAAGGAGACAGAATAGTACAAATAGATAAAAATGAAATTAGCAATACAGAACAATTAATGGAAGCTGTAAATAAATGCAATGGAAATGAAGTATCTGTAAAATATATACGTGATGAAAAAACAATTACAACAAGTATAACTCCTGTAAAAAATGGTAATAACCAATACAAAATAGGCTTATGGGTTAGAGATGCTGCAGCAGGTGTTGGAACACTTACATTTTATGAACCTTCATCAGAAATGTTTGGTACACTAGGCCATGGAATATTAGATATAGATACATCAGGACTTATAAAAATTGCTAATGGTGAACTAGTAACAACCAACATATTAAGTATTACAAAAGGAAAAAAAGGCGAACCAGGGGAAATAAGAGGCTCAATTGAATCTGGATATACAATAGGCAGTATTACTAAAAATACAAATTTTGGTGTGTTTGGAAAATTAAATAAAACTTCATATATTAATACTCAAAAAAGCGACGAAATTGAAGTTGCTTTAAGAGATGAAATAAAAACTGAAGATGCACAAATTATATGTGAATTAGAAAATGGAAAAAAACAATATTATAATATAAAAATTCAAAAAGTATTTACAAATAATAATAAAGATAACAAAAGTATGTTAATAAAAATTACTGATGAAAAATTATTACAAAAAACAGGAGGAATAATTCAAGGAATGAGTGGAGCACCAATAATTCAAAATGGTAAGTTTATAGGAGCTGTTACACATGTACTTGTAAATGACCCAACAATGGGTTATGGAGTATTTGCTGATATTATGTTAAAGCAAATGAAAGAAGTAGAATAGGTAAGGGTGAGGTTAAAATGAAAAAATCAAAAGGAAATGTTACAATCATAGTGATAATTGCTATTATAGTTATTTTAATATTGGCAATTGTAGGGTTATTTGTATATCAACATATGATAGCTACAAAAGATACAGGTTCAAATACACAAATGCCAACCCGAACAAACGAACAATTAAATGTTGACACCGAAAATAATCAGACAAATAGTGAAAACACTCAAGAAAATAATACTTTAATAGATAAAACATTTAATATAATTCCAGATGGTGGAGGAGATACTGGTGAAGTTGAGCCTATGGAATTATCTTCAACAAAGTATTATTATAATCAATTAGATTCAAATGCAAAAATTATATATGATAAATTAAAAAAAGAAAAGAATAGTTTTAAAACAGGAAATCATGTATTTGATTTTGGAACAGAATTTAACACGCTTTTGCATACTGATAATGGAAAAGAAACACTAAAAAAAGCTTTTAGTGCAGCTATAGATGCATTTGTATATGATGACTGTGAACTATTTTATGTAGATCCTTCTAAATTAAGTTTAGTTAGTGAGACTAGAAGTTTAGGGGGAATAGATACATATTATATTTCAATAGGAGCAGGAAGTAACCCAAATTATTTAAGAAGCAGTTTTCAAACTAAAGAATCTATAGAAGAAGCCCAAAAATATTTGGATGGAATTGTAAATCAAATAGTAGAACAAACAAAACAAGATACAGATCTTTCAAAAGCAAAAAAGGTCCATGACTGGCTAATAGGTGTGGTTAATTATGGAGAATTAAATACAAAAAATCATGGTAATATTTATGGTACTATACATGATAAAACAGCTACATGTGAAGGGTATGCACGAAGTTTTAAATATATAATGGAAAAAGTTGGGGTTCCAACAATATTGGTAACTGGAACTGCTAAAAATTCAGAAGGTAAAACTGAGGCACATGCTTGGAATTATATACAAATAGATCAAGCATGGTTTGCAATAGATCTTACTTGGGACGATCCTGTTATAATAGGAGAAGGAACAGTAAGTGAAGAACAAAAATATAAATATTTTCTTAAAGGTGCAGATGAATTTTTTGCAGATCATACAGAAAGTAAAACATTTTCAGAAAATGGCACAGACTTTAGTTTCCCAATAATATCAGGAAGTAGTCATAAATAAAATATAAAAAGCAAAGTTTTCACTTTGCTTTTTTTTGAGTTTACTTTATTAACATTGGTCCAATATTTGTAACCGTACCAGCACCAAGGGTTAAAACAATATCATTTTTTATAGTATGTTCTTTTAAATATTTTACAATTTCATTAAAGTCTGGTATATATAAAGCTTGTTTATTATAGTAATTTTTTAATCTATCAACTAAATCTCTAGAAGAAATATTATAAATATTATCTTCTCTAGCTGCGTAGATGTCTGTAATAATTATATTGTCAAAATCAAGCAATGCTTTAGCGAAATCATCTAATAAAAGTTTAGTTCTGCTATATGTATGAGGCTGAAAAACAACCCAAGATTGCCTATAATTTTTTTGACTTACTGCATGTGATGTTGCCATTATTTCAGTAGGATGATGACCATAATCGTCATATACACTAACACCTTGATTAAATTGGCCAACATACTCAAATCTTCTATGTGCACCAGTATATTTTAGTAATGCATTTTTCATGTCTTCTTTTGAAATTCCATATTCATGGCAAACAGCGATACAAGCTAATGAATTTAAAACATTATGCATTCCTGGAATAGATAATTGAAATGTTTTATAAAAACTATTATTGTAATATACATCAAAGCAAGCAAAACCATCTTGATTAAATTTTATATTTCTTGCAATAAAATTAGCGTTTTCACTTTCAAGTGCAAATGTAACTATTTTAGATTTTGAGTCTTTTGCTATTTTTCTACAATTCGGATCATCACTATTAATTACCAATAAACCATCTTCAGGGAGAAGTTTTATATAATTATCAAATGATTTAACAATATTATCTAGATTTCCAAAATAATCTAAGTGGTCGTTATCAATATTTAAAATTACTTCTGTTCTAGGGAATAATTTTAAATAACTTTCAACATATTCACATGCTTCAATTATAAAGTATTCACTATTTCCAACACGATAATTTCCTTTTAAAGGTTTTAAATAAGCACCTACTTGAATAGAAGGGTCTTTATGAGCCTCTAAAAAGCACATTGAAATCATAGAAGTAGTTGTAGTTTTTCCATGTGTACCAGATATACATATACTATTGTTAAAAGCTTTTGTAATTTTTCCTAAAAATGTTCCTCTCTCAATTGTTGGAATATTTAATTCATGAGCTTTTAAAAGTTCAATATCGTCTTTTCTTATAGCTGCACTATATACAACAATATCAGCTTTAGCTAAATTTTCTAAATCATGGCCAATAACAACATTGATACCATTTTCAATTAATCTTTCAGTAGTTTCAGAAGGGGTGGAATCAGAACCTGTAACATGAAATCCCCAAAATTTTAGAATTTCGGCAATTCCACTCATACTAATTCCGCCAATACCTATCATATGTACATTTTTATATCTTTTTAATTCTTCAATATTTGCCAAAGAAATACACTCCTTTAAGTTTAATAATATGTTTGTATTTTTTACCAAAAGTATTATATACTTTATATTGATATTTTTCAATATTTTTCTTAAATAAGTGCTAATAAATAAAAGCTATAATATTATATTCAAAAAGATAAAAGATGTGAATAATAAAAAAATATATAAAATTTGTAAAATAAAGAAGGAAAAACAGAAAAAGTGGCGAATAATATAATTGTACATAAGAAATGTATAAAAAACTTGAAAGGTGGTACTTAAAATGCAAATTACAGATGTACGTTTAAGAAAAAAATTAAATCCAGAGAACAGAACAAAGGCTGTTGCTTCTGTAACATTCGATAATGAATTTGTTGTACATGATATCAGACTTATCGAACGCCAAGATGGAGCATACATTATTGCTATGCCACACAAAAAAACTCCAAACGGAGATACTAAAGACGTGGCACATCCAATTAATGGTGAAACAAGAGAGAAAATTCAAAAAGCTATATTAGAAGCTTATGAAGCTCCAGAAGCTGAAGAAAATTCAGAATCAGAAGAATAATAATAAAATCAAAAAGAAATACTCCTTGCGAAGTATTTCTTTTTTTGTTTCCATCAGTTGATGGATGAGTTCTCAGAGGTCATTGAAAAGAAATTAGAGATAATCTTTTCATAAGCCTCATTGGGCGGTGTAAACGTGATTTTGAGTGTTGCAGGTTCGACTACGGCAAATTCGATACTGCTGTAGTGTGCGGCACACATGTTGTACCGTGATGCAAAATTGCTTATTACACTCATTGAACTTGCGATCACATTAAATGTGATTTTCAGCTCATTGAACGTAAGCTGAACCGTTCCGAGAATTTCAGAAGTGTCGCTAAGCGGTTCTGCATTCAAAACAGTCATAATCGACTCTCCCGAAATTGACATACAGTTAAGCATGTCAATCAAATTTGCTGTCCGATCCAATACCTTTTCGAGCTTAATGGTTGATACGAAATGTTTCATAAAATGACCTCTTTTTAAATATTTCTAGCGCATATCTCACTAGTTATAAATATTATACCATATATTTCAAATAATGTAAAATTTGAGAGAAGAGGCAAAAATTGAAATAAATATTGAATTTTTATTGTAAAAATGTAAATTATAATATAAAATTGTATCATAGGGAGAAAAATATGAAAAAGTTTATATATAAAGTTTTATTGATTTGTTTATTTATTATTTTCGCATTTACAGTAAAATCTTTTGCAACATCTGATTTTACTTATACTCTTGATTCAAGCGGAAATGCAATGATAACAGCATATAAAGGAACAGAAAGTAATTTAACAATTCCAAGTACAATAGACGGACATAATGTTTCTACTATAGATAGACATGCTTTTAATGAAAGTAGGAATTCTACTAATGGAAGTGTTCTAAAAAGTGTTGTAGTTAGTGAAGGAATTGAAAAAATAGGATTATTAGCATTTAATGGATGTGAAAACTTAGAGTCAGTAAAATTGCCAGAAAGTTTGAAAGATATAGATATGCAGGCATTTTTAGGATGTAGTAAATTAAGCACAATAAATATACCATCACAAATACAATATATTTTAAATTCTACTTTTCAAGAAACTAATCTTACAGAAGTTGATATACCTGAAAACGTAAAAAACGTTGCGGCAAGAGCTTTTGGAATTTGCAAAAACTTAAAAAAAGTAAGAATTTATTCTAGAGATATCACATTAGATCAAGGAGTGTTTGAATATGGATCATCTGATTTAGTTTTATATGGATATGAAGGTTCTACAACCCAAACATATGCTGAGCAAAATAGTATAAAATTTGAAATATTATCTAGTGGTGAACAAGAGCCACCAACAGAAAATTTGAGTCTAAACAAAAATAAGCTAGAATTAAAAGAAGGAGAAAGCGAAACTATCTACATTACGTCAGATACAATGGTAGAGTGGACTAGCAGTGATAATAAAGTGGCTACTGTAGATAATGGAAAAGTAACAGCTATAAGTGCTGGAAAAGCAGTAATTACGGTTTCAACAATGGATGGAACAGCAAAAGCTACATGTGAAGTAATAGTAACTAAAAAGGAAACTGAAGTTGAGATTGTACCTATTAAATCAATTTCTATAAGTAGGTCATCATTATCATTAAAAGTAGGTGATATAGAAATGCTTTCAGCTGTTATTTCTCCAGCTAACGCTACAGATAAAAGCGTTGTATGGAGTAGTAATAATGAAAAAGTTGTAACTATACAAAATGGAAAGGTTACAGCAAAGGCTGTAGGTACCACAATAATAACAGTTTCAGATAAAGATGGTACACATAAGGCAACATGTACCGTTACTGTGACTGAAAAATCAACTACACAAAATCCTGATAATACAATTGCAAAAGGCGAGTTACCTCAAACAGGAATAAAATCTATTATAGCAATTACTTTAATTTTAATATCCATTATTATACTTGGAGTATATATATATTTAAAAAAGTTTAAGGATGTTAAATAATAAAAATTACAAATGCACATAATTATAAATTAATTACGTGCATTTATTTTGCAAAAATAACAAAAAATAGTAAAAAGTGGTTGACTTTAGGCACAATACATTGTATAATAATAAAGCATGTATGCGATGAAGTAAGATGTGGCTACAAATGTTATAGTAATATACATTTGGAGGGAACTCTTATGGAGTATGTTATGGCTTAGACCAGGCGGTAAGTTAAGAACAAATAAGCACTTATCCCAAGATTTTATCATGCAAACTTGGGTTTTTATATGTTTAATAAAAGAAACACTAGGGTGCGTTACAACTTCCGACCAAAAAAGGACTAGAAAAGTCCTAGAAATTTAGAAGGAGGGAAATTTAAATGGCAACAAAGAAGGAAAATGCAGTAACAAGTGAAAAAATCAGAATAAGATTAAAAGCTTATGATCATGTTGTTTTAGAACAGTCTGCTGAAAAAATAGTAGATACTGCTAAAAAGACAGGAGCTAAAGTTTCAGGTCCTATTCCACTACCAACAGAAAAGGAGATTGTTACAATCTTACGTTCTCCACACAAACACAAAGATTCAAGAGAACAATTTGAAATGAGAACACATAAAAGAGTAATTGACATTCTTTACCCAACACAAAAAACAGTTGATAGCTTAATGAAAATTGATTTACCAGCTGGTGTTGATATAGAAATCAAATTATAATTACAAATTAAAAACTATGCTGGTATAACGTTATAATATAACGAAATATAAGATATCAGCCAATCAAGTTAGTTGTTCTAGCGAAGCGAGTTACAAATAACTTACGCATAACGAAGTGAAGCTGGGAGAAAACCAACAAAAACCAAGCTAATAACAAAATATTAGCCAATAGTTAGGAGGAACATTAAAAAATGAATAAAGGATTAATAGGAAAAAAATTAGGAATGACTCAAATATTTGATGAACAAGGAAAAGTTATTCCAGTTACAGTTATCGAAGCAGGTCCATGTGTAGTAGCACAAGTTAAAACAGTAGAATCTGATGGATACAATGCTATACAATTAGGATTTGAAGATGTAAAAGAAAGTAAAGTTAATAAACCAGAAAAAGGACACTTTACAAAATCAAAATTACCACTAAAAAAACATTTAAGAGAATTTAGATTAGATTCTATTGAGAATATAAATGTTGGTGATGAATTAAAAGCTGATACATTTTCAGCAGGAGATCAATTAGATATTCAAGGAACATCAAAAGGAAAAGGATTCCAAGGTGTTATTAAACGTCATGGCCAATCAAGAGGACCTATGGGACATGGTTCTATGTATCATAGAAGACCAGGTTCAATGGGACCAACATCTACACCAGGTAGAGTATTTAAAGGTAAAAAATTACCAGGTCATATGGGAAGCCAAACTATTACAATTCAAAACTTAGAAGTTGTAAGAGTAGATTTAGATAAAAACGTTATTTTAGTAAAAGGTAGTGTACCAGGAGCTAAAGGTGCAATATTAAAACTAAAAACAAGTGTAAAAAGTAAATAAGGAGGGAAATACAAATGCCTAAGATAGACGTATATGATATAGAAGGTAAAAAAGTTAAGACAATAGAACTTAAAGAAGAAATATTTGGCATTGAACCAAATGAAGCAATAGTACATAGTGTTCTAGTTAATTACCTAGCTAATCAAAGACAAGGTACACAAAGTACTAAAACAAGAGCAGAAGTATCTGGTGGTGGTAGAAAACCATGGAGACAAAAAGGTACTGGTAGAGCAAGACAAGGAAGCATTCGTGCACCACATTGGGTAGGTGGAGGAGTTGCTTTAGGTCCAAAACCACGTTCATACAATTATACAGTAAATAAAAAAGAAAAGAGATTAGCAATTAAATCAATGTTAAGCTCAAAAGTATTAGAAAATGAATTAGTAGTTGTTGAAAGTTTACCATTAAAAGAAATTAAAACTAAAGAAATGGCAAGAATTTTAAATAACTTAAAAGTAGAAGGTAAAGCAGTTATTCTTTTACCAGAAAAAGATGAAATAGTTCAAAAATCAGCTAGAAACATTGAGGGAGTTAAAACATTACAAGTTGGAACAATCAATGTATATGATTTATTAAAACATAAAAATCTTGTTGTAACAGAAGATACTGTTAAAAAATTAGAGGAGGTGTATGCATAATGAAACCAGAAGATATTATCATAGCACCAGTAATCACTGAAAAAAGTAATGATGAATTACAAGCAGGAAAATATACATTTAGAGTTAATAAAAAAGCTACTAAAATAGATATTCGTAATGCAGTAGAAAAACTTTTCGAAGTAAAAGTTTTAAATGTTAACACAATAAGTGTTAAAGGTAAAGAAGTTAGAAGAGGAAAAACAACAGGAAAAACTTCAGACTGGAAAAAAGCAATAGTAACTATTGATACAAACCCAGGAGATATTAAATACCTAGATAAAGGTGGAAAAGAAGTTAAAGTTTCTAAGAAGTATAAAGATTCTATTGAGCATTTCATGGGTGCTTAGTTAAGTTCGAAAAATAATTGTCATTCTGCCTAACATAATAACAATTCTTTTTCAAACTAAAAATGATTAGAAGCTTAAAAAATATCGGGAAGTAACCCCGGAAAATAAATAAATATCCGTATGCGGAGCGGGAAAATATCCGTAAATATAGTAGTATAAAATTTATAAAAAACGAGTATTGCTAGGAAAACGAGCGAAAAATTTTGAAATAGTACATTGGTACATTGAAAAATTTTGAGTGAAGTTTGACAACGCAAGACGAAGTTTTTCATAAATTTTGAGAAAGGAAATTAAAATGGGAATAAAAAGATTCAGACCATATACTCCATCAAGAAGAAACATGACAGTTTCAACATTTGATGAAATTACAAAAAAAGAACCAGAAAAAACTCTATTAGCTACTAAAAAGAAAAATGCTGGTAGAAATTCATATGGTAGAATTACAGTAAGACATCAAGGTGGAGGCAACAGACAAAAATATAGAATTATAGATTTTAAAAGAAATAAAGTTGATATGCCAGCAACTGTAGTTGGTATAGAATATGATCCAAACAGAAGCGCAAATATAGCTTTAATTCAATATGAAGACGGAGAAAAAGCATATATTTTAGCACCAGTTGGATTAAAAGATGGAGATAAAGTAGTTTCTGGAGATAAAGCAGATATTAAACCAGGTAATTGCATGAAAATTGAAAACATTCCAGTAGGTACAATGATTCATAATATTGAATTAAACCCTGGTCAAGGGGGAAAATTAGTTAGAGCTGCTGGTCAAGAAGCTCAATTAATGGCTAAAGAAGGAAAATATGCACATGTAAGATTACCTTCTGGCGAAATGAGATTAGTAATGGCTGTATGTAAAGCTACAATAGGAACAGTTGGAAATACAGACCATGAAAACATTAAATTAGGTAAAGCTGGTAGAACAAGACATATGGGAATTAGACCAACTGTTAGAGGTTCTGTAATGAACCCAGTAGATCACCCTCATGGTGGTGGTGAAGGTAAAGCTCCAGTTGGACACGCAGGACCAATGACTCCTTGGGGTAAACCAGCATTAGGATATAAGACAAGAAAGAAAAACAAAAAGAGTGATAAAATGATCACTAAACGTAGAAAGTAGGAGGTAAAATAAATGTCAAGATCAAGTAAAAAAGTTCCATTTATTGCACCTGAATTATTAAAAAGAGTTAATGCAATGAATGAAAGTGGAAATAAAGAAGTAATAAAAACATGGTCAAGAGCTTCTACTATATACCCACAAATGGTTGGACACACAATAGCTGTTCATGATGGTAGAAAACATGTACCTGTATATATTACAGAGGAAATGATTGGACATAAGTTAGGTGAATTTGCACCAACAAGAACATTTAAAGGTCACGCAGGAGATAAAACAACAACTAACAAATAATGAAAGGAGATAATAAAATGGAGGAAAATAATATTCCAACAGCAGAAGCAACTCTAAGATATGCTAGAATTTCAGCTAGAAAAGTTAAAATAGTAGCAGACTTAATTAGAGGAAAAGATGTTGATGAAGCTTTAGCTATTGCAAAATATGCTCCAAAAGCATCAAGCGAAATTATTGAAAAATTATTGAAATCAGCTATTGCAAATGCTGAAAACAATCACCATATGGCACATGAAAAATTATATGTTGCTGAAATTTATGCAAATCAAGGTCCAACTCTAAAAAGAATTAGACCAGCTGCAAAAGGTAGTGCAGTTAGAATTAGAAAAAGAACAAGTCATATTACAATCGTATTAAAGGAAAGAGATTAAGAAAGGAGGACTTAACAAAATGGGACAAAAAATGGATCCTAACGGATTAAGAGTAGGAATTATTAAAGACTGGAATTCAAAATGGTATGCAGATAAAAAGAATTTTAGTGATTACCTAGTTGAAGATCATAAAATCCGTGAATATGTTAAGAAAAAATTATACATTGCAGGAATTTCTAAAGTTGAAATTGAAAGAACTGCAAAATTCGTTAAAGTAAACGTTTATACAGCAAAACCAGGTTTAGTAATTGGTAAAGGCGGAAACCTTGCTGAAGAATTAAAAGCTGAGCTTGAAAAAATGATAGGTAAAACAGTTAACTTAAATATTGTTGAAGTTAAAAACATAGATGTTGATGCACAATTAGTTGCTGAAAACATTGCAGGACAACTAGAAAGAAGAATTTCATTCAGAAGAGCTATGAAACAATGTATGCAAAAAACTATGAAAGCAGGTGCTTTAGGTATTAAAACTGCTGTATCTGGTAGATTAGGTGGAGCAGACATGGCTAGAACAGAGTTCTACAAAGAAGGAACAATTCCACTTCAAACTTTAAGAGCTGATATTGATTATGGATTTGCAGAAGCAGATACAACTTATGGAAAAATCGGTGTTAAAGTTTGGATATATAAAGGCGAAGTTCTTCCAGCTAAGAAAAAACAAGCAGAAGGGAGAGATGAGTAATGCCATTAATGCCAAAAAGAACAAAATATAGAAAACAACAAAAAGGTAGAATTAGAGGTAAAGCAACAAGAGGTAACACAGTTACTGATGGAGAATTCGGACTACAATCACAAGAAATTGGTTTAATTACATCAAACCAAATTGAAGCAGCCCGTGTTGCTATGACTCGTTATATAAAAAGAGGTGGAAAGGTTTGGATTAAAATCTTCCCTGACAAACCAATAACATCAAAACCTATTGGTACTCGTATGGGTAAAGGTAAAGGTGCTGTTGAATACTGGGTAGCAGCTGTAAAGCCAGGTAGAGTTATGTTTGAAATAGCAGGTGTTCCAGAAGAAACTGCAAAAGAAGCTTTAAGATTAGCAGCTAATAAACTATCAGTAAAATGTAAGTTTGTCAAAAGAGAAACTGAAGTAGGTGGTGATAGCGATGAAGATTAATAAAATAAAAGAAATGTCTTCACCAGAATTAGAGAAAGAATTAGTAGAACTAAAAAATGAATTATTTAAATTAAGATTTAGTTTAGCTACAAATGGATTAGATAATCCTATGAAAATTAAAGAAGTGAAAAAAGACATTGCAAGAATAAAAACAGTTCTAAAAGAAAGAGAATTAAAGGAGGGTGTAAACTAATGGAAGAAAGAAACCTTCGTAAAGAAATGATCGGTACAGTTGTTTCTGACAAAATGGATAAGACAGTTGTAGTAGCTGTTCAAACTAATGTTATGAATAAAATGTACGGAAAAATTCAAAAAAGAACATACAAATTAAAAGCTCATGACGAAAACAATGAATGCCAAGCAGGAGATAAAGTTAGAGTAATGGAAACTAGACCACTTTCTAAAGATAAAAGATGGAGAGTAGTTGAGGTAGTTGAAAAGGCAGTTATTAAATAAACAAAAAACTTTGTATTTAGTTTATTTAAAGAATAGTGATATTTTAGAAGGAGGATACCAAAATGGTACAACAACAAAGTATATTAAAAGTTGCTGACAACACTGGTGCAAAAGAAATTATGTGTATCAGATGTTTAGGTGGTTCATATAGAAAATATGCTGGCGTAGGTGATATTATTGTTGCATCTGTAAAAACAGCTATACCTGGTGGTGGAGTTGTTAAAAAAGGTGATGTAGTAAAAGCTGTTGTTGTAAGAACTAAAAAGCCAATTAGAAGAGCAGATGGTTCTTATGTAAGATTTGATGAAAATGCAGCTGTTATTATAAAAGATGATAAAACACCAAAAGGAACTCGTATATTTGGGCCAGTAGCTAGAGAATTAAGAGACGGAGAGTATATGAAGATTCTTTCTCTTGCCCCAGAAGTTCTATAAAAACAATTGAAAAGCTTCGTCTTGCGTTGTCAAGCGTCGCATAAAAATCTTTCGATATACACCAGTATAATCTCAAGATTTTTAGCTAGCTTTCCTAGCAATACTCGCTTTTGAATTGTTTTGGAGATGTGAGACTTTAAAAATTGTAAGCGAGGATAGCCTTTAGGCTAGATTTAAAATAAAAAAATAACAGATAACCTTATAAATTTGAAAAGAAGAGGTGAAAAGTAAATATGAAAATTAAAAAAGGTGATACAGTTAAAGTTTTATCTGGAAATGATAAAGGAAAAACTGGAGAAGTTTTAGAAGTAATTCCAAAAACACAAAAAGTAATTGTTAAAGGTGTTAATATTCGTAAAAAACATGTTAAACCAAGAAAACAAGGAGAAGAAGGCGGAATTATTCCAGTAGAATGTAGCATACATAGTAGCAAAGTAAATGTAGTATGTCCAAAATGCAATAAAGCAACAAGAATTGGTTACTTAGTAGAAGGAGATACAAAAGTACGTGTTTGCAAAAAATGTGGAAATAAATTAAAGTAGGAAGGAGGTCTATTAAAGACTTATGGAAATATTAAAAGAACAATATCAAAAAGAAGTTGTACCTGCATTGATGAAAAAATTTAACTATAAATCAGTAATGGAAGTTCCAAAACTAGAAAAAATAGTTATCAATGTTGGATTAGGAGACATGAAAGATAATCCAAAAGCATTAGACAACACAATAAATGATTTAAAAATAATTACAGGTCAAACTCCAATAGTAACAAAAGCAAAAAAAGCTATTGCTGCTTTCAAAATTAGAGAAGGTGTTAATATTGGATGCAAAGTTACATTAAGAAGTGGAAAAATGTATGATTTCGCATACAAACTATTTAATGTAGCATTACCTAGAGTAAGAGATTTTAGAGGAGTATCTAATAATTCATTTGACGGTAGAGGAAATTATTCAATGGGAATTAGAGAACAATTAATTTTCCCAGAAATCGAATATGATAAAATTGACAAAATTAGAGGTATGGATATAATATTCGTTACTACTGCTAAGACAGATGAAGAAGCAAAAGAATTGCTTTCATTATTAGGAATGCCATTCCAAAATTAATTATAAACTGCGTCTTGCGCTGTCAAGAGGCGAGTGTAAGAAAGGAGAAATAAATGGCTAAGAAGTCTTTAAAAGTTAAACAACAAAGAGAACAAAAATACAAAACAAGAGAATATAATCGTTGTAAAATTTGTGGAAGACCACATGCTTATATAAGAAAATATGGAATTTGCCGTGTTTGCTTTAGAGAATTAGCTCATAAGGGAGAGATTCCAGGAGTTAAGAAGGCTAGCTGGTAAAAATTTGCTTGAAAATCAGCAGCCTGCGTCGTTAAACTTCATAAAAATTTTTTGCTGTGCATACTGATGCTGTAACAGGCAGAGCCTTAACAGCCTCAGAGTCAACATACAAACGTATAGTTTCAAAAATTTTTATTTTGTTTGCCTAGCATTCTACTAATTTTGAAGCAAATTAAGTAAGAAAACAAAAAAAGGAGGGAATAAATTTGAATACAACAGATCCAATCGCAGATATGTTAACAAGAATTAGAAATGCAAATAGTAAAAAGCATAAAACAGTTGATGTTCCAGCTTCAAATATGAAAAAAGCTATTGCTGACATTCTTTTTAAAGAAGGATACATTGCTGCTTATGAAGAGATAAATGATAACACTCAAGGTGTGATTCGTATTACTTTAAAATATGATGAAAAAGGTGCAAGAGTAATTGATGGTTTAAAGAGAATTAGTAAACCAGGATTAAGAGTATATGCATCTAAAGAAGAATTACCACAAGTTCTTAATGGTTTAGGTATTGCTTTAATTTCTACTTCAAAAGGAATTAAAACAGATAGAGAAGCAAGAGCAGAAGGACTTGGAGGAGAAGTATTAGCATATATTTGGTAGGAAAGGAGGAACTAAAAAATGTCAAGAATAGGAAATAAACCTATTACTGTACCAGAAGGAGTAGAAGTTACACTAAATGATAATCATATAGTTGTAAAAGGACCAAAAGGTACATTAGAAAAAGATCTACACAGAAATATGACAGTTACTGTAGAAGGAAATACTATTACAGTAACAAGACCAAACGATGAGGCTGAAAATAGAAGCTTACATGGTTTAACAAGAACTTTAATCAGTAACATGGTTGAAGGTGTTGTTCATGAATTTAAAAGAAACTTAGAAATAAATGGTGTTGGTTATAGAGCACAAAAAAAGGGTAATGACTTAGTATTAAGCTTAGGTTATTCTCATCCAGTTGAAATTAAAGCTCCAGAAGGAATTAGTTTTGACTTAGCAGATGCTAACCACATCACAGTAAGAGGAATAGATAAAGAATTGGTTGGTCAAACAGCTGCAGTTATTAGAACAAAAAGACCACCAGAAGTATATAGAGGTAAAGGTATTAAATATGCTGAAGAGCATATTAGACGTAAAGAGGGTAAAGCTGGCAAGAAATAGAATTTAAATGAAAAACTTCGTCTTGCGTTGTCAGGCGTCGCATAAAAATCTTTCAATATACACCAGTATAATTTCAAGATTTTTAGCTAGCCTTCCTAGCAATACTCGTTTTTGATTTAAATTCGACTTAAAATGAAAATAATAATAAATTCTTAATATTATTAACGCTGTTACGTTAATAGAAAGGAGAAAAAGATGATTAAGAAAATAGATAGAAAAGCTGAAAGAGAAAGAAGACATGCAAGAGTACGTAATAAAATTTCTGGAACAGCAGATCGTCCAAGATTATGTGTATTTAGAAGCAATAGTAACCTTTTTGTACAAGTAATTGATGATGTTGCAGGAAATACTCTAGTTCAAGCTTCTACTCTAGATAAAGAAGTAAAAACAAAACATTCAAATAAAGAAGCTGCTAAAGAAGTAGGAAACTTAGTTGCAAAAAGAGCTTTAGAAAAAAACATAAAAGAAGTTGTTTTTGATAGAGGCGGTTATATTTATCACGGTGTTATAAAAGAATTAGCAGAAGCAGCCAGAGAAGGCGGATTAACATTTTAAAAAGGAGGGAAATTAAAGTGCAATCAGAAAATACATCAGAATTAAAAGAAAAAGTAGTTGCAATCAACAGAGTAGCTAAAGTTGTTAAAGGTGGTAGAACTTTTAGATTTAGTGCTGTAGTTGTTGTTGGTGATGAAAATGGACATATTGGTGTAGGAAATGGAAAAGCTGCTGAAGTTCCAGATGCTATAAAGAAAGCTATTGAAGAAGCTAAAAAGAACTTAGTTGAAGTTCCAGTTGTAGGAACAACAATTCCTCATGAATATGTAGGTAAATTTGGAAGTGCTAGTGTTATATTAAAACCAGCTGCAGAAGGTACTGGAGTTATCGCTGGAGGTAGCGTAAGACCAGTTCTAGAACTTGCAGGTTACAAAGATATTAGAACTAAAGTTGTTGGAACAAACAACCCAAGAAACGTTGTTTATGCTACAATCGAGGGATTAAAAAGCATGAAAACAGTAGAACAAGTTGCTAAAAAAAGAGGAAAAACAGTAGCTGAAATATTATAAGTTAATAACATATAAATTGATAAAAAAATAGGAGGTGTAATCGCAAAATGAAATTAGACGAATTAAAACCAGCACAAAAAACAAAAAAGAGGACAGTAGTAGGTCGTGGAGTTGGTTCAGGTCTTGGAAAAACTTCTGGAAGAGGACATAAAGGTCAAAAAGCAAGAAGTGGTGGAGGAGTTAGAAGAGGCTTTGAAGGTGGTCAAACTCCTTTATATAGAAGATTACCAAAAAGAGGATTTAATAATAGCGTTCATGCAAACGATTATGTAGAAGTAACACTTACAATGCTTAATAAATCAAGCAAAGAAGATGTTACAGCTGAAAGCTTAATTGAAGACGGAATTATTCGTAAAGAAAAAGACGGCATCGTTATACTTGCTACAGGTAAATTAGACAAAAAAGTTAATGTAAAAGCTGTAAAATTCACTAAAGCTGCTAAAGAAAAAATTGAAGCTTTAGGAGGAAAGGCTGAGGTGATTTAATGTTTAAGACTATTGTTAATGCATTTAAAACTCCAGACGTTAGAAAAAGAATTTTATATACATTACTTTTAATAGTATTATTTAGACTAGGCTGTTTTATTACAGTACCTGGTGTAAATACACTTACATTAAATGAAGCTATGTCTGGTGCAAGTAATGGTATAGCAGGACTTATAGATTTAATCTCAGGAGGTGCATTCTCTAGATTTTCTATATTTGCTATGACTATTACACCATATATTACTTCTTCAATTGTAATTCAATTGTTAGGAATGGTTATTCCTTCATTAGAGAGATTAATGAAGGAAGGTGGAGAAGAAGGTAGAAATAAAATAAACAAATATACTAAAATTTTAACAGTTATTCTTGCTTTAATTGAAGGTATAGGTTTATATTTAACATACAAATCTTCTGGTATATTCGTAAAAACAGATTTCTTAACAGGATTTTTAGTAGTTATTTCACTAATGGCAGGAACATCACTTTTGATGTGGCTTGGAGATCAAATTACAAATAAGGGTATAGGAAATGGTATTTCTATGATTATATTTGTAGGTATTATTTCAGGTTTACCAAGTGCAGTAACTATGATTTGGAAGTTGATTTTTGGAACAGGATCATTTAGTATGACAGGATTATTAACTTCTTTAGCAATTATTGTAGGAGCAATTATTTTAATTGCTGGGGTTGTATTTGTACAACAAGCAGAAAGAAGAATTCCTGTACAATACGCTAAAAAAGTAGTAGGAAGAAAAATGGTAGGAGCACAAAATACTAATATTCCGCTAAAACTAGCTATGGCTGGTGTTATGCCTATTATATTTGCTTCATCATTTATGACATTTCCAGCTATGATTATTCAAATGTTTGCACCAAATATTGCAAGTGAAACTGGCTTCTGGTCAGTAATATATAAATTCTCAATTGCAACTTCAACATCAGCTGTGCCTATTGGCTACACTATTGCAAATGCAATGGTATACTTATTATTAATTGTTGGATTTACATTTTTCTATACTTATGCAACATTTAACCCTGCAGAAGTATCAAGTAATATTAAGAAGAATGGTGGATTCATACCAGGAATTAGAGCAGGAAAGCCAACAACAGATTATTTATCATCAGTTTTATCTAAACTATTATGGTTTGGTGGACTATTCTTAGCAATTATAGCAATTTTACCTATGCTTGCAAGATTTATACCAAATGTAAACTTAGCATTTGGTGGTACATCAATATTAATCGTTGTGGGTGTTGCACTTGAAATGGTACAACAATTAGAGTCTTTACTTGTTATGAGACACTACAAGGGCTTTTTGGACTAATTTGAAAAATAATTGCCATTCTGCTTCGTTAGAATTCATTTGAAACGCGGTTACAACCCAAAAGGTTGCGCCCTTGCCTTTCAAATAAATTCTGCCTTGCATAATAACAATTCTTTTCCAAATTGGATTGTAGAGAAAATAAAAAATAATAAATAAGATATATTTTTAAAATTAGGGCAGATGGGGCGGACAGGTGTAAAAACTGGTTCCGTCCGTAATGCGTGAAGGGAGAACTAAAAACTATGTATATTATTATGTTAGGAGCTCCAGGAAGTGGAAAAGGAACAACAGCTAAAATTTTAGCTAAAAAAACAAACTTGCCTCATATTTCAACAGGAGATATGTTTAGAGAGCAAATAAAAAAAGAAACAGAACTTGGAAAATTGGCTAATAGCTATATATCACAAGGAAAACTAGTACCAGATGAAGTAACAATTAATATCGTAAAAGATAGATTAAATTGGGATGATACTAAAAATGGTGTAATATTAGATGGATTTCCAAGAACAATTGAGCAAGCTAAAGCTTTAGATGAAATACTAAAAGAAAAAGGTAAAAAAGTAGATATAGTACCTGAATTAGTAGTTCCAGATCAAATTATTATAGAAAGAATTTTAAATAGAGCAACATGTTCAAATAAAGAATGTGGAGCAATTTATAATACAAAATTCAAACCATCAAAAGTTGAAGGAATATGTGATATTTGTGGCTCAGAGCTTGTTACAAGAACTGATGACACAGAGGAAGCAATTAAAACCAGACTAGAAGTTTATAGAGAAAACTCAAAAGACTTAATAGATTATTATAAAGAAAAAGGAGTTTTAGTGAATATAACTCCAAATGATCCAACTGCAGATAATGCATCAGAACAAGCAGTTGATATTATATTAGAAAAAGCAAATTGATGTAAAGAGGTAATAAAAGTGGTAACAATCAAATCACAAAAAGAAATTGAAAAAATGCGAGAAGCATGCAAGCTTACTGCTTTAGTATATGAAGAAATAGAAAAATATATAAAGCCAGGAATTACAACAATGGATTTAGATAATTTTGCAGAAAAAATTATTAGAGAACATGGAGGAATTCCAGCACAAAAAGGGTATCCAAGTGGAGAAAAAGGAGTTCCTGCATTTCCTGGAACATTATGTATTTCTATAAATGATGAAATTATACATGGAATTCCATCTAAAAGAACAATAATTAAAGATGGAGATGTAGTAAGTGTAGATTTAGTAGTATATAAAAATGGATTTAATGGTGATGCAGCAAGGACTTTTATTGTTGGTAAAAGTTCACCAGAAAAGCAAAAACTAGTTGACATTACTAAACAAGCATTTTTTGAAGGAATAAAATATGCCAAAAAAGGAAATCGTGTGGGAGATATTTCTCATGCTATTGGAGAATTCGTAGAAAAAAACGGTTATAATGTAGTAAGAGAATTTCAAGGACATGGAATTGGAGAAGAAATGCATGAAGATCCTGGAATTCCAAACTATGGAAAAGCAGGTAGAGGAATAAGGCTAGAACCAGGCATGACTCTAGCTATAGAACCAATGGTAATGATAGGAAAACCTAATATTTGTATACTAGATGATGGATGGACTATTGTTACCGAAGATGGATCTTTGGCAGCACACTATGAAAATACTATTTTAATTACAGAAAAAGAGCCAGAGATATTGACATTATTGCAAAAATAAGATATACTATATAAGATATTGTACATATGTACAAATGGAAAAATTATCTAAGTTTTTAACGATAATTTATTCAAGAAAAAATGGAGGAAAATATGTCAAAAGAGGATGTTATAGAAGTTGAAGGTACTGTTGTAGAAGCATTACCAAATACTAATTTTAAAGTAGAATTAGAAAATGGACATCAAATCTTAGCTCATATTTCTGGAAAATTAAGAATGAATTATATTAAAATTCTTCCAGGAGATAAAGTAAAAGTTGAATTATCGCCTTATGATCTTAGTAAGGGTCGTATTACATGGCGTGCTAAATAATTTGAAAAATAATCGCCATTTGGCGGTGTCAAAAGTCATAAAAAACGCAGTCACATACACAAAGTATGCTCCTTTGCCTTTTTTATAACTTTTTCCTAGCCAAATAACAATTCTTTTCCAAATTATATAATAAAAAACTTAAACTAAAAACAAGAAAGGAATGAACTAAAATGAAAGTAAGACCATCAGTAAAACCTATGTGCGAAAAATGCAAAGTTATTAAAAGAAAAGGTGTTATCAGAGTAATCTGTGAAAACCCAAAACATAAACAAAGACAAGGTTAATTTATTATAATTATTGAATATAACACAAATTTTAGATAGCGGCTGAAAAGAAATTATATTTCTTTTTAATTCTAATTTGTGTTTATATATATGTCCAAAAGTATTATTGATTAGTATATTATACTAATGCATTTCACCAATAATAACTTAAAGACAAAAAAATAAAAATAGCAAAATAAAAAACTATGGAGGTGCAAATAAATGGCTCGTTTAGCAGGAGTTGATTTACCTAGAGAAAAAAGAGTAGAAATTGGTCTAACATATATTTATGGTATTGGACTAGCAAGTGCTCAAAAAATTCTAGCAGAAGCAAAAGTTAATCCAGATATCAGAGTAAAAGACTTAACAGATGACCAAGTACAAGCAATTAGAAAAGCAATGGACGGTTACAAAGTTGAAGGCGACTTACGTAGAGAAGTAGCATTAAATATTAAAAGACTAACTGAAATTGGATGTTATAGAGGTATGAGACATAGAAGAGGTCTTCCAGTTAGAGGACAAAGAACAAAAACTAATGCTCGTACAAGAAAAGGCCCTAGAAAATTAGTTAGCAAAAGTAAAAAAGCCTAAATAAGGAGGGAATAATTAAAAATGGCAACAAAAAATGTAACTAAAAAAACTGTAACTAGAAGAAGAGATAGAAAAAATATCGAAAAAGGTATGGCTCATATCCACTCTAGTTTTAATAATACAATCGTTACAATTACAGATGTTCAAGGAAATGCTATTTCTTGGGCAAGTGCTGGTGAATTAGGATTTAAAGGTTCAAGAAAAAGCACACCATTTGCAGCAGGAGAAGCAGCTGAAACAGCAGCTAAAGCAGCAATGGAACATGGACTAAAATCAGTAGAAGTATTTGTAAAAGGACCAGGATCTGGTCGTGAAGCAGCAATTAGGTCATTACAATCAGCAGGATTAGAAATTAGCTCAATTAAAGATGTTACTCCAATTCCTCATAATGGTTGTAGACCACCAAAAAGACGTAGAGTATAAGGAAGGTGAAAAATAAAATGGCAAGATATAAAGATGAACAATGCCGTATTTGTCGTAGAGAAGGACAAAAATTGTTCTTAAAAGGATCAAGATGCTATTCAGATAAATGTAGTATATCTAGAAGAAATTATGCGCCAGGTCAAAATGGTCAAAAGAAGAAAAAATTATCTGAATATGGTACTCAATTAAGAGAAAAACAAAAAACAAAATCATTCTATGGTGTAAGTGAAAAACAATTCAGAAAATACTTTGATATGGCAGCAGCTACAAAGGGAATTACTGGTGAAGTTTTACTACAAATTCTAGAAACAAGATTAGACAATATAGTTTATCGTTTAGGATATGGTAGCTCAAGAGCACAAGCAAGAATGTTAGTAACACATGGAGCATTTGAAGTAAATGGACAAAAAGTTGATATTCCATCTTACTTAGTAAAAGCTGGAGATGTTATTTCTGTAAGAGAAATAAGAAAAGATAATGGAGTTATTAAAACTAATGTTGAAGCTAATGCAGCAAGACCTGTACCAGAATGGTTACAAAAAGATGAGAAAAATTTAAGTGGTAAAGTTGTTAGATTACCATCTAGAGAAGATGTAGATCTTCCAGTTGAAGAACATTTAATAGTAGAGCTTTACTCTAAATAATTAAATTATAATTTAATTGTAAAAATAGAATTTTTTTTCTATTTATCTATTAGGAGGTAAAAAATGATAGAATTTGAAAAGCCAAATATTAAATGCTTAGAAGTTGACGAAGAAAATCATTATGCAAAATTTGTATGTGAACCATTAGAAAGAGGATATGGAATAACAATAGGTAATTCTTTAAGAAGAATTTTGTTATCATCTCTTCCTGGTAGTGCAATTACAAGTGTAAAAATTGATGGTGTATTACATGAGTTTTCTACAATTCCAAATGTAGTAGAAGATGTTCCAGAACTTATAATCAACTTAAAAAGTGTTTGCCTAAAACAAGACAAAAATGAAATAAAAACTTTAAGAGTTGACTTTAAAGGACCAGGAGAGGTTAAAGCTGGAGATATAATTACAGATGGAACAGTAGAAGTATTAAACCCAGATTTACATATTGCAACAGTTTCAGAAGGTGGACATTTAGTAATGGAAATGACTGCTGAAATGGGAAGAGGTTACAATAATGCTGAAAAGAATAAAAAACCTGACCAAGCATTAGGCGTACTTCCAATCGATTCTATATATACACCTGTAAAAAAAGTAAACTATGCAGTAGAAAATACTAGAGTTGGACAAATGATTGATTATGATAAATTAACAATCGAAGTTTGGACAAATGGAGGTTTAACTCCAGATGAAGCTTTAAGTTTAGCTGCGAAAGTTATGACAGGTCACTTAGAACTATTTATTGACTTATCAGAAACTACTAAAAATACACAAGTAATGGTAGAAAAAGAAGAGTCTAAAAAAGAAAAAGTTCTTGAAATGTCAATTGAAGATCTTGAGTTATCAGTTAGATCATTTAATTGTTTAAAAAGAGCAGGAATTTCTACAGTAGAAGATTTAACAAATAAATCAGAAGCTGAAATGATGAAAGTAAGAAATCTTGGTAAAAAATCATTAGATGAAGTAACAAATAAGTTACATGCATTAGATTTAGATTTTGCCAAGGAAGAAGAATAAGCAGAAGGAGGAGAATAAATTGGCTACAAATAGAAAATTAGGTAGAACAACAGATATTAGATTAGCTATGTTAAAAACTTTAACAACTGATTTAATGCTACATGGACAAATAGAAACTACTGAAGCTAGAGCAAAAGAAGTAAAAGCTATAGCAGACAGCTTAATTTCATTAGCAGTAAAAGAAAAAGACAATTTTGAAATGGTAGATGTTAAAGTTTCTAAAGCAAAATTAGATAGCAAAGGAAATAAAGTAACAGAACTTGTAAAAAGCAAAAATGGTAAAGAATATCTAAGAGTAGTAAAAGAAACAACAACAGAAAAAAGACAAAAAGATATGCCATCAAGATTAAATGCTAGAAGAAAAATGATGAAAAACATTAATAAAGTTAAAGACAGTGAAGGAAATAACGTTGATTTAACTGCAAAATTGTTTAATGAAATTGCTCCTAAATATGAAGGTAGAGTTGGTGGTTACACAAGCATACTTAAAGTAGGACCAAGAAAAGGTGACAATGCAGAAATGGTTATTTTAAAATTAGTATAATAATTGTTTTTAAGAAGCAATATAGGAGAGTGTGAATATGGAAATACTAAAGTATATAATATTAGTTATTTATGTTATTGTTTGTTTTGCTTTAATTGTTTTAGCAGCAGTGCAAAACAGCGAAAAACAAGGTGCTTCAGGAACAATTACAGGTTCTTCTACTAATAACTTTTATGAACAAAACAAAGGAAGAACAAAAGAAGGTAGACTAAAAAAGTGGACAATAATTCTTGGTATTGTGTTCGCTGTATTAGCAATTGCCTTAGGAATCCTATATCTAGTATAAGATGTGAAGTATAATTATGACGGCAGAGATTTTAGTTTCTGCCGTTTTGTTTTCGAAAAAAGATAATGTATATATTTACAAATTTACATGTATAATAAGGAGTATTATGAAAGAAGAATTAAAAAAAAATAATCAAGAATTTGAAAAAGATAAATATGTAGGAGTTTTTCAAAAAAGTAAAAACTTCGGTTTTGTTGTGCTTGATGATAGAAAAATAAAAACAGATATATACATATCTAAAAAGAATAGTAAAAAGGCTAAAAATAATCAAAAAGTAGTAGTCCAAATATTAAAACAACCTGAAAAAAATAGAAAAGCAGAAGGTAAAATAATTGAAATACTAGGCAATATAAATCAGGCAGGAGTGGACATGCTCTCATTAGTAAAGGACTATGATCTACCATATGAATTTCCAGAAGCAGTTATAAACGAAGCAAAAGCAATAAAACAAGAAGTAGCTAAAAAAGACATTCCAAATAGATTAGATTTAAGAAATAAAATAATATTTACTATTGATGGAGAAGATGCAAAAGATTTAGATGATGCTGTATCAGTAGAAAAATTAAAAAATGGAAATTATCTTTTAAATGTGTCTATTGCAGATGTTAGCTATTATGTGAAAGAAAAATCTAAACTTGATAAAGAAGCAATAATTAGAGGTACTAGTATATATATGTTAGATAGAGTAATACCAATGCTTCCAAAAGAACTATCAAATGGAATATGTAGTTTAAATCAAAAAGAAGATAGATTTGCAATAACAGTTTTAATGGAAATAAACTCAAAAGGAGAAGTAGTATCTTCAGATATACAAAAAAGTGTAATAAAAGTTACCAGAAGAATGAGCTATAAAGAAGTGCAAACTATACTAGATGAAGTAGAAGGAGCAGAAGATAAAGAGATATTTAATCAAAAGGATAAGAAAAAACTTTTAAAAGAATGTGAACCATATTTTGAGCATTTTAAAAGAATGTCAGAGCTAGCCAACATATTAAACCAAAGGAGAGCAAAAGCGGGAAGCCTAAATTTAGATATTCCAGAAAGTAAAATAACTCTTAATGAACAAGGCGTTGCAATAAAAGTTGAAAAATATGATATGTATTTTGCAAATGAGATTATAGAGCAATTTATGCTAACTGCAAATGAAACAGTAGCAGAGAAATTTTATTGGCTAGAGGCTCCATTTATATATCGTGTACATGAAGTGCCAGACGAAGAAAAAATAGATGAGCTTAATAAATTTTTATGGAACCTGGGGTATAAAATAAAAGGAAACAAAGATAATATACATCCAAAAGCATTTGCAGAAGTTTTAGAAAAAGTAAAAGGAAAACCAGAAGAAAGAGTAGTATCAAACCTTATACTAAGAACTCTAAAGGTAGCAAGATATGAAGCAGAAAATAAAGGGCACTTTGGAATTGCAAGTAAATACTACTGCCATTTCACTTCTCCAATAAGAAGATATCCAGATTTATTTATACACAGAATAATATCAAAATATTTAGAAGAAAATTATCAGCTAAAAGAAAGTGAAATAGAAAAATATAGTAGTCAAGCTGTAAAATACGCAGAACGTTCATCTGAAAGAGAAAAAATTGCACAAAAAGTAGAGCGAGATGCAGACGCAATTAAAAAAGCTGAATATATGCAAAGTAAAATCGGCAAAGAATATGATGGAATTATTTCAAGTATAACATCATTTGGAATGTTTGTAGAACTTCCAAACACGGTTGAGGGACTAATTCATTTTGAAGATTTAGGAAATGAATATTTTATATATGATGAAGAAAAGAAAACACTTCAAGGAGAAAAAAGCAAGAAGATATATAAAATAGGAGACAGCATAAAAGTACGTGTAATTTTCGCAGACAAACTAACAAGAAAAGTAGACTTTGAAAAAATCTCAGGTTAAAAACGTCCCCATTGGCACGTTTTAATATATAAAATACATTGTAACAGCAAATGCAAAGCCTATAATAGTAAGAAAGATCAAAATTAAGCCTCCGGGCTTATTTTTGTTTACTACAACTTCATAAAAACCATAACTAACACTTTCAACCAAAGCAAGTAATGCAAATAAAAACACTAAAAAATCTACAACCATAAAAATCTCCTTTTAAATTCCTGTTAGCAAAAATCCTGAATCAACTACAACTTCAGGCTCAACCTTAAAAAATGAATCTTGATAATGTTGTAACCAGTTATAATTCTCTAATTCTTGCATAGTTTTAAAATTTTTTAAAGCATAATTACCAAAAGCACTACAATCAGACTTCAATTCTTTTGAAGTTTTATATAAATAATGTAAAAGTAATTTTTCTAAATAATTATTAGCATATTCTTGAGTTAGTTTAATTTGTTGTTTGTTATTAGTGCTAGATAATTGCTTAATAGAAGAAATAGTTGCATTTGCCTTAACCTTTATTTTTATATAAGGTGTTCCATTTAAAAGTGAAACATTGATTTTAGGGCTTGTAGTAAAATCAAAATATAAATCAATTAAATTCTCCTTGTTTTCAGGGTCTGGCATTGAAATATTACAGCTTTTAACCTTACCAGTGACAATCAAGTGAGCAACAGTTTCTAAAGGAGTTAAAGTACCAACAAGTTTATCTTGTCTAAACACTGCAGTACCAACATTTTCAACACCATTTTTTGCCTCTAAAATCTCACTACCAGAATCATCAGAACTTTTATTGTTAGAAGACTGATTAGAATCAGCTTTAGAAATTACATTGCCGTAGAAGTGCAACAGGTTGAGAAGCAAGAGATGTTATTTTATTCATAAATTGTCCAAGATTAGCATCTACAATATATCCAGTATATTCACTAGAATTGGGAAATGTAGCATAAAACTTCGTTATTAAATTGTCCAAAGTTGGTTTTACACTTGCAATATAATCCCTAGCAGATGAAGTAGTTATAAGAATATTGGTATCAGGTCTAATTTGTACTTTGTTAGCTAAAGAGAATATTTCTTCTTTAATTCCAGACATTGCAATTTTTTCAGAAAATATTATAAGCTTACAATGAGACAAGTTTATTTCTTTACTAGAATAAGTATTTATTAAATTAAGTGCAGCGTCAATAGAAGGAGCCTCTATTGTATCCATAATTATAGAAGAGCTTTCATTTGAAGAGCCCTCACCAGAAGAGGCACTTGGTTTAGTAAATTGAAATGTAACTTTTAATCTTTCTGTATCTCCAACATCTATGCCTAGTGCAACAATATAAGTTAAATCATCTATACTTTGAATACGGTGACTACTTGTAAATGCAAAAGAAAATAATATTACAACCAATATAATCAAAATATACTTATATGCGTTTTTCATTAACAATTCCTTTCATTTTTTGACTTCGTAAATATTTAATATTAGCCAAAACTAAAATAATAATACTCAAGACAAATACTAAAATTAAAATAATATATCTGTATACAGTATTTTCTAGAAATCTTATTTCCTGCATATTTTTAGGAATTAAAGCAGTTCCAAATATAAATAAAGCAAACAAAGTAGAAATCCATTTTGAATATTTCAAATTTGTAACTCTTTTAAATATGCTAGTAGAAAAGTATAGTACAATTGCCAAATAACATATGATAGAGAGTAGCCAAATAAGTAAAAATAATGCATCTAACCTTTGAAAAAATCTACTAAAATCTATAAAACGAGATGCTAAATAAATAGGAAATATTTGTTGCTCTATAATTGTAGGTGGAAAAATAAAAAGTAAGGTTGCCACACTAATTAGTAAGAAAAATGCAGAAAGTCCAACAGATGTATAAGCTACCTTTTTAAAATCTTTTTGATTCTTCAAATAAGGTGGAAGAAGGTATATACAAGCAATTCCACCAAAAGCAAATAAATCGCTTAACCCACTAAAAAATGTTGTATAAGCACCATTCCCTAAAATAGGGAAAATCTTTTGAAAGGTAAGGTCCTTCCAATTTCCTATAAATATAAAAATCATACTAACAGCAACTAATATGGTAAAAAATAAATTGGCACGTGCAATAGAAACAATATTAAGCTTATTCATAATTACAATAGCAATAAAAAACAAAATCATAATTATAGGCAAAGAAGTTCTAGGAAAAAATATAAGCTTTAGCCCTTCTGAAAAACTTCTAAGCAATATTCCAGTAATAAAAGTAATATAAAGTAAAAATAAAATTGAAATACCTATTTTTAAAACCTTGCCACCTAAAAATTCGGCAATATCTATAATATCTAAACCAGGAAAACTCTCTAATAACTTACAAATCAAGAAGATTAGGATTATTACAATAGCACTAATATATATAACATTAAGAATAGAAGCAGAAGCGTGTTCAGCTACAATACTTCTGGGTAAGCCTAAAATTATGTGATTTATAACAATAGCAACAATTAAAATAATTGCTTCCCATTTTCCTAATTTTTGTTCTGTCATAAAACTGCTCCTTTCTATTTATATTTCCAAGTTCTACTTATGTGAGACTGTGAGTTTTGCTTTTTGGTATTTAAATAATCAGGTCTTTTTTCACGTTTCCACATTGGGTCTAAGAAAAATCCACTTTCATTTATATTTGTAATAGGGCTATATGGTGCCATAAATGGAACTCCAAAAGATTTGATACTGCACAAAATGGTAGCATATACACAAAGCCCAACAGCAATTCCGAAAAATCCTGCAATATACCCTAAAAGGATAAAGCCAAACCTTAGTATTCTCAAATGATAGCCAAAGTAAAAATCAGGAATGGCAAAAGATGCTATACCAGTAATTGCAACAACAATGATTAAAATAGGGCTTACAATATCAGCACTAACTGCAGCTTGTCCTAAAACCAAAGCACCAACAATACCTATAGTTGGACCAATAGGAGAGGGAACCCTTAACCCAGCTTCACGAATAAGTTCAAAAGAAATTTCCATAAGTAAAATTTCAAAAATAATAGGAAATGGAACATTTTCTCTTGAAGCAATTACAGAAAATAGCAATTCAGTTGGAAGTAGCTCTTGGTGAAAATCTGAAATTGCAACATATAATCCAGGAAGAAGTAGTGTTATAAAAATCGAGATTAAGCGCAAAATTTTTGAAAAATTTGCAAACTGAAATTTTAAATTGCTATCTTCAGGTGATGCAATAAAATCGGTAAAAGTAGCTGGCATAATAAGAACATAAGGATTTCCATTAACTATAACTACTACTTTGCCACTATATAAATGCTTAGCAGCCTTATCAGGTCTTTCAGTTGATATTATCTGAGGAATTGTATAATTGTTTTTATCTTCGATCAATTGCTGAAGTTCACCACTAGAAAGCAAAGTATCAATTTTTAAATTGCTAACTCTGTATTTTACCTCTGCAACTAAATCAGCATTTGCAATATCTTGCATATAACAAATACAACATTTTGTTTTACTTAAATTACCAACCTCAATACTTTCTATTATTAGATTTTCATTATTGATAATTCGGCGAAGTAGAGAAGTGTTAGTACGAATATTTTCAACAAATCCTTCTTGAGGTCCTTTAATAATAACCTCATTATTAGGAGGCTCAACACCTCTTTGTTTAAATCCTTTTACATCTATATCATAAGCAATCCCAAGAGTATCAACAAAAAGCAAACAATTACCCATATTAACACCATTAAAGGCATCTTTAAAAGAGCTAACTTTTTTAACACTATTTTGAGGAAGCAAACAGTCAGATATATATGTTTCTAAATCAAACTTTTTAACTTTTCTAACAGTAATATTATTTGTTTTAGCCTCATTTATAATCTGATTTTGATCACCATCAAAAATATTAGCTCTATTACGTATCATAAGAGCTTCTAGTACATTATCATTTACAAGCTCCGAATTTACCATACCATCAATTAAAAGAAGAAAAGCTTGGTATTGTCTATTTCTAGCTGTCAAAGTAAATTCTCTAACAATAATATCACTATTTATTAAAAGATTATACTTAACCTTAACATACTCAAGATTAACAGAAAGGCTAGGAAAAATGTTCTCTACCTCAAAGATTTCTTCATTTTTATCAAGCTCCTCAGGAGTCATACTAACATTATTGCCATCATTTTCATAAGGGCTAGATAAGGTAAAATTATATTCATTTTGGTCAGGTGAATCAAACACATTTTTAACTATATTTGTAAGCTTATTTTTAAAACTCATAATAACTCCAAAACATAAAATTTTACATTTATTATTTTCCAAAAAATAAAAAATATTCATTTTGGGGACGTTTCTTTAACTGACATTTTTGTCAGTTCAGGGACACATCTAATTAAAATTCAAATAAACTACTTTACAAAAATTTTTTTTATGTATAAAATAAAAATAAAAAAAGGAGAAAAATACATCATGAGTATAGCATCATTAATTTTAGGAATTATTGGAACTGTTCTTGCAATGACGGTGGTTGCTGCTCCAATAGGTTGGATATTGGTAACTATTGGATTAATAATAGGAATTGTGGATGTAGTAAAAAAAGGAAAGATAGGAGAAAAAAGAGGAATAGGAATAGCTGGAACTATTATTTGTGGAGTTATGTTTGTAGTGCTTTTGGTTGAAAGCATTATGTTTGGAGCATCAGTATTATATATTGTTAAACAGAACGAGAATATAGACAAAGTTGTCTCAACTGCAAAAGAACATCAAATGAGATTATTTAATGAAGCATATGTACGTTATGAAGGAGTTCAAACTGGAATAGCAGTAAAAGCACTTTTGAGAGTAGAGAGTACAAATCGTTCAGTAGATGAAGAGCATTCTGTTATTTTTAAATATGATGGAAATGTTGAAAACATATCAGCAATTTTTACTAAAATAGATATTTCGAAAAACTATAATATAAGTTTTGAGTACGATGAAGAAGGATACGTAAAGACTGTAAAAATTACGCCTGTAAATTAAATGTCAGTTTAGGGACGTTTCTTTAACTGACATAATGTAAATAAATCTGTATTATTAAGCAAATTAAATATAAGTTAAATAAACATTTCTGCAACAAAATTATTATGAAAGTGGAGAGAAAAATGGAAAACGAAGATAGAATAAGACAATTATTGGAATCACTAAATAGAATACATGTGACAAAAGAAGAAGACATGGAATTATTAGAAGAAATAAAAAATGATTTAACTAATGGTGACATTGCAGATGCGATGGAAAAGTTACAAATATTCAATAGTAGAAATGAAAATAGTGATGACAACGATGAAGATGATGATTTAGAAGATGACGAAACTGAAACAGAAGAAAAACCAAAAAGACAAGGAAGACCCAAGAAAAAAGAAAATAATTCTGAGGAAAGTACATATCCAAAAGAGCTACAGAACGAAGAATTGGAAAAAACATATTTAGGATTGCTACTAAACAATCCTAAATCAATAAGCATGTATTATTTTGTATATGATGAATGTTTATTTGACAATGAGAACTTTTTAAACATATACAAAGGAGTGCTATTTACAGAAGGAGCAAAGTATTCATCTGAACAAGCTAAAAGAAATTTTAACTTTGGAAAAGTAACAAAAGAAATAATGGATTTAAAAGAAGAGTTAAAATATGAAACTTCTGACGGATCTTATGATTTTGAAAAAGTATATATTGAGCTAAAAAAATTATTTGTATTAAGAAAAAGATATAAGAGTATGCCAATTAAAAATATACAAGACAAAATTGCAGAAATAAGAAATTATACTTTGTATGATAGTATGTCAGTAGAAGAGGTAGAAGCGGCAATAAATCAAGTTACTGTTACAGAAAAATTTAAACAAGCTGTATTGAATACTAATGTAACAGACTTTTTGCTAAAAGGACAAAATAGCTTAACCACAGGGCTTGATTTTCCATTTCCTATATTAAGTAGTGTGTTTAAAGGAATAAGAAAAGGTGAGACCATGGCTTTTGCAATGCCATCAAACTCTGGAAAAAGTAGATTTACAATAAATTTAGTTGCTAATATAGCATTTGTACATAAAAAGAAAGTGTTAATTATTTCAAATGAAATGTCTGAAGAAAAGATGAAACTATGCTTGATAACTACTATTTTAAATAATCCAGAAATTCAAAAATTACATGGACAAGATATAAAAAAATCTGAAGGTGAATTATTAGAATTTAAATTTAGACCAGACAATCCTAAAGATGTAAAAGTTGATGAAGAGGGATTTGTTTTACAAGAAGAAAATGAAACTAGAGAGCAATTTATAAAAAGACTTTCAAAAATATCAACTGAATTTAATAAGACTGTAAAAGTAACAGAATGGTTAAATGAGCAATTAAACAATTGCATATATTTTATAAATATTACAGATCATACAAATGATGAATTAAAAAAAGTAATAACAAACTATTATTATAAAGAAAAAATAGAGTATATGTTTTATGATACTATGAAAACAGATACTCAAAATATTGGAAAAAGTGAAGAAATTAAGAAGACTGCTACAATTATATCTAACTTAGCTCAAAACTTAAATATATTTATTGGATATACAATGCAACTTACAGAAACAACTACATTACCAGTAAATCTTACAATTAATGATTTGTCTGAGAGTAGAACAGTAAAAGAGGTATTAGATACTCTTTGTCTAGTAAAGCAAATAGACAATAGAACACTTAAAGATTATGAATATTCTTTAGAAGAAGTAAGTGATACATTTTATCCATTAAAAGAATATAAAGATCCAGACGAAAGATATTATGCATGTGTTGTAGACAAAAACAGAGCAGGATCTAAGCCTAAAGTTGTATTTAACTTAAACTTAGCATATAACAGATGGACAGAGCTAGGCTACCTAAGATTAAAAGAACAAAACTAATGTCAGTTTGGGGACGTTTCTTCAACTGACAAAAATGTCACTTGTGGGGACACATCTTGATAGAATACGAAAATTATTCAAAGATGTGTCCCCTTGACTGACAAAAATGTCAGTTGAAGAAACGTCCCCAAACTGACATTTTGCTTTAAAGGATTATGCAGATTAAGCCACCACTGCCTTCGTTTACAATGCGTTCTAGTGTTTCTTGAAGTTTTGCTTGTGCATCTTCTGGCATTCTTGCTAATTTGTTTTGTAATCCTTCATTGACAAGTTCATGTAGGTTTTTACCAAAGATGTTAGATTCCCATATTTTCTTAGGATCTGATTCAAATTCAGAAAGTAGGTAATTTACTAAATCTTCAGATTGTTTTTCACTGCCAACAATAGGTGATACTTCAGTTTCTATATCTGCTCTTATCATATGTATACTTGGAGCTTTAGCTTTTAGTTTTACACCAAAACGTGTACCTTGTTTTACCATTTCTGGTTCTTCTAGTATTAGTTCATCAATTGATGGTGTTACAATGCCATATCCAGTAGCTTTTACTTCTTCTAAGGCACAAGCAATTTTATCATATTGTTTTTTAGTTCTTGAAAATTCTGTCATAGTGCTGAATAAGGTTCCTTCATTATCTATATCTACTCCTGAAATTTCGGTCAATACTTTATAGAATAACTCATCATTTAATTCAATAGATACATTTACGCTTCCTTCACCAAGTCTAACTTCAGATAAAGTAGTTTTAGTAATTACTTTAGTGCTTTGAAGTTGATTGATTCCTCTGTCTACTTGTTTTAATATTCTGATATTATCAAAAGCCTTTTCAATTTCATCATATAATTCAACTTTTAACCAATGATCATCAGGTAATCCTTCAACCCATCTAGGAAAATTAATATTAATTGTTTCAACAGGAAATTCATATAAAATTTTACTGAATATATCATCTATGTCTTCAATGTCTAACCTTGCACAGTCAGTAGGAAGTACAGATACACCATATTTTTCCTCTAATTTTTTTGCTAAGGCTTTAGTGTAATCTGAAAATGGATCATCACTATTTAGAACAATAACAAATGGTTTATTAAGTTCTTTTAATTCTTTTACAACTCGTTCTTCTGCATTAATATAGTCTTCTCTTGGAATGTCTGTAATACTTCCATCAGTTGTTACTAAAATTCCAATAGTAGAATGTTCTGCAATTACTTTTCGCGTACCAATTTCAGCAGCTTCTTCAAATGGTATTTCTTCTTCATACCAAGGAGTTTTTACCATACGAGGCATGTCATCTTCTAAATAGCCAATTGCATTATTAACTAAATATCCAACACAATCTACAAGTCGTGTTTTGAATTTTAAATTGTCTCCAATTGTAATTTCAACAGCTTCGTTTGGAATAAATTTCGGCTCAGTAGTCATAATTGTTCTTCCACCAGCACTTTGTGGAAGTTCATCTCTTGCTCTTTCTTTTTTATACTCATTATCAATATTTGGTATAACAAGTAGATCCATAAAATTTTTAATAAATGTTGATTTTCCGAGTACGTACTGGACCAACAACACCTACGTAGATATCACCATCAGTTCGTTCTGCTATATCTTGATATAATTTTAAATTCTCATCCATGAATTATTTAAACCCCCTCTAAGAAATGTTTGTACTAAACTTTATTTAATGTATATTTAAATAGTTAAAAACTTATGACAAAAATAATAAAATAACTTTAAAAAAAATAAATCTTATAATATAATAAAAGCAAAAGGAGGAATGAATATGAAAAAAGTATTATTAATTATATTAGCAGTAATAGTTGTTGTTGCTGTTGCAGTAGGAGTTTATCTAGTAATTCCAAAAAATGATACTAAAGTAACATTTGAGGGAGAACAATGTTTAGCAATAGGATTTATAGCTAATGGAAAAGAGAAAGACTTTAGTGAGAAGTATTTAAATAGTAGTGAAGATTTTAGTAAGCTTACAACAGTTTCTTCTGGAAAAGAAGAGCAATTTGTAATAATACCTAAAGATAAAAACTCAACAATTAAAGTCTGGACATATAAAGTTACAGAAGAAGGAGAGCTTTTAATAGATAAGGTTATTGCAGAAAATATAAATGAACCTATACTTATAAATGCGGAAACAGCTGAGGTTGTGCCAAAAGTTGGTATAGAATATAAATACAATGATAAAAAAATAGTTTTACCATTAACTCTTAGTGGTAAAGATGGTAAATTAGTTCTAGGAGAAAACAGAAACTTAATAAAAGATATATCTGAGTATTAAAAATAAAGTCATGCAATTTTTAATTGCATGGCTTTGTTTTTAGGACCTAAAAATGAAATATAAAATTAATAAATGAACAGGGTAAAAAATATAAAGTAAATATTTTATTTTTTTACCTTGTTTTCCATTATACAAACAGATAAAAACAATAGATAATGCTGTACCTAAGCATAATAAAATATACATGTAATGGTAGCCACGTGTTATGATTATAATAGCATATTTTATGATACAAGCAATTACAAAGAATATAGCCATATTTATTTTATTATCTTTGAATATATAAAATAAAACTATAATTGCAATTCCCCAGAAACCGTAGTCAAAGTTACATAATTGAGACAAAACACCTAATAGAAATGCAGGAGTTAGAGCGATAACTTTTTTAAGAATGGAGTTAATATTTAATTTACTTGATATTTTATCATATAGAAAAATTGCTAATAAACCTAAAAATAGGGTTCCAAAGATATTAATGCATAGGCTATTAGAGAAAAGTGACTCAAATAGCATAAAAGGTATTTGAGAAATTATTGCAAAAACAAATAATCTATATAGATATTGTTTAAGGTCTTTGGTATGAGTATATCCTTCTGTAATTTGAAACGCAAAAATTGGAAATGCAAATCTTCCAAGTACATTAAATAAAGTTGTATATTTAAAAGAAGCAATACTTATATGATCTATAAACATTGAAAATACTGCAATACATTTTAATACAAAACTGGTCATAAATGTTCATCCTTTCTAATGAATATATTATACATGAAGTTTTTTAAAAAATATATAAATTACTTTAAAAAGGTTAAATAATATGATAATATTAAAAAAAGCGAAAAGGGGAAAAAGATGGTAGAACATAAAATATTAATAAGTGAAGAAAAACTACAAAAAAGAATTACAGAATTAGCAGAGCAAATTTCAAATGACTATGAGGGTGAAGACATAACTTTAATATGTACTTTAAAAGGGGCAGTATATTTTACAATTGATTTATCAAAAAAAATCACCAAAAGTGACGTAATTTTAGACTTTATAAGAGTTAGCAGTTATGGCGTAAATAACAGAGAAACAACTGGAAAGCTAGATTTTAAACTTGATATAAGTGAGGATATAAAAGACAAAAATGTAATAGTAGTTGAAGATATAGTTGATTCTGGAATAACATTAAATTATTTATATGATTACTTAAAAACAAAAAATCCTAAATCTTTAAAATTATGTGTATTATTAGACAAAAAGGCGAGAAGGCAAAAAGAAATTGCAATAGATTATACAGGGTTTGAAATAGAAAATAAATTTGTACTTGGGTATGGACTTGATTATGATGAAAAGTACAGGAACTTACCTTATATTGGATATGTAGAAGTGTAATTTTTTAGAGGAGTAAATATGAAAAATAGTAAAGTAAGGAAAGTATTACTAATAATAACAATTATAATTCTTATTATTAGTGCAGTGATTGGTGTAGCAGTTTCAACAGGTTTTATTAATGCAATATTAAGCAGTGATGGAAAAACCATAATAGATGGAGCAGACTTTACAATATTTGCTAATTTGATAGGAACTTTGGGTGCAGTAGCTATTGGTATAGCTCCAATTGTTATAGGTTTTATGACTGCTGGAGCAATATGGCTGACATATGGAATTATATTAGGCGTTAGTTTATTAATTAAAAGGGAAAAAAGTAAAAAGATAATAGTATGGGTTGTAATAGGAATTTTATTAGTAATAGTATTATTTGTTGCTGGAAATTATTTTAGAAGCAAATCATTAGCTAAAGATAATACTATTGGTTCAATTGCGTATAGTTGCAATAAGAATCAATATATAGTTTATATAAAAGAAATGGAGAAGTATTGTCCATACCTTGTACTATGCAATGACTATGACCATACTGGAAATTCATTATTATTAAGAGAAAATATTCTTAATGAACCAAAGGTACAAATGAATAACGAAAGATATGATGAATCTTATGTGGATACATATTTGTCAGAGAAATTTATATATGTATTTGATGATAAATTAATACAGAAAATAAATGATACAGAATTAAGATTTTCTCAAAAAATAAATAACATAAAAAAAGTATATACAATAAATAGAAAATTTTTTATCCTTTCAAATAGTGAAATTGGTTATGATTATTTTGAAGATAGTGCAAAAAGTAAAACAGTACTTAATTATTTTAAAAATAATGAAAATTACATTGCATATAATGATGAAAATATTATTTTATCATGGTGGACGAGGACTAGTGATTATTATTCATTTGGTGCAGTAGGATATAATGGAGTATTGATGAATGGAGTTACTTCAAACGAAGGCTGTGGAATAAGACCAGCATTTACAATTTCAAGTGATACAAAAATAAAAAAAGAATATAATAAAGAGCTTAATCAAGAAATTTTTGTTTTAGATATTTAATAATAAAATCAAACTTTTAATTTAAAAAAAGTAGAAAATAGGAGAAAGTATAAATTAAACTTTCTCCTATTTTTCTAGTTAAATTCATTATGAAATTTTTATTTATTTTTCATCCATATCTATATAAGATGGTTTTGAATTTATATTTGGCATTTTATTTGAAAATTCTTTAGCTTCTTTCATTTTTCTTTGCTCATCAAGTATTTTTTGTTTTGACATTTTTTAAGATAAAAGCAATTCAAAAATCAATATTTTACAGCTGACTCAATCATTTTGTCTGGTGTGACAATTTTACTTAATGGAGCCCTTATGGTTCTGGTAAAACAACCATTAAAAGCAACAATTTATAGGTAGTAATAACTACTAACTAAAATTAGTATAACATGGTTTTAGTAAAATTAACCAACATTTTAATATTTTAAGTAAATAAAATGATATAATA
>ERZ827512.577-NODE-577-length-46318-cov-16.464259_pt1 | contig 46318 bp, 41 predicted proteins | sample MGYA00519916_ERZ827512 | MGnify/ENA primary metagenome ERZ827512 (study PRJEB31778, sample SAMEA3449335) | human gut metagenome | biome: human gut; feature: human-associated habitat; material: faeces | place: United Kingdom | collected 2010/2012 ... | reverse complement strand
TCAGGCACTGTATGGGACTTCCACCCACAAGTTGTTGCCCGTGCTGGGCATACAAAAAATAAAAGCTTGATATTCAAGCTTTTATTTTATTTCTTTTAATTCTCTATATTTTATCATAAAAATAACTGTACTAATTCCTGCCATCAACACAAAAATTTTAATTACATTTTGTACTCCAGCATATGGAATATTTTCACTTGATGTGGTCTTATCAATTATAGCATTAGTTTGCTCTACCTTATTTCCATTATTATTTGAGTCATTATTTGTTCCATTATTTGTACCATCATTTTTATTATCATCTTTATTTCCGTCATCTTCAGATGTTCCTACTTTTGCATCTACCCATTCTTTAATAACTGATATTTCTTCTCTCATATCATCAATATTATCATCATCTAGATTATTTACTTGTGAATTTAATTCTATGTCCAAAACACTTAATATTAATGGATTTATTCCGTCAATGTTCTCAAAATTACTAATATCTTCTCTTAATTTTTCTTTTAGTGCATCATCAACTTTTGTTGCTGTATATAAATCATTATATGTAATATCTACTACTTTTTTTAATTGATTTAAATCTCCTAAATCTTCTTCATATTCGTCAAGTAATTCTTTTAATTCATCTGATTCTGTTTTTCCATAAACAATTGGTGCTCTAAAGCTAGCAAAAATTAATATACTAATTAATAATATTCCTAATATTTTTTCTTTAAAATTTCTCATGTTTATTCATCTCCAATATCTTTAGTTAATACATGCCTATAATAAGTATACCACATTAATTTTTTAAAAGTCAATATGATTGTAACAAAAAATCAACCTTAAAATAAGGTTGATTTTTTATTAATTTATTATTATTTTTTAATTATGTTCTTTATTAATTTTAATGCTTTTAATAATTGTGTAATTGCTGAAGTACTTTGTGCTTCTTCTTGTTTGTAATCTGATTCTTTATTTACTGTCTTTCCTTCAGATATTTCTTCTGCTTTGCTAATAAAGTTTTCTACATGTCCTTTATAAACATTGTATTGTGAACCTAATACTACAAATGCGTGTTGTTGTCCTTCTGCACTATATCTTTGTACATATGGTATTTTTGAATTTGCCATTGCAGTATTATAAATTTCTGTACTATTTTCATATGGTACTGTTGTATCTTTTGTACCATGTACAATTAATATTGGTAATTCACATTTATTTAAACTATCTAATGCATTTTGGTGTTGATCAAAGTTTTCATCTGTTAAACCTACATCAATTACGTTAATTAATAATTTTTTAATTACTTCATCAGATAAGTTTGAGCTTGATAAGCTTGATAAATTGTCTTTTTTAGATATACCTAATATTTTAGCTACTAATTCATTGCTTGAAGAATCTGATGATGAACTTGAGCTTAACATTCCTTTTATGATTCCTGTTAATGAAGTATATCCACAGTCTTCAACAAGTCCTATAACATGTTGATCTTTCATTGTTTTTCCATTAATTTCTAATCCTGAAGCAAATACTGTTGTTGCTCCACCTAATGATACACCATGTACGATTATCTTTTGACATTTATCTCCGTATGTATTATTTAAGTATGTTAACCAATCCCATACATCAAGACTTTCTACATATCCCATAGCAACACTTCCGCCGCTACTTCCATATCCTCTTGAATCTGGTGCTAATACGTTATATCCTTGGTCTAAGTACATTTGTCCTAAAGAATCTGCCATTGCTTGACCATTCATTTGAGAACCTTGTACTAAATAAACCCATTTATTTGATGTTGGGTTACCACTTTTATCTGTACCAGCATAATATATTTTACCAACTAAATTTACTTTATATTTTTCTCCACATATCTCTCCAGCTGTTGTAGCTGTCATATTATCGATTGTTACATCTGGTGTTAAACTCTCTATTGCATTACTTGTATTTCCTAACAATTTCTTTAATGTACTTGTTATTGTTCTTAACAAGTCACTTGTTGATGTTGCATTTGAGTTTATTGTTGTATTAATAATTTGATTTGAGATTTTTGGAATTGCAGATGAACTACTATATTTGTTTCCTAGTTCAGTTGCTTTGTCAATAATTTGAATTTTCATTTCACTTACTGACATATTCTTATTCAATCTATTTGTAAACTTTGTCATTTCATTTAAATATTCTTTATATTTATTTACAGATTGATATCTTTGTGTTGCCATTTCTAGCATTGATCCAAAATTAAATCCTCTCGAATTTGATTTTGATGAACCGTAGTTATAAAATGATGCTGCATTAGCTACAGTTGGCATTGCAACTATTACCGCTATTAATGTTAATACTACGATTAAATTAACGATTTTAAAAGATTTCTTCATATAATCCCCTCCTAAAAAATAGTCTTTAGACTTTTGAGCAAGATTACTTCTTATGTATGCTCATTTGTATTAGGTCACAAAACTTGCCCTCTATAATTAATTTTACCACTATTTAAAATTATTGTCAATTTTTTTGTAAAAAAATGCCGAATCAAAATTGTTATTAAACAATTTGAATCCAGCACTTTCTGCATATCTAAAAACTATTGATTTTCAACAGCTCTATTTGCAATTTCTATAGCTTTTGAAACTATATTTCCACATGTCTTAGAAGATACGTTTTCCCAACTTCCTCCATCTTTTTTTACTTGATCATAAACACCTAATTCTTTTGCTATTTCTGTTCGTAAGTTTTCAGATATTAATTTGTTGTTTCTAGACATAATAAAGTCTCCTTTCCAAATTTATCTGTTTACGGACCGTTTTTTGAAAAAGCTTATTTACTTTTTCGTTATTATTATTTGCATTATCTTATTTTTTATGTTTGAAATTTTTTCTATTCAGTTAATGTTCCATTAGGAGTATTTATAATAATTAAAATATCTTCTTCCTCTCCATTTTCAGCATTAATATATGCAATAAAATCTGTATCATCTACTTTTCCTTTAAATTCATAGCAAAACTTCTCCGTCTTCCATTCTGTAGGAATTATAGCTAATCCTTCACTTGTAATTTCTACTTTTGAACTTAATTTTTTTCTTGCATCATCTATTGAAATTCTATTTGTAGGAATATTTCTAGTATAATGACAATTTAAATATCCAGTAGTTTCTAATCCTATAACTTCACCATCATCTAAAGCTATTTTTACTTTAATTAAATCTGGGTAAATTACCACATCATCTTGTTGATATGCATAATTTACAGTTATAAATCCATTTTCTTTTAAATAATATGTTTCTTTCATATTATTAAACCCTTTATTTGCAAGGTATTCTTTTCCTTTTTGTACAGCATCTTGTTCACTTATTTTTTCCTCATTTACATCTCTGTTATAATTTAAAAATACAACATGACCACCTTTTTTTGAAATAGATATTCCTATTGTTTTATCTTCATTTGTCGTCATTTCAAATCTATATACAGGAATATCACCATTTTCTACATATCCATTATTTTTAGTTTCTTTGATTTTATCTTTTCCTATAAAATTTTCAGCAATTTGTTTTGCAGATTCTTCATCTATTTCATCTCCAGTTAATCCTTTTTTCTCTAAACTTGTTATATGTTCAGAAAATGCACCATCATAAATTAGACCAGTATATTCATGGAAATTTTCTTCTACAACATCAAATGTACTTACTTCTGATATTTGTGAGCTTGTAGCTTCACTTGTCAAATCAGACCATTTTAGAGTTCCATTATTTAACTCTTCTGACATTTCATTTAATGTATTTGATAAATCAACACTATAATTATGCAATTCTTTTATTTTTTCAATATCTTCATCGGTAAGTCCTGTACCCTCAATATTTTTTCTAGATAATGCATAACTATATTCACTTACTTGGTTCAAAAATTTTTCTGTATTTTCTAATTCTTGACTCTCTATTGGCAACATTCCTAAATATGCTTGAGCCATATTTGCTTCTCTCCACACATGTGTTAACATTTCAGCCCCATGCTCTGCAGATTTTGAAATCATTGCTTTTGCCAAATATATTTTTACATTTTGAACATATTCTGCAACTTGATAAAATGCCATATTATAATCATTTTCTTTTGTTGTAGCATATGCAGTTTTTTGATTAAACAAATTAAATCCTAGTATAATTGCTACAATCACCGCAACCGCCGTTAAAAAAATCCAAATTTTACTTTTTTGCATTTTGACCTCCTTTTCTTAATATTTTGGTTTTTTTTGCAAAAAATATACAATTTATTTTAACTTTATGATAAAATGAAACAAAAACTATTTTAAGGGGATTTTATTATGAGAAAAGTAATGATCTTTTATGCATCATATGGAGGTGGCCATTTATCTGCTGCACGTTCTATAAAAGAATGTCTTGAAACAAATTATTCAGATGTAGAAACAACCTTAGTTGATTGCATGGAATATGTAAATAAAACATTTAATAAAGTTACAACAAAAGCATATGCAGAAATGGCAAAAAAAGCTCCAAACGCTTGGGGACGCTTGTATTGGGAATCTCAAAAAGGTCCAATTGCTCAAATAAGTACTGCATCTAATATAATATTATCAAAAAAATTATATAAATTATTAGACACGTTTAACCCAGACATTATAATTTCCACTCACCCATTTTCATCTCAAATGTGTGCTTATTTAAAAAAACAAGGAAAATTAAATGCAAAAATTGCAACAGTAATGACAGATTATGCACCACATGACCAATGGCTTGTATTTAACCAATATGTAGATTATTTTTTTGTTTCTCATGAAGGAATGAAACAACAACTACATTCCAAAGGTATTCCTAATGAGAAAATTTTTGCAACAGGTATCCCGCTTTCAAATAAATTTTTATTAAAATACGATAAATCACAGATATTAGAAAGTTTTGGATTATCTTCAAACAGAAAAACAGTTCTTTTCTTTGGCGGAGGCGAATTTGGATTAGGAAAAAAACAAACATTTAATATTTTCAAATCATTTGTTGAATCTTATGAAAATATACAAGTTGTAGCAATCTCTGGCAAAAACCAGAAAATGAAAAAAGAATTTGAAGACCTTGTAAATGATTTAAATAAAAATGATTTTGTAAAAATTTTAGAATATACAGATAAAGTCCCTCAACTTATGAGTATTTCAGACTTGGTTGTTACTAAACCAGGTGGTCTAACCACTACGGAAAGCTTGGCATCCGGTTTACCTATAGTAATTATTAACCCAATTCCAGGTCAAGAAGAAGAAAATGCTGCTTATCTTGAAGAAAATAAAGTTGCAATATGGATAAAAAAAGATGATGATGTAGAAAAAATCTTAGATGACTTATTTTCAAATCCAGATAAAATACAAGAAATGAAAGTTTGTGCTAGACTTATTTCTAAGAAAAATTCTACTAAAGATATTTGTGAAATAGTTTTGCGAAAATAGGGTCGGTCCTTTTTTTAGCATTCTTTCGTAGCTGCCAACAATGCTAAATTATCTCCAAGAGATGTTACAAAAGCAGCTAAAACGGCTAACTCGTCTGTATCAAATTGTTCACTTATAACCACAGCCAAAGATGCCGCTAACCCGACTAAATTATAACCATAACAATTATTACAATTAGATTTTAAATCCATAAAAGCCACCTCATTATATGGTATGAAGTGGCTTATTTTTTGTGATTATTTTTTATAATTCTCTTCTTCCTTCCAAAGCTTTTGTTAAAGTAATTTCATCTGTATATTCTAAATCTCCACCAACAGGAATTCCATGAGCAATTCTTGTAACTTTTATTCCTAATGGTTTTATTAATTTTGATAAATACATTGCTGTTGCTTCCCCTTCAACTCTAGGATTTGTTGCAAGTATTACTTCTTTTACTGATCCATCCATAAGACGTGCTAATAATTCTTTTATTTTTATATCATCGGGTCCAATTCCATTCATTGGAGATATAGAACCATGTAAAACATGATAAACACCTTTAAATTCATGTGTTCTTTCCATTGCAATAATATCTCTAACATCTTCTACTACACAAATAACTGATGGATCTCTTTTGGGATTTCCACAGATTGGACATGGATCTGTATCTGAAATATTATAACATTTACTACAATATTTTAAATTCTTTTTTGCATTTATAATAGAAGAAACAAACTCATTCGTCTCTTCTTCTGATGCGTTTAACATATAAAATGCTAATCTTGCAGCTGTCTTATTTCCTATACTTGGTAATTTTTCAAAGCTCTGTATAAGTTTTTCTATTGATGGTGAATACATTGACATATGTTTTTCTCCTTGTAACTACATTAATCCTGGGATATTATATTTTCCCATAGAAGCTGCTTGAGCATCATCTACTTGTTTAAATGCTTGATTTAAGCATGTTACAATTAAATCTTGTAACATTTCAACATCATCTGGATCTACAACATCTTTTTGTAAAGTTAAGCTTAATATCTCTTTTTGTCCATTTACTTTTGCTGTTACTGCTCCTCCACCTGCTGATGCTTCAAATTCTTTTGCTGCAAGCTCTGTTTGTGATTTTTCTAAATCTGCTTGCATCTTTTTTGCTTCTTTCATTAAATTATTGATGTTCATTCCACCAAATCCTCCCATTCCTGGGAATCCTCCTCTTTTTGACATTTTCTATTCCTCCTTAATTATTCTATTACGTTATTCTATTACGCCAAATGGTATATCAAATTCATTTGCAAAATTTGATAATTCTTGTTCTTCTGTCATTTCGCCTTCGCTCTGTGGCTTTGTATCTATATATTTTATTTGCATTGTTTTTCCACATGCAATTGAAACTTGTTTTACTATTTCTGCTTTATTCTCTGGATTTTCTAATACTGTTTTTCCAAATGGTGTTAATCCCTTAGGGAATTCTATTCCAACAGTCATATCATTTACTTCAATAGCGTCTGTATTTAACAAATTCGTATATAACATTATTTTTCCATTAGCTTTAAAATTATTTACAACATCTTTCCAATATTGTGCAGGCTTTTTATCTTTTCCTATTCCTGCAATTGCACTTGTTGCATTACTTTTTGGAGCCGTTGTATTTGTTGTTCTTTTAACTGCCTGAGATTGTACTCTTACTCCCCCACCAGCTCTTAAATAATTTTCTATTTTTTCTAATCTAGCATATACATCCGAATTATCTGAGCCTCCACCGTTTCCTGTTGGAGAAGATGATGAAATTTCTTTATCACATAATCTTATAATCCCTGCTTGGAATATAATCAATCTTTGTGTAGAACTTTTCATATCATTTTCAAGTTTTGATAATTCACTTATTAGCCTTATAGCCCTATCTTTTGAGACTTTTTCAGCTAATGTTTTTAAATTTTCAAAATCATTCTCATTATATATTGTTAATTTTTGACCTGTTTTTACCATTAAAATATCTTTTACGTATTTTATAATTTCCCAAAGTAAATTATTTAAATCTTTTCCTTCATCTAAGACTTTGGTAATTGATTCCATTGCTTCATCTATATTATATTCAATAATTGCTTCTGTAATGCTATGAATATAAGTAATCTTAGGGATTCCAACTAATTCTTTTATTTTATCTTCATCAATATTATTTTCACCATCTTGTACACATCTTTCTAAAATAGATAATGCATCTCTCATTGCTCCTTCTGATAGTGAAGCTATAATATTTAATGCTTGTGGTGTTATACTTATATCACTTTCTTTGCAAACAATTTCTAATCTTTTTATAATATCTTCATTTGAAATTCTTTTGAAATCAAATCTTTGACATCTTGAAAGTATTGTTGCTGGCAATTTTTGTGGCTCTGTTGTTGCCAAAATAAATTTTACATGTTCTGGTGGCTCTTCCAATGTTTTTAACAAAGCATTAAAAGCTCCTTGAGATAACATATGTACCTCATCTATAATATATACTCTATATTTTGCTTTTGTTGGTAAAAAATTTACTTCTTCCCTAATAGAACGAATATCTTCTACACTGTTATTTGATGCCGCATCCATTTCTACAATATCTGTTAATGAGCCATTTAGTGCAGCTTTACATATTTCACATTCATTACATGGTTCTCCATCCTTAGGATTTAAGCAATTTATTGCACGCGCTAAAACTTTAGCAGATGTAGTTTTTCCTGTTCCTCTTCCCCCATTAAATAAATACGCATGTCCTACCCTATTAGCCATTATTTGATTTCTTAGCGTTCTTGTTATATGTTCTTGACCAACCATTTCTGCAAATGTTTGTGGTCTAAATTTTCTATAAAGCGCTGTGTACCCCATAATTTCACATCCTTCATAAAGAAAATGGTGTGATTGTCAATCTCTCTATGGAAAACAACGCCCACATAAAAGTATCTACTTATTGCTGCTTCCTTCCGGACCTGACAAGGTTCATAGGCTTCTATTGAGTTTGTTTTCCATACAGAGGTCAACCCTCATACCATTCATTATTATATACTGTAATTATTAAATTTGCAAGTATTTTTTATTTTTAATTCCATTTAATTTTCAATTCGCTTGAAAATTATTCCTTTTAAATCTGTTATATCAATTCCAACAGTTCCCTTTTCTATTATATCCCCTTGTGGCACATCAATATTAACCTGTGCTTGATATTTTTTCTTGCTTTTTAAATTTATAATAATATCAAATGTTATCTTAGTTTGCAAATCCTCTTGTTTTATATTTGTCAATTTCAATAACTGGCTATGATCTATTTGTTCTTCATTATTTGAAATATATGTTGCCAAATTATTTATAGCATATCTAAATGCAACAATTCCTCCTTGATTTGAAATTTTTTCCTCTTTTATATTTGATTCTAATTCACCATTATATGTAATTTCTGTAATTTCATTTTCCTGTGAATTTGTAAACATTCTTTTTTCTTCTGTTACAGGTTTATATAGTTTCGTTTCTCCTAGTTTTTTTTCTTTATTTATATCAATATTTTTTATTTCTACACTATCTATTATTTCAGTTTTTCCATACCCAGAATTTTTTTCAATATAAATATATATATCATTATTTTGATTTACATTAAAATTCCACTTTTCACTTGCGTTATCTTTTTCAGTTCCTTCTACACTTTCTACTAAAGAAATTTTAGTAATTTTAAATGGCATATTTGCCTCTCCCTCTACTTGATATCTCAAAATAAATATACCACCAACACATAATATTGCAAAAATAATAACAATTACCATTACAATGTGAAAAATTTTCTTATTTATATTTCTATACATTTTTTCCTCCGTTAATTTTTTTAGATTTTCTCAATTCTTTGAAAAATCTTTTTAATATCTCTTCACAATCTTCCTTTAAAATTCCAGTCTCACTTTCAGGCTTATGATTAAATTTATAATTCTCAAATAAATTTAATACTGAACCAACTGCACCTGTTTTTTCATCCATTGCCCCTATATATACTTTTTTTATTCTTGAGTTAATTATTGCTCCTGCACACATCGTGCATGGCTCTAATGTTACATACATTTCACAATCAATTAGTCTCCAAGAATTCAATTTTTTACTTGCTTTTTGTATTACTGTGATTTCTGCATGTTTTGTTGTGTCTGTTTTGGTTTCTTTTTGATTATGTGCTCTTGCTATTATTTTTCCGTCTTTTACTATTACTGCCCCAACTGGAACTTCTAATTTACTGTATGCTTTTTCTGCTTCTTTTATTGCTTGTTTCATGAAGTACTCTTTTGTTTTTTCCATTTAATCACTCTCTTTTCCAGTATATTATACTTTTTTTGCTCTTTTTAGCTAGTTTATAGGCTTTATGGATTTATTAAAAAAATGGGTAATGTGTATTATTTTTCAAATTTTTTTAAATTTTTATATAAACTGGTGTGCCTAGGCGGACTCGAACCACCATCGGTCGCTTAGGAGGCGACTGCTCTATCCTGCTGAGCTATAAGCACATAAAACACATAAACATTATAATACACATTAATTCAAAAATCAATAATTTTTTCAAGACTTGACACTCATGTTATAATAATTTTATATTAATAAGAAAGGAATTTAAAATGCAACATATATTAAGTAAAATGAGAAAAGCAATAGAAGAATATCAAATGATAGCTGAAGGAGACAAAATAGCAGTTTGTTTGTCTGGAGGAAAAGATTCAATAACCTTGTTAAACGGATTAAAAGCTTTGCAAAGATTTTATCCAAAGCATTTTGATTTAATAGCAATATCCGTAAATCCTGGATTTGAATCTTTTGATACTGAATTATTACAAAAAAACTGCGACGAAATTGGAGTCCCTTTATTTATAGAAAAAAGTGATATAAAAGAAATAGTATTTGATATCAGAAAAGAAAAAAATCCATGTTCTTTGTGCGCTAATTTGCGTAGAGGAATAATAAATTCTGTCGCTCAAAGAGAAGGGTGTAATAAAATAGCCTTAGGTCATAATTTAGATGATGTAATTGAAACATTTATGATGAATTTAAAATATGCCGGAAATATTTCAACTTTTGCTCCTAAAAGCTATATGGATAGAAGTGGTATCACTATGATTCGACCACTAATATTATTAACAGAAAAAGATACAAATCATTTTGTAAAAAAATATAATAAATCTATCATGCCTAAAGTTTGTCCTATGGATGAACATACTAAAAGAGAAGATATAAAAGCAGAAATACTTGCTTGGCAAAAAGAAATTCCAACAATAAAAGCTAATTTATTTGGAGCAATATCTAGAAATCTATGGTAAAATGGGGTCGGTCCTTTTTTTCGCATGCGAAGAAAAGGACCGACCCTATTTTTTATTCACCTTTAACTAATTTTACCATATCTTCTTTTAAAGCTTCCAATTCTTCTGTTGCATTTTCAGCAGATGAACCTTTAACTCCAAAATAAAGTTTTATTTTTGGCTCTGTTCCAGATGGACGAACACAGCACCAACAATTATCTTCTAATGCATAATACAATACATTTGATTTTGGTAATCCTGTATTTTCTTCTTTTCCAGTAACCATATCTTTAACATAATCTCTCTCAACATCTTTAAATGTTAAAACTTTATATTTTCCAATTTTTTCAACATCTTTATTTCTCATTGTAGTCATCATCTCTTTGATTTTTTCAGCACCTTCGGCACCTTCCATTACAATTGAAACTTGATCTTCTTTATAATATCCATATTTTTTGTAAATATTATTCATTTGATCCCATAATGTTATTCCTTGAGCTCTATAATATGCAGCTGCTTCGCACAAAGACATAACTGCTGCAATTCCGTCTTTATCTCTTGCATAATCACCAATTAAACATCCATAACTCTCTTCAAATCCAAATACATAAGTTTTATCATGATTTTCTTCAGCTTTTTTCATAACTGCACCAATATTTTTGAATCCAGTTAAAACTTCAATACACTCTAATCCGTAGTTTGCAGCAATTGCTTTTGCTAAATCTGATGAAACAATTGTTGTTATAAACATACCATCTTTAGGCAAAATTCCTTTTTCTTGCATTTGAGAAATTCTATATTCTGCAATTAATAATGCAGACATATTTCCTGTATATGGCATGTATTCTCCTGTTTTTGTATCTTTAGCATAAATTCCTAATCTATCTGCATCAGGATCTGTTGCTAAAACAACATCAGCATCTACTTTTTTTGCTAGCTCTAATGCTAATTTAAATGCTTTTTTATCCTCTGGATTTGGATAATCTACAGTTGGGAAATTTCCGTCTGGTTTAGCTTGTTCTGGAACTACATAAACATTTTTAAATCCTAATTCATTTAACAATCTTTCTGCAATCATATTTCCAGTTCCATGTAATGGTGTATATACTATTTTTAAATCTTTTCCTTGTTCCCTAACAATTTCTGGATTTAATATCTTACTTTTTAATGTTTCTATATATTTGTCATCCATTTCTTTTCCAACAATATTAAATAATCTAGCTTTTATAGCATCTTCTTTATTCATTGTTTTTATTTCTTTAAAATCAGAAATTGCTCTAACTTTGTTTATAATGTCTTTATCTCTTGGAGCAACAATTTGTGAACCATCATCCCAATAAACCTTATATCCGTTGTATTTTGGAGGATTGTGACTAGCTGTAATCATAATCCCTGCAGTACATCCTAATTGTCTAACTGCAAATGATAACTCTGGAACTGGTCTTAAACTTTCAAATAAATATGTTTTTATTCCATTTGCATTTAATATTAATGCTGTTTGAAGGCTAAATTCATCTGACATTCTTCTAGAATCGTAGCTAATTGCAACACCTTTATCTTGTGTTCCTTGTTCTAATATGTAATTTGCTAACCCTTGTGTAGCTTTTCCTACTGTATATTTATTCATTCTATTTGTTCCCATACCAATTACACCACGTAATCCAGCTGTTCCGAACTCTAACTCTTTATAAAATCTATCTTTTATCTCTTCCTCATCATCTTTAATTGATAATAACTCTTTTCTCGTTTCTTCATCAAAACTTGGGTCTTCACACCATTTTTTATATTCTTCTTTGTAATTCATAACTTTCATCCTTTCTATCAGCAAGTTTGTATTAAATGTAAACTTGGCATAAAATACAAAATTGCAATTTTTACAAAAATAACTGCTGGTATTTATTACACCAGCAGTTATTTATTAAACTTTATAATTTATAGAATTTTCTATATAGCTCTCTTGCTGTCTCTGGACTATCTACTCCAGCTGCATTTTTAACAGGAGCAAATTCCTCTTCTCTATTTACTCTTAAAATAGCCATATCATCTAATTCTCCAAAAGCATCAAATAAGAATGCTTCAAATTTATATGCATTTGGTCCATCTGGTATAACTTTATTTCCATCTTTATCTATATATGTTGCCTTTTTAAAAGCAGAATGATAAGGTAATGGCTTACTTCCCATTCTTTCTACTGCATCTATATTAAATAAGTTGCATAAAATATGAGATTCTCCATATATAAGTTCTCCTCTATCATCAGTTGCTTCTGCCATTTCTTTTGGAATTTCTGTATATTCAACAACAGAAGGTTTTCCATTCTTTTTGCAGAATACTCCAACTTTTTCTTGAGGATTTGCTTTCACTACGGACTTACCAGCTGCAGTTACTTTCTTTTGAATTGCTATTCCCATAAGAAGTGGATCAACCATTTTTACTAAACAGTTATCAACACCACCTATAAATAGCCATTCTACGCCTAATTCTCTCATTTTTTTAGTCATTCCATTTTTTACTAATGCTTCATATATTCCACCATGTCCATCAGCAGCTTCTTTTATTAAGCCATTTTCACCAATCAATATTTTTCCTTCTGTATCAACCATTGGTAATTCACCTTGTTTGAAGAAAAATATATTTTTATCTTTTTCATATCCAAAAAATCTATTTTTAGCAAAGAAGTCTACTGTATCATCATTATTTTCTTCACTTGTCATTATAAACCAAGGAATTATAACATCATATTTTTTTCCTTGTTCCTTTAGTGAATCACTTAATAATTCAAATAATGATTTATGTGATTCTAATCCTATATCAAATGTTCCCTTTGGTCCTTTGTGTCCAAGTCTTGTTCCTTGTCCACCTGCCATCGTTACAGCAGCTAATTTTCCAGCTCTAATAGCGCTTTCTCCTGTTTCTTGAAAGCTCTTATAGTATCCATTTAATTTATTTTTGTCCAAATATTCTATTGGAGTTATTTGAGAATCTTTTTCGTTAAATTCTTTTCTAGTATTATTATATAAACTATTAATCAAACCAAAATCAATTCCTTTAATTTGATCTAGCAACTGTTTTTGTTTTGTTTCATCTAATCTTTCGTACTCTGTTAATAAATGTTCTTGCGAATATTTTTTAAGTTCTTTTCGAATTGCATCTAAGTTTTCATCCATATGTTTTTTCTCCTTTATTTGCTACATAAATTATATATATACTATTTTGATATATTTTTCAATAGTTTATTCAAATTTATTTTTCATACACTTTTTTTTTTCATCTATTGCATCATTAAAAATTCCTAATATTTTATCTCTAATAACATCTTGTGAATAATTTTTTTTTGTTATTTCTGCAATTTTTTCATTATTAAACTTTGTTTTTCCTAATGCAATTGCCTCAACACTATCACTTATTCCTCTTACTGTTTTCATATAATCATCTATATAATTATTAATTACTTCTTCTGACATTCCTAATTCGTTTTTGATTTTACTAACAACTTCTTGTTTATTTTCTGAATTTACATATTGAGTCATATATTCATCTAATCTATCTTTTTGCTTTTCATCTAATGAAGTTGGTCTTTCTGGTAATGGTGGAACTAAAATGCCAAGTGGTGTTTTATACAATTTATCTTTATCAGAAATATCTTTATTTTCTCTATTTAATATTCCAGGAATTCCTCCAGCATTTGTAGCAATAACAGGATGTCCACATGCTGTTCCTTCTATAACAACTAAACCAAATGGTTCATTTCTTGAAGGTATAAGAGAAACATCAGCCAAATTTTGCAATTGACGTATTTCTGCATGATTTTTTCTTCCTAAGAAATATGTATTCTCTAATCCAAGTTCTTCTGCTTGTTTTCTTAATTTATCGTCTAATGCTCCAGAACCAATAATCAAAGTTTCCACCTTTTTATTAATTGCTTTCATCTCTGTCTCATAAATCTTAGTTGCATTTAATAATGCATCAATTCCTTTAAAATCAGCAAATTTTCCAACAAATAAAACCATATTATCAAAATCTGCTTGCTCTTTTGAAAGTACTTTTTCTTTCTCCACATCTTTATCCATATAAAATGTTTTTGGATCATAGCCATTTTCTAAAAGAACAACTCTATCTTTATCTTGTGGGAATAATCTAGAAAATTCTTTTTTCTGATCTTCAGAAATTACTATAATTCTATTAGAATTTTTTGCAGATTTTTCTGCATATCTCATATACGTTTGATATTTTGTTTTTTCATCATATAGTTTTACTAATTTTTCCAATTCATCTTTAGATATTTCTATTTCTTTACCGTTCATAGCTCTTTTTATATCTGTCAAGATTTGTTTTTTATTTTCATATCTTGCATAAATTTCATCCAATTTACTCATATTTTTTACAAGTTCAGTATTCTTTGAAGTTTGAGCTTTTTCTCTTAATTCATTAATTTTTTCATTAACTTTATTTAACTCTTCTTTAGCTCTTTGATATCCCATCAAATCTGTTCCATGAATAGTAAGTGCAACTGGTTTATCAAATTTAGCTAATATACTACTTGTAATCCAATTGTGTTGTGTATGAACTATATCTGGATTAAATTGAGTTATTTCTTCTCTTATAGCCTTTTCAAAAGCTTGCATATATTCTTCTATCTGCTCTAAACTTGCATTCCAGAAATTTGCTGTACTTTCCGTATGTGTTGTAAACATTAAATAATTAAAGTTACATTGTCCATCAATTTTCTCTGGATTCTCTGTTTCCGCAGTAAAAGGTACTACATGATATCTTACACCATCTAATTTATCAAAATCTGTCCTATTATTTCCTGTAATAATAACAACTTCGTGACCTTCTTCAACATAAGATTTTGCTTGTGTTGTAATCAGCGCTCCACTCCCTGCACCATGTGTAGGGAAGGCTGTAACAATTAATATTTTCATTTTCTTTTCCATATTTTATTCCTTCTTTGCTATATGTATTTTTTTCGATTTTATCACGTCCTTTTACTAATTACAACCTTTTCCGACAAAATTTTCAAATATCTTGTATTCCTTTTGTATTTAAATTTTTTTCATACCTTTGTGCTATTTCCGTAATATTATCTTTTATATCATCAAAATAATAGCAATCTATCACTATTCCATCATTTATTTTTAAGCTCTTGTTAGCCTCTTCTATATACTTTTTATTTCCTATTACTATTACACACATTTCTTCTTCTATATTTGGAGTTTGATTATTTTTCCATCCTAGATCTAATATTTCTTTTTTTCTTTTTTCACTTAAATTTATTTTTGACATTAAAATTTTTATTGTTTCTTCTAAATTAATTTCTGTTAATATACTTATCTTTTTATTTTTTTCAATTACATTATTTATGTACGGAACTAAAATCATTTCTAAATGAAATTCACTTACATAAAAACAACATAATTTTTCTAATCTTTTGTTTTTTACAATCATTTACATTCCCTCCTATAGTTTACTGGTAAATTTTACCATATCATAATTTCATTGTCAAGTTTTTTTCCTCTAAATGTATAATTTATTTTTTTTGGCTAATAATTATTTTAGAGATATATTTTTACAAAAATGTTTTTTAGGAGGATTTTATGAAATCAAAATTTAAAAAATTAATTTTAATAAGTTTTTTACTATTTTTATATGTATTTATTTCAGCTCAAAGCTATGTTACCGCAATTTCTAATAATTTATCCAATGCAGTATTTAGATTACATGTTTTAGCTAATAGTGACTCAGAGGAAGACCAAAGTTTAAAACTAAAAGTTAGAGATTCACTACTAGCATATATGAATGGATTATGCTCAAACTGTTCCACTAAGCAAGAAGCAATTTCTATTGCAAATGAACACAAGGCAGATTTTCAAAAAATTGCAGAAGAAACAATAAAAGAAAACGGATATAATTATTCTGTAAAAATAAATATCAATAACTTTTATTTTCCAACCAAAAATTATGGCGATATTTCTTTACCTGCAGGATTTTATGATGCTTTAAGAGTAGAAATTGGTGAAGCTAAAGGAAAAAATTGGTGGTGTGTAATGTTCCCATCTTTATGTTTTATTGATGTATCTTCTGGAATTGTTGATGATGAAGCAAAAGAAAATCTTGAAAATAATCTTCAAAAAGAATCTTACACCATTATCTCTGATACTCAAAAACCAAATATAAAATTCAAATTTAAACTTATAGAATTATTTGCAGAAAATGGTTTATTTACAGCCAGCAAGAGTATGTAAAGTTTTAATTTCTATTTTATCCAAAAAACTGTTGTAATCTTTACTTATTTATGATATATTTCTTACGAAAGAAAATTTTAAGGAGGAATACTTTTGGAAAAATTAGTTATCACTGGAAAAACACCTTTAAAAGGAGAAGTAACAATAAGTGGAGCCAAAAATGCTGCAGTAGCAATTTTACCAGCAACACTTTTAATAGATGGAGTTTGCACTATAGAAAATTTACCAAATATTAGCGATGTAAAAAAATCTTGTGAAATATTAGAAGGTCTTGGTGCAAAAATAACTTGGAATACTAAAAATGAAATCACAATAGATACAAGAAATATAAATAAAACAGAAGCATCCGAAGAGCTAACAAGTAAATTCAGAGCATCTTATTATATCATAGGAAGTATGCTTGGACGTACAGGAAAAATTTCTGTTGGAATGCCTGGAGGATGTCAATTGGGTGCACGACCTATTGATCAACATATAAAAGGTTTTGAAGCACTTGGTGCTAAAGTTGAAGTTGGACAAGGGAAAATTTCAGCATCAGCAGAAAAACTAGTTGGAACTTCTATATATATGGACGTAGTATCTGTTGGAGCAACTATTAATGTAATGCTTGCTTCAGTTCTTGCAGAAGGTACAACAATTATTGACAATGCAGCAAGAGAACCTCATATCGTAGACGTAGCAAACTTCTTGAATACAATGGGAGCTGATATACGTGGTGCTGGAACAGATGTTATAAAAATAAATGGTGTAAAAAAATTACATGGAGACAATACTTATTCTATAGTTCCAGATCAAATTGAAGCAGGTACATTTATGCTTGCAGCTGTCGCATCTCAAGGAGATATTTTAATAAAAAACTGTATTACAAAGCATTTAGAATCTCTTACAGCAAAAATTCTTGAAATTGGTGGACATGTTGAGGATTTTGGGGATGAAATTAGAGTATGGTGTGATCAAAGACCAAATAAAGCCATTATAAAAACTCAACCATATCCTGGATTTCCTACAGATTTACAACCACAAATGGGAGTTGTACTTTCAATAGCCAATGGAACAAGTAGAATTATAGAAAATATTTGGGAATCAAGATTCCAATATACTGAAGAGTTAAACAAAATGGGAGCAAATATCACAGCTCAAGGTAAATCAGCATTCTTCGAAGGAGTTGAACAATTATATGGTTCACCTGTATATTCATCAGATTTGCGAGCCGGAGCAGCCCTAATAATAGCTGGAATTATAGCAGAAGGAAAAACCGAAATATACAATCTAGAACACATAGATAGAGGATATGAAAATATAGAAGAAAAATTCAGAAATCTAGGTGCAAAAATTGAAAGAGTTAAAGAATAACATTAGAAAGAAGAAATACATATGCTAAATTTTTGTAGTTTATATAGTGGAAGTAGTGGAAATAGTCTATTTGTAGAAAGTGAAAATGCCAAAATTCTTGTTGATACGGGAATGAGCTGTAAAAAAATTGAAGAAGCATTAAATTCTATTGAAGTTGATCCTTCTTCAATTAATGCTATCTTAGTAACCCATGAACATGCAGACCACATAAAAGGACTTGCTACAATTTCTAAAAAATTTGATATTCCTGTTTTTGCAACAAAAGAAACCTTTGATGCAATGCCTGCTCAAACTGAAAAATTAGCAGAAAAAAATATCAATTTTTTTAATCCAAATGAAAAATTTTACATAGAGGATTTAGAAGTTTTACCTTTTAGTATTCCTCACGATGCCGCAAACCCTTGCGGATTTAATATTTCTAAAGATAGTGAACATCAGATTAGTATTGCAACAGATGTTGGACATATGACAAAAGCTATTGTAGATAAATTGGAGGGTAGCAAATTTATATTATTAGAATCTAATTATGATACCGAAGTATTAAAATGCTGTTCATATCCATTTAAGCTAAAATCAAGAATAGCAAGCGAAAATGGTCATTTATCTAATACTATGGCAGGAAAAACAATTTCTTATTTATCAAAAAACGGAAAACTAGAAACTGCTATGCTTGGACATCTAAGTAAAGAAAGTAATTTTCCAGCATTAGCCTATCAAACAGTTGTTGATGAATTAATTTCTAATAATTCTAAAATAGATTCTATTAATTTATCTGTAGCAAGTAGAGATTGTCCAGGTAAATTAATTACTTTATAATTTAATAGTAAGAAAAGGGAATAATTTAAAATTGATATAAAAACATTTATTAAATTAGGTTGGGGGCCTATATATTTAGCATAAATTTTTATTTTTATATGGCATTAAAAAATTGAATACAATATAGAATAATATTGCAAGACATATTAAAAACATTTATATCATAAAATTGGGGGAATTTTTAAACTATCCCCTTTCTGCAATTATGTTACATCATTTTTTCGTAATTGTCAACATAAATCGTTCGACAAAAATCGACATACTAATAATGAAACTATAATACCAGTTATATCTGCAGCAAGACAAGCAATTAAAATGCCTCTTGTTTTTTTTATTTTCACAGAACTTGTATATACAGCAATAGTATAAAGAGTAGTCTCTGTTGAGCCCATAATAACTGATGCTAAAATTCCTATAAATGAGTCTACCCCATTTTCTTTTATTATATCTGTTGCAACAGCCATTGAAGCACTTCCCGAAATCGGTCTAAGTAATGCTAATGGTATAACTTCTCCAGGAAATTTAATTAAAGACATTAATGGAGAAATTAAATTTATTATAAAATTTAAAACACCAGAGCTCCTAAGCATTCCTATTGCTAAAAATAAACCAACTAATGTAGGAAAAATTTTAAAAGTTATTTCTACTCCATCATTCGCTCCTTTTAAAAAAGAATCAAATATAGGCATTCTCTCTTTTACCCCATATATTATTACAAATAAAATTATTATTGGCATAGCCAATATAGAAATATAATTTATTATACTCATATATCCACCTTTAATTTCTAGTTAATTTAATTATTATCTTTGCAACAAGAATTCCAACAACTGCAGCACAAACAGTAGCAATCCAAACAGGAAAAATTATTTGAGTAGGATTATTAGCTCCTAAAGACTTTCTCACTGCAATTACTGTTGTCGGTATAACCTGTAATGATGCTGTATTCAAAACAATTAACATCATCATATTATCAGATAATTCATCTTTATTTGCATTTTCTTTTTGTAATTCCCCCATTGCTTTTAATCCTAGCGGAGTAGCTGCATTTCCTAATCCCAGAATATTTGCAATAATATTCATAATAATATTATTATATGATTTTTTATTTGAATCCAAATTATAAAAAATTTTTTTAATAGTTGGTTGTAAAATAGCAGACAAATATTTTATTATATCTGTTTTTGAAGCAATCTCCATAATTCCACTCCACAAACATGTTGCCCCTAATAAAGTTAATGTTAAATTTACAGCATTTTCTGCAGATTCAAAAATACAATTATTTATATTTTCAATATTTCCAGACAAAATTGCATAAAATATTGATATTATTATAAAAAATGGCCATAATATATTTAGCATTTCTCCTCCATTAATTAATTTATATTATACAAATAAGCAAAATATACCAATGTTTTTTACAATAATTTGAAATTTTTATTGACCAATTTAATTATATATGTTATCATATTAATGAATTGATTATAAGTTTTAAGGAGGATAAATTATGAAATCAACAGGAATTGTTAGAAAAGTTGACGAATTAGGTAGAGTTGTTATTCCAATAGAAATTAGAAATAAATTTGATATAGCTGAAAAAGACCCTATAGAAATTTATGTAGATGGTTCTTCAATTATACTAAAAAAATATGAACCAAACTGCATTTTTTGCGGAAATTCAAAAAATCTAATTTCTTACAAAGATAAATTAGTTTGCACAAAATGTGCACAAAAACTATCAGATTTAGATATGAATGAAGATGAATAAAATTTAGAGGCTATCATATGATAACCTCTTTTTGATTATATAAATTTCATATATATTTCATTTTTGTTTACATTTCTATCTTTAGCTATTTTTTTTATTATTTCTTTTTTATTTAAGCCTTGTTTTTCATAATATTTATAATGCTCTTCTAAAGATAAATTATTTAATTCATTTTCTTCATTATTTTCTATTTTATTTCCTTCTATAATTAATATCATTTCACCCTTTAGATTATCAATTTCTTCTAATAATTCATCAATATTTTTTCTAATAAATTCTTCATGAATTTTTGTTAATTCTCTAGCCAAAACAATTTTTCTGTTCTTTAATATATTTTTTAAGTCTAATAATGTTGTTTTCATTTTATGTGGTGCCTCATAAATTATAATTGTTTTTTCTGATTTTTCTATTTCATTTAATTTTTCTTTTCTTAACTTTTTATTTAATGGTAAAAATCCCAAAAAATTAAATTCCTTTGTTGATATACCTGAAGCAATTAATGCATTAATCATTGCACATGCTCCTGGAATTGGTATTACAGTAATTCCTTCCTCAATTGCCTTTCTTATTACTTCTTCTCCAGGATCACAAATTCCAGGCGTTCCTGCATCAGAGACTAATGCTATGTTTTCTCCATTTTCTAATTTTTCAATTAATATATTACTTTTTACATCTTCATTATGCCTATGATAACTAATTAATGGTTTTGATATTTCAAAATGATTTAATAATTTTAATGTTTGTCTTGTATCTTCTGCCGCAATTAAATCTACTTCTTTTAATATTTTTAATGCTCTTATCGTTATATCTTCCAAATTTCCTATTGGAGTTGCTACTATATATAATTTTCCATTCATTTTCTCTTTTCTCCTTCTATGCAATAATATTTTAACATAATACTTTTATTTTGGCAAATAATGTGGTATAATAGAGTTATAAATAATTTTACTTACTTGCTATATATAGGAGGTTTATGCTATGGTTATTATCATACTCGGTATTTTATTTTTCTTGGCATTTCCTGAAATGATCCCTATCGTTCTAGGCCTTGTTGCAATTGGATGGTTATTTATAATTGCCCTCCGGTACTGGTATATTGCAGCCATAGTGATACTAGTATACATTGTTATTAAATTATTTTCTAATAACTCTAAGTAACTAGTAAAGCTAATCTTAATTAAAAATAAGATTAGCTTTTTATTTGCATTTATATAAATATTTCATATAATATATAAAAAAACAAAAGCGAGTGTGATTTTATGAATCAATTTAATAAATATTTACCTTATTCATATAATTATTCTAGATCTAATCCACCGCCTCATCCAGCTCCACCTCCTCCCAAACCACCTAATCTAAAAAAGAAAAAAAATCCGCATAAAAAATTCGATTTTATTGCAATAAAAAAAAATACTTGTAATTCACTAAATGATGTTGAATATTTTTTAAATAATTTTAGTAATTTTATTAAATATATTAAAATATATTATTTATTTAAATAAAATTAATTTTAATACTATGCTATTAATTTTTTAATAGCATAGTATTTTTTACCTATTTATTTTTTTATTAATATTTAAATTTTATTATATTTAATTTTAAATATATTTTTATTATACTATTTTAAAAACTATTTTTATTTAATAAATTAATTATAAAATAAAAAAATTTATCTTATTTTATTTTCAACCAAATTCAAATAAAAAATTAAAGCTCATTCAAAAGCATATTAAATTTTAGTTAAAAATATTTAATCTATATACTATATAAATTTCCTTATAAAAACTTTAAATATTACATAGAAAAATTTATTTTTCATTCTTTATTTTATCAAAAATATTTTTGTATTTAAAATTATTTTTAATTTCAAAGCAAATTTCAAAGCTCTTATCTATCAATGATTACATGATAATCTAAAATATTTTCTTTAATTTTTTATTAATTAAAAAATTTTTATTTTTATAAATTTCAAATGTAAGTTTTTTCCTGTTATTTTTTGTTTTATTTACATTCTTTTTTATAAAAAATATTTATCTACTTTATATCATTCTACATTTATAAAATAAAACTTTACATTTTTATATTTTATTTTTTTCATAAAATTTTTTCAAAAATATTTGTACTAATTTTATTATATTAAATTTTTTTTACAATAATTTTAATTATTATTTTATAGATAAATATATTTTTTTATAATTTATTAAAATATTTTTTATTTTATTTTCATACAAATATAATTTTATATTTGTACATAAATTTTACTATTATTATTTTTTATTTAAATTTAAATTTTAATTTTAATAAAATTATTTTATATTAAAAAATTAACATTTAAATTATTTTTAATTTTATTTAATAAATAACCAATAAAATAAAAAATTTTTTATTTATCAAAAATTCACATTTACTATCTAAAAATTAATTTACTATTTAATTTAATAAAATTAAAATATCTAAAAAATCATATATATTTTAAAATAAAATTTACCAATTTAAATTATTATTGTATTTTATAACAATAATTTAAATTCATCAAAAGTCTTTTACGATTTTAAAACTTGACCTTATTCTGATTCACTTATAACACATTTAAATATTACATTAAAATTTTTAATTTTATTTTCTCTTCTATTAAAAAACAATTCTTTATATTTAAAAATTATACACTTTTTTAAAATTATTTTTAACTTTTTAATTTATCCTGAAAAGCTATGTTTATCAAGTGTTACAAACAAATATATAATCTTTACTTTAATTTTTTATTAATTAAAAATTTTTCGTTCTTATAAATTCCAAATGTAAGTTTTTTCCTGTTAATTTTGTTTTATTCATATTCTTTTTTATGAAAAATATTTATCTACTTTATTTTCTTTTACATTTATAAAATATGCCTTCACATTTCTATATTTAATTTTTTACAACAATTTTAATTATTATTTTATAGATAAATATATTTTTTATAATTTATTAAAATATTTTTTATTTTATCTTCATTTAAATATATTTTTATATTTGCAAATAAATTTTAATATTATTATTTTTTATTTAAATTTTAATTTCAATAAAATTATTTTATATTAAAAAAATTAACATTTAATTATTTTTAATTTTATTTAATAAATAATCTATAAAATAAAAAAATTTTTTATATATTAAAAATTTATATTTGCTATCTAAAAATTAATTTATTATTTAATTAAATTAAAATATTCAAAAAAATTATATATATTTTAAAATAAAATTTACCAATTAAAATTATCATTATATTTTATATCAATAATTTTAATTAATCCAAAATTTCTAACAATAAAAAATTAGCCTTCTCCTCATTCTATTATAACATATTCAAATATTACACTAAACATTTTATTTTATTCTTCCTTATTTAAAATAAAATGATTCTTTATATTTAAAATTACAACTCAAATTATATACCTCTTTAGAATTATTTTTAACTTTCGTTTTATCATCAAAAGCCATATTTATCAAGAACTACAAACAAATATATAATCTTTACTTTAATTTTTTATTAATTAAAAATTTTTCGTTCTTATAAATTCCAAATGTAAGTTTTTTCCTGTTAATTTTGTTTTATTCATATTCTTTTTTATGAAAAATATTTATCTACTTTATTTTCTTTTACATTTATAAAATATGCCTTCACATTTCTATATTTAATTTTTTACAACAATTTTAATTATTATTTTATAGATAAATATATTTTTTATAATTTATTAAAATATTTTTTATTTTATCTTCATTTAAATATATTTTTATATTTGCAAATAAATTTTAATATTATTATTTTTTATTTAAATTTTAATTTCAATAAAATTATTTTATATTTAAAAAATTATATATATTTTAAAATAGCATTTACCAATTAAAATTATCATTATATTTTATATCAATAATTTTAATTCATCCAAAATTTCTAACAATAAAAAAATTAACCTTCTACCCATTTTCTTATAGCACATTTAAATATTACATAAAAATTTTTATTTCATTCTCACTCTATTTTAGAAAAAATAATTCTTTATATTCAAAATTACAACTCAAATTATATACCTCTTTAGAATTATTTTTAACTTTTGTTTTATCCTCAAAGACCATATTTTTCAAGCATTACAAATAAATGTATAATATTTACTTTAATTTTTTATTAATTAAAGTATTTTTATTTTTATATATTTCAGCTGTAAGTTTTTTCCCGTTAATTTAATTTTATTTATATCCTTTTTTATAAAAAATATTTATTTATCTTATATCATTCTATATCTATAAAATACACTTGTACCTCCAATATTTAATTTTTTTATAAAAAATTTTTTTTTTAATTTGTGCAATTTTATTATATTAAAATTTTTTATACTAATTCTATATGTAAATATATATTTTTTTATATTAATATTTTTTATTAATATATAAATTTTATTATTATTTTTTTGATTTAATTTTTAATATATTTAATATTATTCTTTTAATTAATATTTAAATAATTTTTTATTTAATAAATTTTATACTTAAAAAAAATTAAATTTATTATTTAATTAAATTCAAAAAATATATATTAATAGAAAAAATTTTTTAACAAATTAAAAACTTAAATTATTTTGATTATCTTATAGTTTATTTAAATATATAATTTAATATATTTTTTTAAATTCTAAATAAAATATTTTATTATAATTTTTTATAGCACTCATATTATTTTTTCAATTAATATTCAAATTATTTTTTAGTAACAAAAAAATAATTCTTAATAAATAACAAAATTATATATATACATCACTAAAAATTTAGTTAAATTTTAATTGTCTAAAACTATTATAACAAAAAATATTTTGACTTAGCATCGTCTAGATCATTTTAAGTTTTTGATAAATATTACAAAAAAACATCTTTTTTTAATTTTCAATATCTTAATAAATATTTTAAAATTTCAAATTAAATTCTATATTCATTTAAGGCTATTTTTACTTTTAACATTGCATTAAAATGCTATATTTATCAGCACTTATGCGCTACCATATGATATTTTAATTAATTTATAATTAATTAAAACATTTTTATTTTTATAAATTTAAATTGTAAATTTTTTCCTTCATTTTTAAAATTTATTCTCATATTTTTATATCAATCTATGTTTATAAAATTAAATTTTATATTACTAAATTGGATTTTTCATAAAATTTTATTAAAACATTTGCATGTTCTTTTACCATATTAAAATTTTTTTCTAATTATTTTTTAATTATTATTTTATAAATAATTCCATAAAAATTTTTATTTTAATTATAATTTATTTAAATGTTTTTATTTTATATCAATATTTATTTAAATATTTTTTATCTTCACAAACAAATTTCACTATTATTTTATTTTCTATTATTTTATTTTGATTTTAATATAATTATTAATTATATTTTAAATTTTTATTTATTTTTAAATTAATATTTAAATTTTTTATTTATAAATTATTAAAATATATTTTTTAATTTTATTTTCTAAAATTAATATTTAAATTATTTTTATTTAATAAATAATAAATTAAGTATATATTTTCATTAATCAAAAAAAGCTTATAAACTAATTTTTACCTAGTTCATAAGCTTTTTTATTTTAAAAAGTATTAAATTTAAATTAATTTAATATTATTTTATAAATTTTTATTAAATTTTAATATTTTTTTAATCTTTCTAAGCAATTTTTTTAGAAAATTTTCTTTTTTATACTTAATAATTTCTTCTTTTTTTTGTATTGGTATATTATTTTTTATAAACAAATTACTAGTATTATATTTTTCTTTTAATTCATTTTCAATTTTTATGAGTTCCTTATTATCTTCCTGCATTAATTTTTTTTTCTTCTCATCTTCACATAAGTAATCTCTATATATTATTGATAAAATAATTCGTGTTCCTCTTTGTAATTCTTGTTCATTTATATTTTTACTATAATCTATATTGGTTTTATAATCGTCTTTCTTATTTTGTTTTATAAAATTAATAAATTTATCCGGTATTTTTTGTGATATTTTTTTATCCATATGTAAAATTATTTCATAAACTTCACTAAAACTAATTTCATTTATCATTATTATCACCTTTATTTTTCTTTTGTTTATTTTTTTCAATAATTTTTAATACTATTTTTGCATTTTTTCCTATTAATTTGTCTATCATTTGTTTACTATCTTTCATTATCTTCACCTTGTCTTCTCTCTGTTAATTGTTTTATTTGAGCATATAATCGTTTTATTTGACTAATACCTTCTTTTCTTTCTTGGCAAGTTACTTGTCTATCATTTTCTTCGATATCTTGAATTGTAATTATATGCTCTTCTTTTTGTTCTTCTACATTTTTTTCGCACTCATCAACATCAACTATAACTACTGGTACAGTATTTTTCCAGTCATTTGCTGCTTTAAGTATCATTTCTAAATTAGCAATTTTACCTTTTCTTTTAAATGCTACAATATAGTCAGGCTGTTTTCGTTTTCCATTTTGTATTCTTCTAAAATCCATTTCATTGTATTGATCTGTCTTTTCTATTTGAGTATCAGGTGAATAATATTTTTCAGTTTGATACGTGTTTGAAACAAAATTAGAAATACCAGAAGATCCTATATCACATGTACCTGATAATACCAAAGAATCTTCACTCATATTACAAAAACCATAACATACATAAGGTACTTTTATCGTTTTTATACTATCTTGTCTAATATAACTAGCACAGAAATGTGGTGATGCTATTTCTAGTCTATTCCAATCTTCTTTAAAATTCGATGGTTCTTTTTGTGCAAAAGGTGTAATTGATGTTACTATCATTTTGAAACTAGTTCCGGCTTTATATATACTTAATTTTTGTAATTGTTCATAAATTTTTTTCTTTTTTTCCTCATTTTCTATTGGAATTATACTTTCAAAATCATCATAGTTCAACTTCTTTTCTTCACTAGTTTCATATAGATCTTTATTAAATAATTTTGCATATTTAGATTTCAAACCTCTCTCTATTAATGTTTTATCAATTAATTCTATTTCTTCACATTTTGTATATATTTGTTGTAGCATATCCATTTGATCTATATTCACTATTTGTTTTAAACTTATTATATAGTCTTTTTCATCACTATCCTCTATTTTTTCAATATCTTCACCAAATTTTCCTATAATTACTTTTGCAAATTCTAAACTATGACCGAATATTTTTTGTAAAATTGCCTCTTTTACTTCTTCAATATTTCTACTGTCTTTTATTATTTCATTGCATTTTTCCCTCTTTATTTTTTCATATTGTTCTATATCTTCTATTCTTTCTATTTTAAAAATATTTTTATCTTGTATTATTTTTGTTAATTTCTCTATGTCAATTTTTTTAAAATCCTTTATATTATTTATAAGTGTCGAATATTCTTGAATATTTTCCAATATCATATTTGCTAATACTGTCCAATCTTCTGTTTTATTTATAGTTAAATAATTATTTATACATCTTTGAAATACTTCATATTGACTATCATCTAACATTAAAATTTGCTCTTGAATGTTAGCATAACAAGATATATAGTTAATTTTGTCTTCTCCTAAAGTTTGTATATATTTTTCTTGTAATAATCTAATATCAATATTATTCATTACCTCATTATTTTTTTTATATAATGACTGCAATATTGGAATATATTTTTGATTTTCCTTTCTTTCCAAAAGATTCTCTCTCTTATATTGATCTTTAATACTAATAATAACTTGCATTTTAGCCATATTGTCAGATAAACTATCTAGTATTTCTATTTTTTTGTCATCATCTTTTAAGCTCGAAATTATTTTTGCTTTATCCCATGTCTCCACTACTTTATTTAATAAATTTATTTTTTTATCATCATTACTCAAACTCGAAATTATTTGTATTTTATTCTTATCATCTGTTAATCCATCTATTAATAATATTCTTTTTTCTTCGTCCTCAATTTCTAAGATTGCTGCAGTCCTACATTTTTCATCACCTATTAGATTTATTAAATTAATTTTAACATTTGGATCTGTTAAACTTAAAATAACTTTCTTCTTTGAATTATCATCTAATTTTTCTAAAAGCTCTATCCTTTTTTTCTCATTTTTTAGTCTTATAATTACTCTCGCTTTATTTTCATCATTTGTTAACTTATTTAATAATTGTATCTTTTTATCATCACCATCTATGCTTAAAATCACACATGATTTAACATAATCACTTAATGTCTCTAATAATTGTATTTTTATTTTTTCATTCTTTAAACTCTGTATTATTAAAGATTTATCTCCTTCATATTTTTGTTTATTAAGTAACTCTATTTTTTTTTCATCACTATCCAAACTTGCAATTACTATCGTTTCTCTTGTATCAGGAAATCTATTTAATAATTCTATTTTTTTGTTATCATCAGACAAACTTGAAATTATTTCAGCTTTTTGCCATGGTTCATCTGTATTTTTCAATAATTCTATTAGCTCAGACTCATTTAATTGTTGTACTTCTTCTTTTGTCATATAAATACACCTCTTTTATACAAGCTCTTTTATTTCTACCTTTTATTATACTATCATACCAATTAATTTTTTTCTATATTTTTTAATTATTTTTATATTATTTATTTTTTAAATAAATTTCAGATAAATTATTATTAGCTTCTCCATTAATTAAAAATTTAATTGAATTAATTTCCTTTAAATTTGTTAATGTATTTACAATACTATTTATTATTTTTAATTTATTTTTTTCATCTCCATAATTTAAAAATTCATTTGAAACATTTATTTCTGCACAAGAATTGTTTATAGTAATATTATGGACTACTGTTCCTTCAGGAATTAATTTTTTTAAATTACTACTTTGTGGTCCTTTTATTAATAAATTCATTAATTCTTTTTCCGGTTCTTTAATTAAACTATTGGCATCTACAAGCTTTGTTTCTGTATCTAACTCTCCACTATCAATATTTTCAAAATATAATATAACTTTTGTTTGGCGCATCTGTTCTTCTGATATTTCTTCTTGTGGCGTATAATCTTGATATTCATCCTCAGCATTTTTTTGTATACTAATATTTTTATACATGTAAATAGCAAGTAATATTATTAATATAAAAGTAATAATAGCAATATATATTTTTTTATTTTTTTTCATAAAATTCCCCCTTATAAATATTTTTTAATATCCTATTTCTTGTCTAATCAAATAATATTATTATTAAATAATTTTTAGAACAAAAAAACTAACAAGAAAATTTCTTGTTAGTTTAAAGAATTATTTTATTTCTGTTCCTCCCCATTCAACTGCTACAAATCCGTTTCTATTTGGAGTAATTAATTTTTGTTCTTCTACTTCAATTGGCTCTTCCAATCCTTTAAATGTCATTAAGACTCTAATTATTGTATCTGGATTAGGAGTTATCTCTATTGGCATATTTTTATTTATTTCATTTATTGAGGCAAATCTTATATAATTATATTTATTTTTTTGTAAAATTGGTAACCAATATATTATGAATTCCTCTGACTCTCTCTCTGTTAATCCCAAAATAGTAAGTTTTTCTTCAAGAAATGTAACTAAATTTTCCTTACTAATTACAAATCCATCTTTTTCAATATTAAAATTTACTATACTTTCGCTCTCATAATATAGTGCATATAATTTTTTATTTGTCATTAAATCTACTAAATTTCCATCTGTTTTTGCTAACACATTCCAACCTTCTAAGTATTCCGGATATGAAACTAATATATTATTTTTGTATTTTAATTTAACAAAAACATTTGTATCTTCCGTAGGATATAAATATATTACTGGTTTATATACTACATAGCCACTGTCATGATCTGTTGTTTGTGTAATTTCAGTATTCCAATTTGCAAATATTAGACTTCGTAATCCTAATATAATTAATAATATCACTATCAAAATCGCTATTATAAATAACAATATTTTACTTTTTTTATCATCTTTTTTTGGATTATTTTCTATTTCATTTAAATTATTATTTGATTTTTTATCATTATATTCCATATATCCTCCCCAATAATAAATAGTTGGAGCTAAATTTTCTGCCACAACTATTTATAGCATTTAATAATATTATTCTATTGTAAATGACAATTCAAATTTTCTATCATCTTTTAGATTAACTGTAAATGTTTTTTGCATTGTCTGCCCTTCAGAATCTTTATTTTCTAATACAATACTACAAGTATAATAACTTCCTTGTTTTGAAGCTGTTGCAGATTTTAAAATACTATTTTCGTAAAAATTCTTTTTAATATATTCTTCAAAATTTGATTGTGTTTGAAATTTATTTTGTTTAAATGAATCTGCTAAGCAATTATATGCATACTTATAATCTTTATTATTTATTGCCTGTATAAACTTATTTATATCATATCCTGCTTTTTTCTCATCAGTTGCAGTATCATATCTCTCTATGAAATCTGGTTGATCAATTGTATATGCATCTAATATTATTTTATAATTTAAAGTTGATGTTTCATTAAATATATAATAATCACCATTATTATCAACTACTATATATTGAATATATCCATCATAATAATATCTCGCATATTTTTTTATTTGCATATTTAATATTTTATTTTTATTATTATTAATATATTTTTCAAATTCTTCAAAAGAATTATTAAATTTATTTATTTTATAATTATTATCTAATTGATTATACGCATATTCACTATCATAAATTAAATCTATTTTTAATTTTTCAAAATATGGAACAGCAATTGTTTTATATCTGTTAGATTGATCTTCAAATACATTATATTCATTTTTTTCAATTTCATTTATAGATTGTATTTTTAAAATATCTCCATCTTTTAATTTGCTATATCCCTTTTCTAGCAAATATTCATATGGATAAATACAAAATGTATTATTTTTAGAATCTATTTCTATAAGTAATTCATCTTCATTGACATTAGCTGTATCATTCTCAATTAATTTTGCTTTTACTATATACACTGATATATTATCAGACATATTTGTAGTTAATATTTCATTAATATATATATCTGATTTTTTATAGTTTTTATATTTATCATTTATATTTTCTTTAGTTATATTTTCTTTATCTATATACTCTTGTGACAATAAATTAAATAATTTATTTTTATTTAATTCATTATTATTATTTAATAATTCATTTATTACATTTTGATATGTCTCTGCACAATATTTTACAGTATAATAATTATATTTATAAATATTGGAACTAATTTTAAAATCATATGTATTTAGACCTTCTTTTCCTTCTAACTCCTTAATCAACCCACTCGCATCAATATCGTCATTATTATTTTTCTTTAAATTTATTAAAATTCCTAAAATAATAATAAATATTAGTATTAAAATACATATGAAAAAAACAATAATATTCTTTTTTTTATTCATATATTTTCCTCTTTCTTATTTTCTATTGTGGTGAAATACCAAACATTTTACAAGTTAATGCTTGACTCATGCCTCTTGAACCATTTACCCAAATTTCAAAATGAACGTGCGGACCTGATGAATTTCCAGTAGATCCTTCAAGCATTATAAGCTGTCCTCTTTCAACCTGTTGTCCTACACTTACCAATAATTTACTTGCATGTGCATATAAAGTATATATTCCATTTCCATGATCAATTTTTACATAATTTCCCCAAGAAGGATCATACTTAGCTGTAATAACTTTTCCTGGTGCTGCTGCATATACTGGATCACCTGATTTTCCTGTAGAATGTAAATCAATTCCCTTGTGTCCACTATAGGTTGACGGATAAGTTAGATTAGGTAATGGATAAGAAAGTATTACTCCATTAACGTTAAAACTTCCATCTAATTCCACTTGTGCTAAGATATCATCTCCTATTGTTATATCACTGTCACCATCTATATCTATAAAATCTGTAGAATCAAACAACTCTAATGAATCTACTCCATAACTTTTATTTGCTAATTGAGCAATTACATATCTCATAACTCTAGATTGTTCTTGTGTATATTCTTGACTTTCAAGTAAATAAAATAGAAAGCTTGGTGATGTAGTCAAGTTATTCTTTACCTTTGCATATGATTTAATTAATTCTATTAAATCATCAACATTATAACCTGTCCCCAATTCTGTAACCGTTGTATTTGCATCTTGTGTCCACTCATTAGTATTTTGAATAATTGTACCATTTTTTAATGTACCTGAAGCTTTTTTATCAGTTACTACATTATTATCAGATACTGGTATTTGTACTTGTTGATCTTTTTGAATATAATTTTTTTCAGTATCTATCTTAGTAAATTTTAATTTTGAATTCAATAGCCATGTTTTAGCATAACTAACATAAAGTTCTCCTGTAGCTGATTGATATTCCGTAAAATAATTAGTTGCAGAATCATAATAATTTTTAACATTAGCATTATTAATTTCTGTATTTTTTACATCACCATATGTAGTTTTTAATTGTGAATTACCATTCTCATCCAAAATTGGTTTTCCTAAAGGATTTGTATATATATTAGTACTCCAATCTCTTTCTGCAATAGTTCCACTATAATCAACTTGTGTATCTCTAATTGTACCGGTTTCTAATAATGTAAGAACAATATTTACTTTACTTGCATCAACCAATTTTACCAAATCATTCATAAATTGTACATTTCCTGATATAACATGCATTGAAACAAAATAGTTTACAGGTGTAGAATATTTTGCTACAAGAGTTTGATAATCACTTTCTACTTTTGTTATTTTTGATATTCTCCTTGAAGTATCTTCTACTTTTTTATCAGTTGCACTTTCATCATAATTATAAAACTTAGTAGACTCTGCAACAGCCAAACATAAATTGAAATTATCTGGATTTAAAGAAAAATACTTTAAAGAATCTTCATTATTTGAATCTACTAACTCACAAAATTCAGAATATTTTTTATAGCTTAATGTTTGTACTTCTCCATTTAAATTTTGTCTCCTTATTATGATTAATCCATCATTTTCTCCTATTCCAAGCTTTGGGTACATCGTTTTAATCTCAGCTTTTATATATTTGTCAATCATATCCTCTAACCCATCTGTATAAAATCCTTGTTCTTCTATTGTAGTATTTACACTTAATTGATCTAATCTTTCCAAGATTTTTTTTGAATATTCTTCATTAATTTTATACCCATTATCCGTAATAGAAACTATAGATACAGCTTCTTGTTGAATTGTAGTATTTGTTCCTATTGTATCTAATCCAAGTAATCCTCTAAAAAAGTTTATAACCGTATATGCAACAGCCATAATTACTCCTATTGCTAATAAACAAATAACTATCAAAGTAACTACTGGCGATATCCATGCAATTATTTTTTGCGTTAATTTTTTCTTTATCTTTTTTGCTTCTTTCTCGGTCTCATTCTTTATTTTATTTACTACAGATCTGTCATCTTTGTTATTGTTCTCGTCCATTTCCTCACCTCTTCTCTAGCATTTTATCTCTAAGCTTGTTCGATTAGTATATTCATCTTTATTTGTACTTTGCATATAATCTTTATAATCTAAAATAACATCACTAAATATCATTTTTACAGTTGAATTAGATGAACTATAAATTTTATTAAATTTTATTTTATAGTTTTTTGTAATTCCTGGTTCTATGGTAATTGTTTCTTTATCAAAATCACTATTTAAAGAAGAATAGGTTGCTCCATTCTCTCCCTTTAAATAAAGATTTTTATTATATTTATTACCAGTTAAGCAAATTTCTTTTTCTCTATTATTTGTAATACTTATTGTATATTCTTCATAACTATCATAAACTTCAACTTTAGTTATTTTTACTTTAATATTATTTTGTTCATTATTAATGTCTTTTAATGAAGCATATATAAAATTATTTATATTCATTTTATATGAACCATCATTACTTTTAATAAATGTATAATATTCCTGCGTTTTGTTTCCTTCTCCGCCACCAGTTGCAAGCATATCTGCAAAATATTGAACTTGACAAACTGTTTTATTAGCATCTGTTGACCATTTTATCATTGTATAGTCTCGAGTACCATTAAAAATACTTTTTACATATATATCTTTAAATTGTTTTTCTGTTTTAAACATTGCATTTTTACAATCGTCTGTAAGCATACTATATGCTTTGGAAATTTCACCATTATTACAATAATATACAAATAATTTCATCGTGTTATCAACTGAATCATTTTTTATTTCATTTGCTTCTTCTTTTGTAATTATTGTCTGTGAAGTTGTATTTGTTTGATTTGTATTATTTTTAGAAATATTTTCTATTTTTTCTTTTTCCTTTTCTTCATAAAAATTATTTAAAGCATGAATAATAAATAAAATAAATATTATTATTGCTATTATATATAAAATTAACTTTTGATTCCTATCAATATTTCTCTTAAAATTCATTTATACCTCACTAATTATTATTTATTTCATCAAATCTCTTTACATTTTCTATAAAATTATTATGTGTTGCTCTTACTGTATTTTCGGAAGCTGAACCTCTATAAGATTTTACTACTGATTTCATATATTTTTGACGCCTATTTTCATCATATAATATTGGATAATTACTATCTGATAATAACTTTTGCTTATATCTTAATGTAGCAACCGCAAGTCTATCAGCTTCTTCTAGATTTGCCACTCTACCTTCTTTTAAAATTGTATCAGCAAATTTCATTGCTTGTTTTTGTTCAGAAAAATCTATAACACCTCTTGCAACATAATTTTCCCTAGCTCTTTTTCTATAATCCCTAGCTTTACCAGAATATTCATTATTATATTTATCAATAACATCTCTTCTGTTATACCATGATTCTTGATACTGTTCCATTGTAAGTTTTTCTTCTGATTTTGGTGCTGTAGCCATATCCATTAATTTCTTTCCACCAGCATATCCAGCTGAAAAAGATCCTAATGCTTCAAATGCATTATATTTTCCATCAGCCATACTAATTGCTCCTTGAGTCGCTGCAGTAACCACACCCAAAGTTGTTCCAGCTACTACTCCAGCACTGTTTCTTACAAATCTCTTTATGTTTGTTTTTGCATCTTGATCAACATCCACAACTGGTCTTATTAACGTTTTTCCTACATTTATTACACCATTTGCTAGTGGTGTAACTATGTTTCTCTTCTCTTCTCCAATTTTTCTCGTACTTTGTCTATTATTTCTTGCTTTTTCTTTATTAGTTGCAATACTTCTTATACTTGCACTATTTCCATCATTTTTATTTGAATTTACTTTATCGATAGGATTCTTTCCTACTCCTACTTTTTGTGTTCCTTTATTTGGTGTTTGATTATCTCTCACAACCCCATTTGAAACTTGTCCCATTAATATTGTATCTATTATATGATTATCTCTCATAAAGTTATTTTCTGCTAATCTCCTATTTAAAATTGCAGAATCTGTTTTGACCATATTTAAATACTTATTTCTATCATTTTCAGATAAATTAGGATTCTCTAATAATTTTTTATAGTCTATAATATTATTCATTAATTCTTGACTAGTTCTTCTATCACCATCTATATATTGAAGAGGTAATTCATTAGTTGTAAAATTAAATTCACTTGCCATTATTCTATTTCTAGCAAGACTTTTATATTTCAATATTTCTTTTTGCAATCTTTCAATTTCTTTGGCATTTTTAGAATTTTTTTGTTTATTTTCATTTGTTGCAATCAATTCATAAATTTCATCTAAACTATGTGGATCTCCATCATTGAATATCAAATTTAATTCATCTTGTGATAAACCACTTCTATATTTAGCAATTAAATTTCCGTATATATCGTTACTATTTTGTATATTTAATACTTTTTCACTGTCTTCTGGCACATTATTTTCATAATTTAATTTTTCTTCAAAATTATCATCTTGTTGTTCTTCATCTTCTGGAGTAACTTCTTCTGTAAAATCACTTACATCACTATTATCATTTTCTTGTTCTTTACTACCCATGGCATTTAGTAAATTTAAATGTCTAGAACCTAAACTGCTTGAATCTTCTCCTCCTGCTCCAAGCACAATTGGTGTTGAAAAATCATTTGGATCTATATTTGGATTAGAATTTTGACTTACATTTAAGTTTGAATTTAAATTTAAATTAAATGGAGAATCTGCCATAATACTTTCTATATCTATATCATTTTTTGTTGGTTTTGGATTTCCAGTATCTTCACTCTCATTATTACTTCCACCAACAAGATTTGGCATTTTTCCTCCTCTATGTAATGGATCTCTAAACATCTTTGTAACATTTGAAGCTAATGCTCCTGTTGTAAATGCACCAATTCCTCCAACAGTTCCTCCACCTGCTTTTCCAAATCCAAATATTTTCTTTAATATTTTTTCTCCCTCATTCATAAACAAAAAAGCTACAAAGGCATATACTAGATTATTTGCTGCTAAAGTTAATGATGAAGATATTAATATCACGTATAATATATAATGCATTGGTTGAAGTAACATATTATATGTATATTCTTTTAGCCACATATCAAATCCTTTTGCTTTACCGCTTTCAGCCTTATCTATAGGATATGTAGCAGCAACTATTGGTGATATTAATGTTAAGAATGACATCATAAGTAACCTTTTTAAATAAACAAAAGTAAATTTAAATGTTAATACAACTAATCCTACATATAGCATAAAATATCCTATTTTTGTTGAAAATTGGTTTTGCTGCATCTTAAATCTTGCTAATCCAATTAAATTCGTAGTAAAGGTTGTGCCATTCATGTTTACCCTTAAATTTCCCATCAATCCACTTAATAATTGAGAAATTTGCTCTACAGCATTTACTATAAACGCCATTATATACTGTAAAGAAAATAATAATGCAACAGCAATAAACCAACTTATTAATCTTTCTTTATACTTTGCTTTATCTTTTGAACTTGAACTTACTATTATTTTTATTCCAATATATATAAGAATTGACAATAATGCTACTATTGCTATTAATCTAAGTATCTTATACCATGATGCTATTACATTTCGTATTTTTGCCCATGTAGTTGATTCATCTGTTACTGTTCTAAAAAAATTTATATTTAAAAAGTCTATTTTTCCCGCAAATATATCTTCTGGTGAATAATGAATATTAGGATATTTAACATCAATCTGACCTATTAAATTCTTATAGTCATCTAAATTATCAATTGTAATAGTTGCTCCAACATCTTCTCCTGAATCTTGAGGTTCGCCTACCATAACTAGTTCGAACTCATTTCCAGTCATACATTTAGTAAGAAGTCCAAATGCAGAATCTACTATTACTGTTATAAATTCTATTAATGGTTCCACTATGACTCCTGCTGCAGTACTTAATCCTGTTGAAGTATCATAATCTCCCAATTTAGGTTCAATTTTTGCTGACACTGAATCCAATTCTCTTTTAACAACATAACTATCATTAGCTTGTACTTTGCAATTGCCTAAAAATCCAATCATCATGACTATTAACAAGATTGTTGCTATTACCTTTTTCATTTTCCACCTCTTTTCTTAAAAGTAGATTTTTTAATTAGATGCTACATATCAAATAGCATCTAATTCCTAAAATCCACCTTTATTATTTTTGTGCTTCATTTAGTTCTGCTAATGTTCTAAATTTAACTTTAAGTTCTGCTTCTGTCTTTCTATTTTCAGCTTCTATCTGTTCTCTTTGCTGTTGTGTTGCATTTGCTGGCACTTTATGTTTATGTGATTCTATGTATTTTCTTTGTTTATCTTCATCAAACATTGCTCCATAAGACTGTTGATCTTTAAGCTCACTCTTAAATTTTAATGCCATCATTGCCTGTCTATCTGCTCTCTCTAATATTTCCTTCTTTCTTTCTTCAGTTGTATTTTCGTCATTATACTCAGCATTATTGGCAACTAATTTATCTGCATACTTCATACCCTGCTTTTGCTCTTTCACATCTGAGAATCCTCTTTCTATATAATTTGAAGCAGCTCTATCCATTCTCGCTTTTGCTTGTGCTTCGTACTCTCTTTTATAGAAGCTGTTTACATCATCTCTATTTCTCCAATCCTCTATTGCATGTTTCATCTGTGCTTGTTTATCTCCACTTCTGGTTCCTTCCATAAATGCACTTCCTAAGCCTTCAACAGACTTTGAAATCTGTCCTCCTCCAGCATATCCTGCTGTAAATGTTCCTATAGCCTCAAATGGACTATATTTTCCATCAGCCATACTAATTGCAGCTTGGGTTGCTGCAGCTACTGTTCCTACTGTAACTCCTGCTGCCACTCTTCCTACTTTTCTTGCTAGTCTTAATCCATTATATTTAACAGGTTTTTCAATATCCCATATTGGTTTTAATGTCTTTTTACCAACTGATTTAACTCCATTACCTACCTTTTTTACATATTTGTTTTCTTTCACTGCATTTGCCAAATCTCTTATACTTTTTATTTCTTTTGGTTGGTCTGGATCTGGTTGATTTTGGTCTGGTTCAGTTTGGTCTGGTTGACTTTGAGTTTGTTGCCTATTATAATCATCTCCAAATTGTTCAGACATCTCTTTGTCTGCTTGTTCCTCAGAATATCCTGCATCAATTAATTGTCGTTTTTGTTGTTCCATAAAATCATCTGTTGAACTATACATACTTTCTGGTTCTTCTACATCTCTAGCATAATTATCTCTTGTTTCTGGATCAAGTTCACTGTTCTCATCATCTGCATCTAACATCCTTCTTTGAGCTTCCTTATTACTAATTTGTTTTGAATCATCTTTTTCAAAATCATCTAAGTCAATATCATTTTTTGTTGGCTTTGGCATATTAATATCTCCTTGACCTCTATTTCCTCCAGGTCCGTTTTTTCCACCACCTTGTGGTAATTTTGCCATTCTAGCAATATCCTTTACACTTGATGCTAACGCTCCTGCAGTAAATGCTCCTGCCATTCCTCCTACAGTTCCGCCTCTAGCTTTATCAAATCCAAATATAGTCTTTAATAATTTTTCAGCTTCTGTCATAAACATTAGTACTACTACACCATATATTGGATTATCAAGTGCAATGCTAACTGCAGAACCTACTAATATATAATACATAATTTGATGTAATGGTTGTAATAAAGCATTAAATGTATATTCTTTAAGCCACATATTAAATCCTTGAGCTGTTCCATCATTCATTTTGTCTATTGGATATGTCAATGCTACAATTGGTGCTATCAATGTTAAAAACGCCATATTTAATACCCTTTTCAAGTATATAAATGTAAACTTAAATGTATAAACTACTAATAATATATACATCATTTCATATCCGATTTTTAAGTACCAATCATCTGACTGTACCATAAATCTTACAACTCCAACAAAATTTGTTATGATTGAAGCACTATTTTCATCGTTACTATATATAATTTTTATTGGTTTATTTGAACTTTGAATCAATTTACTTATTTCATTTGTTCCAGCAATAATAAAACTCATTATATAATGCATAGAAAATAATATTGCAACTGCTATAAACCAATTTACTATCCATTCTTTATATTTTGCCTTGTTTTGTGTATTTGAACTTATTATTACTTTTATACCAGTATATATTAATACAGATAATAATCCTATTATTGCAATTAATCTTAATACCTTATACCAAGTAGCAATTGTTCCTCTTATTGCTCCCCAGTCCTTATTATTATTGTTATTTCCTGATATAAAATCTATACTTAATAAATCTATACTTCCTGAAAATATTTGTTCAGGAGTATAAAATAACCATTCCCCTACTCTATCGCCCTTAGTAGCCCCAATTGTTAGAAATGATGAAGTACTAGGTCTATATTCTTCATATGTATTTCCATAAACAGGTTTTTGATCTCCCATCATTACATTTGTCAATATTTGTAATGCTGAATCTGCTACAAAATTTACTAAAGCAAATACTGGTTTCATTAATATTCCACCAATGTCTGCAGAATCAGTTTCTTTTACAACATTTCCACCACTTGTATCTTGATCAGAAGCTGCTATAGAACCTGTATCTGTATTTACACTAGAAATATTATTCGCCCTTAAGAAATCTAATTCATCGTTACTAATATTCATTTTTATTTCATTTATAGTTATTTCATTAGACCCCATTGCATTTATCATTTTATAATTTACTGAAAGTTTATCTGAATCAGAATAATAATAATCACAAATTTTAGTTGCTAGATCTTTATCTTGTATTTCTTCATTTATTTTAGCTATTACTTTTGTTTTTGCAGTAGCTCTCAATGAATTATTAATAGCACTTACATCACTTACCATTTTACTAACTGAAACAAATTGTTTTTCCTCATCAGCAAAAACAAGATTTTGCATCATAAAACTAAATACAGTAATTACAATTAAACACGTACATAAAATTTTCTTTGTTAATTTCATAAATTTAGTTCTCCTCTATCTTCTACTATTTCTTGCAGCTATTTTATTTAGGTTAGTCTCAACAAATTCGAACTCCTTCTGTGTAGGAGTAATTTGAATAATTGTTGTATCTTGTCCAACCTTTAATAAGCCTTCACCTTTTGTACATGTAACAAGGAAAGAAGCCTCTCCTTCACTTAACTTAAATACCTCTTTCAAATACTGTATTTCAGATTTATCTTGTGCTAAAAACAACTTTGTATCAGAAGATGTTAATACCGCTTGTGCCTCTGGTTTCTCATAAAAATCTTGGAATCTTTGAGAAATAATAGCTAAAGATACATTTCTTTTTCTGGCACGTCTTGCCATTTTATTTAAGAAATCTACAGCTTCTGGATATGGTAACAACATCCAAGCCTCATCAACTATTACTCTTTTTTGTTTTGCTTTTCTTCTATCTTCACTATTTTTCTTTACAAATTTTTCCCAAATCCATGACAACAATATTTGTTGTGCTAATGGTCTAGCAAATCTTTCTTCCAATTGAGAAATATCAATATTAATAAATGGTGCTCCCTCTAATAAATCAAATGTTGATTGTCCATCAAAATATGCCATTTGACCATCATATTCTCTAGTATATTGTTTCATAACTTTTAACAAATAACTATAATGGAACTCATAATCTTTATTTGTATTATCTCTTGCATTCCCTTGAATTCTCTTATACCAAGAACCAATTGTAGGCATTTCTTTCTTTCGTTTTTCGAAAGCATTTTGTCTACTAGCAGTAGATTCATACAAACTATTAGGATCTGAATTAATTCCTCTTGCAGCATATTCTTGTGCTACAGCTTCAGCAATAATTTGCTTTGTAAGCTCATTTACATCTTCTGTTCTTGTACTACCTTTTGCCATTGTCATTAATGCTTGAGTTACATCTTCTACTTTATTCTCTACATTTAATGTATCTCTTTCTCTACCTGTTATTTCATCTTTAGTCCTTTCAATTTCAATATCAAACAAATTAATAATTGTAGATGAATTTGGACTAATTACAACATTAATTCCACCAAGTGCCTCTGCTACAACAGAATATTCACCTTCAGCATCTAATGCTAAACTTTCAATTCCCATTAATACAGATGATCTTGAAATTAAAGTTTTCATTGTTACAGATTTTCCAGCACCAGATTTAGCAAATATAACCATATTATAGTTTGTTAAAGATGGATGGAAGTTATCAAATAAAATTGGAACCCCTGTCTGTTTATTAATTCCAATTGGAACTCCTGTATCATGTCCAACATTTGATGTTATAAATGGGAAAACTGTTCCCATTGAAGGTCTATCAAATGTATGTATCTTTTTTATCTTGTCTGTCATTAAAGGTAATGCTGATTGAAATCCGTCTTCTTGAATTGCCCAAGCGCTTCTTATACCTACTAATGATTTTGACATTTCTGCAGTTAACATTTTAGTTAATCTATCTAAGTCATTTAAACTATATGCAAATAATGTAGAAACAATAGATGCTTCATATAATTTATTAAAACCTGCTGCAATTTCATCTCTCAATTGCTCTGTTTCTAACCTTTTTTGAGCTACAATACTCTCTCTATTTATTTTTCCTTTGTCAACAGCAACAATTCTCTCTGTCTCTAATTCTGTTATGATCTTATTTAATTCATTTTGAGAAGTTGCTTCAGCAATTGGTTTTATATAAATAGAGGTATTAACATCTCCAAACATATATAATGACCTAAATAATTCAGGAAATATACAAGATCTTGGTAAACTTGATACATAAAAACTTCTTGCATATCTCTTTACATTTGAAATTATTTCTAAATGATCTATGTTAGAAGCATCTATTCCTGATGGTGCAATTAATTCTTTTATGCTCTTTTTTCTTAAAAATATTGGTTGATTTTCACTATTTTGCAACTGCTTTTCTTCCTCTTGTTTTCTTTTGTTGAACATCATCTGATTTTCCTCCTTCCTCTGCTTCTTTCTTTTTTCTCTTTATTTTAGCTTTAGCTGTTTCCGCAATGTCATTTCCTATAAATTCTTGGTTTTCATCTATTAAATTTTCTGCAAAATCATATACAAATTGTTGAATGTTTTCTTCTCTTAATTTTAACATCAATTCTTTATCACTTCTAGCTTCTGAAATTGCTTGATTTGCAACTGTTTTACCTTTTTCTTCTATTTCTTGATCTAACAACTTCATCTTTTTATCTAATACATCTGGAGCTGTAGAATATATATCTTCAAACCCTGCTCTTAACGCCTTTTTAGCACTAAATAAATCAGAATCATCTCTATTATAAGCAACATATAATAAATCTACCAATGCATCTGAATCTAGTATTTTAGCAGTAACTTCACATCTTGATAATGTCATAATTATTGATTTTGCTTTAGTATATAACTCTGAAAATACCATACTTTGTATTTCTTCTTTTGAATAATCAGCTGTAGACATTTCGTCTTCATAATATGGCACAATAATATAATATTTTTTATGTAATACACTACTATTTAAACTATTTCTTTCAGTATTAGCTATAATATCTTTGGTATATTCATATTTATTTCTTTGTTTTACTAATTCCATATATGCTTTTTTTAATTGTTGATCAGAATATTTTCCTGATTTTTGCATTTGTTCATACTGTTCTTCCATTACAACATATCTATCTTCTATATCTTTATATTTTAACTTATACGCAGCAATACTTTCCTCTAAGTTTACAGTCCTTGTTTGTACATATATTTGAATTTCTGTCCTTAGTGTATTTAAAAATTCAATAAATCCTTGTTCAACAGATGTTCTCTCCATTTCAGACATCAAGTCATAATTAACACCTTGACATTCAAGAACCATTAAATACTTTCCTTTTTTCTGAATTATCATATTATCTTCTATTTTTTCAAAATCCATAAAATCAAATATAGATTTAGGGGTATATCCTGTTTGAGCTTTTTTCTCTTCTTGTAATGTTTCTTCTACATTTTTATCTTTCTTTTTATTTTTGAATTGTATATAAAAGTATACTGCAATTAAAACTACTATTGTTGTTACTAAACAAGCTGCTACTATTGTAAGTATCTGTATTAAATTCTCGGTACTACTCATCTTCCTTTCCTCCTGTCCAGTATAAATATACTCTTTTTCCACCTTTTTTAAATTTGATAAGTCTTAACAATATTTCGTCAATATTTTCTCCTCCTGTTTTTCTTAAGATTTCAAAATTTGATGAATTTGGCATTTTTAATGCAGTTATAATAAATCCTATTAATCCGAATATTAGAACTCCTATCCATCCTATTAATGACGCACCAAATATAGCACATATTGGATAAATAGTTATCAATGCTATTGATGCTCCAAGAACAGTTCCTAAAAATGATTTTTTTGTAAAAATCATTAATATTCTTCCTTCTCCCTTTGTATCTCTCGGAATCATGTATGAATATCTTGCCATAACTCTACCTCTCTTTCGTTTATATTATTTTCCTATTTAATTATACCATATAACTATGAAAAATCAAACATTTTATGACAAAAATTATCATATTTTTTACTCTTTTTAAGCATAAAAAAAATACTAAGAAGTTTAATTCCTTCTTAGTATTTTTTTATTATTAGTTAGTAAATGTACTGAATAATAATTTTGCTATACTTGTTGCAGCAAATACAACTACTACACCAACGATAAGTGGTACAAATGATTTTTGGTAATCTGCTTTTTCGTTTGCACTTCCCATTATAAATTTGAAACCAAATACTGCAATTAATACTACTGCTAATACTGCTGATGCTACTTGGATTAATCCTAAAACTTTACCTGCAATATTTTGTAAATCACTTACGTTACTTGGTTCTACAACTGTTATTCCGTTAATATAATCTGCAGCTGCAAATACAGCTTGACTACATGTAGCTAAAACAAATATTGCCATAACGATTGTCATAACAATCTTTAATGTTTTTGCATTTTTCATAATATTTCCTCCTTTATTTTTCTTTTTATATTAAATTTAAAATTTTAATAACTTATTTATAGCTTCATAAATACATTCATTGTAATTTTCCATATTGTAAATGCTCCGAATGATATGAATACTCCTATTAGCCATGGTGTCATTGCTTCTTTTATTTTTGCTTTATCATTTATGCTTTGTGTCATAAATGTAATTCCCATTATTATTATTGATATTAACGTTACACCTACTGCAATTATTAGCAATACATTTGAGATAAATTTTGATAAATCATCTAATTGAGATAATTGAAATGATGTATCACTTCCAACGGTGCTTCCGACTATTTAAAAAATTATCTCCTCCGTTAATAACATCATCTATTGTCATTGCTGCATTAGAATATGTTGGGATTGTAAATAATATTACTATTAATAATATTATTAATTTTAGAAAAATATTTTTTTTCACATTATCCCTCCTCATCTATTTTTTATAGTGCCGAACTATTAATTATAAACTTTGCTATTGTGACTCCTGTAGTTACTAACACTGCACCTATAAAGACTCCTATCATCTTAGATTGCATTTCTGCTTTTTCTCCAGCACTACCTATTATTAAATTAAATCCTATTATTGCAATTGAAATTACACCTATAAATATTCCTATAACCTGCAACCATCCAAGAATTGTTCCTAATATATCATTTGCTTTTGGCGAATTAGGTACTGATGGCTGAAATATATCTAAGTTTGTTGGATTTCCTTTTGAATCCACTGAAGGTTCACCACTATCTGCAAGTTGTGTTTGAGATTTTGCATAAACATTAGGATTAAAATTTAGTAACATCATGAAAGCTACCAATATTATAAATAGGAATTTTATTATTTTATTTTTATTCATAATATCACCTTATTTCTCTTATTAATCTCCTTGTTACAAGCTTTTTCTATTTTATTATATACTATTTTTGATTTTCTTGCAAGTTTTTTTGCAAAATTTCGGCAATTT